>Ga0306920_100001941_pt1 | contig 25800 bp, 23 predicted proteins | sample flu12Cox44000170_FD_204666 | JGI IMG/M metagenome (GOLD analysis project Ga0306920, IMG submission 204666) | Lab enrichment of tropical soil microbial communities from Luquillo Experimental Forest, Puerto Rico - flux4day.12C.oxic.44.000.170 (v2)... | ecosystem: Environmental > Terrestrial >...
CGCAGTCCAAGACGCTGTTTGATAAGGTTTGGGCTTCGCACGTTGTGTTCGAGCGCGATGGCGAACCGACTCTCCTCTACATTGATCTCCACCTCGTCCACGAGGTCACCTCACCTCAGGCATTTGAAGGGTTAAGGCTGGCCCACCGCAAGGTGCGCCGTCCTGACCTTACATTCGCAACGATTGATCACAACGTTCCCACGACAACGGACGAACGCTTTCATATCAAAGATCAGATCGCCGCGCTGCAAGTTGCAATGCTTCGCCGCAACTGTGAAGCGGCGGGAATTCCGCTGTTTGACATTGGCTCGGGCCGCCAGGGAATCGTACACGTCATTGGCCCGGAACTCGGGCTGACCCAACCGGGCATGACCGTGGTCTGCGGCGACAGCCACACCAGCACTCATGGGGCGTTCGGCGCACTGGCCTTCGGTATCGGCACGTCGGAAGTCGAGCACGTGCTGGCGACGCAATGCGTGTCGCAGAAAAAGCCGCGCAGCATGCGCGTGGTGGTTACCGGCCGGCTGCCCAAAGGGACTTCGGCGAAAGACCTGATCCTCGATATCATCCGCCGGCTCGGAACCGACGGGGGCACCGGCTATGTGGTCGAATATGCCGGTGAATCCGTTCGCAGCTTGACCATGGAAGAGCGCATGACGATGTGCAACATGAGTATCGAGTGCGGCGCACGCGCCGGAATGGTGGCCCCCGACGAAACCACCTTCGCTTACATGAAGGGCCGGCCGTACACGGCAAAGGAAGGCGCCTGGGATCATGCAGTAGAGAGCTGGCGGCAGCTTGTCAGCGACGTGGATGCACCATTTGATCGCGAGGTCACGATCGACGGAGCCCGGCTGGAGCCTGCCGTCACTTGGGGCACCAATCCTGGGATGTCGTCGCCGGTGACGGGCAAAGTTCCCAAGCTCGACCAGGCCCGCAATGCGTCTGAACGCGCTGCAATGACTCGAGCGCTGGAGTACATGGGCTTGCAGCCGGGCACACGCATCGAAGACATCAAGGTCGATCGCATCTTTCTCGGCTCATGCACCAACGGACGGCTGGAAGATCTGCGCAGTGCCGCCAGCGTCATCAAAGGATACCGGGTGCATTCCGGCGTAAGCATGCTGGTAGTGCCGGGTTCGGAGGCGGTAAAGCAAGCGGCGGAGCGCGAAGGACTCGATCATATCTTCAAAGAAGCTGGGGCTGAGTGGCGGGAACCCGGGTGTTCGATGTGCCTGGGCATGAATCCGGACATTCTCGCACCCAGGCAGCGTTGTGCCTCGACCAGTAATCGCAACTTCGAGGGCCGCCAGGGCAGGGAAGGGCGAACCCATCTCGTAAGTCCGGCAACTGCGGCGGCGACGGCAGTCGCGGGCCGCTTTGTCGATGTGCGTGGCTGGCATTACCGGGAGTAGTGGAATGGAACCGTTTCGCAAACATCGAGGCATCGTCGCGCCCCTATATCGCGAAAACATCGACACCGACCAGATCATCCCCAAGCAACATTTGAAGCGGATCGAACGGACTGGCTTCGGCCAACATGTGTTTTCGGACTGGCGCTACCATCCTGACGGGTCGCTGCGCAGCGACTTCGTTCTCAATTGCGGCCCCTATCAGCGTGCGAGTATTCTCGTCGCCGGAAAGAATTTCGGATGTGGATCGTCGCGCGAACACGCCGCGTGGGCGCTGCAGCAGTTCGGGTTTCAGGCGATCATCGCACCCTCATTTGCAGATATTTTTCGCAACAATGCGGGGAACAACGGCTTGTTGCTGATCGAGTTGCCTGAGGCTGCCGTGCAAAGGATCGCCGAACTGGCACAGAGCGAGCCTGGGTATGAGCTGCTTGTCGATCTCGAGGAACAAGTCATCACCGACGACCGTGGCTTTGCGGAAAGCTTTGTGATTGACGAGTTCCGCCGGCATCGGCTGCTCAACGGGCTCGACGAGATCGCCATGACCCTGGCGCATGAAGCCGAGTTAGCGCGCTTCGAGAGGGTACGGCCTGCCGCAGTGAATCGCGGCTAACATCGAAACCTACAGGTAGGTTCCGTTTTAGGCGCTTCTTCAGCGGCTCAAGCCGCGGTCTGCTGACGGCAGAATCGCACATGCCGAGAACCGATTCCCTTGATGAATTGATCATATCTACCGCTTAGCGCGGCAGCGAAGCCAAGAAACGCTGCACCACTCGCGCGAATTCAGGCCGCCTCCCGGTCACGGGTGCGTGTCCGCCTTTCTCGACCAGAAAGAACTGCGACCCAGTAATAGTTTCGTGAAGCGCTCGCGCGTGGGAGACTGGAACGATGGGATCGGAGTCGCCGCAGATAACCAACGCAGGGGTGCGAATTTCCCCCAGGTGCGGGCGAGTGTCCACGGTCCACAGGACTGGCATCGCAGCGCGCATTTCTGCCGTCACCGGCATCGGAGATACGAGAAGCGCCGGCCCGTTCGATCGGCGGAACACGGAGCCGACCCCCTCCACCTCGGTCCACTCAGTCGTCTTCGCATCACCAACTTCGGCGTGGGAGCCTGGCGACAGCAGATCCAGGCGTTCAAGCCTGGGACGCCACGACGGGTGAAACGGACTAAGCACACAATTCGGATCGGCAAGACGCAGGCGAAAACAAGAACAGATGCTTTCCAGGATCAAACCTCTCAGCGATGCAGGGTATCTTTTCGCGTAGATCTGGCCCAACCAGCCGCCACCGGACATTCCCCAGAACACCCAGGAATCAACAGCGAGTTGCCGTCGCACCTGTTCGATGTCGTCGACCATCTGCTCTAGCGTGTACGTGTGTTGGCCGGATAGAACGACCGATGAGCCCCCGATTCCGCGAGGATTCACGCAAACGACGCGAGTACTCGCTGTCCAGGCCAGCAGTTCAGCGGCATACTCGGTGAAAGCGCCTGCCGGATGCGAAGCGCAAATGGCTGGAACCCGGTGGCTTTCCCCGCCACCGAGGGTCACTTCCAGAGAAGAACCTGGCAGTTGGATAAGCCTGCGTTCTGTTTGTCCCATGTTGCGTCCAGCGGCTTTGCAAGCGCAGCTCGCACAAATATAATCGTTGAACCCCTGACAGCGAGCCCGGGCTCGCAGCCACCGTCGTTGAATCTCGAACTCCTGAAGAGCAGTGTCCATTTGTATCGGTCCCTGCTTAACCAGACCATCCGGAGCGACTGAACGCTGGCCCCAACCGCGACGAGCTCCTATCCCAAGAGAGAGGTTGGTAATGTCGAAGACGACTGCATATGTCTTACTCGTGTTGTTGTGCGCGGCGGCATGGTTGAAGGCTGAACAAGTTTCTCTGAAGAACGGAGACCGGCTTAGCGGAACTGTGGTGAGTATGGATGGCAAAAAGCTGGTGCTCAAAACTGCATACGCGGGCGATGTCTCGATCGATTGGGATTCGGTCAGCCAGTTCACGTCGGATCAACCACTGGTCATCACCAAGAGCAACCAGCGGCTGGTGACCGGCACGGTAAAGAGCGAGGAGGACAACTACATCGTGATTACAGCGCAAGGTCCCCAAACCCTCGCGAAGGCAGACGTTGCCGTCATGCGCTCACCGGCTGAACAGGCCGCGTACGAGAAGTCGTTGCATCCCGGGATATTCGAAGCCTGGACGGGGGGTGGAAACTTCGGGCTAGCGCTGGCGCGAGGCAATAGTGAGACCACCAACCTGGCGCTGGGGTTCAATGCAGAGCGGAAAACCAGAACCGACACCTGGATTATCAATGCAGCCTCGATCTACTCGACGGATCAGAAGCTGAGCATGACCACGGCGAATTCCTTCCAGGGATTGATTCGCTATGACCGCAATCTCAGCAAGCGAATCTTTATTTACGGAGCGTTCGCCGGCGGTTACGACGAACTGCAAAACCTGAATTACCGCCTGATGCCTGGTGGCGGCATTGGCTTCCACGCGATCATGACCGAGAAGACCACACTTGATTTGTTAGCCGGCCTCGGGTACACACGTGAGTCGTACACGACAGGGCTGACACGCAATCTGGTGACAGCGACCCTGGGAGATGAGTTTGCCTACAAACTCGGTCCAAGGACCTCGATCATGCAAAACCTCTACTACTTGCCTTCGCTGAATGAAACGACTTGCAGCAACTCCCTACTTACTAGTTGCAGGGTCTATCGCGTGACCGGGAACTTCGGCATTACCACCAAACTGAATGCCTGGTTGACAGCGAACCTGCTGTTCAATGACCGGTACAACAGTCAGCCGGTGTTGGGTGACAAGAAAAATGATGTACTGTTCACCACCGGACTCGGGTTTACTTTTGGGGCAAAAGCAAAATAGGGAAGGCGCTGCCGTGTGCTCAAAGGCGAGGAGCTAGACTCTCCATGGCGGCGTTTCCGGCAGCGCCGCCGTGGAAACGGGCACCGCACAAGAACGGGCTAACTGGGAACCAACTCACGGATTCCGCTGGGACCGCTTACAACCACCACCTGCGCAAGGCCCACGAACAACCCGTGTTCCACGATCCCGGCGCGGCGCGCGAGTTGATCTGCGAGCTGCGCTGGATTCGCAATCGGGCCGAAATCACAGTCAAGGATCATATTGCCCTGGTCGGTTCGATACTGTTTTCCCTCTGGGGTGTGCCGGACCACATACTTCGCCCCCAACTTCTCGAGATAGCCGGCAGCCGAGCGCCAGCCGAACGGTAGGACCTCCACAGGCAAAACGTGACGGGTGCCCAGGCAGGGCGACAATTTGCTTTCATCGACGATGATGATCTCACGAGCTGTGCTTTGAGCTACGAGCTTTTCTCTTAGCAAAGCACCCCCACCGCCTTTGATCAAGTTGAGTTGCGGGTCAACTTCGTCGGCTCCGTCAATGGTGACGTCGAGCGATCTCGGCAGATCCTCGGACATCATTGGTATATTCAGCCGAACTGCTTCCTCCCATGTAGCCTGCGAGGTAGCGAAAGCGATGATGTTCTTGAGTCTGCCGGTTCGAACAAGTTCGCCGATGTAGCGAACGGCAAAAATGGAGGTTGACCCGGTGCCCAGTCCGACTGCCATTCCCGATTCCACGTAACGGACGGCATATTCGCCTGCCTGGCGCTTTAGAGCCGCATGCGGATCTGCCGGCTTCACAGTTTCGCTCATATTGTTCTACTCTGGCGGGGCTGTCATCGGTTTCTCGGCTCTCAGAATCCCTGTGCTACCAACCGCTCCAGCGTCAACGGAGCCGCTTCTTCGTCACGCCTCGTCCACTTCTCGAGATACTTGGCGACAATATCTGTCTCGATGTTCACCGGATCACCCGGCTTCAGTGAACCGAAGTTGGTCATCTTCACGGTGTGGGGGATAATCGCGACGGTAAGCCGCAGGCCGTCGAGCTTCGCGACCGTCAGGCTAACACCCTCGATCGCAATTGAGCCCTTGAAGACCACGTATTTTTCCAGGTCCTCCGGCACATCAATCTCGAGCCAGAAGTCATTTGCGTTGGGAATGGGATCGAGTGCCTTGAAGCGCCCGATTCCATCCACGTGGCCTTGTACCATGTGGCCGCCCATGCGTCCATCTGCCTTCAAGGGCAACTCCAGGTTGACTTGCGCACCCTGGGTGATGCGAGAGAACGATGTGCGGGTCCAGGTCTCGCGAGCAAGGTCAGCGCAGAAGAAGCCAGGCTGGATGTCGAGGGCGGTAAGGCAAACCCCACTCACCGCGACACTGTTGCCTTGCTTGAGTTCTTTGGCAGTGACGGGAGCCTTGATCTTGATGCGATGATCTCCCCCGCTCTCCACGATGCTGGCAATTGTTCCAACTTCTTCGACAAGCCCGGTAAACATGACCGTCACCTCCAATCCGGCCACCGTCGGTGACCAGTGTATTACGAATCCTGTACGAGGCGTGGCGCTGTCGAAGGCTCATCCCCGTAAGGATCATGCAGGTAGCCTTCTACCGCAAAATCTTCGCCGAAACGATGCAGGGTGAGCGATGTGACATGGGCTGCCTCACTCATCCGGCGGTAGCCGGGGCCGAGGCTGAAAGGGACCGAGCCCGTGCCCGCCAGGATCTTCGGAGCGTAGTAAAGAAATACCTTGTCCACGATTCGGGCGGAAAGCGCGGCCCAGTTCACCATCGCGCCCCCTTCGATAATGACGCTGGTGATTTCCCGCCGGCCCAGCTCGGCCATTACGCGCTCCAGGTCTGGCCGGCCATCGGAGACCGGAACGCTGCCGGGAAACAGAATCGTACCGTCGCCCGGAGGCGCAGGCATCGGTACCTGCTCCACCACAACCCCCCGAGCTTCCAGTTCCTGGCGCTTGTGTTCCTCTGCGAAGCAGCAGAACACGATGACGTCTCCGCGTGCGGTCTTGACTACGCGGGAATTCAAGGGGAGGCGCAAACGCGAGTCGAGAATGACTCGCAGCAGCGGCCGCCTGCGCGCCAGGCCGGTACGGTCCGTGAGCAGGGGATCGTCGGCAATAATTGTTCCCACACCAACCAGGATGGCATCGTTTGCATGGCGCATCTCGTGTGCATGGGAGCGCGCTTCGGGGCTGGTGATCCATCCCCCCGTTGCTGCCAGCGATCCCAAATCGCCTTGCATCCGCTCGCTCGAAGGGGGCGCGATCTTGCCATCCAGGGTCATCGCGGTTTTCAGCGTGACCAGCGGTATCTTTCCGCGAATGTACTTCGCAAAGGACTCGTTTAGTTTCCTGGCTTCTGATTCGAGGAGCCCCGCATGGACCTCGACTCCTGCGGCCTGCAACTTGCCAAATCCTTGTCCCCGAACTGCAGGGTTGGGATCGCTCATGGCGGCATATACCCGCTTCACACCCGCCGCCATCAGCGCGTCGGCGCATGGCCCGGTGCGCCCGACATGCGAGCAGGGCTCCAGGTTTACATAGAGCGTCGCACCCCGCGCGCGCACACCGGCTTCCTCGAGCGCCAGCACCTCGGCATGTTTGCGAGCCTCGTAGGTGTGGAATCCCTGGCCGACCACCGCGCCTCTCTCGTCAACCAGCACCGCGCCCACACAGGGATTCGGAGACGCCAGTGCCACACTGCGAGCAGCAAGCTCGAGGGCCTGCTTCATGAATTGTTGATCCTGGGCCGTGAATTGTTTCTCCATATTGCCCGGCATAAACTAGCGCTGCTCCGTAAGGAATCGTGATTTCAGGCTGCGGCTCGACGACTGCGTGAGGCCACTCATATCGGTAAGAGGCGCTTCAACCAATCGTTGCAACCGAGCGATACCCGAAGGGCTCAAGTCAGACGGACCCTCGCTTTCGAGGGTTTCGCTATCGCCTTGCTCACACCGTGAACGAAGTTTTCACAGGTTTTTCTCTTGCGTAACGACGGCGGTGTCCAGGCACTCTGCAGTGCACGTATTTTCTGGCTGCGAATGACAGCATGGAGTCCCCACAGATGCCGAGTGCTAACGCAAACCATCCCTTCCTTGCGATTCCTAGTCGAAGAGCGAATTAACAAAGTCCCGCGGATTAAAAGGCAGCAGGTCGCCGACCTTTTCGCCAACGCCTACGTAGCGCACCGGCAGCCCGAGCTCCTTCGAGATTGCTACGACAACGCCGCCTTTCGCCGTTCCGTCGAGTTTCGTAAGCACGATTCCCGTCACCCCGGCGGATTGTGTAAACAGTCGCGCCTGCTGTAATCCGTTCTGGCCCGTCGTGCCATCCATAACCAGGAGTGTTTCGTGCGGAGCCGTCGCACTGAAGCGCTGCGCCGTGCGCCGCATCTTCTCCAGTTCGGTCATCAGGTTTGTCTTGGTGTGCAGCCGCCCCGCAGTATCGACAATCACGTAGTCCGTCTTGCGCGCTTTTGCCGCCTGCATGGCATCAAACAACACCGCCGCGGGATCTCCACCCGGCTTGTTCTTGATGACTTCGGTTCCGGTGCGATCACCCCAGACCTCGAGTTGCTCGATGGCGGCCGCCCGGAAGGTATCTGCAGCCGCCAGCAACACCGTCTTACCCTGTGAGCGCAACAGATGGGACAACTTACCAATGGTGGTGGTCTTGCCAGTCCCGTTGACGCCGACAACGAGAATGACCTCGGGCTCACCGTCAACCCTCCGTACCGGGCTTTTCTCGGCGGAATTAAGCATAGCGAGAAGCTCCCCCTTCAACACTCGCTTGACTTCATCAACATTGCCAACCTGCTTGCGATCGACCTTCTCCCGCAAAGTCTGAAGCGCCGCCGTCGTGGTCGGCACTCCGAGGTCAGCGGCAATTAACGCGGCTTCCAGGTCATCGAGGGTTGATTGGTCGATCTCCCTGCCGATGGAGATGACATCCTCGATGCGCTCGCTGAGGCTCTCACGGGTTCGTGTGACCGCCTCCTTCATGCGCTCGAGAAAACTGGGCCTCTCTTCGATGCTGCCGAACAGGGTCTGTATCATGGATAAATCCGCAACCAAACGCGACACAGTCGCTCGCCGATCTGATACGCGAGCGGCTGGAGCTTAAAAAGTCAAGATTTCATTATAGACAACGGCCAAATCACCCTTACGAGGCCCGTAACGCGGCTGCAGGAGAATCCATCCTCTTTCTCGCTACATCCAAGCAGTTTTAAAAGGGAGGCTTAAATGGCGAAATGCGAACATGTTAAGCATGCCAATCCGAGTGTCGCACCCCGTTCGGAGGGTTGTGAAGAGTGTCTCAAAACGGGACAGAAGTGGGTCCAGCTGCGCAAGTGCTTAGACTGCGGCCATGTTGGCTGTTGCGACTCCAGCCCTGGCCAACATGCGACAAAACATTTTCGCGCGACGAACCATCCGGTTATGCAAGCGTTCAAATCCGGCGACTGGAAGTGGTGTTACGTGCACGAAGCCTATGTCTGATCCTTGGATCCAGGGTGCATACTTCCTTCTACAACGTTGGCGCGAGGCCTGTTCTGCCTCGCGCCGAGCGCTGCAATTGTGTACTCTGTAGTTCAGCCACAAAGAAACCCGCGGTTTTCGTTTACATAGCCGATGGCTTTTTTCAAACACACTGCACATCAGCAGTCGCGCCGCTGGTCGATTGCGTTACTCCTTCTCGTCGCGCTGTTCTGGAACGGCGCTCATGCACAAGTCCCATCGCCCTGGGTTGACACGCAACCGCTAGCGGTCGATACCGGGGCAACCGGTCTCAAGCTCATGCTCCGTCGCTTGCATAGCACGGCGCGGCTGATGCACACGGTCGCTCACCCTGACGACGAAGACGGCGGCATGCTGACCCTGGAATCCCGCGGACACGGAGTCGATGTCCTCCAGCTCACCCTGAACCGCGGCGAGGGTGGGCAGAATGCCATTGGCAGCAATCTCCTCGATGAACTGGGCATCGTACGCACCCTGGAACTGCTGGCCGCGGACCGCTACTACGGGGTCGAGCAGCGCTTCACCCGGGTGGCAGATTTCGGATTTTCCAAGACCGCCGACGAGACCTTCGAGATGTGGCGCGGCCATGACATCGCCCTCGGCGACATGGTCCAAGTGATCCGCACATTTCGCCCGGATGTAATTTGCACGCGCTTTCGGGGTGATCCCCGCGACGGACACGGAAACCATCAGGCATCGGGAATTCTCACGCGCGAGGCGTTTCGTATCGCCGCTGATCCAACCCGCTTCCCTGAGCAGCTTCGCGAGGGCCTCGAGCCCTGGCAGGCAAAGAAGCTGTATATGGACAATGTCCGCGGCAGCGAGGACTGGACTGTCGAGCTGGAGACTTCACAGCAAGACCCTTTGTTGGGTGAATCGTACGTGCAGTTCGCGTGGAAGGGGCTCAAGCACCAGCTCTCGCAGGGCGCAGGATATTGGACTCTCACCGACCGCCGCCGGACCAGCTATTACAAGCTGATTGACTCTGTTCTGGCCAATGCACCGCTCACCGGCGGACATGAAAAGGACTTCTTTGAGGGCATTGACACTTCGCTGCCTGCCCTGGCGGCCCGCCTCGGAAAAAATGAATCGATGGTGCCGTGGCTGCGGCCGCAGCTGGAACAGATCGCCACGCTGGTCAATGAAGCCACCGCCGCCGCTGACAAGAGCACGCAAACGGCTGGGCCTCCGTTGCTGCACGGGCTCAGTCTCACGCGCGCCCTGATAGCGAGAATCGAGAGTTCGAAGCTGGCAGCAATTGAGAAGGCTGATCTGCTGGCCAGCTTGCGCACGAAGCAGCAGCAGTTCGAAGAGGCAGCCAACCTGGCACTCGCGGTCGAAATGACCGTGTCCCCGGGAACCCCGGATGGGCGCCCCATGGCGGAGGCTTTCAAGACTCCCGACGGTGGTGTACTGGCCGCTGTGATTACGGCGGGGAAGTCGTTCCTGCTGCGCGCTGTGGTGCACAACGGCAGCAATACCGCGATGCAGGTCAAGCAATTCATGCTGGACGTTCCAGCAGGCTGGAGAGCCGAGCCGTTCATAGACAAGATTCCTGCGTCGATCGCCCCCGGGGATGGCTCTGCCGTGACGTTCCGCGTCTTTCCGCCGGCGGATGCCCAGCCCACGAAACAATACTTCCATCGTGATGACCCGGAAGTCGACACGATGTATCAGCTCGATGATGCCAGGTATGCGACGCTGCCGCTTCCGCCGCCTCCGGTTACGGCCCATGTCGCCTATGCCTTCGGTGGTGAGGAGGGGATCATTCGTGCGGTCGCCCGCACACCAGTGCACAACACCAAGGGCGATGTATGGTCGATGCCCCTGGCCGTGGTGCCGCCATTTTCGGTAACGAGTTCTCCCACGACGCAGATCATTCTGGCGGGCGGCGATCCGTCTGCACAACTGACCGTGGTTGTGCGTTCCACTCTCGATCATGCGGGTGGAACGGTTCATCCCGAGGTGCCGTCTGGATGGCGGGTTGAGCCATCATCGGCCGGGGTTGATTTCGGGCAGCCCGGAGAACACGCCTCCGATTTCAAAGAGTTACCCGACGGGGCCACAGAAGCACGCTATCGCGTACAGGCTGCGCTGAGTGTCAACGGTCATGACTATCGCGATGGTTACAGCCTGGTAAGCCGGCCCGATATTGGCGGTTTCTTCTACTACCAGGCTGCTTTGCAACGGGCGAGCGTCGTAGATGTGAAGGTGCCGGCGAATTTGAAGATCGGCTACATCATGGGAGCGGGGGACGACATTCCCGCCGTGCTGCAACAGGTCGGATTAAACGTGACCCTGCTCGGCGCCGACGACGTGGAGCATGCCGACCTTCACCGCTTTGGAACCATCGTACTCGGCATTCGCGCTTACGACACTCGTGAGGATCTGAAAAAGAATAACCAACGCTTGCTTGACTATGTAAAGGATGGCGGGACCCTGGTTGTGCAGTACAACACCGGCCCTGAAGAATTCAACGCCGCAAAGTTACTGCCCTATCCCGCGCAGCTAAGTCACATTCGCGTGACGAAAGAGCAGGCTGCCGTCACAGTCCTCGATCCGCAGAATCCTGTCTTTCACTATCCCAACCAGATCGCGGAGCACGACTTCGATGGCTGGGTGCAGGAACGTGGACTTTACTTCATGGATACGTGGGATTCGCACTTCACGCCCTTGTTGGCGTCGAACGACCCCGGAGAGGAGCCGCGAAAGGGTGGCCTGTTGCAGGCCCCGTATGGCAAAGGCAATTTCGTGTACAACGCGTACGCTTTCTTTCGCCAATTGCCGTTCGGCGTGCCGGGTGCGATTCGTCTCTATGTCAACATTTTGAGCATCGGACATGAACCAAAATAGTCCGGCCCCGCAGCCGGAACTGATCCGCGGAGTCGGACTGGCCAGCGCCACCACGCTGAACATGATTGACATGATTGGCGTCGGCCCGTTCATTACGATCCCGCTGGTGGTAAGCGCTGCGGGCGGACCGCAGGCGATGTTCGGCTGGATCCTGGGAGCCGCTTTGGCGCTCTGTGATGGTCTGGTCTGGGCGGAATTAGGCGCAGCCATGCCCGGCGCCGGCGGCTCATATCGCTACCTCAAGGAAATCTACGGGCCGCAGTCGCTGGGACGCATGCTCTCCTTCTTGTTTATCTGGCAACTCTCGTTCAGCGCACCGTTATCGATCGCCTCAGGCTGCATCGGCTTGGCTTATTATGCGGGTTTCCTCTGGCCGGGACTGGAGCAAACCCTTCTGTCGTACACCATGCACCTTGGCGTGCCGATCCTTGGCAGCCTGGAGTTGAGCCTCATCATCATGCCTGCAACCCTTGTGGCAATTGCGAGCTGTGGTTGCGTGATTTTTCTGCTATACCGGCGCATCACTGCCATCGGCAGATTGGCAGAGCTGTTGTGGGTCGGTGTGGCGCTGGCGATGTTCTGGGTCATCGTCGCAGGTCTCTCTCACTTCAGCGCCGCCCGCGCGTTCGATTTTCCACCGCTGGCTTTTCATCTGTCGTCCGGCTTTTTCACGGGCCTGGGTGCAGCAATGCTCATCGCGACTTATGACTACTGGGGCTATTACAACGTCTGCTTTATCGGCGGGGAAGTGAAGGACCCGGGTCGCACCATTCCACGCGCTCTCATCATTTCTATTGTCGTGGTGGCAGTGCTTTACCTAGTGATGAATATCAGTGTGCTGGGGGTTCTCCCTTGGCGGGAAATGGCGCACCCCGGCGACCAGGATAAGTACATCATCTCGGTTTTCATGCAGCGCATTTATGGCAATTGGGCAGGGCGGACGGTCTCGGTGCTGATCATGTGGACGGCCTTCGCCTCGGTATTCTCGACGCTGCTCGGCTACTCCCGCGTGCCATACGCGGCAGCGCTGGACGGCAATTACTTTCGTGCTTTCGCCAAGGTCCATCCCCAGCACCGCTTTCCAACTGTGTCGCTGCTGGCCCTGGGTGGGGTCACCATGCTGTTCTGCTTCCTTCGGCTTGCCGACGTGATCGCCGCGCTGGTGGTCATCCGTATTTTGCTGCAGTTCATCGTGCAGGCGATTGGCCTGATGGTGCTGCGGAAGCGCCAGCCTGACCTGGCGCGACCATTTCGCATGTGGCTGTACCCGGTTCCAGTGTTGCTGGCCATCGCTGGATTCACATTCATCCTTGTGGCCCGCAAGAACTTTCTGCGTGAGATCCGCTACGCTGTCGTCATCCTGGTGCTTGGCCTGGCTATTTACCTGGTTCGCTCCTGGCGCCGTCGCGAGTGGCCGTTTGCCGCCACCGCTTCCACTCTGGAGCCGGTGCGATGACCACGAGGCTTCCTGCGACTGGTCCCATTCCGCAAGCGATTGAGAGCACTCGATCAGGGGTGGCTCACGTCCTCGCTCACCTTTACTGCTCACGGCTGTCTGAATTCCGATGGCCACGAGTGGATTATGGCAACGCAGGCTTGCGCGCGATGTCGCCGAATCGGCGCCAGCGACCGCACCTGAGGCTCACTCTGGCATGTCGGAACTAGGCACGACTCCGCCCATCCCGATCGCACCAGCCCGCCGCCGGGCGGTACTGGGGCCTTTGCACGAGCCGCTGTTTCGTTCCTTGTGGATTGCTGCAGTCATCAGCTACACCGGCCGCTGGATGCAGACCGTAGGCGCGGGATGGCTGATGACCTCTCTCACTATGTCGCCATTAATGGTCGGCCTGGTGCAAGCAGCCAGTAGCGTCGCGGTATTCCTGGTTGTGCTGCCGGCAGGCGCAATCGCCGATGTGATCGATCGCCGCAAGCTCCTGCTGTTCACGCAAACGTGGATGGTGCTGGCCGCCGCGATTCTTGGCGTTCTCACGCTCGCGGGCCTGGTGACGCCACTCCTGTTGCTGCTATTCACGTTCCTGATCGGTTTTGGCGCCGTATTGAACGACCCCGCCTGGCAAGCGATCACTCCGGAAGTGGTATCTCCCCAGAATTTCCCGGCTGGGGTCGCTTTGAATTCCGCTGGCTACAACGTTGCGCGAGCCATCGGCCCAGCACTTGGCGGCGTCATCATCGCTGCTTCCAATTCCGGAACAGTGTTCCTGCTGAACGCGGCCTCAATCTTTGGCGTGATCTATTTCCTCTACCGCTGGGACCGGCATCCGGGGCCAACCTTCATGCGGCCCCATCACATGTTCCGCGCCATGTTTGACGGCTTCCGCTACTTGCGCACGTCGCGCGCTATGAAATCGGTCCTGGTTCGCAGTGCTGCTTTCAGCGTCCCTGCTAACGCTCTGCCGGCATTGTTACCACTGCTCGCACATCCCTACGGATCGCGGGGCTATGGACTCTTGCTCGGATTTTTTGGGGTGGGCGCGGTAATTGGCGCTACTGTGTTGCCGACGTTGCGCCGAAGGCTCTCGGTTGATGCGCTGGTCTCCGTCTCCACGGCGATCTTTGCGCTGATGACCTTCTGCTCCGGCCGCTGGCAGAATTTCATCGTGCTGTCGATTGCGAACCTGGTCGGCGGCATTGCCTGGATCCAGATTCTTGCCAGCCTTAACGTCTCAGCCCAGACGATGTGCCCGGGACGCATGCGCGCACGCGCCATCTCGATGTACCTCCTCATCCTGCAAGGAGGGTTTGCGGCCGGCGCCGCGCTTTGGGGTGCTGTCGCGGAGCGTGTCGGTATGGCCCAGTCACTGCTTTACGCTGCTGTGGCGCTGCTTGTCGGCACCATCCCGACGTTCTGGTTCCGGTTACACAGCTTTGAAGTTGAGCCAAATACGATGGGAATGGACTAGAATGCTACCGCGTCAATTGGACCATCACACGACATCCTCAGTGGAGGAATTCTCAATGAAAAAGCAGTTTGCCACGGCGATTCTCGTGCTCGCCTGCGCGGCCCCCGCCCAGACGTTCGCGCAGAACGCACAAGGCGCCCAATCCAAGGATCAGAAGCCGACTTTTGCTGGCGTTTTCGAGCGAGGCATCTCGCAGGTTGAGCGCGAAGTCATAGCAGCCGCCGACGCCATGCCGGAAGACAGGTTCAACTTTGTTCCTCCTGCGAGCATGGGCGACTTCAAGGGCGTCCGTTCGTTCGCGATGCAGGTAAAGCATATCGCCGTCGCGAATTACGCGTTCGGAAGCGGCATCTTGGGTGAGAAGCCGCCGGCCGATAAGATGGGCAGCGAAAACGGGCCAGCCAACATCACCTCGAAGGCGGACATCATGGCCTACCTCAAAGATTCGTTCGCTTATCTCCACAAAGCCGCAGCCGCGGTCACCGACACCAACGTGCTCGAAGAGGTCCAGAGTCCTTTTGGCCCCAACAAGGTTCCTCGCCTCAGCTTGATGAATATCGCCCTTGCGCATCCCTTCGATCATTACGGCCAGATGGTTGAGTATCTGCGGATGAACAACATCGTTCCTCCGGCGAGCCGCCCGCAGAAGTAGACACAACTTTCCCTAACGATTCCATGACCAAGAAGGCGCGAGCGATCGCGCCTGTGCTTCCCCGGGAGAACCGCCGTTCGCGCATCTGTCGGGACTGGCGGGTTCCCATCTTGTGGCTCTATGGAGTGGGCAATGGTTTTCTCATTGCTTATCGGTGCAAACGGATCACCTTCGATCAAGTCGAGAGTTTTCCGATGCGAATAGGGGATTCTTTTTGTCTTAACCGGTTGCGCGATTCCGAGGGTATTTGGGCTCCGCTGAGAGAGAACGGAAGCTTTTGTGCAACGGGAATAGAATGTGCCTCAAGATAATGCGTGAACTTAATCTGTGTAAATTCGAGAACTTCGGTCGGGACTTGCTCGGCAGCTTTAATAGGAGCACCCTAGGTTCGCCCGTCATCGAACGACAACGGTCGAGCAGCATGACGACTCGCCTTGTTGTAGATGGCCGCGCTCCAACTGTGTCGAGGGGATGACGTCGGAAAACGGCCGCTTCCTCTCGAACCAGAGCCTCAGTGGCGTAGGCGAGCCGATTGTGATCTGTGATGGCGAGGCGCGCCGCAACCGCACGGTCACCTAGCGGCACAAGTGCCCCGTGGAGGTGACCGCGGGTCCCCAGCGGGCGCCGCCTTCGCCTCCCTGGGAATGGGGCACTGGCGGCACCGCTCGCGGGAAACGTTCCTGAGCACGCGAAGATCAGAGTGGGCTACCAGGAGCGGACCATTCGCACCCAACGCGAGTGGCCCTACACACTGAGGGCTTCCCGAGGTACCATTTTCTGAGGATGGTGCAGCGAGTGCTCCACAGCGCCCTGCATATGAAGCAAAGGAAGCAGACATGTCAGAGAACAACGGCAACAATACAAGTTTGCGATTGAAGGTTGGCTTGGCCGAGATGCTGAAGGGCGGCGTCATTATGGACGTCATGAGCGTCGAGCAGGCCGAGGTAGCCGAAAAGGCCGGTGCCGTTTCCGTCATGGCGCTGGAGCGCGTACCGGCGATCATTCGCGCCGAGGGCGGCGTCTCCCGCATGGCCAACCCCAAGCTGATCAAGGAGATCATGCGGGCGGTGTCGATTCCGGTAATGGCCAAGTGCCGCATCGGCCACTTCGCCGAAGCGCAGATCCTGCAGGAAATCGGCGTCGACTACATCGACGAGTCCGAGGTGCTCACCCCAGCCGACGAAGAGCACCATGTCGATAAGCATGCTTTCACGACTCCATTTGTCTGCGGCGCGCGCAACCTGGGTGAAGCCCTGCGGCGCATCGCAGAAGGGGCAGCGATGATTCGGACCAAGGGCGAAGCGGGTACTGGCGACGTCATCCATGCAGTCAAGCACATCCGCCAGATTGTGAAGGAGATGAAGCAGCTCACCGTTGCCAGCGAGGAGGAGCTGTTCGCAGCGGCGAAGAACCACCAGGCGCCATACGAACTAGTTCGCATCGTTGCCAGGGCAGGGAAGTTGCCGGTACCGAACTTCTCCGCAGGTGGCATCGCAACCCCTGCCGACGTGGCTCTCGTGATGCAGCTCGGTGCGGAAGCTGTGTTCGTGGGCTCGGGTATCTTCATGAAGGGCGGAGCGACACCCCTCGATCTGCACGACAAGAAGGAGCGCGAAGAAGCTGAGTCACGTGCCAAGGCGATCGTGATTGCCGCGACGCACTACCATGATCCGAAAGTCCTGGCCGAAGTCAGCGAGCAGATGACCGGAGCGATGAAGGGCCTCGCCGTCGCTGCCATCGCCGAGAAGGACCTGTTGCAAACGCGGGGATGGTGAGGAATTCGACATTAGCCATCAGCAATTAGCAAGCGTGTGAGTCGGAAAATTCTTTGCTAAGACCTTGCAAGCGTTGCAGCACGAAAGGCCAGCTCGAAGGGCGGAAGGGGCTAGCCGGAGGGTATGAGCTGCGAAAGGTCCAGAATCAACCTCCAGGGCCTAGGGACGACATCGAGGGCTGAAACGCGGAGGTAGTCGTAAGCGCAAACTACGATCGATGCGGCGCGCCGAGAATTACCTTCGGCCCTGGGGTCACGTGCATGTCTTGTAACCGTCATCCTGAGCCAGCGGGGTGCACCCGCGAGTCGAGGATCAGCGGTTGCGGGTCGCCAACTGCGAGTTGCTTTGTTCCGCATGATCATCGGTGTCCTAGCCCTGCAGGGCGATTTCGATGCCCATCGCCGCCGTCTCGAGGAACTCGGCGCTGACGTCGTACTGGTGCGCAAGCCTGCACAGCTCGACGAGATCGATGCGCTTGTCATCCCTGGCGGAGAGTCGAGCGCATTCCTCAAATTACTTGGCAAGCACGGATTCGAGCAGCTGAACAAGTTTGTTCACGCAAAACCAACCTTTGGTACTTGCGCCGGAGCCATCATGCTGGCCCGCCAGGTGGAAAATCCAGATCAACCTGGGTTGAACGCGATCGACATGACGATTCGGCGCAATGCCTACGGCCGCCAGATCGACTCTACGATTCTCGAAGCCTCCAGCGCGCTAGGCGGTGATCCTCTTGAGATGGTGTTCATCCGTGCTCCAAAAATCGAAGCTGTCGGCAGCGAAGTCGAGGTGTTAGCCAAGCGAGGCGATGACCCGGTATGGGTGAGGCAGGGGAGAGTCATGGCCGCCACCTTCCATCCGGAGCTGTCTTCTGACTCGCGTGTCCACGCCGAGTTTCTCAAGCTAGTGAAGAACGGAAAGTGCCAGGGTTAATCGATCGCTCTGCTAAGACGAGCAGAAAAGGTACGCAATGTCCTTATACGAGTTGTCGGCAACGCTAAACGACGGCAGAGACAAGAAACTCAGCGATTACGAAGGCAAAGTCCTGCTCATCGTGAACACGGCTAGCAAATGCGGCTTCACGCCCCAGTACAAAGGCCTTCAGGATCTCTACGCCAAGTACAGAGAGCACGGCTTCGAGGTACTCGGATTTCCCTGCGATCAATTCGGCCACCAGGAACCGGGCGACAACGCCGAAATCAAGTCGTTCTGTGAGATGAACTATGGCGTGGAGTTCCCCCTGTTTTCGAAGATTGAAGTCAACGGCGCCAACACCCATCCCGTGTTCGAATACCTGAGATCGAAAAAGGGGGGATTGCTCGGTGACACCATCAAGTGGAACTTCACCAAGTTCCTCGTGGCCAAGAACGGCCAAGTGGTTGATCGCTACGCGCCTACCACCCCGCCAGAGCGCATCGCTGCCGACATCGAGCGGGAACTCGGGAAGTAACGCCAATGTTTCAACCTCGGTGCTCGTGTCTAAGCGTGATCAAAAGCAGGTTCTTCGATTCGCCCTCGATCTTGGCAGCAATCCCGGGCTCACCCGGAATAACAAATGAATGTTTCTTGAAGTGATTCCTGTTGAGCCGAGCAATCCGCAGTTCTTCTTCTTTCCCGCGCTATACTGATACCTACTGAGGCATGGTAGTGGGTTCTGAGCAAAAGACGTTTTACATCGAAACCTTCGGATGTCAGATGAACTTCCACGATTCGGAGAAGGTCGTGGGATCACTCATCTCCGAAGGTTATCGCCAGGTTGAGCGCGAAGAAGATGCCGATCTGATCTTTTACAACACCTGTTCGATTCGCGATAAAGCCGAGCAGAAAGTCTTCCACCGGCTCAGCGACTTCAAGCGGCTGCACAAGGAAGGGAAGCGTTTTGCGGTTCTCGGCTGCGTGGCGCAGCAGGAAGGTGAAAAAATCTTCGAGCGCGCACCGTTCGTTTCGTTGGTCGCCGGCTCTGCCTCCTATCGCAACCTTCCCAACATGTTGGTGCAGATCGAATCAGGCGCCACGCGCGTCACCGGCTTGGACGACCGCGAGACTGACCAGACTTTCGAGACGCCTTTTACCGCGCGTACGAATCCGCATCGCGGCTACATTACGATCATCGAGGGCTGTGACAAGTTCTGCGCGTATTGTGTGGTACCGTACACGCGCGGCAAGGAACGTAGCCGTACATCGACGTCGGTGTTGGAAGAAGCGCGCCGCATGACCGACGTTGGTTTCACCGAGATCCAGCTGCTTGGGCAGAATGTGAACTCGTATCGCGATCCAGAAGGGAAGAAGAGCTTCGCCGAGTTGCTGGCGGCAATTGGCGAGTTGCCGGGCATCAAGCGGGTACGCTTTACCACCTCCCATCCACGCGATTTCACAAAAGAGATTGTTGACGCCATCGACGCCGTGCCGGCGCTGTGCGATCACGTGCACCTTCCGGTGCAAAGCGGTTCGTCGCGTGTGCTCGAGTCCATGTTTCGCGAATACACCCGCGAGCAGTACCTCGAGCGTATTTGCTGGATAAAATCGGCCGGCAACAAAGAGCTCAGCGTCACGACGGATATCATCGTCGGCTTCCCGGGTGAAACGGAGGCGGAGTTCGGCGAGACACTCAGCCTGCTCGATGAGGTCGGCTACGACGGTGTCTTTTCCTTCAAGTACTCTCCCCGTCCCAACACGCCGGCGCTGCAGTACGCCGATTCAATTCCCGATGTCGAGAAGGCGCGGCGCCTTCAGGTCCTGCAGGAGCATCAGAGAGAATTACAACGGGAAAGCTATCGTCGGCACATCGGCCAGGTGTTGGAAGTGATGGTGGAAGGAAAGAACGCCACGCGAGGCCAAATGATCGGTCGCACCTCGCAGAACAAGACGCTGAACTTCGTCGTGGAAGAGGGAAGAGCTGAGCCAAAGATCGGACAGTACGTTCCAGTGCGCGTGACGCAAGCGTTCCCCAACAGCCTGCTGGGCGAGTTGGCATGAGCGCTAACTGCGCATTGCAGCCATGGAACGGGCTGGCGGGAAGCAGCCCAGCAAGGGCGAAACAGGGTAGCCAAGCAGGGAGGGACTGATATGGCGACGCCGTTCAACAAGCTCAGGGCAGGCCCTGAAGGCGCGCCTTTTCAAAAGGGAGTTGCCTGGAGGGAAGCACGATGGAAGTCGAAATGAAAATTCGCGGGCTGATGATGGATCCAGTAACAAATATGCCCATCGTGATCCTGAAGGACGCAGGCAGCGACACCGTACTGCCCATCTGGGTGGGAATCTACGAGGCGAATGCCATCGCCCTGGAGATCGAGAAGGTCACCACGCCACGTCCCATGACGCACGACCTGCTCAAGAACCTGCTGATCGGACTGGAAGCGATGGTGCGCAAAGTGGTCGTCACAGAGCTGCGCGACGACACATTTTTCGCTGTGATCTGGCTGGAGCGCAATGGAGAGATCATCAGCATCGATTCGCGGCCATCCGACGCACTGGCACTCGCCTTGCGCATGGATTGCCCAATCTACGTCGAAGAAGAGGTTTTAAAGAACAGCAAGCAGGCCACCTCGGTGAACGACCGCGTCTCTGCCGACGAGCTGCGCAAGTGGCTCGAAAACCTTGGCGAAGACGATCTTGGCCGCTACAAAATGTAGTTTCATGCCCGATCCCGCCGAACAATTGCAGCGTCTTTATGCCGCAGGATTTGAACTGCAGACCTTCGAGCGTTATCCCAAGTCCATCGGCGTCTTGCGCGACGGTTGCATCGCGCTATTGCAGTCTACTCACGCAGGTTTGCAGATGATTGGCTCCCCAGGATGGCGAATGGGCGAGGTGCTCGGCGTACTTGTCGAAAAAGATGGCCGCCAGGTCTTCCAGGCCAAGACAGAAGTCGTCGATGCTACGCCGGAACGTCTGGAGGTATTACAACACTTCCGCGCGGATCTCGAGCGGTTGTTGACGTCAACTGCCTAAGTGACTTCATCGCAGCCGCAGCATTGACTGCACCGCGGCTCTTTGATTTCGACGGGGCGGCGAAGTTAATGTAACACTTGAGAAGAATCGTTGTAGGCTCTTGAGGCCGAACTGCTCTCTATGAAATCTGTTGCTATCGCGGTGGAGAAAGAGCCTTCTTCGATCGCTTATCGTCTTGTACGCATGACCGGACTCGTCTTCCTCTGGAGTGTTCTGACGCTGGTCACCCTCTGGGCTGCTGCGGCGCTGTACGTTGACTGTCGCGTACCCGCGTTGCGCATTCTCGTCACCGTGGTTTACGTTGCGGCCGTTCTTGTCGTCCTGGTTACAGCTAAGGGACAGCTGTCGCGCGCCCTGCTGATTTTGGTGGGATTCTTCCTGGTGCTTGCCTGGTGGCTGAGCCTGAAGCCAACGAATGAGGCGGACTGGCAGCCGAATGCGGACCGTACAGCCTGGGTCGAAATCGATGGGGACCGCGTCAAGATCCACAATCTTCGCAACTGCGCCTACAAAACGGAAACTGACTACACCAACTGCTGGAGTGATCGGACAGTCTATCTCTCCCAACTTCGTTTGGCCGATTTCTTTTTCACCAACTGGGGACCACGCTGGATTGGCCATCCCATTGTCAGCTTTCAGTTCGGCGACAACGACCATGTCGCGTTCTCGATCGAAGCACGTTACAAAGTTGGCCAGTCGTACTCAGCCATTCTCGGGTTCTTCCGGCAATACGAATTGATCTTCGTCGCCTCCGACGAACGCGACGTGATTCGTCTGCGCACCAACTATCGCAAGGATGAGGAAGTCTACATGTACCGTACCACCCTGTCACCGGAAACGGCCCGGGCTGTCTTTCTGATTTATGTACGATATCTCAATAAGCTGAGAGATAGTCCTGAGTGGTACAACGCGCTGACCAGGAACTGCACGACGACGATCGAACAACAGATAGCAGCCGACATGCCTAATCCCCAGTCCTGGAACTATCAGTTCCTTTTGAATGGCACGTTAGATCGTTTGCTCTACGAACGCGGACGGCTGGTGACGGACGGCCTGCCGTTCCTGGAGCTCAGGCAGCGGGAACATATCAACGCAGCAGCACAAGCCGCGGATCAGTCTCCTGATTTTTCGGCACTGATTCGCGTAGGGCGAGCTGGATTCAAATAGCCTTGCAGGCTGCTATGCGCATCGGAGAGCGCTTGCAATGCGGTGATCGGAGAGAGGGCCCCTTATGAAAGCGGCTGTCCTGATCTCGCCTCGGGAAGTATCCGGGCATCCCCTTTCGATTAGCGAGGTGCCGCAACCGGAGCCTAAAGATGGGCACGTCCTGTTGCGGGTGCGTGCGTGCGGCGTGTGCCGAACGGACTTGCACATTGTGGAGGGAGAGCTAGCACCGCAACGCGAGAGAATCATTCCAGGCCATCAAATCGTGGGGGACGTTGTGAACGGAGCAGCCCCCGGCCTTCCACAAGGTATTCGAGTCGGTGTCAGCTGGATCGGGGACATCGACGGCACCTGTTGGTATTGCCAGCGAGGTCTGGAAAACCTTTGCGATTCGCCGACCTTCACGGGCTATACGATCAATGGTGGGTACGCCGAATACGCCCTGGCAAGTGCGGACTTCGTCTTTCCTCTTCCATCTGCCCTTGACGACCTGCATGCCGCTCCTCTTCTCTGTGCCGGCATCATCGGCTTCCGCAGCCTGCGCGTAGCGGGGGTCGAACCGGGAGACCGGGTCGGCTTGTTTGGCTTCGGCGCGTCGGCCCACCTTGCGATCGCGGTTCTTCGCTCGTGGAAGTGCAAGGTTTACGTTTCAACCCGAGGAGCGTCGCATCGCCAACTCGCGGCTGCGATGGGTGCCGACTGGGTGGGGAACGAGGCCGACAGACCGCCGGTCGTGCTTGACCGTGCTGTGACCTTTGCGCCCAGCGGCGACGTCGTGATCGCTGCCCTTGCAAGTCTCCGTAAAGGGGGAGTTGTCGCCATCAACGCGATTCACCTGGATCGCATCCCCCAATTCGACTACGACCGGCTGCTCTGGGGAGAACGCCAGCTTCGCAGTGTAGCGAATATGACACGTGCGGATGCTCGGGACTTCCTTCAAGTCGCGGCCGATATTGGCCTACAGCCCAAGGTCACACGATTCCGTCTCGATCAAGCCAATGAGGCCTTACTTGCGGTGAAAAGCGATTCGATCGACGGAGCAGCCGTACTCGTTCCGTGAGCACCAACCGACGCACAACTTAGATTGGACGCGGACTGCCGGATTAGAAATTAGAAACTGGCGGAGAGGGAGGGATTCGAACCCCCGATACCCGTCAAGGTATGGCCGCTTTCGAGGCGGCTCGTTTCAACCACTCACGCACCTCTCCGCGCGCTGTTGCTGGCGTTGAATGTCGACTCTCAGTTTAGCAAACCGAGAGTACGGGGCAAAATGCCAATATTTGCGAAGGTTTTATCCGGATTTGTCCGCAATCGCGGAGGTCAATGCACCCCCCCAAGCGGATGTTCCATCAGGGCAAGCCGGCGCTCATCCTCTTCCAGCATGGCAATGACTGACGCTTCGACTGACTGAGCGTAAACGTTGGCTGTTGTCGTCTGATAGTTGCTGTGTCCAACGACAGCTTGGGCGTCTTTTAGCTCGTTGCGGTGGCGAGTCACAAAGGATCTGCGCAGCATCTGGAACGTTACCGGCACGGTAATGCCCAGCTGCTTGGCGATCTGCCGGACGTGGTCCTTCATCCAGGAGTTCCTCCACATCGGGTTCTTGCCGTCCTTGCCGGGGAAGAGCAGGTCTTCACCGCTCAATCGGTTTCCCTCGATCCAGCGTTTCAGCATCGCGCGTGTGTCTGGTGGAACCGGCACGGTTCGATGTGAGCCGTCTGTCTTCACCTTGGCCTTGCGCAGCCTTCCCTTGTAAGCGGTATTGCAAATCTCCTAAAGCTCGCCTTTCCAATCATTGACGGTGAAACCGAATATCTCCGAGGTGCGCGGGCCGAGGAATACTCCAATGCGGAAGATCAGGCGATCGCGCAGCGAGGGCAGGGAAGAGTAAAGCCTGCGCACGTCCTCGACGGCAATGACCGGCTTAGGTGTTGGCTTACACTTTGGCATCTCAACCTTGGCCATGGGATTGGATGGCAGGAACTCCAGATCGACCGCTTCGATGAAGATGGAAGAGAGGAGAGTCTTGACTCGTCGAACGAGGGGCTTGCTGAAGCCAGGCTATTGAGATGAGTCTGGAGCAGAACCTTATTGAACTCTGTCCCAGTTGCGGCTTGATGTAGTGCTCGAAGTCGAAGATGTTCGCATCCGTCTCATAACTCCTCCCCCCTTGACCTCAATGCCTGCCTCTTGACAGTCGATTGAGCCGCCCCTTTGTCAGTCGCTTGGTGATATTGCATTCTGCGTGCCAGTAATGCTGGTGCCGCTGCAGAATTGCTCGTGGCCAACTCGAGCCTGCACTTGCAACGGGATGCGCCTTCAGGAATCGAGCCTGCTTCGAAATAGGTGGCGAATTGGTCTGCATGTAGTATCTGAATAGGGGTGCTCGGTAACCGATTAGGTCCAGGCTCAAGAAGAAAGGAGGCATTCCATGGCGACAGGGAACGTTAACTCTCCGTTGCTTGCCTATACAGGCACCACAATTTGTTGGGTTGACACCATGGCAAACTTGAAGACGGTCGCGCATCCGGCAGTCGGAGAGGCAACTTCGAAGATCGCAGTGTTAGAAGGCTACAATTCGATTCAGGATGGAGGTGGTGGCATCTTCTGCTGGGATTACAACGCGACGACCGAAAACAACGGAACCATCATTCGGCCAACCGATATATCAGCTACGTCCCCAGGACGTTGGCGACGGCAGTATTCCGGGCCGGTTAACGTCAAATGGTTCGGCGCCACCGGACTTGGTGTATCGGATGATCGGGCAGCAATTCAAGAGGTCATCGACCTCGTGAGCGCTCAAGGCGGTGGAGTGGTGTATCTTCCGGCGGGGAACTACAACATTTCTCAGGTCCTCATCATCAACGCGCAGGGCGTGAGCGTTCTTGGTGACGGAAAGGGTGCGACCTACATCAGGAAGGCCGGCACCGATAGTACGATCTTCGATCTGTTTACTGTTCATTACTGCCACATCGCAGGTCTCGCTCTCACGATGCAGAGTGGAACACCTAGCCAAGGTGCGGCGATCTTCTTCGAACAAGGATGCACCAGCCCTACGATTGAACGCGTTTATATCGGTTCGATGTGGCAGGGCATTATCTGTGGCGGAAATGTTTCTCCGAGCGAGTTGGTACGGACCGCTACAATTCGTGACGTTGACATGGAGAATACATTTCACGTCGGTTTGAAGATGTATTTCGCACTCAACTGGACGGTGTCCAATTGCATCATTGGGATGCACTTTGACGATGCTTGGAACGCTCCAGGCTCAAACCACTACGGCGTCTGGCTCGATACTGACTCAGAAGGCTGCATATTCGACACCATATTTGTTCTCGGCGGCGAACACTGCTGGCGTATCGCGAACACGATCAATACCGGCATCCGTGGCCCAAACGAGCACAGGTTCTATTCTTGCATCGGAGACAACGGCACGGTCAGTTGTATCTACATAAGCAGTCTTCATCGCTCGATCTTTGAAAGCTGCTGGGTGTCCGTTCAGAAGACTACCTCAGATGCTGCGGTCGTCATGGACAGCATGGATATTTGGGGCGTCGAGTGGGTTGCATCTCAGATCGTGAACGTGGAGGGTCATGGAATCAAAGTGATCGCGGCCACCAGCTTCTCGATCGTGAATTCGACAT
>Ga0306920_100001944_pt1 | contig 25782 bp, 23 predicted proteins | sample flu12Cox44000170_FD_204666 | JGI IMG/M metagenome (GOLD analysis project Ga0306920, IMG submission 204666) | Lab enrichment of tropical soil microbial communities from Luquillo Experimental Forest, Puerto Rico - flux4day.12C.oxic.44.000.170 (v2)... | ecosystem: Environmental > Terrestrial >...
GGCCGAGGCGCAGGCTCATCTGACGCGCGGCTTCGAGGAACGGCAGCGATTCGATGTCGCCCACCGTGCCGCCCACTTCGACGATCGCGACATCGGGCTCGCCGCACGTCGCCGACGCGGCGCCGCGTTCGACGAACGCCTGGATCTCGTTGGTGATGTGCGGAATGACCTGCACGGTCTTGCCCAGATAGTCGCCGCGGCGTTCCTTGCGGATCACCGATTCGTAGATCTGGCCCGTGGTGAAGTTGTTGGCCTTGCGCATCTTCGTGGTGATGAAGCGCTCATAGTGGCCGAGGTCGAGGTCGGTTTCCGCTCCGTCTTCCGTCACGAACACTTCGCCGTGCTGAAACGGGCTCATCGTGCCGGGGTCGACGTTGATGTAGGGATCGAGCTTGAGGAGGGTGACTTTCAGACCGCGCGATTCGAGGATCGCGGCGAGGGAGGCGGCGGCAATACCCTTGCCAAGGGAGGAAACTACGCCGCCGGTGACGAAAACATATTTGGTCATCGCTGGATGCTCGCGGGAAAAACGGATTATACCTGAAAGCAAGGGCTAACCCTGAATTTTGAGCGAGCCCGGCACGGGTCGAATGCGATGCGCGATGTGTCGCGCCCCGCTCTCCCCTGCGCCGTCAGCGGCAGCCCCGGAGATCGATGGCTCAGGCTCCGTTTTCCATGGCGTAAAGCATGCGTTGCACGACACGCGCGGTCTCGATCGGGCGCTCCATGGGATACAGATGGCTGCCCTCGATCCACTCGAAGCGCTCGCCCGCAATGCGCCGCGTCGCCGCGAGCCCGACCTGGCGGATTTCCCGCGACTGCGTGCCCGCGACGAAGCTCACCGGCACCGGCGAGCCGTGCACGAGCCGCGCGCCGAGCGTGTGCGGCAGCGTGCGGTAGATCATGTATTCGGTATCGCGGTCGAAGGCGAGCGTGCGGCTGCCGTCGGCTGATGTCTGAGGAATGCCGAAGTCGACATAGTCGGACAGCACGCGCTCGTCCCAGCGCGCGAATGCAGTTTTCGAATGGAAATGCCGCCATGCCTCGTCGCGGCTCGCCCAGTTCGTGCGGCGCGTGCGCGTGGCGGCGGCCGGCGAGAGGCGCTCGTCGAGGCCGGTCCACTGCGACACCCGCAGCATGCTGCTGCGCCAGCCGGCGATCACGGGGGAATCGAGCATCACGACGCCCTTCACCCACTGCGGCTTCTTCAGCGCGGCCATCAGCGAGAGATAGCCGCCGAGCGAATGGCCGACCAGCCACACGGGATCTTCATAGGTGCGTCCAATATCGTCGAGCAGTTGCTCGACCAGATGCGGCCAGTCGCGCGTGACAGGAAAGCGTGCGTCATGGCCAATGCGCTCGATGTGGCGCAGTTCGTAGTTGTCGCCCAGTTCGGCGAAGAACGTGCGGTACGTCGAGGCCGGAAAGCCGTTCGCGTGCGAGAAATGGATGACGTTTTTCAAAGGCGGCTTGTCTCTCTATCTTGTTGATTCTTGTTGATGTCTTTCGTCGTTCGCGTTTCGCGCTTTTCATTTCGCGTTGCCATCGGCCTGACGCGTCAGTCCTGCGCTGGCGCATCCATCCAGTAGCGCCGCTGCGTATCGCGAAAGCGCTCGATGGCAAGTGCACCCGGGCGCGCATCGACGCGCACCGAGCCGTCCGCGTCACTGCGCGCGAGCACGATGCGGCGGGCCTCGTAGCGCGCGTAGACGCCCGGATACGGGTGATGAAAGCGATTCAGATAGCCTACCTGAAATATCGCGACGAGCGGCCAGACAGAGTCGAGGAACGGTTCAGTCGACGAGGTGCGGCTGCCGTGATGCGGCACGACCAGCACTTGCGCGCGCAGCCGCCCGGGGTCGCGCGCGACGAGCGTGCGCTCGACGCCCGCTTCGATGTCTGCGGTGATCAGGGCTGAAACCGGTCCGCGTGGCACCCGGGACGCCGCGCTTGACGCGCTTGCCGCACTCGTCGCTGTCGTGACCTGCAGGACGCAGCAATGCGCATTGGGTTTGCCTGTGAGCGGCCCGGCATCGGGCCACAGCACCTCGAAATCGACGCCGTCCCACTGCCAGCGCTGGCCCGCGGCGCATTGCACGGTCTGCGCGCCCTTTTCGCGGGCGTTCGCCCACAGCGGATGCGCGGGCAGGATGCCCGCCACGAACTCGCCCACGTCGACCGAATCGAGCACGGCCGGCGCGCCGCCCGAATGATCGGAATCGTCGTGGCTGATCATGAGCGCGTCGAGCCGCGCGATGCCGTGCGCCTGCAGATACGGCACGACGATGCGCTCGCCCGCCTGCGTCGATTCGGGGCCGGGGCCCGCATCGAAGAGCAAGGTATGCCGGGCCGTTTCGACCAGCACCGACGTGCCCTGCCCGATGTCGAGCGCGGTGAGCCGGAACGCGCCCGGCGGCGGGCCCGTGGGCGCTGGCACGAGGAGCGGCAGCCAGGTGAACGGCGCAAGCCAGCGCAACGGCCAGCCACGCGGCGCAAGACACCAGGCGACGCCCACGGCCGCGCAGCCCAACGGCCATGCACCGGGCTGCGGCACTCGCAACACCGCCCACGGCAGGCCTTCGAGGGCGCCCAGCGCCACGGTGAGCCAGTCGAGGCAGGTATGCGCCGTGCGCAGCGCGACGGCATCTAGCGGTGCGGGCAGCGCCGCGCTCCCGATGACCAGCGGCGTGACGAGCATGCTCACCCAGGGAATCGCCAAGGCGTTGGCAAGAGGGCCGATCAGCGGGATCTGCGCGAACCAGTACGCCGTGAGCGGCGCGAGCGCCACAGTCACGGCCCATTGCACACGTGCGCTATCGCCCGCGCGCGCGGCGATGCGTTGCGCGGCCCCGCGCCAGCCGCCGCCTCGCATGAAGGCGGCGACGAGACGATGGGGCCAGCCGTGGCGTTCCTTGGGTTCGTCCCGATCGCGCATCGGATCGAGATCGTCCGCGGAACGCGCCTGCGGCGCGTCCTTGCGCAGGCGCGGCACCCCGGTCGCCGCGAAGAGGATCGCCGCGACCGCGCAAAACGAGAGCCAGAATCCGGCCGCCGTCACCGCCCAGGGATCGCGCAGCAGCACAAGGCCTAGCGCCCACGCGAGCACGTGCGATCGCGCGATTTCCCGCCCGGCGAATAGCGCGATCGCAACGACCGCGAGCATCCAGAGGGCGCGCTGCACGGGCACGTTGAAGCCGGCGAGCGCCGCGTAGATCCCGGCCGCGAGCAACGCGCCCGCAACGGCGACCTTCTGCGCCGGCATCAGGAGCGGCGCCTCGACGCCGCGCCAGCGCGCGCGCCGCCAGAGCGCACCCGCGACCCAACCTGCAAGGCCCGCAACGAACGCGAGATGCAACCCGGAAATCGCCACCAGATGACTCGTGCCCGTATTGCGCATGAGGCGCCAGTCCGCGTCGCTCACCGAGTCTTGTGCTCCGGTTGCCAGCGCGATGACGATGCCGCGATGTGGGGCGTCCCCGAGTACTGCGTCGATGCGATCACGCAGCGCAGCGCGAGCACGCTCGATACGCACGCCCACCCCGGAAGCATCAACGGGCAGACGCGTGGCGCGCGCCGGATCGCTCACATAGCCCGTGGCGCGCACGCCGCGCGCGAGCAGTGCGGCCTCCGTGTCGCGCAATCCGAAGTTGCCGTTGCCGTGCGGACGCTTGAGCCGTACTGCCAGACGCCAGCGGGCGCCGGGCACGAGCGGCGGAAGCGGCGTCTCGCGCGGCACCCAGGACAACTGGATCAAATGCGGAAGCGGCGTGGCGGCCATCGGAGCGTCGGCCCCGCCCCAGGATTCAACGCGAAAGAGAAAGCTCGCCCCTTTTGCGCCGTGCGAAGGCAAGCTCGATATATAGCCGCTGATGTCCAGATCGCGGGTCTGCCAGGCAGCGGGAAGCGCCTCTGCAAGCCGCAGCTCGGCGCGCCACGAGGCGTAACCCAACCCCGCGCAGCCCGCCGCCAGCCACACCGCCGCCCAGCCGCTCACAACGCGCCAGCGTCGCCCGTTGCCGGCGCCGAGCGCCCAGGCGGCCCACCCGGCGGCAAGCACGATTGCCAGCACGAGCCCGGCCCACGCGCCCCACCCCGGCAACGCAGCCTGCCGCTGCAACACGATCACGCCCAGCGCAAACCCGCACCAAATCGCCCGCATCCTGCCTCCTCACAACGAGGGGGCCCAATGCACGAATCGCACGCATCACACGGATCGAGTCAATCGCGCCGCGGCACGCACGCCGCGCACACCACCCTGGCAACGATTATGCAGACGAAAGTGCGAGCCGAGGCAGCGCAGCCGCCGCGTTAGCCGTCGTGCCAAGGGCAAGTTCCCCGGCACTGAGGCCGCGCAAGCCCGCGAGCACGGCGCCGATGCGCGGCACCTGGTCGGGCGTGTTGCGCTCGCGGTAGAGCCAGGCCGGCGAGATGTCGGGCGCATCGGTTTCCATGACGATCGCCTCGAGCGGCAACTGCTCCGCAAGACGCCGGATCTGCAGCGCGCGCTCGAACGTGACGTTGCCGCCGAAGCCCAGATGCATGCCATGGTCGATGAACGCGCGCGCCTGCTGGAAACTCCCGTTGAACGCATGCGCAATGCCGCCCGTCACGCCGTTGCGGCGCAGACCTTTGAGCACCTGGTCCTGCGACTTGCGCACATGGCAGATCGCCGGCAAGCCGAATTCGCGCGCGAGGCGCAGTTGGGCATCGTAGAAGTGCTGCTGGCGCGCGTCGTCGAGACCCGGAACGAAGTAATCGAGCCCGATCTCGCCGATGCCGACAAAGCGCGGGTCATCGAGGCTCGCCTCGATTTCGCGCCGCAACACTTCAAGGTCTTCGTCGCGCGCCTGCGGCGTATAGAGCGGATGGATGCCGAGCGCGTAGACCGCGCCCGAGGTGCGGTGCGCGAGCGCTCGAACCACCGCGAAGTTCTCGCGCCCCACCGCCGGGATCACGATGCGCGACACGCCCGCCGCGTGCGCGGCCGCCGCAACCGCGTCGCGGTCCGCGTCGAACTCGGCGGCGTCGAGATGGCAGTGCGTGTCGATCCACATGGCGCTCGCTCGCTGGGAGATTCAGACCGGCACGACCGGCTCTTCGTGCAACATGCCGTCGCGCAAGCGCACGATGCGGTCGCAGCGCGCCGCCAGATCGGGATCGTGCGTGACGATCACGAAGCTCGTATCGAACTGATCGGAAAGCTCGAGCATGAGATTGAAGACCGTGTCCGCGGTCGCGCCGTCGAGGTTGCCCGTGGGCTCGTCGGCGAGCACGCAGGCGGGCTTCGTCACGAGTGCGCGCGCGATCGCCACGCGCTGGCGCTCGCCGCCCGAAAGCTCGCCCGGCCGGTTGCGCGCGCGGTGCGCGAGGCCTACGCGCTCCAGTATCGCCATTGCCTCGGCGCGCGCGTCTTCCTGCATCATGCGGCGAATGCGCAGCGGCATCGCCACGTTGTCGAGCGCCGAGAACTCGGGCAGCAGATGATGGAACTGATAGACGAAGCCCAGCGCGCGATTGCGCAGTTCGTTGCGCTCGCGCTCGGAAAGCTCGGTGAACGGCTTGCCGAGCACCGAGACCTTGCCCGCGCCCGGCTCGTCGAGGCCGCCCAGCACGTGCAGCAGCGTGCTCTTGCCCGAGCCCGACGCGCCCACCACGGCGAGCTTCTCGCCGCGCTTCACCTTGAGGTCAGTGTCGTGAAGCACCTGCACGGCAAGCGCGCCCTGGCCGAACACCTTCGAAACGCCGTGTGCTTCGAGCACGTACGGATAGTCGCCGGCCGCGGCGACGAGCGATTGACGGTCATTCATAGCGCAGCGCCTCCGCGGGACGAACCTTGGCCGCGCGCCAGCTCGGATAGAGCGTGGCGAGCGCGGACAGCACGAACGCGATCACGCCGATGCGGATCACGTCGGACGCCACGAGTTCCGAAGGCAGCTCGCTGATGAAATACACGGATGGCGGCAGGAACTGGATGCCGAGCAGATGCTCGATCGCCGGCACGCTCCACGGAATGCTCCACGCGATCAGGCAGCCGAGCGCGATGCCGAGGCCGGTGCCCACGAAGCCGATCGTCACGCCCTGCACGACGAAGATCTTCATGATCGAGCCCGGCTGCGCGCCGAGCGTGCGCAGGATCGCGATATCGGCCTGCTTGTTGGTGACGGTCATGACAAGAGACGAAACGAGATTGAACGCCGCGACCGCGATGATGAGCGTGAGAATGATGAACATCATGCGTTTTTCGATCTGCACGGCCGAGAACCAGGTCTTGTTCTGCTGCGTCCAGTCGCGGATATAGAGATCGCCCGAGAGCGTGTGCACGAGCTGGCGCGCCACCGCCGGCGCGCGCTGCATGTCCTTCAGGCGCAGGCGCACGCCGCTTGGCGCGCCCAGGCGATAAAGCACTTCGGCGTCGCGGATGTTGGTGAGCGCGAGCGTGCTGTCGTACTCGTAGTGGCCCGACTCGAACACGCCCACCACGGTGAACTGCTTCAGGCGCGGCAGCATGCCGGCCGGCGTGATCGAGCCCTCGGGCGCGACGAGCGTGACCTTGTCGCCCACCGTCACGCCGAGGTTCATGGCGAGGTCTGCGCCGAGCACGATGCTGAAGCTGCCCGGCGTGAGGTCGTTCAGGCTGCCCGCCTTCATCTCCTTGCCGATATCCGAGACCTGCGGCTCTTCGGAGGGCTCGATGCCGCGCAGCGCGACGCCGTTCACGCTGTCACCGCGCGTGAGCAGCGCCTGGGCGTCCACGTAAGGCGCCGCGCCGATCACCTCGGGATTGGACTTCGCTTCCTTCGCGGTGAGCTGCCAGTCGGGCATCGTGCCCGTGGGCGAAAAGATCTCGATGTGCGCGAGCACGGAGAGCATGCGGTCGCGCACGTCGCGCTGAAATCCGTTCATCACCGAGAGCACGACGATCAGCGCCGCGACGCCGAGCGCGATGCCCGACATCGAAACGAGCGCGATGAACGAGATGAAACCGTTGCCGGTCGTGCGCTTGCCGGCGCGGGTGTAGCGCCAGCCTATCTGCCATTCGTAGGGAAGTTTCAAGCGAATCCTTTTTGCGTCTTCGTTGCGCTCCGGCGGTCCTTTGGGGGCGCACAGGCTTGGGACCAGTGCGCCGGACAACCGGAGAATATCGTGCCGGGACGGGCGGCGATCAACCGCGAAGTTTGCCACACTGGCGGCGCTTCACGGACTTTCGCACGGACTTTCGCGCGGACTTCGGCAGCCCGCGCGGGGCTACGTCGACGTTTTCTCCATGCCTTGTCCACGCGTTCGACTCATGCGCCCTCTCCTTCGAGCCGCTTTTCGGCCACAAGTGCCGCAGCCGGGGCGCGAACCCGCCCGAGGCGCGCCCGGCGCACGGAGCGCCGAAGTACAATGCGCACCATCATGCCCGCCGACCGACTCCATCTCCTCGTCCCCTTTGCCTTGCCCTCGGCGGCCACCGCCTCCACCGCGCTCGCGGGCCTCGAGTATCCGGCGCTTGCGAAACTGGTTGCGCGCGCGACACTCGGCGAGCAAGTGATCGGCGAGGACTTTCAGCGCACGCTGCCGCACGAGCGCTGGGTCGCTCGGCAGTTCGGCGCGCTCGGCCCGGACCCCGCCAGCGCAAAACCCGCATCGGCCGCCGACGACGAAGCACCGCTCGCGCCCTACATGCTGCTCGCCGACGGCGGCACGCCCGGCGACGCCACATGGGCGTGCGTGCAGCCCGTGCACGTGCGTATCGCGCACGATCATCTGGTGCTGATCGACCCTGCTTCGCTAGAACTCGCCGACGCCGACGCCGCCACGCTCTACACCGTCGCCCGCCCGCTGATCGAAGAGCTGGGCGTGCGCGTCGAGGCCCCCACGCCGCAGCGCTGGTATCTCTCGTCGGAGGCGTTCGGCACGCTCGCCGGCGCGTCGCCCTTGCGCGCGAGCGGTCGCAACATCGAGATCTGGCTGCCGCACGAGGCCCACTCGGGCCAGCGTTCGCGCGCCTGGATGAAGGTGCAGAACGAAGTGCAGATGGCCTGGTTCGAGCACCCCGTCAACGAGGCGCGCGAAGCGCGCGGTTTGCCCGCTGTCAACTCGATCTGGTTCCACGCACAGGGCGCGCTGCGCGCCGTCACGAGCCCGTTCGCGCGCGTGCGCTCCGATGCGGCCGCCACACGCGGCCTCGCGCTCGCCGCAAAGGCGCAGGTGGACGCCGCACCGTCTACCTTCGGCGCGCTCTCGAGCGCGCTCAATGGCGCCGGCACGACGCTTGTCGAGCTGGATCCGTTCTCGGCGGCGTTCATCCAGCAGGACTGGGGCCGCTGGAACGCCGCGTTCGCGCAGCTGGAGCGCGACTGGTTCGCGCCCGCCCTCGCGGCGCTGCAAACGGGCGCGCTCGCGGCGCTCGACCTCACACTGTGCGGCGACACCGGCTCGGTCACGCTCTCCATTACGCGCGGCGATTTGCGCAAATTCTGGCGACGCCGCCTGTTCGCGTCGCTCTTCGTCGAATGATCCCCGAATGACTTCTTTCTTCCGCCGCCACGCATGACCCGAATCGTCACACGCGCCTGTTCGCCCGCCGACACCGAAGCGCTCGTGCGCCACGGCCTGCACCCGGTGCTCGCGCGTCTCTATGCCTCGCGCGGCATCTGCCAGCCCGACGAGATCGAAACCGGCCTCGCGCGCCTGATTCCGCCCGCGGGCATGAAGGGCCTGGATGACGCCGCCGTGCTGCTCGCCGACGCGCTCGCCGCGAATCGCCGCATGCTCGTCGTGGCCGACTACGATTGCGACGGCGCCACGGCCTGCGCCGTGGCCGTGCGCGGCCTGCGCATGCTCGGCGCGCAGATCGACTATCTCGTGCCGAACCGCTTCGAGTATGGCTATGGCCTCACGCCCGAGATCGTCGCGCTCGCGGCGCAGCGCAAAGGCGGCAAACCCGACCTGCTCATCACCGTCGATAACGGCATTGCCAGCGTGGAAGGGGTCGAGGCCGCGAACGCGCTCGGCATCGATGTGCTCGTGACCGACCACCACCTGCCCGGCGACACGCTGCCCGCCGCGCGCGCTATCGTCAATCCGAATCAGCCGGGCTGCGAGTTTCCGAGCAAGTGCATCGCCGGCGTGGGCGTGATGTTCTATACGCTGCTCGCGCTGCGCGCCGAGCTGCGCCGCCGCGGCGCGTTCAACGACGCGCAGCCGGAGCCGCGTCTCGACGGCCTGCTCGATCTCGTCGCGCTGGGCACCGTCGCCGACGTCGTGAAGCTCGACTGCAACAACCGCGTGCTCGTCGCGCAGGGTTTGCAGCGCGTGCGCAACGGCCGCATGCAGCCGGGCATCGCGGCGCTCTTCCGCGCTGCGGGCCGCGACGCGAAAAGCGCGTCCGGTTTCGACTTCGGCTTCGCGCTCGGCCCGCGCCTGAACGCGGCGGGACGTCTCTCGGACATGTCGCTCGGCATCGAGTGCCTGACCACCGACGACGTGGGCCGCGCGTGGGAACTGGCCCAGCAGCTCGACTCGATGAACCGCGAGCGCCGCGAGATCGAGGCCGGCATGCAGCAGCAGGCGCTCTCCGATCTCGCCGACGTCGATCCGCAGGGCAAGGCCACGCTCACGCTCTTCAACGAAGGCTGGCACCAGGGCGTGATCGGCATCGTCGCGGGGCGGCTGAAGGAGCGCTTCCACCGCCCCTCGTTCACGTTCGCGCCCGCCGACGACGACGGCGAACTCGTGAAGGGCTCGGGCCGCTCGATCCCCGGTTTTCATCTGCGCGACGCCGTCGATCTGATTTCGAAGCGCGAGCCCGGTCTCATCCACAAGTTCGGCGGCCACGCCATGGCCGCAGGCATGACGATCGCCGCCGCCGACGTGCCGCGCTTCGCCGCCGCGTTCGAGCGCGTGGGCCGCGAGTGGCTCACGGACGAGGCGCTCGCGCGCACCGTCGAAACCGACGGTGATCTCGAAGACGCCTATTTCACGCCCGATTTCGTGGAAATGCTCGACGCCGCGGTATGGGGCCAGGGCTTTCCGGCGCCCGTGTTCTCGGGCGAATTCGAGGTGGCTTCGCAGGCGCTCGTCAAAGACAAGCATCTCAAGCTGCAGCTGCTGCGCGGCCGCCAGCGCTTCAACGCGATCTGGTTCAACCACACCGAGTCGCTGCCGCAGCACACCACCGTGGCCTACCGGCTCGTGCGCGACACCTGGAACGGCGTCTCGCGCGTGCAGCTCGTGGTGGAGCACGCGGCGCTCTGACGCTTCAGGCGCGGGCCGTGCGATCGGCCCGCACCGCCCTTGATCCAGGTCCAATCGGCTATAATTCAATGTTTTACACGCCGGATCACGACACAAATGGAAGCGGAACGTCTCAACGCGATCGAAGCCCTTTTGGCGGACCTGCGCACGCGCGCGGGCGAGCTACGGGGGTATCTTTGACTACGACGTAAAAGCCCGACGGCTCGTCGAAGTCAATAGCGAACTCGAAGACCCGAACGTCTGGAACGACTCGAAGCACGCCCAGGGGCTCGGCAAGGAAAAGAAGCTGCTCGAAGGCGTCGTGCACGTGCTCGACGGCATCGAGAACGACACGCGCGACACGCAGGATCTCTTCGAGATGGCGCGCGAGGAAAGCGACGAAGACACGCTCGTCGCCTGCGAGGCCGACGCCGCTGAAATCGAGAAGCGCGTAGCCGGCGTCGAGTTCCGCCGCATGTTCGCGAACCCGGCCGACCCGAATAACGCCTTCATCGACATCCAGGCCGGCGCCGGCGGCACCGAGGCCTGCGACTGGGCGTCGATGCTGCTGCGCCAGTACGTGCGCTACTGCGAGCGCAAGGGCTTCAAGACCGAAGTGCTCGAAGAATCCGAAGGCGACGTGGCCGGCATCAAGAGCGCGACGATCAAGGTCGAAGGCGAGTACGCCTACGGCTTCCTGCGCACCGAAACCGGCATTCACCGCCTCGTGCGCAAGTCGCCGTTCGACTCGTCGGGCGGCCGCCACACGTCGTTCTCGTCGGTGTTCGTGTATCCGGAAATCGACGACTCGTTCGAGATCGACGTCAATCCGGCCGATCTGCGCATCGACACGTATCGCGCTTCGGGCGCGGGCGGTCAGCACATCAACAAGACCGACTCCGCCGTGCGTATCACGCACGTCCCGTCGGGCATCGTCGTGCAGTGCCAGAACGACCGCTCGCAGCACCGCAACCGCGCCGAGGCCATGGCGATGCTGAAGTCGCGCCTGTACGAGGCCGAAATGCGCAAGCGCCAGTCGGAGCAGGACAAGCTCGAAGCGGGCAAGTCGGACGTGGGCTGGGGCCACCAGATCCGCTCCTACGTGCTCGACAACAGCCGTATCAAGGACCTGCGCACCAACGTCGAAATCAGCAACACCAAGGCCGTGCTCGACGGCGATCTCGACGACTTCATCAGCGCGAGCCTGAAACAAGGCGTGTAACGCAGTCACTCGGGCGGCGCTGCCGCCCTCTCCCGCCGCGCCGCCCGCTTTCACTCCCGGGCGGCGCGCGCAGCAGGAACCGAAGTCCGCTTTTTGCGCGCAGTGCGCGCCGCGTCCCGCGCAGGACCACGCCGGGGCCGCGGCCCCGAATACTCGCCGAAACACCCGCGAATCAAAGAACTCCGAGCCATCATGACCGAACCGACCCAGCAGAACGCGCCCAGCGCCGCGCCCGAACTCGACGACAACCAGATCATCGCCGAGCGCCGCGAGAAACTGCGCGCACTGCGCGAGGCGGGCGTCGCCTATCCCAACGACTTCCGCCCCACCCACCACGCCGCCGACCTGCAGCGCGACTACGCCGACACCGACAAGGACGCGCTCGAATCCCAGGCACTCGAAGTTGCGGTTGCCGGCCGCATGATGCTCAAGCGCGTGATGGGCAAGGCGAGCTTCGCGACGGTGCGCGACGGCTCGGGCCAGATCCAGTTCTTCATCACGCCCGCCGACGTCGGCGAAGCGACCTACGAAGCGTTCAAGAAGTGGGACCTGGGCGACATCGTCGCGGCAAAGGGCGTGCTGTTCCGCACCAACAAGGGTGAACTCTCGGTGCGCTGCACGGAACTGCGCCTGCTCTCGAAGGCACTGCGTCCGCTGCCCGACAAGTTCCACGGCCTCGCCGACCAGGAAATGCGCTACCGCCAGCGCTACGTCGACCTGATCGTCACGCCGGAAACGCGCGACACGTTCCGCGCGCGCACCAAGACCATCGCGTCGATCCGCACGTTCATGGACAACGCCGAGTTCATGGAAGTCGAAACGCCGATGCTGCACCCGATCCCGGGCGGCGCGGCCGCGAAGCCCTTCGTCACGCACCACAATGCGCTCGACATGCAGATGTTCATGCGCATCGCGCCTGAGCTCTATCTCAAGCGCCTGATCGTGGGCGGCTTCGAGCGCGTGTTCGAAATCAACCGGAATTTCCGTAACGAAGGCGTGTCGCCGCGTCACAATCCGGAATTCACGATGATGGAGTTCTACGCCGCGTACACCGACTACGCGTGGCTCATGGACTTCACCGAGCAACTGATCCGCCAGGCCGCCATCGATGCGTCGGGCACCGCCGTGCTCACGTACCAGGGCCGCGAGCTCGATCTCTCGAAGCCGTTCCACCGTCTGACGATCGTGCAGGCGATCCAGAAGTACGCACCGCAGTACACGAACGAGCAACTCGCCGATGCGGCTTTCCTGCGCACGGAACTGAAGAAGTTCGGCGTGGACACGAACCAGCCGGCGTTCCTGAACGCAGGCGTGGGCTCGCTGCAACTGGCGCTCTTCGAAGAGACGGCAGAGTCGCAACTGTGGGAGCCGACCTACATCATCGACTACCCCATCGAAGTTTCGCCGCTTGCACGCGCCTCGGACACGCTGCCGGGCATCACCGAGCGCTTCGAACTGTTCATCACCGGCCGCGAAATCGCCAACGGCTTCTCGGAGCTCAACGATCCGGAAGACCAGGCCGCGCGCTTCAAGAAGCAGGTCGAGCAGAAGGACGCCGGCGATGAAGAAGCCATGTTCTACGACGCCGACTACATCCGCGCGCTCGAGTACGGCATGCCCCCGACGGGCGGCTGCGGCATCGGTATCGACCGTCTCATCATGCTGCTCACGGACAGCGCAAGCATCCGCGACGTGATCCTCTTCCCGCACCTGCGCCGCGAAGACTAGGCGCAACGTCGCCTGACACGAAGGGGCGCATGCGGTTCACGCCGCATGCGCCCCTTTTCTTTGGTCGATCTCAGCGTGCATGTTTGTAACCATCGGTAAGATGTGCCGGCGGCTGCCGGGCCTGCAACAGGTACGCCGATTGCACCGGTGTGGAAAACCGCGCCGTGCAACGCCGCGCGCCGATCGCACCCTTTGCGGGTCTGAGCCGTCGCGGCGCCGCGTTACAAATTGAAACGCTCGCAGAGTTGGCTTGGCTCAAACTGGCACCCTCAAGAGAGCCGACTCTGCAAAAGACGGAGCCTGTCATGAACACAACCGATCCGACCACACCGAAACGCCGCCTCCATCCGCTCATCGCGACCGCGGCGGCCGCCGTCATCGTCGCCAGCCTTGCGGCAACCGCGGCCATCACCGGCGTCTTCCCGAAGGCCTCCAGCACGGCCGAACAGAGCGCCCAGGTTCAGACGGGCCAGACCGCCATGACGGCTCCACCGCCGGCGGTCGACTCGACGAAGGCGGTGCAGGCCTCGCAATACGCGCAGAACGAACCGAATGCGCCAGCAGAGCCTCAACCTGCCCCGGCGCAAGCGCAACGGCAAACGGCCGTACCGGTCGCCCCGGCGCTGCAATACGGACAACAGCCCGTCCAGCAGCCGCAGCCTTCGCAGCAGCAGTACGCGCAGGAAGCGCCGCCAGCGCAGCCCTCGCAGGCCGCCTGCTCGACGTGCGGCACGGTCGTCGCGATCTCCGAGGTCAAGCAGGAAGGCCACGGCACCGGTATCGGCGCGGTGGGCGGCGCGGTGGCCGGCGGCGTGGTCGGCAACCAGTTCGGCTCGGGCAACGGCCGTACTGCGATGACGCTGCTCGGCGCGCTGGGCGGCGGCTTCGCCGGCAACTCGGTCGAAAAGCATCTGCGCAGCACGACGACCTATACGGTGCGCGTGCGCATGGAGAACGGCAAGACGCGCTACTTCACGTATCACGAAGCGCCACCGTTCCAGCAGGGCGAGCGCGTGCGCGTGGAGAACGGCTCACTGGTCGCGGGCTGATTGCTCTGGCCGATTGCGCGAGTTGATCTGATCAAGGCCGCGCGTTCCATTGATGCAGACCTGGCGCAATAAAAAAGGCGATTCGCCGTATTGGCGAATCGCCTTTTTCTCGTCTACTTCCCGAAAAGCGCCAGGAATCAGTAGTCCGCGTCTTCTATCCACGCGGCCTGGATGGCTTCCAGGATTTTCTCGTTCGAGCGCTCGGGGTCGTCGTCGAAACCGTCGAGTTCAGTGATCCAGCGGTGCAGATCGGTGAAGCGCACGTACTGCGGATCGACCTCTGGATGGGTGTCCGTCAACGCCATCGCGATGTCCTGCGTATCGGTCCATTTCATGGCTGCCCGCTCCTCTCAGTGGCTCAGTGGTTTTCCTTCGCATGGTTGATCGAGTAACGCGGAATCTCGACCACCAGGTCGTCGTTTTCGGGCACGAGGGCCTGGCACGACAGTCGCGACGTCGGCTCGAGTCCCCACGCCTTGTCGAGCAGATCGTCTTCGTCTTCCTCCGACGGTTCGAGCGCGTCGAAGCCTTCGCGCACGATCACGTGACAGGTCGTGCAGGCACACGACTTCTCGCATGCGTGCTCGATTTCGATGCCGTATTCGAGCAGCGCGTCGCACACGCTCTCGCCCGGCCGGGCGTCGATGACCGCGCCCTCAGGACACAGTTCGACATGGGGCAGCACCACGATTTGAGGCATTGTGATTTCCGTATCCAATAACTTTCATATCGGGCGCATGCCCTGCCTGCGACGGCGGCATGTGCCCATTCTACTGGCGTCGCGCGCTCCCCTGCATCGGGAAAGCACGCACACGCGGCGGCGTTTGCCCATGCAAGCGCCGCGCGCCCGACCGCGTTCTTCTTAGCCGATCTCGTCGAGCTTCTTGCCCGCCAGCGCTCGCTTGATGCCCTTGTCCATGCGGCGCGCGGCGAACTCGTCGGTGCCTTCGGAAAGTGCCTTCGTCGCCGCTTCGATCGCGCCGGCGTCCTCGCCCTGCGCGACTTGCGCGAGCGCGGCGATCAGCGTGTCGACCTGCGCGCGCTCGGCTTCGTCGAGCAATTCGCCGTCAGCGGCGAGCGCTACGTTCGTCGCTTCGATGATGCGTTGCGCCTCGACCTGAGCCTCGCGCAGCGCGCGGGCACGCATGTCGACTTCAGCGGTCTTGAAGCTGTCTTCGAGCATGCGGGCCACGTCGTCGTCGGCGAGACCGTAGGACGGCTTCACCACCACCGAGGCTTCCACGCCCGAGAGTTGCTCGCGCGCGAACACGGACAGGAGACCGTCCGCGTCCACCTGGTAGGTCACGCGAATGCGCGCCGCGCCCGCCGCCATCGGCGGAATGCCGCGCAGCTCGAAGCGCGCGAGCGAGCGGCAGTCGGCCACGAGCTCGCGCTCGCCCTGCACCACGTGGATCGCCATCGCCGTCTGACCATCCTTGAACGTCGTGAAGTCCTGCGCGCGCGCGACCGGAATGGTCGAGTTACGCGGGATGATCTTCTCGACGAGGCCGCCCATCGTTTCCACGCCGAGCGAGAGCGGAATCACGTCGAGCAGCAGCCAGTCGTCGTCGCCGCCGCGGTTGCCCGCGAGCAGGTCGGCCTGGATCGCGGCGCCGAGCGCGACGACCTGGTCCGGGTCCAGATTCGTGAGCGGCGCCTGGCCGAAGTACTGCGCCACGGCGCGGCGGATCACCGGCATGCGCGTCGCGCCGCCCACCAGCACGACGCCCTTCACATCCTTCGCGGCGATCCTGGCGTCGCGCAGCGCCTTCTTCGTGGGCGTGAGCGTGCGCTGCACGAGCGCCTGCGTCAGCGTTTCGAAGCGCGGCTCGTCGATCGTCAGCGCGATCTGCCTGCCGTTCGAAAGCGTGGCCGCGATGCGCGCCTCGGGCGCGGACGAGAGAGCTTCTTTCGCGTCGCGCACGCGGTCGAGCAGGAGACGCACGTCTTCGGGCGCGAGCGCCGCGCGCTCGATGCCCGACTGCTCCAGCGCGTACGCGAAGAGCACATGGTCGAAATCGTCGCCGCCGAGCGCCGAGTCGCCGCCGGCCGCCAGCACTTCGAACACGCCCTTCGTGAGCTTGAGAATCGACAGGTCGAAGGTGCCGCCGCCGAGGTCGTAGACGGCATAGAGGCCTTCGGCCCCGTTGTCGAGTCCGTACGCGATCGCCGCCGCGGTCGGCTCGTTGAGCAGGCGCAGCACGTTCAGGCCCGCGAGACGCGCGGCGTCCTTGGTCGCCTGGCGCTGGGCTTCGTCGAAGTACGCCGGCACGGTGATGACGGCGCCGACGAGTTCGTCGCCGAGCGTGTCTTCGGCGCGCTGGCGCAGCGTCGCGAGAATTTCCGCCGAGACTTCGACCGGGCTCTTCACGCCATCGACGGTCTGGATCTGCACCATGCCCGGTGCGTCGACGAAATCGTACGGCGCGTTCGCCGCGCCTTCGACGTCGGCCTTACCACGGCCCATGAAGCGCTTGACCGAGACGATCGTGTTGCGCGGATCGGTGACGGCCTCGACCTTCGCGGTGCGGCCAATGCGGCGGCCGCCGTTCGTGAGATAACGGACGACCGACGGCAACAGCACGTGACCGTCCTCGTCAGGCAGCACGTCGGGCACGCCGCTGCGCACCGCGGCGACCAGCGAGTTCGTCGTGCCGAGGTCGATGCCGACGGCGAGTCGCCGCTGATGCGGCGCCGGCGCCATGCCGGGTTCGGAGATTTGCAGTAAGGCCATCTGTGTGATCTGCTTGTTAACCTGGTGGGCGCGAGCGCCCGATATCCGTTTCTGCCTGGGTTGAGCCTGGGTTCAGCCTTCGAGCCGCTCGATCTGCGTATCGATCTCGCCCGCCACGCGCTCGATGAACATGAGCTGGCGCACCGCCTCGGCCGCGGGCTGATTCGAGCCGCTGTCGAGCAGCGCCGCGAGCTTCGTGAAGCGCACGCGTTCGTCGTCGCGCAGCTCGCTCGCGAGCGTGTCGAGCGCATCGATATTCTTCGCGCCGACCGCGTCTTCGATCGCCTCGCGCCACTCCATCTGCTGCATGAGGAACGCGGGCTCCATCGCCGTGTTGTTCTCCGCGCCGACGTCGATGCCGCGCAGATGCAGCAGGTACTTCGCGCGCTTGAGCGGATCGCGCAGCGTCTGGTACGCCTCGTTCGCACGCGTGGCCCACTGCATGGCGATGCGCTTTTGCGCCTCGCCGGCCGCGGCGAAACGATCGGGATGGACTTGCGCCTGGACCGTGCGATACGCGTGGTCGAGCGCGTTCGCGTCGATCTCGAACTGCTCGGGCAGACCGAACAGCACGTAGTGACTATCGGAGAGCGAGCGGGAAGGCGTGGAAGGCGTGCTCATCGGCAGGAACATCCGGGTGGGGCTATGAGGGGCCAACAGCGGCCATCAAAATCAAAAAGGCGGCACAGGCCGCCTTTTCACCGCTCTTCGCGGGCTCAAACGCGGAAGGACTCGCCGCAGCCGCACTCGTCCTTCACATTCGGGTTGTTGAACCGGAAGCCTTCATTCAGGCCTTCGCGCACGAAGTCGAGCTGCGTGCCGTCGATATAGGCGAGGCTTTTCGGGTCGACGATGACCTTCACGCCATGGCTCTCGAAGACATTGTCCTCGGGTGCGAGCTCGTCGACGTACTCGAGCTTGTACGCAAGGCCCGAGCAGCCCGTCGTGCGCACGCCGAGGCGCAGGCCCACGCCCTTGCCGCGACGGGTCAGGTACTTCTGCACGTGCTGTGCCGCTTTTTCTGTCAACGTAATTGCCATAGCATCTTCGCCGCGCCTCGCGCCGCCCGGTTGGGCTTTCGCCTTACCTCGCGTCGCGACGCAACCCTGCTGCATCCAAAATCGTTAGTCCTGCAGCGCCACACCCGTGGGCCGGCGCCGTCCTGCCTCTATGCCGCGCGCTTACGCTGCGTCGGCCTTCGCTTCCGTCGTGTGACGCTGGCGATAGTCGGCGACCGCTGCCTTGATCGCATCTTCCGCGAGAATCGAGCAGTGGATCTTCACCGGCGGCAGCGCCAGTTCTTCGGCGATCTGCGTGTTCTTGATGTCGAGCGCCTGGTCGAGCGTCTTGCCCTTCACCCACTCGGTCACGAGCGAGCTCGAAGCGATCGCCGAGCCGCAACCATAGGTCTTGAACTTTGCGTCTTCGATCACGCCGTCCGCGCCTACGCGGATCTGCAGCTTCATCACGTCGCCGCACGCCGGCGCGCCGACCATGCCCGTGCCCACCGCGTCGTCGTCCTTCGAGAACGAGCCAACGTTACGCGGGTTTTCGTAGTGGTCCAGAACCTTGTCGCTATATGCCATGATCACACTCCTTCAATTCTTTGGCCGCGCTGCATATTCAATGCGCTGCGGCCGGTTCGTTATACGCTGCTGACTGCGCCACTGTCGCCCTGGTGCGGCCTTAGTGCGCCGCCCACTGAATGGTCGACAGGTCGATGCCGTCCTGGTGCATCTCCCACAGCGGCGAGAGCTCGCGCAGCTTGGCGATCTTCGTCTTCAGCAGGTTGATCACGTAGTCGACGTCCTGTTCGGTCGTGAAGCGGCCCACCGTGAAGCGGATCGAGCTGTGCGCCAGCTCGTCGTTGCGGCCGAGCGCGCGCAGCACGTACGACGGCTCCAGCGAGGCCGACGTGCACGCCGAACCCGACGACACCGCCACGTCCTTGACCGCCATGATCAGCGACTCGCCTTCGACGAAGTTGAAGCTGATGTTCAGGTTGTGCGGGACACGTTGCTCCATGTCGCCGTTCACGTAGGTTTCTTCGATTTCCTTCAGGCCGTTGAGGAGCTTGTCGCGCAGCATGCGCACGCGCTCGTTTTCCGTGGCCATTTCTTCACGCGCGATGCGGAACGCCTCGCCCATGCCGACGATCTGGTGCGTGGCCAGCGTGCCCGAGCGCATGCCGCGCTCGTGGCCGCCGCCATGCATCTGCGCTTCGATGCGCACGCGCGGCTTGCGGCGCACGTACAGCGCGCCGATGCCCTTCGGGCCATACGTCTTGTGCGCCGAGAACGACATGAGGTCGACCTTGAGCTTTTGCAGGTCGATGGGCGCCTTGCCCGTGGATTGCGCGGCGTCGACGTGGAAAATGATGCCCTTTTCACGGCAGATCTCGCCGATCGTCCCGATGTCCTGGATCACGCCGATCTCGTTGTTCACGTGCATGACGGAAACGAGGATCGTGTCCGGGCGCAGCGCGGCCTTGAACACGTCGAGGTCGATCAGGCCGTCGTCCTTGACGTCCAGATACGTGACTTCATAGCCTTCGCGCTCGAGCTCGCGGCAGGTGTCCAGCACGGCCTTGTGCTCGGTCTTCACCGTGATGATGTGCTTGCCCTTGCTCTTGTAGAAGTGTGCGGCGCCCTTGATCGCGAGATTGTCCGATTCGGTCGCGCCGGAGGTCCAGATGATTTCGCGCGGGTCGGCATTGACAAGCGCGGCGACCTGTTCGCGCGCTTCCTCGACGGCACGCTCCGCGTCCCAGCCGTAGGCGTGGCTGCGCGACGCCGGATTGCCGAACTGCTCGCGCAGATACGGGATCATCTTGTCCACCACGCGCGGGTCGACCGGGGTCGTCGCGCTGTAGTCCATGTAAATGGGCAGGTGGGGAATGTCGTTATTCATCTATCGCTCCGGGGAATCTTTTGTGCTGCGCTGTACTGTGTATTGCGTTGCCGGCTCGTGAACCGGTCGGGAATGCGCTTACGAGCCCGCCATGTTGAAGATCGAGTTCGGTCCTAGCGGCACCGCCCTCACCGGCTCCACCGCCGGGGCCTCGGTGCGGCGGTCGCGCAGGACGGCGGGCGCGGCGCCTTCGCGGGCGCGCTGCTTGTCCACCAGGTCCTTGAGCGACACCGAATCGAGGTACTCGACCATCTTCTGGTTCAGCGTCGACCAGAGTTCGTGCGTCATGCAGTGGCCGTCGTGCTGCTTGGTGCCCTCGCAGGCGCCCTTGCCGCCGCACTGGGTGGCGTCGAGCGGCTCGTCCACGGCGATGATGATGTCCGCGACCGTGACGTCCTCCGCGCGACGCGCGAGGTTGTACCCGCCGCCCGGCCCGCGGACCGATTCGACGATTTCGTGACGGCGGAGCTTGCCGAACAGCTGTTCGAGGTACGACAGCGAAATGTGCTGGCGCTGGCTGATACCCGCAAGCGTCACCGGGCCCTGCTCCTGGCGCAGGGCCAGGTCGATCATCGCCGTGACGGCGAAACGGCCTTTAGTGGTGAGTCTCATGATGTAGGGGAACCGCAATTCTCGACAATTTTCGTCAAGTATAAATACATGACTAGTTTAGTCAAGTATCCGCGCCGCCATTTGGGTTATTACGTGCGCTGCGAATAGCGAAAAAGGCGCGATTTCTGCAACCGGCCGAATCTGGCCGAAACGCGCCGCTCATTTCAATCCACCAGTTGCGGACGCAGTGCGGCCAGCAGGCCCGCACAGGCGGTCTCGCACTGATCGAGCACCATTTCGAAGCCTGCGTCGCCACCGAAATAGGGGTCGACGACCACGCGCGACTCGGCCTGCGGCGCGAATTCCATCAGCAGGCGGATCTTGTCGCGCTCCGAAGCCGGGCAGACGTCCTGCAGCGCCGCGACATTGGCGTCGTCCATGGCCACGATCAGATCGAAGCGACGGAAATCGTCCGCGGCAATCTGCCGGGCGCGCAGCGGCGCGAGATCGTAGCCGCGCTGGCCGCCCGCACGCTGCGCACGCTCGTCCGGCGCCTCGCCGATGTGCCAGTCACCCGTGCCCGCCGAATCGATTTCCAGTTGCTCCGTCAACCCCGCTACGTCGACGAGACGCCGCATCACGGCCTCTGCGGTGGGCGAGCGGCAGATGTTGCCAAGGCAAACGAAGCAGACGGAAACCGTTTTCATTCCTGGGACGCTGGAGCGGCAGCCGGCGTTCAGCGCGCGGCGGTAAATCGCCAATTATACAAAGCGCAACAATTATGCGCGGCGCGGCCCGATGGCGCGCCGACAAGCGGCGCCGCCACAGCACCCGCGAGGCCGCTGAAGCGGTTCATCAGATCGCGTTCGACTGCGGCAACCGCGCAACGCCGCTCATCGCCTTCACGGGCGTCTTGCCTTCGCTGCCCACGAGGCCATACGACACGGCGCGCGCGAGTTCTGCAGTGAACTGTTCGGCGGCGAGCGGCATTTGCTGCTCGGCGGTTTTCCACGCATGCACCCATGCGATCGCCGCGAGCGGCACGATCAGCGCCAGCGGCCAGTACACCGTTATTTTCTTTCTCATGATGCGACTCTCTATCGACTGTGGAGCGATGAGCACGGACGCACTATCGCCAGTCGAGATGATATAGAGAGTCGCAATCAGGATAAACCCGCCCGGCACGAACACACTGTTGCGCGAGGCTAAATAGTCGGCAGGCAACGCTTGACCACCACGCCAAGGTCAGGCTTGGTCGGCGCGCCTGGTCGTGTCGAGATGCGTGTGCCGCGCCGCGTACAGCTCGCGGAACGTACGGCCAACCGGCGCGGGCATGTCGCGCCCGTTTGTCCAGCCGCGCGCGAACGGCAGCTTGCGGATGAGGCGCGTTTGTCCGCCCATGCGCTCCAGTATCCGCACGCCGAGCCGGGTGAGGAGCGCGTATGCAGTCGGGTGCAGCGCGAGCCAGCCCCACGCGGCCAGCGCTGCGCGTTCCTGCCAGGGACGCAGGTGCCGCTCGGTCTGCTTCTCGCGCAGCTTGCGCAGAAGATCCGAAAGCGGAATGCCGACCGGGCAGACGCTGTTGCATTCGCCGCAGAGCGTGGCCGCCTGGGGAAGATCGAGCGCCTTGTCGATACCGACGTAGCTTGGCGTGAGCACGGAGCCCATCGGTCCTGGATAGACCCAGCCATAGGCATGGCCGCCCACTTTCTGATAGACCGGGCAGTGGTTCATGCATGCGCCGCAACGGATGCAGCGCAGCATCTCCTGGAATTCGCCGCCGATCAGGCCGGTACGGCCGCCGTCCACGAGCACGACATACATGTGCTCGGGGCCGTCCTGGTCCCCGGGTCCGCGCGGCCCCGTCAGCACCGAGAAGTAGTTCGACGTGGCCTGCCCCGTCGCCGAGCGCGGCAGGAGGCGCATGGCGGTAGCAAGATCTTCGAGCGTGGGGAGCACCTTCTCGATACCGGTGACCGCCACGTGCACGCGCGGCATCACGGTGCACATGCCCTCGTTGCCCTCGTTCGTCACCAGCACGACGGAGCCCGTTTCCGCGACGAGGAAGTTGCCGCCCGTCACGCCCATATCAGCCGAAAGAAAATGCGGGCGGAGGACTTCGCGCGCCTCGCGCGTCATGTCAGGGATTTCGGTCAGGCGCGGCTTGTCGTGCGTCCTGGCGAAGAGGGCGGCGATCTCGTCCTTGTCCTTGTGGACGACGGGCGCAATGATGTGGCTGGGCGGCTCGTTGTCGTTGATCTGCAGGATGTACTCGCCCAGGTCGGTCTCGATGGACTGCACGCCCATTTCCGCCAGCACCGTGTTGAGCCGCATTTCCTCCGAAACCATCGACTTCGTCTTGATGACCTTGTGCACGTCGTGCCGGCGCGCAATGTCCGCGACCAGCTTCGCCGCGTCGCGCGCCGTTTCCGCGTAGAGCACGGTCACGCCGCGCCGCGTCGCCTCGGTCTCGAATCGTTCGAGCCAGACATCGAGGTTTTCGAGCGCGCGATTGCGGCGAGCCTTGAGCGCCGCCCGCGTCGCTGGAAAGTCGATCGCGGTGATGGCCTCGGCACGCGCGGAGACGAACTTCGTCGAGAGCTTCTTGAGGTTGTGCTGCAGACGCTGGTCGGCCAGCTTCTGGCCGGCGCGCGCCTTGAACTGCATCGATTGGACTTGCATGGTGTCGGGGCGGTGTTGAGCGCTGTTCGGCGGGTTCCGCGAAATGCGGGAGAAAGTGACAACGACGAGTGGCGCGTCAAACGTCGCCGGCCAGCACCTGCGCGATGTGCAGCACGCGCGTGGTGGTGTCGCCGGGGCGGCGCAAACGGCCTTCGATGTTCAGCATGCAGCCGAGGTCGCCGAGCACCACGGCGCCCGTCCCGCTCGCCTGGACGTTCGCGCATTTTTCGTCCGCAATGGCCGTCGAGATATCACCGTATTTCACGGCAAAGGTGCCGCCGAAACCGCAGCAATGCTCGCAGTCCTTCATTTCGCGCACTTCCACGCCGCGCTGGGCGAGCAGCGCGCGCGGCTGCGCCTTCACACCCAGTTCCCGCAGGCCGGAGCACGAATCGTGATAAGTCACCGGGCCGCTGAACTCCCCCTGCGGCAGCGTGACCTTCGCGACATTGACGAGGAAATCCGTGAGTTCATGAACGCGCTCGCGCAGCTTGCCGTAACGCCCCATCAATTCGGGATCATCCCGGAACAGGTCGCCGTAGTGCACGCGGATCATGCCGCCGCACGAACCCGAGGGCACCACGACGTAGTCGAACTGTTCGAACTCGCACAGTGTCTTTTCCGCGAGATCGCGCGCGATCGCACGCTCGCCGGAGTTGTAGGCCGGCTGGCCGCAGCAGGTTTGCGCGGGCGGCACGATGACCTCATAGCCCGCATCTTCGAGCAGCTTCAGCGTCGAAAAGCCAACTTCAGGACGCATCGTGTCGATGAGGCAGGTGACGAACAAACCGACTCGCATGGGGACTCCTCGTTAAAACCGTCCCCGATTATCCGCTGTTTCGCCGCCGTCACCAACGCGGGTCTGCCTCCCCCCGCCTTGCGAAAGGCATGCCGCACCGCAGCGCACGCCGCCCGCCAACCGCTTACTTTTTTCACAATACGAGATACAATGCATTTCCCGCCTCACGCGTCAAACGAATCTGAACTCATGAGCGACACCCATCCAGATCCGAAGACCTCGATTCAGGTGATCGAGCGCATGATGCGCCTGCTGGACGCGCTCGCCGCGCACAGCGACCCTGTGAGCCTGAAGGAACTTGCGCAACGCACCGAACTGCATCCTTCGACTGCGCACCGCATCCTGAACGACATGGTGAGCTGCCGTCTCGTCGATCGCTCCGATCCCGGCACCTACCGGCTCGGCATGCGGCTGCTCGAACTCGGCAACCTCGTGAAGGCGCGCCTTTCCGTGCGCGACGCGGCGCTCACGCCGATGCGCGAACTGCACCGCCTCACGGGCCAGACGGTCAACCTTTCCGTGCGCCAGGGCGACGAAATCGTCTATATCGAACGCGCCTACTCCGAACGCTCTGGCATGCAGGTGGTGCGCGCGATCGGCGGACGCGCCCCGCTGCACCTTACGTCGGTCGGCAAGCTCTTTCTCGCCGCCGACGAAGCGAACCGCGTGCGCGCCTACGCCACGCGTACCGGCCTCTCGGGCCATACGCGCAACAGCATTACCGACCTGGGGCGCCTCGAGCGCGAACTCGCCCATGTGCGCCAGCAATTCTGCGCGCGCGACAATGAAGAACTCGAACTGGGCGTGCGCTGCATCGCCGCAGGCATCTACGACGATACTGGCAAGCTGGTGGCGGGCCTTTCGCTTTCGGCTCCCGCCGATCGTCTGCAGGATTCGTGGCTCGGGCAGTTGAGCAAAACGGCGCTCACGATTTCAGAATCGCTGGGCTACCACCCGGAGCCCGCAGAGGGTAACGTCCAGCCTGCCTGAAGTTAGCCAGGACCGGTACGGGAAGAAAAAGCGGAGGCGTGCCCTCCGCTTTTTTTATGCCTCGCTGCTTGCCTCACACAGCCGGTTCATCGAGCTTCCGGTTCAGTTTCTCGCCGAGGAAAGCAAAACGCCCCGCAATTGCGGGGCGTTTTCGAGGCCGATCCGAAAAACCGGGGATCGGCTCGCTGTGTCAGCTTCCGGTCAGGTCCCGGCGCCGCCTGCGTCTGCGCTCGTAATACGCGGCTGCTGGTCGGCGCCGCCATTGTCGAGCCACGTGCGCACCCGCGTCGCATCCGCAAAGCGCGAGTACTTGCCGCTCGAATCGAGCAGCACCATGATCACCGGGCGATTGTGGATCGTGGTTTGCATGACGAGGCACTCGCCCGCTTCGTTGATGAAGCCCGTTTTCTGGAGGCCGATATCCCACGAAGCATTGCGCACCAGCGCGTTCGTGCTGTTGTAGGCAAGATTGCGCTTGCCCGTGAACACGTCGTAGCTGCGGTCGGTCGAGAACTGGCGGATCATCGGGTACTGGTAGGCCGCGTTCACCATCTTCACGAGATCACGCGCGGTCGAGACGTTGTGGCTCGTCAGACCCGTGGAATTCTCGAATTGCGTATCGGTCATGCCGAGCTGCTTCGCCTTCGCGTTCATCGCCGCGATGAACGCCGGACGGCCACCCGGGTAATAGCGCGAGAGCGCCGCCGCCGCGCGGTTTTCCGACGCCATCAACGCGATGTGCAGCATGTCCTCGCGCGAAAGCACCGAACCCACCGACAGGCGCGAACCCGTGTTCTTCTCGTAATCGCGGTCCTCGTCCGTCACTTCGATCGACTCCGAGAGCGACGCCTTCGAGTCGAGCACGACCATGGCGGTCATGAGCTTCGTGATCGAG
>Ga0306920_100001945_pt1 | contig 25780 bp, 25 predicted proteins | sample flu12Cox44000170_FD_204666 | JGI IMG/M metagenome (GOLD analysis project Ga0306920, IMG submission 204666) | Lab enrichment of tropical soil microbial communities from Luquillo Experimental Forest, Puerto Rico - flux4day.12C.oxic.44.000.170 (v2)... | ecosystem: Environmental > Terrestrial >...
GGAGCGGCTGCCCGCGGGCATCGACGTGCATGCGGCGTTGTTGCGCCTGCAAGAGGAATACGTCTCGCGCGGCGTTCATCTCGTGCGCATCAACGGCAAATGGACGTTCCGGACTGCGAGCGATCTCGCCTGGCTGTTGAGCAAGGAAACGACGGAGCCGCGCAAGCTCTCGCGCGCCGCGGTCGAGACCCTCGCCATTATCGCCTACCACCAGCCGGTGACGCGCGCCGAGATCGAGGAAATCCGCGGCGTCACCACGTCCAAAGGCTCGGTCGATGTGTTGCTGGAAACGGGCTGGATCCGGCCGCGCGGACGGCGCAAATCTCCCGGCCGGCCGGTGACCTATGGAACCAGCGAGGCGTTTCTCTCGCATTTCGGGCTCGACGCGGTCGGCGATCTGCCGGGGCTGGAGGAACTCAAGGGCTCGGGCCTGTTCGACGGGCGGCTGCCGCCCGGGTTCACTGTGCCGATGCCATCGGATGATCCGGCCTTGCGCGAGGACGAGGATCCGCTGGAGCCCGGCGAGCTCGATCTTGCGCTCGTGCCGGCGCCGCAGGACACCCCGAAGGAATAATCTTTTTCCGGATTGGTAAACGGGCCTTGGCGCGACAGGCGGGCTCCTTGTTTTTGCCCTGCCGTGAGCCTAGCTTCCGCTTGAGAACGACAGGCGGGTTCTGGTGCCGAGGCGTTTGTCGCCGAGATGGGCCATTGAATTGTCCGGCGACCCGTCGGCGTGGAGGATAATCCGATGGGTTCTATGAGCATCTGGCATTGGATCATCGTCATCGCGGTGGTGCTGCTGCTGTTCGGCCGCGGCAAGATCTCCGAGCTGATGGGTGACGTTGCCCAAGGCATCAAGGCCTTCAAGAAGGGCATGACGGAAGACGAGGCAAAGACCGAGCCGGGCAAGAGCGACCCGGTCAAGAGCATCGACCATCAGCCGGAAACCGTTGCCGGGGATCTCAAGCGCCGCGCCGAGACCGAGACCAAGGTCGAGGGCCGCACGGTCTAGCTCGCGCGCGAAGCGGCCGACACGAGAGGGCGCCGGCCGCGCAAGCGGGGCGCCCTTGGAGTTGAAAGCGCCATGCTCGAAATCGGTTGGGGCAAGATCGTCCTCATCGGTATCGTCGCGCTGCTGGTGATCGGTCCGAAGGAGCTGCCGGCCGTGCTGCGCACGGTCGGGCAGTGGATGACCAAGCTGCGCCGCATGGCGGCCGAGTTCCAAACCCAATTCCAGGAGGCGATGCGCGAGGCGGAAATGGCCGACCTGAAAAAGCAGGTCGACGAGATAACCGGCCAGGCGCACAGCTATGCGAACTTCGATCCGGTCGGCGAAGTGCGCAAGGAATTCGAGAGCACGCAGCAGCAGATCGAAAACGCGATCGCAAACCCGAACCCGCCCCCGGCGACCGCAAGCCCGCCAGCGTCGACGCAGGCGGAAGGCGCGTCCGCGCCCGCCACCTCCGAGCCGCCGCTCGCGCCGAGCACGGGCGCCGAGCCGAGCGCGCCGTCTTCCACAGCCGAGCCGGAATCCGTCGGCACTGAGCCGGCCAAGCCCGATGCGGGAGACAAGCCCGCATGAGCGTCGAAGACGACGAGAAGGAGATCGAGGCGACCAAGGCGCCGTTAATGGATCACCTGATCGAGCTGCGTTCGCGGCTGATCAAGGCTTTGGTCGCGTTCGGCATCACCTTCGTCGGCTGCTTCTTCCTCGCCGGCGATATCTACAACATCCTGATCAAGCCGTTTGCCTGGGTCGCCGGCCCAGAACACACGAAGTTCATCTACACCGCGCTGCTGGAATATTTCTGGACCAAGCTCAAACTCGCGATGTTCGGCGCGGCGTTCATCTCGTTTCCGGTGGTGGCCGGCCAGATCTACATGTTCGTGGCCCCTGGGCTTTATCGCCACGAGCGCAAGGCGTTCCTGCCCTATCTCATCGCGACGCCGATCTTTTTCGCGCTCGGCTCTCTCGTGGTTTACGGCGTCGTCATGCCGATGCTGGTGCGCTTCTCGCTCGGCATGCAGCAGCTCGGCGGCGAGGGTCAGCCGGAAATCACGTTGCTGCCGAAGGTCGGCGAATATCTCGACCTGATGATGTGGCTGGTGCTCGCCTTCGGCGTCGCCTTCCAGCTCCCGGTGATCCTCACCCTGCTCGGCCGCGTCGGCATCATCACCTCGCAGCAGCTCAAGGACAAGCGGCGCTATTTCATCGTCGGCGCCTTCGTGATCGCCGCCGTGCTCACCCCGCCCGACGTGATCAGCCAGCTGTCGCTGGCCATGCCGCTGCTGCTTCTTTACGAGGGCTCGATCTGGTCGGTGCGGTTCGTGGAGCGCAAGGTCGCCGCGGAAAAGGCCCGCGCCGCCGCCAGCGCCCAGGCCAAGCCGGCGGAGTGAGCGGGGCCTATTTCTTTGCTAAGTTGATTCGCCAAGCCCGGCCCTGAAGCCGGAAATTTCACCATGCATGACATCAAATGGATTCGCGAGCATCCTGACGAGTTCGACCGCGGCCTGGCGCGGCGCGGGCTTGCGGGCGAGGCGAAGCGGCTGATCGAGGTCGATGAGCGCCGGCGTGCCGCGATCCAGAAGCTCGAGGCGGCGCTCGCGCGGCGCAACGCGGCTTCAAAGGAGATCGGTGCGGCGAAGAAGAGCAACGAAGAAGCCGCCGCTCAAAGACTGATGGCGGAAGTGGCGCGGCTCAAGACCGCTATTCCAGAGCTGGAAGCGGAAGAAAAGAAATTGTCGAAGGAACTCGAGGACGCGCTCGCAGAGATTCCCAATCTGCCTGCCGAGGACGTGCCGGACGGGAAGGACGCTGACGACAACGTCGAGCATCATCATTTCGGGGCGAAGCACAATTTTGGTTTCGCTCCCAAGGAGCATTTCGATCTCGGCGAAACGCTTGGGCAGATGGATTTCGAGACCGCCGCGAAGCTCTCCGGCGCACGCTTTGTCGTTTTGAAACACGGTCTCGCGCGGCTTGAACGCGCGATCGCGCAGTTCATGCTCAACCTACACATTGAGGAGCATGGATATGCAGAGATTGGCTCACCACTGCTTGTTCGTGATGACGTGATGTATGGAACGGCGCAGCTACCCAAGTTTGTCGACGATCAATTTTCAGTCTATCGAGAATTAGAGTTTCGCGAGCGGCTCGACCGAGCAATAGAGAGAGCAATCAAAAGTCATGGGATAGGTGGACCAGGTACAACTCTTCTGACCGCAGATCTTGAAGGAGAACCTAAAACTGACCGGTTGTGGCTCATTCCTACCGCCGAAGTGCCGCTAACCAACCTCGTGCGCGAATCCATCCTCGACGAGGATGCGCTGCCGCTGCGCTTCACCGCCTGCACGCCGTGCTTCCGCGCCGAGGCGGGCGCGGCGGGCAAAGACACCCGCGGCATGATCCGCCAGCACCAATTCACCAAGGTCGAGCTCGTTTCCGTCACCACGCCCGAGCAAAGCAAGGACGAGCACGAGCGCATGCTCGCATGCGCGGAAGAGGTCCTGCGCCGGCTCGACCTGCATTATCGCGTGATGACGCTCTGCGCCGGCGACATGGGCTTTGCCGCGCAAAAGACCTACGACATCGAGGTCTGGCTGCCCGGACAGAATGCCTACCGGGAAATTTCCTCCTGTTCGAATTGCGGAGAGTTCCAGGCGCGGCGGATGAACGCGCGCTACCGTTCTAAGGACGCGCGCCACCCGCGCCATGTCTACACCCTCAACGGCTCCGGTGTTGCCGTGGGCCGCGCGGTGATCGCAGTCATGGAGACCTACCAGCAGCAGGGCGGCTCGATCGCGGTGCCCGACGCGCTGCAGCCGTATATGGGCGGACACAAAGTCATCGAGCGGCAGGATTGACCGGGGCAGGGTGGCGATGACCGAGGAGCGTCGAGCGGACCAGCGGAGCACCGAGAGGGATGCATCCGGCCTGGTGCGCCGCGCCGCGCCCGAGCGCATGCGCATTCTGATCACCAACGACGACGGCATTCACTCCGAGGGCCTCGACGTCTGCGTCGAGATCGCGCGCGCGCTGTCCGACGATGTGTGGGTGCTTGCCCCCGAATTCGACCAGTCCGGCGTCTCCCATTCGCTCTCGCTCAACGATCCGCTGCGGCTGCGGGAAATCGGCGAGCGCCGCTTCGCGGTCAAAGGCACGCCGACCGACTGCGTGATCATGGGTGCCAAGCACGTGATCAAGGACCATCCGCCGCGCCTGGTCCTTTCCGGCGTCAACCGCGGCCGCAACGCCGGCGAGGACGTGATCTATTCCGGCACCGTTGCCGGCGCGGTCGAGGGCACCATTCTGGGCATTTCCTCGCTCGCGCTGTCCCAGGCCTACCGGTCGCGCAGCGGCCAGCCGCCGCATTGGGAGACGGCGATCCACTTCGGGCCGGACATCATTCGGCGCGTGCTAGCGGCCGGCATTCCGCGCGACGTGCTCATCAACGTGAACTTTCCCGATTGCGCGCCCGCCGACGTCAAAGGCATTGCCGTGACCAGCCAGGGCCGCAATCGCCAGGACCGGCTGCAGATCGACGCGCGCCAGGACGGCCGCGGCAACGCCTATTACTGGATCGCCTATGTGCGTATGCGCGGCCAGCCGCCGGCGGACGGCAGCGACATTTCGGCGCTCGCCGACAACCGCATTGCGGTGACGCCGCTGCGGCTCGACATGACCGATGACCCGTCGATGACCCGGCTGGCGGAGTTGTTCGATTGAGCGAACTCGCGATCAGGGATGCGACTGGTCTTGCTGTCCGGGTGCCGTGTTCCGGCGCCTAACGGTACTCTCCAGCACGCGTTTGAGCGCGTCGACCTCGAACGGCTTTTTCAGCATTGGGCGGGTACGATGCGCCTCGGGCAGTCCGCGGTCGCCGTAACCGGTTGCGAAAACGAACGGGGTGCCGCGCGCGGCCAGCGCATCGGCAACGGGCAGCACCGGCTCGCCGTTGAGATTGACGTCGAGGATCGCGAGATCGAAATCCACCTTGTTGGCGACTTCGAGCGCTTCGTCCACGCGCCCGGCCTCGCCGGCGATTGCGTAGCCGAGGTCGCGCAGCATGTCCTCGAGCAGGATGCGAATCATCAGCTCGTCCTCCACGATGAGGACGCGCGAAGGCGGCTGAGCGGGCCGAGCCTCGGTCGTCATGCTCCGCCCTCCCAAGAAACGGCGCGCCCAACCTACCGGCCAAACCGTCTGTTGCCTAGCCCGATCCCGCTACCGGATGTTGGCACATCGCTCGGTTCCCGACATGACGGCCTCGTTGCAGCGAGCGCCTATCGAGCCGACCGCTCGTTTTGCGCTAAAATCGATCAGGAGGGCTCGGCGTGGCAAACCAATCGCCTGGTGACGACAACGTCGGCCGCATGCAGTTTCTGCTCGGCTTGCGTCGGCGCGGCATCAGCGATGCGGCGGTGCTGCGTGCCATGGACGAGGTGCCGCGCGAGCATTTCGTGGAGCCCACCTATCTCGACGACGCCTACGCGGACCAGGCTTTGCCGATCGCGTGCGGGCAGACGATCAGCCAGCCCTACGTCGTGGCCTATATGACCGAGCAACTCGGCGTGCGGCCCGACCATCGCGTTTTGGAAGTGGGTACCGGCTCCGGATACCAGGCGGCGGTCCTCTCGCGGCTCGCCCGCGAGGTGATCAGCGTCGAGCGCTATCGCACGCTGGCTGAAGCGGCGCGCAACCGATTGACCGCGCTCGGCTATAGCAACGTCACCGTGCAGGTCGCGGACGGGCTGGCCGGCGTTCCCCAGTGGGCGCCGTACGACCGCATCATGGTCACCGCCGCCGCAGAGACCGTCCCGCAGGCGCTGGTGGACCAACTGGCCGACGGCGGGGTGATGGTGTTGCCGCTCGGGCCGCACGCGGGGCCGCAGGAGCTGGTGAAGCTGATCAAGCGGGGTGAGGAGCTCAAGCAGGAGGAGCTGATCGGCGTGCGCTTCGTGCCGCTTCTGCCGGGGCAGGCGCGCGAATTGTGATGGCCCGGCAGGGAATTGGTAACCAAATCGCAAATATCGCTTAAAATCTTATTTACCCGCGACGGGTTAGTTTAACCAACCTGTTCGTGTGAGTGGGTCGGGGTATGTCGGGGGTCGTCAAATCGTTGGGCGCGCGGTGGTGGCCGCGCGCGGCCGCGCTGGCGCTGGTGAGCATCGGTCTCGCCGCCTGCAGCGGCGATTTATCCCGATTGCACGAAGGACCGTTCTCCGCAACCAGCAGTCCCGACGCGACCGGATCGATCGCGCAGACCGCTCCGGCTCAAGCCGAGAGCGCTGCGCCCGCAGCGCAGCAGTCGGGAAGCGCGCGGCGCACGGCGGCCTCTCCGGCGCGGCCCAGCGCCAAGGTGGGCACGGAAGTGGCCAGCGCACCGGCACCTGCCTCGGCCAGGCGGGCGGCAAACGGCAAATGGAGCTGGGACGGCGGCACCGCGATCACGGTGGCCCGCGGCGACACGCTCGAATCGATTGCCAAGCATCACAACGTGCCGGTCTCCGCGATCATGGAAGCCAACAATCTCACCGCGCCGACCGCGATCCGCACGGGTCAGCGCTTGGTCATTCCGCGCTACAAACAAACGCAGGTGGCGAGCGCGGTGCCGGGCTCCTTTCCGGCAGCGGCGAGCACCGCTGCGACCGTGCACGTGGTCGCCACCGGCGATACGCTCGGCAAGATTTCGCACCACTATGGCAAGTCGATCAACGAAATCGCCAAAGCCAACAAGATCGATCCCGACGGCAAGCTCACCGTGGGCGACCGTCTCGTCATTCCCGGCGGGCGCACGTCCGCCGTCAATTCCAGCGCTGCCGTGGTGGATGCCAAGCCGGCAGCGGCGACAAGCGAGCCTGGGCCACCGGAAAGCGCAAGCATGTTCGCGTCCGCCGCGCCAACTGGCAAAACCGTAACGAGTTTGGCGGAGGGCGCCGGCTCGCTGCCGACATTTCGCTGGCCGGCGCGCGGCCGCGTGATCGCCGGCTATGGGCCCACCCCCAACGGCCAGCAGAACGACGGCATCAATCTTGCGCTGCCGGAAGGCACGGCGGTGAAGGCGGCGGAGGACGGGGTCGTGGCCTACGCCGGCAATGAGCTCAAGGGTTACGGCAACTTGGTCTTGGTGCGTCATGCGAACGGCTATGTCACCGCCTACGCCCACGCCAAGGAGCTGTTGGTCAAACGCGGCGAGCAGGTCAAGCGTGGCCAGACCATAGCGGTCTCCGGCCAGACCGGCAGTGTCAATGCGCCCCAGCTGCACTTCGAGATTCGCAAGGGTTCCTCGCCCCTCGATCCGATGCGCTTCCTCAACGGAGCGTAGCGGTATGTAGCCCGGGTGAAGCGCAGCGAAACCCGGGATCCCAATCGCGTGGCGAGACCCCGGATTTCGCTTCGCTCCATCCGGGCTACGAACTACGAACTTTCCGTCAATCGCTTCCCCAACCGTCCCGCCAAATCCTGCACGTATTGCCAGGCGACGCGTCCCGATCGCGCACCGCGGGTCGTGGCCCATTCCAGCGCCTCTCGGTGGACCGTCTCGCGCGGATGCGGGATGCGGTAATGGGCGACATAGCCGTCGACCATGGACAGGTATTCGTCCTGGCTGCAGCGGTGAAAGCCGAGCCACAGGCCGAAGCGATCTGACAGCGAGACCTTCTCCTCGACCGCTTCGCCGGGATTGATCGCGGTGGAACGCTCGTTCTCCATCATGTCGCGCGCCATCAGGTGGCGCCGATTGGAGGTCGCGTAGAACACCACGTTCTCAGGCCGGCCCTCGATGCCGCCTTCGAGCATGGCCTTGAGCGACTTGTAGCTGGTGTCCTCGGCTTCGAACGAGAGATCGTCGCAGAACACGATGAAGCGGTACCGCTCGCCGCGGATGCGCGCCATCAGATCAGGCAGGCTCTCGATATCCTCGCGGTGGATCTCGATCAGCTTGAGCAGGCCGTCGCCCCGCTTGCGTGACCCGTGCGCCGCATTGACCGACGCGTGCACCGCCTTGACCAGCGATGATTTGCCCATGCCGCGCGCGCCCCACAGCAGTGCGTTGTTGGCGGGCAGTCCCCGCGCAAAGCGCTCGGTGTTCTCGACCAGCACGTCGCGCACCCGATCGATGCCCTTGAGCAGGGACATGTCGACACGATTCACGCGCGCGACCGGCAGCAGCCGGCGCTGATCCGGATGCCAGGAAAAGGCGTCGGCCGCGGCGAAGGGGAGCGCGGCCGGCGCCGCAGGCGCCAGCCGCTCGAGGGCGGCGGCGATCCGCTCGAGCATGTCGCCGCCTCCTTGCGAGGATTGCGTCGGTGCGCGGCGCGACGCGGCGTTCGATCTCTGCTTTTGCCCGCGTTTTGCCATGGGATTTCATCAGCCCTGTCGCACCCTTAGCGAGCGTGCGCCGGTCCTGCAAGCGCGCCGCGCAAGCCCCCGGGGCAACATTGCAATTGGGCCGATGGCCGCTATAGTCCGCGCCGATTTCACTGGCGCAGGACGTCGCGGCGTGGCGACGCGCCCAACAAAGCCACGAAGGATCAGAGATGCTCGTGACTCCGGCGTTCGCCCAGGGCAGTCCGTTCGGCGGCGGCGACATGTGGACGCAATTGCTGCCGTTCGTGCTGATCTTCGTCATCATGTATTTCCTGATCCTGCGGCCGCAGCAGAAGCGGACGAAGGAGCACCAGGAGCTGGTCAAGAACTTGCGGCGCGGTGACACCGTCATTACTTCAGGCGGGCTGGTCGGCAAGGTCACCAAGGTCGTCGACGACGACCAGATCGAAGTCGAGATCGCGGACGGGGTGCGCGTGCGCCAGGTGCGCTCGATGGTCACGGGGGTTCGCGCCAAGGGTGAGCCGGTCAAGGAGGACGCGAGCTGAGATCTTGCTCGCAACCAGTCGAGGCGCGAACCGGGACGACCCATGCTTTACATTTCGAAGTGGAAGGCGCTGGCGATCCTGCTCACGGCTGGTATCGTCTGCCTGTTTGCCGTCCCGAATTTCTTTCCTGAAGCCATGGTGAAGCGCTGGCCGGATTGGGCGCAGCGCCACATCGTGCTCGGCCTCGACCTGCAGGGCGGCTCGCACATCCTGCTCGAGGTCGACGCCAACGACGTGCGGCGGCAGAAGCTGCTCGCGCTGCAGGACGACGTGCGTCGGATCTTGCGCACCGAGCGGATTGGGCTGACCAGCGCCCCGGTCATTCGCGGCAACTCGGTCGAGGTGCGCATTCGCGAAAACGATTTGCAGCAGGGCCTTACAAAGCTCAGGGAGTTGTCGCAGCCGCTCGGCGGGTTTGCCGGCACCACCGGCCAGCGCTCCCTCGATGTCGAGAATGCCGGCGGCGGGTTGGTGCGGCTGACCCCTACCGAGCCGGCGATCCTCGAGCGCATCCGCCAGGTCGTGGACCAGTCGGTCGAGATCATCGGCAAGCGCGTCAATCAGTTGGGTCTTGTGGAGCCGTCGATCCAGCGCCAGGGAAACGATCGCATTCTGGTGCAGGTGCCCGGTCTCGGCGATCCGCAGCAGCTCCTCGATATTCTCGGCAAGACCGCGAAGCTGACGTTCCGTCTGGTCGACGGCTCGATGCCGGCCGAGCAGGCGTTGCAGGGCCGGCCGCCGCCGGAATCGGAAATCGTGTACGGTTCGAAAGCTGAGAACCGGCAGCCCTATCTGTTGGAGAAGCGGGTGATCGTTTCGGGCGAGGAGCTCACCGACGCGCAGCCTTCCTTCGACCAACGCACCAGCGAACCAGTGGTCAACTTCAAATTCAATACCTCCGGCGCCCGCAAATTTGCCCAGGTCACCCAAGAGAACGTGGGGCGGCCGTTCGCCATCGTGCTCGACGACGAGGTGATCTCGGCGCCGGTCATTCGCGAGCCGATTTTGGGCGGCAGCGGGCAGATCTCCGGCAATTTCACCGTGGAATCGGCGAACAACCTCGCGATTCTGCTGCGCGCCGGCGCCTTGCCCGCCAAGCTTACCGTGATCGAGCAGCGCGTGGTTGGCGCCGGTCTCGGTCAGGATTCCATCGAGAAAGGTCAGCGCGCCTCCTACTTCGGCGCGGCCCTCGTCGTCGTCTTCATGGTGGCGACCTATGGCCTGTTCGGCGTGTTCGCCAGCATCGCGGTCGGCGTCAACGTCGGCATGATCTTCGGCGTCTTGTCCCTGCTCAACGCGACGCTCACCTTGCCTGGCATCATCGGCATCGTGCTCACGATCGGCATTGCGGTCGACAGCAACGTGCTGATCTACGAGCGCGTCCGCGAGGAGGTGCGCACCGGCCGCACGCCGATCACGGCGATAGATGCCGGATTCACCCGCGCGCTCGCCACGATTCTCGATTCCAACATCACGACCTTCATCGCCGCCGCCGTCCTGTTCTTCTTCGGCAGCGGCCCGGTGCGCGGTTTCGCCGTGACTTTGGGCATCGGCATCGTCACCACCGTGTTCACCGCTTTCACCCTGACCCGGCTGATCGTCGCCTGGTGGATCCGGTGGGCGCGTCCGCGGCAGCTCGCCATCTCATAGCGGACTTAACGACGTGCGGCTCTATCCATCAATTCCGCTGCTGCGGATCGTTCCCGACGACACCAAGTTCGACTTCATGCGCTTTCGCCGCATCAGCTTTCCCGTGTCGGCGGCGCTGTCGATCGTCGCGATCCTGCTGTACTTTTTTCACGGACTCAATTTTGGCATCGATTTCGTCGGCGGCACGCTGATCGAGATCCAGTCGAAGAGCGGCCCCGCCGATCTTGCCAAGCTGCGCACCACGCTGGGCGGCCTCGGCCTGGGCGAAGTTCAACTGCAGCAGTTCGGCGGCCCGGCCGACGTCTTGATCCGCGTCGCCCAGCAGCCCGGCGGCGAGCAGGCGCAGCAGGCCGCCATCACCAAGGTGCGCGAGGCGCTGGGAAACGAGGTGGATTACCGCCGCGTCGAGGTGGTCGGGCCGCGCGTCTCATCGGAACTTTTGGCCAAGAGCACGATCGGGCTTGGGCTCGCGATCTTCGCGATCCTGATCTACCTGTGGTTTCGCTTCGAATGGCAGTTCTCGCTCGGCGCCATGATCGCCAACGTGCACGATCTCGTGCTCACGATCGGCTACATGTCGCTCACCCAGATCGATTTCGATCTGTCGAGCATCGCCGCGCTCCTCACCATCCTGGGCTATTCGCTCAACGATACGGTCGTCATCTACGACCGCATCCGCGAGATGCTGCGCCGCTACAAGCGCATGTCCATGCCGGACCTGCTCAACATCTCGGTCAATTCGACGCTCTCGCGCTCGATCATCACCCACGTCACCGTGACCCTCGCGCTGCTTGCTTTGCTGCTGTTCGGCGGCCACGCCATCCACAGTTTCGTGGCGACGATGATCTTCGGCGTCGTGCTGGTCGGGACCTATACCTCGGTGTTCATCGCCGCGCCGATCCTGATTTACCTCGGCGTCGGGACCGCACGGATGGAGGCGGAGCAGCCCGCCGAACGACAACCCGCGCGTAGCTAGTCTGGTCCAGACGGCCCCCAGATCATGGGGCTAAGCTTGCGGTCATGTCGGACGCCCATTGCGAAGCGCTGGTGCGCGCTGCGGACAAGGACCGCTTTCTCGCGACGTTGTTCGCTCCCGCCGAGCATCGCGCGGCGCTCTATGCCCTTTACGCGTTCAACGCGGAAATTGCCCGCGTGCGCGAGGCGGTGCGCGAGCCGTTGGCCGGAGAAATCCGGCTGCAGTGGTGGAATGACGCGCTCGAACGCGAGGGCAGGGGCGAGGTCGGCGCGCACCCCGTGGCCGCCGTGCTGCTTGAGGCGATCGCCCGGTACCGATTACCTCCAGAGCCCCTCATGGCGCTGATCGCGGCGCACAGGTTCGATCTCTATGACGAACCCATGGCGACACTTGCCGACCTCGAACAATATGCGGATGACGTATCGTCCAATCTCATCGTGCTCGCCGGACGAATTCTCAGTCCGGATGCGGATCTCACCACGCTGGCGCATCACGCCGGCGTTGCTTACGCGCTCGCCGGCTTGCTCAAGGCATTGCCGATCCATGCAGTGCGCGGCCAGCTCTACCTGCCGCTCGAGCTGTTGCAGCGCCATGGCGTACGGCGTGAGGATGTCGCGAGCAAGCGGGCGACACCGCAGCTGCGCGCGGTTCTGGCCGCGTTGCGGCGCAACGCGCGCATGCATCTCGACGCGGCGCGGCCTCAGCTTGCGTCCGCGCCAGCGGCAGTAATCCCCGCGCTGCTGCCAGTTGCGCCGGTCAGCCTCACTCTCACGCGCATGCAGCGATCCGATTACGATCCATTCGCTCCGCTCGAACTTGCGCAATGGCGCCGCCAATGGCTGATCTGGCGCGCCGCCCGGCGGCCGGCGCAAATGTTTGGCTAGTATGCACGCCTTCGCCGCTCATCCCGCGCAAGCGGGGAGCCTCGACCAGCAAGCACTGGATCCCGGGGACGAGCGGAGCGTGGCCAGCTAAAACGCAAACCTGTCGCGCAGGTTGCGCCGCGCGCTGGCGATCTGCTCGACCAGCGTGCGCTCCTGCTCGCTCGCGATCAGCGCGTCGAGCGAGTCGAGCTGGTTCATGGCGATAAGCTGCAGGATTTCGCTGCGCACCTCGCCCGAGGCGCTGCGCGGCAGCTGCTCGATGATCTGTAGATGCTCGGGCGGCCTTGGGCTGCGCTCCGCTGCGATGAATTCGCGCAAGCGGCGCTCGCTCAACGTGCCATCGCCCTCGACAAAAGCGTAAAGCCCGGTGCCGGCGCGGCGGTCGGGAAAGGCGAGCACCAGCGCGTCGCGCACCTGCGGATGCGCCTTAAGGCGCGCGGCAAGGCGTGGGGCATCGTGCGCGAGCCGCGTTCCGCCGCCCTCGCGATCGCTGACGCGCAGGACGCCGCGTGTGATCCAGTAATAAAGCCGCTTTCCGGTCGCCATCCAGATGCGGGTGAGCGCGCTCTTTCTGGCGAGCACGCGGCGCTCGCGTGCGGTGAGCGCGTCAGGCGCGTAGCAACGCTTATGCTTGAGCAGGTGACGCAGGTCCTCATAGGCGGCGATTCGGAACAGGCGTGTGCGCCCCGTGAATCGGAACGCGAGCTGAAAATCGGTGAGATAGGCGCGACCGTCGCGACCGCGCAGCCAGTTCTGCTCCTTGGCGAGATCGTTGTGGCAGATGCCGGCGCGGTGCAGCTTGCGCAGCGCGGCCTTGGCCGAGCGAAAATAGGCCCGGTCGCCGTGCGGCTTGGCGAGGTGAAGCGGCAGGCCGTCGATCCAGCCGCGCACCAGCGCGTTGCGGCCGGCAAACAGCAGGGCCGGCGCCACCCCAAGTTCTCCGGCGATGGCAAGCGCGCGCCGCTCGCGCGCGAACAGGAGCCGCGCGAGGCCAAGGCTCCACCATGGGACCTCGTCGATGCGGCGCAGCACCGCATCGACGTCGCCGTCTGCTGTCACATAGTGGCCCCGCTCCACGGTCGAGAGCAGGTCGCGCTTGAGCACCACGCCGGGGCTCCAGCGGCCCGCGAGCTCGGTTCGTATCGCGTTCATTCGGCCGCGGCGGCCTCGCCGTCCCCGCTCAGCCATCGCTCGAGATCCGCAAGCGCGCGGCGCGTGAGCGCGCGTTTTCGCTCGAGCGATTTTTCCGTCCCGCGCAGCCGTTTGCCGTCTTCGCGCCGCAGCGCATGCACCAGCGGTGGAAACAGACCGAAATTGACATTCATCGGCTGATACGAGCGCGCGGCGCCGCTGGCGGCGTGCTCCGGTTCCGTTTCCAGATGACCGCCCGTGATGTGGGCGAGCAAGGCGCCGTGCGCCGTGGTGGGCGGCGGCAGCGTGAGATGCTCCGAACGGCGCTCGGCCGCCGCGAAGCGCCCGGCGAGCAGCCCGACCGCCGCCGATTCCACATAGCCCTCGCAGCCCGTGATCTGGCCGGCAAACCGCAGGCGCGGCTCGACGCGCAGTCGCAGCGATCCGTCGAGCAGTTTCGGCGCGTTGATGAAGGTGTTGCGGTGCAGCCCGCCGAGCCGGGCGAACTCAGCGTTTTCCAGGCCGGGAATGGTGCGAAAGATGCGCGTCTGCTCGCCGTGTTTGAGCTTGGTCTGGAACCCTACCATGTTGAAGAGGGTGCCGAGCCGGTTGTCCTGGCGCAGCTGAACGACTGCATAAGCCTTGACCTGCGGCGCGTGGGGATTGGTCAGGCCGAACGGCTTCATGGGGCCGTGGCGCGGCGTCTCGCGGCCGCGCTCCGCCATTACCTCGATGGGCAGGCAGCCGTCGAAATAAGGTGTCGCCGCTTCCCAGTCGTGAAAGGCCACTTTCCCGCCAGCGAGTAGCGCATCGACGAAGCTTTCGTATTGTTCTTTCGTGAGCGGGCAATTGATGTAATCGGCGCCCGACCCACCGGGGCCGGCCTTATCGTAGCGCGACTGCCGCCAGGCAACCGACATATCGATGGAGTCGCGGTGAACGATCGGCGCGATCGCATCGAAGAAGGCGAGCGCGTCCTCACCGCTCAACTGGCCGATCGCCGCGGCGAGCGCGGGCGAGGTAAGGGGACCAGTGGCGATGATGACGCTGTCCCATTCCGCCGGCGGCAAGCCCGCGATCTCTTCGCGGCAAATGCCGACGAGCGGATAGCGGGCGAGGGCGGCAGTGACCGCGGCGGCAAAGTTTTCCCGGTCGACGGCGAGCGCGCCTCCCGCCGGCACCTGATTGCGGTCGGCCGCGTGCATGATCAGCGAGCCGAGCCGGCGCATTTCCTCGTGCAACAGGCCTACCGCGTTGTGCTCCCTGTCGTCGGACCGGAACGAGTTGGAACAGACCAGCTCTGCCAGCGCGCCGGTTTTGTGGGCCGCGGTCGTCCGTTCCGGGCGCATTTCGTGCAGCACGACGGGAACGCCGCGCGTCGCGATCTGCCAAGCCGCCTCGCAGCCGGCGAGGCCGCCGCCGATAATGTGCACGGGAGAATGCCGCTCGCCTGTCACGCGGTAAAAGTACGATTGCCCCTGTCCCGCGACAATGCCGCTCTCTCAGGCCCACAAAATGCGAAGCGCCCGCATGGGGCGGGCGCTTTCGAGGGACTGGGTGAGCGAAGCGTCAGCGCTCGGAGTTGTCCCAGGCGATGCGCGGAATGTCCGATCGGGTAATGCCGATGTCGGCCAGTTCGCGGTCGTTCAGGCTATTGAGCTCACGCAGGCTAACGTTGTAGCGCCTCCAGGCCCGCAGGAAGTTGAGAATTGCGACCAGCATGATGGTTTCTCCTATCGTCGGCGCGAGGCCGAAAACTCATTTGCCCGGTAGATAGAGTTCCATGCTGCGGCGCAGCAGACCGATTGTCGCTCGCGCAGCCATGCGTAATTCGCATAGCTCAAGTCACTGTTTTTTCACGAAAAACAGGGCAGAGCTGCGGGTCGGCTACTCAAGGAAGATCGGACATCCCCCCGCTAATCCGGCCTCACGCTCGCGCCGCCAAAACGTTCCTTCCAGCGCGGAATGACCTCGCGGTTGTAAATATTGTCGGGCAGACCGCCTTTGAGTGCGGTGAGCACCGAACGCGTCGCCCAGGCCACGCCCTGGCGCAGTTCCCCGCCCTCCGTGTAGGAGGCGGAGTGCGGCGACAGCAGCACCCGGTCGCCGAGCCTGCGCAGGGCTGAGTCCATCGGCAAAGGCTCCTCCTCGAACGCGTCGATCGCTGCGCCGCGGATGCGTCCGTCCTCGATCGCGCGGGCCAGCGCCTTCTCGTCCACCACCTTGCCGCGCGCGGTGTTGAGCACGATCGCATTCGGCTTCATCAATTTCAGCTCGTTCTCGCCGAGCATGCCGCGCGTCTCCTTGGTGAGCACGACATGAAGCGACACCACGTCGGATTCGCGCAGCAGCGTGCGATAGTCGACCGCGGTGATGCCGTGCGTGAGAAAATGCGCGGGCGGCACGTACGGGTCGTAGGCGATGATGCGCGCGCGCCAGGGCGCCAGGAGCTGCGCGACCCGCGTGCCGATGCGTCCGAGCCCCACCAGCCCGATCGTCTGTCCGGGAAAGCCGTCCGAAGCGCGGCTGCCGACGTAATAGGCGAAGTTGTCCTTGGTGCGCCACTTGCCGGCGCGCACGTCGGCATCGCGCTCGGCAAGCTTTTTAAGGAGCGCGAGCATGAACGCGATCGTGCTTTCGGCGACGCCGAAGCAATTGGATTCGGTGGGCGCGTGGCACACCATCACGCCCAGGTCGGTCGCGGCCTCGACATCAACGTCATCCACTCCGACCGTGTATTTCGCGACGACGCGCAGCCGCTGCGAGGCCTGCATGATGCGCCGGCTGATCGGCGTGTGGCGCATCGATGTCCCCATCAGCGCTACCGCATCGCGCGCCGCCTCGACCACCGCAGGCTCATGGTCCATGCGCGGCAATTGCCAGTCGCGATCGCCGAACACGAGCTCGCAGCCCAGGCTCTCCAGCGCGTCAATGGTCTCCGGCGGCTCCTCGCGCGGCGAAAAGATCAGGATTTTCGGTTTGGACATGATGGTTCCTTGGCGAATTGGCGAAGCTGCGGTTTGCGAGGGATGGGGACGAGAGTGCAGTATCAATTAAGCTTAATCCCGCTGTCCCTGAAGACCTGTCCCCAGCGGTTGAGCTCCTTGCGCACGAAGGCGTCGAATTCCTCGGGCGTGCCGCTCTCCGGGCTGATCCCCGATTTTTCCAGTTTGTCGACAGTCGCCGGATCGGCATACATCGTCGCCACTTCGCGCTGGACTTTATCGACGATCCCACGCGGCGTGCCGGCCGGCGCCACCAGGCCGATCCAAGTGGAAATATCGTCGAGCGCGGGAATGGCGGCTTCGACGGCGAGCGGCTTCACGTCCGGCAGGGCTCGCAGCGGACGGCTGTTGAGCTTGGCGAGCGCGCGCAACTTCCCGCTTTGGATCAGCGGCAGGCTGGTGGCGGTGCCGTCGACGATGTAATCGACGGCGCCCGTCAATAACCCTTGCACGGTAGGCGCGCTGCCGTTGAAAGGAATGTACTGCACATCAAGCCCGGCCTCGCGGTTGAACAGATAGCCGGCCAGGCGCGTGGTGATGATGCCAGCGCCGTAGTTGAGCTTGCCTGGATTGGCCTTGGCGCGCGCGATCAGCTCTTTGACGGTTTTGGGACCGTCCTCGGTGCGCACGCTCAGCAGCGACGTGTTCTTCGACGCGAGCGTGATCGGCGCAAAATCCTTGAGCGGATCGTAGGTGAGACTCTTGCTGGTGATGGGATTGAGCACCATCGTGACGTCCATCACCGCGAGCAAGGTGTGGCCGTCGGCGGGCATTTTGGCGACCCGCGCCGCCGCGATCGCCGTGTTGGCGCCGGGCTGGTTCTCGATCACTACCGGCTGGCCCCAATCAACGCTCATGCGTTGACCGATCACCCGCATGAGAATGTCGGTTGGCCCGCCCGCCGGGAACGGCACGATGATGCGGACCGGCCGACTGGGGTAAGTCTGAGTCTCGTCCGCCGCAGCACCGCGCAGCGCGAGGGCGGCCAGCATCGCGACCAACGCGCCGGCGAGAAATTTATTCCCGACTCTCATGGTTCGCCCGATACCGCTTCGCGCGGCAATTCTCACTGCTCGGCGTTCCTCTGACAACCGGCTCACCCATTCAAAACGCCGCAGCCTTGCGCTAGCCTGCGCGGCGCCCGTATCGACAGGACTTGAGGAGGAAACGTGCTCGCTCCCGCTCCATCGCGTCGCGACCGCATGGCGATGCATAATGCCAATAAGCTCAAGATCGGCTTGTTCGGGGCGAACTGTTCATCGGGCCGCGCGGTCACCTTGGTTCCGGAGCGATGGTCCGGCAATTGGCCCGACAATCGCAAGCTCGCGCAGATGGCGGATGCCGCCGGGATCGACTTCCTCCTGCCGATCGGGCGCTGGAAGGGCTACGGCGGAACGACCGACTACCAGGGCGCAACGCTCGAAACCGTCACCTGGGCGACCGGCCTACTTGCTTCGACCACGCGAATCACCGTGTTCGGGACGGTGCACGCGCCGCTGTTCAATCCGGTGATCGCGGCGAAGGAAATGGTCACCGCCGATCACGTCGGCCAAGGGCGGTTCGGCCTCAACATCGTGGTCGGCTGGAACGAGGGCGAGTTCGAGATGTTCGGCGTCAAGCAGCGGGACCACGAGCAGCGCTACGAATACGCCCAGGAATGGATCGACGTCATCAAGATGATCTGGTCGGACAAGGACGACTTCGATTTCAATGGCCGCTATCTCGAAATGAAGGGCATTCGCGGCAAGCCCAAGCCCTATGGCGGTACGCGGCCGGTGATTATGAACGCGGGCGCCTCGCCGGTCGGTCAGGCTTTCGCGATCCGCAATTGCGATGCGTTCTTTCTCCAGGCCTCACGCACGTCGCTCGACGAGACCGCACAGCGGGTTGCCAATGCCAAGGATCAGGCGCGCGCGCAGGGCAGGGAGCTCGGCGTCTATACCGTGGGCGTAGTCACCTGCCGGCCGACCAAGAAGGAGGCCGCGGACTATTATCATTATTCGATCGTCGAGCACGCCGACTGGTCGGCGGTGGACGGTATTCTCGCGCTCAAGAACATCACCCCGGAGAACACGCCGCCGGAAAAATTCCAGCAGATCCGCACTGGCTACGCGCAGGGTATGGGCGGGCTTCCCGTCGTTGGCGATCCCGATCATGTCGCGGAACACCTCATCGATCTCAGCAAGGCCGGATTGACCGGCATCGCCATCTCGCTGGTCAATTACATCCACGAGCTGCCGTTCTTCTGCGCCGAGGTGCTGCCGCGGCTCGAGCGTGCCGGCTTGCGCGAAAAGCGCTGACCTCTACGAGCCTTTTTCCGTCATGCGCGGGCTTGGCCCGCGCATCCATGTCTTTCTTCATGCTCTGACAAGACGTGGATGGCCGGGACACCAGCGCGTTTACGCGCGTCTTCGACGCGCTATGCCCGGCCATGACGGGGGTGGGGGCCAGCGCTTTGCCTCATTTTTACAGAGATTCGGGCTTATTGATTTGATTCCTGCGATATGAGGGATCGGGCTTGATGAGACGGTTGACGCAGATCACTGCGGCTAGCCTTGCCGCGTTCGCAATGGTGTTCGCGCCCGGCGCAGCGCCGGTGGCCTGGAGCCAGGCGAGCGGCGGCCTCCCAGCCAAGATAGACGCCGCGGGCTGCAACCGTGCGGCATTCCGCATCATCGTCGACGTCGGCCATACCGCCAGCGTACCCGGCGCCAAGAGCGCGCGCGGCTTCGACGAATACGATTTCAACCTGCGTCTGGCCAAGGAGATCGAGCAGACGCTGCTCGATGCGGGGTTCGCCCGCTCGATTTTGCTGGTGACGGCGGAGGGGCGGCGCATCGGCCTGTTCCAGCGTACCGCGAAGGCCAACAGCATACCGGCCGACCTGTTCCTCTCGATCCATCACGACTCGGTGCCGGATCGGTTCATGGAGACCTGGGAATACGAAGGCAGCAGGCATCAGTTCAGCGACCGGTTCAAAGGGCATTCGCTGTTCGTCTCGTATGACAACGGCGACTTTCGCGGCAGCCTGCTGTTCGGCCACCTTCTCGGCCTTCAGCTCAGAGCGCGCGGCCTGCAGTACACGCCCCATTACGTGGAAAAATTCATGGGGCACCGGCAACGCCAGCTGGTCGATACCGAGGCCGGCGTCTACCGCTATGACCAGCTGATCGTGCTCAAATCGACGCATATGCCGGCGGTCCTCCTGGAGGCGGGCTCGATCATCAATCGCGACGAGGAATTGGCGATGGGCGAGCCGCAGCGGCGCGCGCGCATCAGCGCCGCAGTCACCGACGCGGTGACGGCGTTTTGCGCCGTGCGCGGCCAGCGAAGCCCCTCCGCGGCGGCAGTCCAGCGCGCGAGCACCGTTCACCGCCCATGAGGCGCCTCGCGGCCGTCGGACCGCAGGCGATATGCTCGCGGTGGAGGACGGTTGCGGCATTGCTATTCTCGATTCAGGGCTTGGCCCAACCGGTTGTTGCGCAGGCCAGTCTGCCCCCAGGCTTGGTTTATCTTCGTGACGTTGAGTCGAGCATCGCCCAGGACATCCGCTATGCCAGTTCCGACAATTTCGTCGGGCGACCGCTTCCCGGCTATGACGCACCGGAGTGCATTTTGCGCCGCGAGGTGGCGCTTGCGCTCAAACAGGTCCAGGCGGATTTGGCAGGCTCAGGTTTCGCGTTGAAAGTCTATGATTGCTATCGCCCCACCCGCGCGGTGCGCGCCATGGCGCAATGGGCGAGCGATGGTCGTCCCGCCGGCATCAGCAAGCGATTTTTTCCGAAATTGCAGAAGGACGGGTTGTTCGCGCTCGGCTATATCGCGGCGCGCTCGCAGCACTCGATGGGTACCGCCGTCGATCTCACGTTGATCGAGCGCACGAGTGTGCCGCCTGCGCGCTTCGATCCGGGCGCGCGCTACGGGCCGTGCACCGGCCCGGCGAGCGAGCGTGCCCCAGACACTAGCCTCGACATGGGTACCGGCTACGACTGCCTCGACGCGATGAGCCACACCGCGAGCGGCGCCGTCAGCGCGGAGCAGCGGCGCCGGCGCAACCTGCTCGTGGCGGCGATGGGCAGGCGCGGCTTCCGCAATTATCACCGCGAGTGGTGGCACTTTTCCTATCCGGGCGCGGTGCCGCTTGCGGCCTATGATTTCCCCATCCGGCCGCGCCGAGGCGCGAACGAATGAACCTCGGGGTGGCAGCGCTCGCTTCGGCGCTGTGCCTTACGGCCATTCCGGCCGGCGCGCAGGACGCGGTCGCTGCATTCTACCGGGGCAAGCAGTTGCGCATCGTCGTGGGCTCGGCGGTGGGCGGCGGCTATGACCTGTTCGCCCGCATCGTGGCGCGGCACATCGGTGCTCATATTCCGGGCCATCCGAATGTCATCGTGCAGAACCAGCCTGCCGCTGGCGGAATCGTGATGGCCAACCAGCTTTACAGCCAGGGACCCAAGGACGGAACGGTCATCGCTGCCCCAATCAATGGCCTGCCGACCGCACCGCTGCTGCAATCAGGGACCCAGTTCGATCCGACCAAGTTCATCTGGATCGGCAGCACCAATCGCGAAGCCTACGTCGCGTTCGTCTGGCACACGGTCCCGGTCGCGAGCATAGGCGAACTGACCAGCAAGGAGGTGGTGGTGGGCGCCACCACGCCGGGAACCACGATGGTCGACTTTCCTTTGCTGGTGAACGACGTGCTCGGTTTCAAATTCAAGATCGTGCGCGGCTATCAGGGCACGCCGCAAATCAACCTCGCGATCGAGCGCGGCGAGGTGCAAGGCATGGGCGGGCTGGGTTGGGCTTCGGTGAAGGCGCAGACCCCGCACTGGATCAGCGAGAAAAAGATCAAGGTGCTCGCGCAGTACGGGCTCAAGCGCTATCCGGATCTAGCTGAGGTCCCGACCATGCTGGAGCTCGCGCGCTCGGATGCCGACCGGCAGGCGATGACCATGCTGTTTGCGCGCACCGAGTACGGGCGGCCCTACTTCCTGCCTCCTGATGTGCCTGCGGGACGCGTCACGGCGCTGCGGCGCGCCTTCGATGCGACCATGCGGGATCCTGCCTTCATCGCTGAAGCGGCCAAGCTCGACTTCGACGTCGATCCGCTCACCGGCGAGCAGGTCCAGGCGCTGGTCGGCGAGCTTGCCGCGACCCCGCGCGATGTGGTCGCTCGCGTACGTCGGGCGCTGGAGGCGCCGTAGCAATTTCCTCGGCCCGGATGCGCCGGCGACGTGCCTAATTTTTAGGCAAGCGGCGCAATTGTCCCTGCTCGATCTCCCGCGCGCGTCGCGGAAGCCCAAGCAGAATCAGCACGATGGCAAGTGGCATGGCGCTTGTATTGCAGAGCGCGGACGGCGCCTATTCGAGCGCCGTCGCCCGCGCGACAGAACAGCCACCACCGCCGCGCCGCTTCCAACACGGAGATCGGACATGACACATGCTTACAGGCCTAGCCGGCGTACGCTGCTGACCAATGTGGCCCTGCTCGGTGCCGCATCCGCCGCCACGGGCCTGCCCTGGCGACCGGCGCTGGCAGCTCCGGTCACCGTCGGCTTCATCTATGTCGGGCCGCGCGATGATTTTGGCTACAACCAGGCGCACGCGGAGGGCGCCGCCGCGCTCAAGAAGCTCGCCGACGTCAAGGTGATCGAGGAAGAAAAGGTGCCGGAGACGGTCGCGGTCGAGAAGACCATGGACAGCATGATCAATCTCGACGGCGCGGCGCTGCTGTTTCCGACCTCGTTCGGCTATTTCGATCCCCACGTACTGCGCGAGGCAAACAAGTACCCCAAGGCGCGTTTCCAGCATTGCGGCGGGCTGTGGGCCGAGGGACATCCGAAGAACGTCGGCAGTTATTTCGGCTATATCGACGAATGCCAGCACCTCAACGGCATCGTCGCAGGCCATTCTTCCAAGACCGGCAAGCTCGGATTCGTCGCCGCCAAGCCGATCCCGCAGGTGCTGCGCAACATCAACGCGTTCGCGCTGGGCGCGCGCATGGTCAATCCCAACGCGAGCGTGCAGGTCATCTTCACCGGTGATTGGGCATTGCCCGTAAAAGAAGCGGAAGCGACCAATAGCCTGGTCAATCAAGGTATCGACGTCGTCACCTGCCACGTCGACAGCCCGAAGGTGGTCATCGAAACCGCCGAACGGCGCGGCATCATGACCTGCGGCTACCATGCCAATCAGCAGCCGCTGGCGCCGAAAGGCTATCTGACCGGCGCGGAATGGAACTGGGCGAAGGTCTACACCGACTTCGTCACGGCGTTTCAGTCGGGCCGCACGATCCCCAATCTGGTGCGCGGCGGCCTCGATGCCGGCATCGTCAAGCCGTCGGCTTACGGCCCGCTGGTCGGCGCCGATGCACGCAAGCATGCCGACGACGTCAAGGCGAAGCTTACCGCGCGCCAGTACGTCATCTTCAAAGGTCCGATCAAGACCAACAAAGGCGCGACCGTGATCGCCGCGGGCACCGAGCACGGCCAGACCGACATCTGGCTGGAAAAGATGGACTGGCTCGTCGACGGGGTGGGTGCCGGCACCTAAGGCGCGCGCGGGGCGAAGGCGGAGCAGATGCCTGCACGGATCAGCGCTGCGCTGGGCGCGCTCGCGGAACCGGTTTGCATCCCGCTGTTCGCGCTCGCCGCCTCACTGGTGCTGTTCGGATTTTTCGTCGCGCTCGCGGGCGTCAACCCGCTCGACATGTACGCCTTGATATATCAGGGCGCCTTCGGCTCCTGGTTCTCATGGCAGAACACGCTCACCCGAGCGGCGCCCTTGCTGCTGACCGGGCTGTGCACCGCGTTACCGGCGCAGCTCGGGCTCATCATCATCGGCGGCGAGGGCGCGCTCGTCGCGGGCGGCCTCGCGGCGGTGGCCGCGGCGCTGCTGCTGTCGGGGCTTCCGCCACTTCCCGTGCAGCTTGCCATGGCCGCGGCCGCGATGGCCGTCGGGGGAGTGTCGATCGCCGTGGCCGGAGCGCTGCGCCATTACCGCGGCGTCAACGAGACGATCTCGAGCCTGCTTCTCGTCTACATCACCGTGGCGATCTTCAACCAAATCGTCGAGGGACCGATGCGCGACCCGGCAAGCCTCAACAAGCCATCGACGCACGCCATCGGCGACACCAACATGATCGGCAACATTCCCGGGACGGATGTGCATTGGGGCTTCGTGTTTGGTGTTCTTGCCAGCCTCGTTGCTTATGTCCTGATGTATCGGACCACGTTCGGGTTTGCCGCGCGGGTGGTCGGCGGCAACGTGCGCGCGGCGCGCATGGCCGGCCTCCCGGTCGGCCGGCTGATCCTGCTCACGTGTGCGCTGGGGGGCGCCTGCGCCGGGCTTGCGGGAATGGTCGAGATCGCCGCAGTCCAGGGCAGCGCCAATTACTCCCTCGTCGCAGGCTACGGCTTTACCGGCATCCTCGTCGCGTTTCTGGCGCGCCACAATCCGCTGGCAATCATCCCGGTCGCCATCTTGCTTGGCGGCATCGCCGCGAGCGGCGGATTGCTGCAGCGGCGTCTCGGCCTGCCCGATGCCACCACGCTCGTGCTGCAGGGCATCATCTTCGTCGTCATCTTGGCGAGCGAGGCGCTCTACGGCCGCGTAACCTGGTTGCGGACCCAGGGGGTTGCGGCATGACCGATATCGGGTGGTGGGGCGTGCCGCTTGCCGTGATCGCCGGCGCGATCCGGGTGAGCACGCCGTTTTTGTTCGTCAGCCTGGGCGAATGCCTGACCGAGAAGAGCGGGCGGATCAATCTCGGTTTGGAAGGTACGCTGATGATGGGGGCGATGAGCGGCTACGGTATCGCCTATCTCAGCGGCTCGCCTTGGCTCGGCGTGCTGACCGCCGGCGTAGTCGGCGCGGCGTTCGGCATCCTGCATGCGACGATTTGCGCGCTGCCACGGGTCAACGACATCGCCGTCGGCATCGCGCTGATGCTGTTCGGCACCGGGCTGGCCTTTTACCTGGGCAAGCCGTTCATCCAGCCGCAAGCACCGATTCTCCCCTCGATCGATTTCGGCGCCTGGAGCGGCATTCCACAGGTCGAGGCGGCGCTGAAGATCAATGCATTGTTCCTGGTCGGCTTGGCGCTGGCACCGGCCCTGCGCTGGGCGCTCGCCAACACCCGGTGGGGCCTCATCGTGCGCAGCGTCGGCGACAATGCCGATGCCGCCCGCGCCATGGGCTATTCAGTGGATCGGGCGCGCCTGTTGGCCACCACCGCGGGCGGCTTTCTCGGCGGCATCGGCGGCTCGTTCCTCGCGCTCTACTATCCCGGGAGTTGGAACGAGGGGCTTTCCAGCGGCCAAGGCATCACCGCGGTGGCGCTGGTCATTTTCGCGCGCTGGGATCCGATGCTTTGCTTTTACGCGGCGCTGCTGTTCGGCGGTGCCGGCGCGCTCGGTCCGGCCTTGCAATCGGTCGGCGTGACCCAAGGCTATTATCTGCTCAACGCCGCACCCTACATTCTCACCCTGCTGATCATGATCGTGACCTGCTCGCCGCGGCGCAGTCTGATCGGCGCACCATCGGAGCTCAGCGTCGTCAAATGACCCTCACAACGGACCGAAGCGCATCGGCCAATGAGCGGACCAAGAGCCAACGCTACGTCCCGGCCGATCCCTATCCCTGGCCCTATAACGGCGATCTTCGCCCGGACAACACCGCGCTGATCGTCATCGACATGCAGACCGACTTTTGCGGCATTGGCGGCTACGTCGACCGCATGGGTTACGACTTGTCGCTGACCCGCGCGCCGATCGAGCCGATCAAAAAGGTACTCGCGCACATGCGCGAACAAGGCTTTCACGTGTTTCATACCCGCGAGGGGCATCGCCCCGATCTGGCCGACCTGCCGGCGAACAAGCGTTGGCGCTCGCGCCGCATCGGCGCCGGCATCGGCGATCCCGGTCCGTGCGGGCGCATTCTCGTGCGCGGCGAGCCGGGCTGGGAGATCATTCCGGAGCTTGCTCCGATCGAAAGCGAGCCGATCATCGACAAGCCAGGCAAAGGGTCGTTCTGCGCCACCGATCTCGAGCTGATGCTGCGGCTGCGCGGCGTCGACAACGTGGTGCTCACCGGCATCACCACCGACGTGTGCGTGCACACGACGATGCGCGAGGCGAACGATCGCGGGTTCGAATGCCTGCTGCTGGAAGACTGCTGCGGCGCGACCGACAGGTCGAACCACGATCATGCGATCAAGATGGTCAAGATGCAGGGCGGCGTGTTCGGCACGGTGTCGA
>Ga0306920_100001947_pt1 | contig 25773 bp, 21 predicted proteins | sample flu12Cox44000170_FD_204666 | JGI IMG/M metagenome (GOLD analysis project Ga0306920, IMG submission 204666) | Lab enrichment of tropical soil microbial communities from Luquillo Experimental Forest, Puerto Rico - flux4day.12C.oxic.44.000.170 (v2)... | ecosystem: Environmental > Terrestrial >...
GACGCCTCGTACAGCCGCAGGTCGGCCGAGCCCAGGAAACGCTCCGCCAGGTCGAGCAGGTCGCGGTGGAAGGCCAGCCGGTTCAGGTTCCACGATCGCCACGGCCCGCTGACTTCGCCGGCCCACTGGCCGGCCGCCAGCCACGCATGAGCAGCCGGGTCGGCAAAGTACGCCTCGGGCCGCGGGTAGTGCAGCCACAGGGCTTCCTGGGCCGCGGCCAGCTCATCAGCCTCAAGGAAACCCTCGAACAACAGGTAACCCCGCTCCCGCAGGTCCGCCAGGCAACCGTCGGGCACCCTCATCCCCGCACGCTAAGCGCCCTGGCAGTTCGACCGCAACGGCATTCGACAGTGCAGCTGCCCAGCGTCACCGCCGAACTCGCCGATGGGGCAGACACCTTCCCCCCGAGCTGCTGACCCCCCGGCCCCGCTAACCCCGGCTGTCCAACCCGACCGGGTACCGTGACCCACGAGATGTGCTCGGCCGCCAGGTGATCTGCGACAGCCCAAAGCGCGGATCGCGGCTATGAGAGTGTGATTTGGGCTACTCGTAGTCGGTGGCGGCGATGATGATCCCCGCGAACAGCGGTCATATGACGCTCGCCGGGGGTTGAACGGCGGAGGTCTCGTGAGATTTCGTTCTGCCAATAGTGTCGGATCCGGGGCGAGGCGTTCGTAGCAGAGGCGAGAGGCGGCTGGAGCAGGCCGCTAGGACAAGGGAGTCACGGCATGACGCAGTACCTGATCTCGTTCGATGCCCACGCGATGGACTACATCCCCGACGAGGAGGGGCCCGCCGTGGGCAAGGCCGCGCACGCGGTGGTCCAGGAGGCCATCAACGCCGGCGTGCATGTGTCCTGCGGCGGATTGGAAAACCGGCCGGCGAGCATCGTGGCCACCGACGGGACGGTCACCGACGGCCCGTACCCGGAGGCCATCGGCGGATTCACGCTCGTGGAGGTGCCCTCACGCGAGGAGGCGCTGGGATGGGCTGCCAAGATCGCCGTGGCCTGCCGTTGCGCGCAAGAAGTCCGCGAGGTCGGGTTCGACCCGGAACTCGACGCGATGCTCCGCCAGGCAGATAGCCGACGGTGACAGTCCCGACGACACCCGAACATTGCCCGTCACGTGGGCAGCACGCTTAGCCAGTCGCGCATCACTTGGCGGAGCTGTGTCGCGGATCTGCTGGCGGATCACAGGAGGCGGGCAGAAGGGAGGCCTCAGAAGGGGCCTCTAGGAGCAAGGAGTGTCGATCACCTGGAGGCACTCGACCGCACTTCAAAGGGCGCTGGCGACAAAAGGGACATGGGATGCGCGCGTTCTAGGCTTCCGGTCCTGCGCCGGGCGTATGCGCTCGCCGATCTCGGCGCGCTCGCGCTCGGTCGCGTCTTGCCCGGCCCGTCCCCACGCGCGGCGGCAAACGGCCAGCCAGCCAGCCAGATTCCCGCCGCGGTCATAGACGACCCAGGGCGAGGAGCTGGACCCGGCTAGCCTGACCTGACGACTGTCGCGGCCGCGCCCGCTCCGATGATGACCGAGGCCTGCGCGGCGTTGACGGCGTTGACGGCCTTCTTCACCGCGGCGCCGGCCCAGTCTCCGGCGGCGATGTCCTTGGCCCGGGCCCGGACGGCCTTCTTATCACCGTCGACGACCTTGGGCGCGGCCTTGACGGCCACCAGGAGGCTGATGAGCGCAGCGGTGCGGCCGTCCGGCGTTGCTCCGGCCACCAGCGCATCCTGCAGCCGAGCGCGAAGTTCTCGCTTATGGCTGGAGTCGACCGCCGGCCAGGTGGTGCGCCACGGGATGCCCAGCACTTTGCGCGTGGAGCGGCGCAGCGCACCGGCCGCGGTCAGCCGTTCGAGCAGAGTTGCCCGCAGCCGTTTGCGCACTTTGGCGATCAACTGCTCGGGCTTGGTCGGCCGGCGGGCGGCCACGGTGGCCAGCGCGCCATCGAGCACCGGGTCACCCGGCGGTGTCGGGTCGACCACGACCATCCGGCCGCGCTTGACGCCTCCGCCCGCGGGCGGGAAGCCCACGCGCTCGATCGTGACCAGCTCCACCAGCACAGCGCCCGCGAGCACGTTGTCCAGCCTGGTCGAGTCGACCAGAAACCTGCCGGTTCGGTCGTCAACGAGGAGCAGCAGAACCTCCTCGGCCATCAGCATTCATGCGACGTTACCACCCTCGCCGTCGAGCTCGATGACGCCGAACCCGGTGTCGTGCGCCGCACCACCTCAACGCCAGTCCGTAAACATCAAAGCCGATGACGCTAGGCACGAAAATGGGCGGGATTGCGTGACCTCAGGCGAAGCACGCACAGGGCAACCAACGATCCAGAATTCTGGAAGTGTGGGCCTGACCTGCCCAAACTGTTGCCGTGATCGTTCGCGCGTGACCATAATCTGCCATGACCGTGGACGACCACTCCGGAACCGTGACGGTCTGCCAGAGCCGGCGCGGGGGCCTGGAAACCGGGGGCCCGCACAACGATCTCACGGAGGCCCTCATGAACCCCACCCGGCCGCACTCCCACGACGGCCCGCCCAGCACGTGGGCCGAGAACCGCACCAGCGCGGACATGAGCGCGGTGGTCGACCCGCTGTCGTTCTGGCGGATGACCCGCGTGCCGTTCGCGGCCTGGCTGGCCGCCCTGGAACGCTGGCAGCTCACCGCGCCCGGCCGCGAACGGCGCCTAGGCCACAGCCAGCTGCGCGGCCCGGCTCGCCACGACCCGCGCTTGGGCACCTGCCAGATCGAGGTCCGCCTGGCCCGGGGCGCGCTGCGCCGGCCGCTGCGCATGCGGCTGGACATCGACCGCTGGTCGGCCACCTCCACCGCGCTCACGCTCATCCCGTGCCAGCGGGTGCGGCCGGGCGATGCCTACTTCCGCGCCGGGCGCGCCCTGCTGGACTCCTTGACCGGCGCGGCCCGCGCGCTGGCCAGCACAGCAGCCGTCCAGCCGCGCCAGCACGTACCAGCCCCCCGCCCATCTGAGCACTCCCCCGCCGGAAGCGAGCCAGCGCTCCCCGGCATTCGCCAACCCGTGCCAGCGGCTTAGCTCACCGCCTGAGCCATCAGTCTCATGACCGTAGGCTGGCTGCTCATGAATGCCGAGCAAGCCCGCAGTCTGGCTAGGAGCCATCTTGCGGCTGAGCTTCCGTGCAGTGCAGGTCAGCGGGGTGGGCATCGGGCGAGCTGGCCTGTAGGCCGGGTTGTGTCGCACCTGGTTTCCTGACCTGCCGCGCTCCCCGCTCGCACCACTGACCTGCGTATACAAGTCTCAACAGTTTGCCGCTGAACTAGGTGGCCTTGACGGCATCAAAGTCGCTGGCCAGGCCAGCGAAGGCGGCAGAGGTGTACTGGGCAGCCCCTGTCGCTGTGGAAGATCACCCCGTGCGATAAGCAGTGGGCATGATCGTGTTCGCTTGGTAGGAAGGCGGACATGGCCACGTACCCGATCCGCCCGGTCGCCGAAGACGAGCTCGCTGGCTTTCTCGCCGTGGACCAGCACGCGTCCCATGGCACGCCGATGTCCGAGCACGCCCGCGCCAACTTGCTGGCCCGTCTCGAATTCGACCGGACCCTGGCCGCGTTCGGCGGCGACACGATCGTCGGCGCGGCCGGCGCGTTCAGCTTCCAGATGCGGGTACCGGGCGCGATGGCGGCGGTCGCCGGGGTGAGTCTGGTAGCAGTGCTTCCCTCACACCGCCGCCAGGGCATCCTGTCCGCGCTGATGCGCCGCCAGCTCGCCGACGTGAGCGAGCGGGGCGAGGCGGTGGCCGTGCTGTTCTGCTCCGAATCCGGCATCTACGGGCGGTACGGCTACGGGCGCGCCTCCTGGCAGGCCGCCTACCGCCTGCAGCGCGGCGAGGGCGCGCTGGCGCCCGGCGCGTCGGCTGATCCCGGCCTGCGGCTGCGGATCGCCGAACCGCGGTCGGCCCGCGCCGAGCTGGCCAAGGTCTACGACCTGGAACTGGCCGAGCGGCCCGGCCTGTACGCCCGCACCGAGCCATGGTGGGACCGCCTGCTGGCCGACCTGCACTCCGACGGCCAGTCCTCGCGGCAGATACGGTGCCTGCTGGCCGAGGACGACTCGGGGCCGCGGGGGTATGCGGTGTTCACCTCGGCCGAGCGCTGGGATGAGGACGCAGGCTTGCCGCAGGGCCTCCTTGAGGTGAGCGAGGCGATCGCCGCCGACCCCGCAGCGACCGCGGCGCTGTGGGGCAACCTGCTCAGCCAGGACCTGATCAGCGAATTCCACGCCAGGATGCGCCCGGTGGACGACCCGCTGCTGTACCTGCTGGCCGACCCGCGCCGGGTCCGGTCTGTGGTCAGCGATGGGCTGTGGGTCCGGCTGGTAGACGTGGGCAGAGCCCTGGCGCAGCGGCACTACGCCAGCCCGGTCGACGTAGTCATCGAGGTCGCCGACCAGCTGTGCCCGCAAAACGCCGGCCGCTGGAGGCTGGCCGCAGAGGCTAGTGCCGCTCCCGCAGGCTTCCGCGCCACCTGCGAACGGACCACCGCCCCGGCCGATGTGGTGCTGCCCGTTTGGGCGGTGGGCGCCGCGTACCTCGGCGGCACAGGGCTTAAGGCCATGGCCAACGCGGGCCTGATCACCGAAGCGACGCCAGGTTCCCTCGCGGCGCTGTCCACCGCCATGGCGTGGGAACCGGCACCCTGGTGCCCCATGACCTTCTGAGGTGCAGCCTCGATCTGCCGACGAATCAACGACTCAGGACACCAGGAACGGCCGGCTAGCACGGGGTCTTCGCTAGGTGCTCGCGTACAGGGCCGAACATGCCGTAGGGCTGCATCACTTCTTCGGCTTCGGCGAGGGGCACCTGTTCCCGGACGCCGAGGACCTCGGGCGTGCCGCCGTCGACCAGGCCCTCGCGCCCGCGCTGGCGGAACAGGACCGGAACAGGAGCGCGTCATGACCGTGCTTCTGCAGGTCAGAGCTAGGGCAGCGGACGAGCTGGCCTGTAGGCCGGGTTCTGTGCACCCGCGTGAAGCGGGCCGGCGGCCATCCATCTAGGACTGCCGTTGCCGGCAGCCTCGTGCGGTCTACCCGCGAGCATCGGGCGGGCCGCCCTCGAACGCTCGCGCAGGAGACACGAACCGTGGCCCGCGTCTCCCTCTTGACCTTGCTCCGGGTGGGGTTTACCGAGCCGCCCGGATCACTCCGGGCGCTGGTGGTCTCTTACACCGCCGTTTCACCCTTACCCCCGGCCAGGCCGGGGGCGGTCTGTTTTCTGTGGCACTATCCCGCGGGTCGCCCCGGGTCGGCGTTACCGACCACCCTGCCCTGCGGAGCCCGGACCTTCCTCGACGCCGCCTGGTGACCAGGCGGGCGCCGCGGCCGCCCGGCCAGCTCGTCCGCTGCTAGGCCCAGGATAGGGCCTTATCGCCCGGGCCGCCGCAGGTGCGCGGTGTCGTTGAGCGACCGGACCATGGCCGGGCCGTCGGCGAACCAGTCGATCTCGCACAACGATGCGACGTCCAGCTGGATCCGGAACAGGGCTGCGGGCGGGGCCAGCATGGCCCGGCAGGCCATCGTCTTGATCGGCGTGACGTGGCTGACCAGCAGCAGCGTGCGCCGCGGGTGCTCGGCCAGCAGCCGGTCCAGCGCGGCACCGACGCGCCGGCCGACCGCGGCGAAGCTCTCCCCGCCGGGCGGCGCGACGTCGGGGTCGGCCAGCCAGGCGGACAACTCGTCCGGCCATCGCGCCGCTGCCTCCGCGAAGGTCAGGCCCTCCCACTTGCCGAAGTCGGTCTCGGCCAGGTCCTCCTCGACCTGCAGCGGCGCGCCCGTGGCCTGGGCCACCTCCTGCGCGGTCCGCCGCGCCCGCTGCAGCGGGGAGGTCACGATCACGTCGATGCCGCCGCGCTCGGCCAGCCGGCCGGCCGCCGCCGCGGCCTGGCGCAGGCCGTCCTCGGTCAGCGGGATGTCGCCGCGCCCGGCGAACCGGCGCTCCGCGGACAACTCGGTCTGGCCGTGCCGCAGCAGCAGAGTCGTGGTCGCCTGCCCCCGCGCCGGGCCCCAGCCCGAGGTCGGTACCGGGTCGGCGGAGTCTGCGGCCTCGTCCCCATCTTCCGTTTTTGATCCATAACGCTGACGCTTCCCCCGCCCTGGCCCGCCCGGGCCGGACTGGCCAGCCGCCGCGTCCATCGCCTGGTTCGCGAGCCGGTCGGCGTGGGCGTTGCGCGCCCGCGGCACCCACACGTACGACACCCGTCCCAGCTTCCTGGCCTCGTCCTGGGCGGCACGGGCTAGCGAGCGGAGTGTAGGGTCTTTGATCTGCCAGCGCCCGGACATCTGCTCGACGACCAGCCGGGAATCCATCCGCACCTCGACGTCGGCCCCCGGGCCCAGCCGGGCCGCGGCCTGCAACCCCGCCACCAGGCCCGAGTACTCGGCCACGTTGTTGGTGGCCGTACCCAGGCTGTCGCAGGTCTCCTCGAGCACCTCGCCGGTCGCCGGGTCGCGCACCAGGGCGCCGTAGCCGGCCGGGCCGGGGTTGCCGCGCGAGCCGCCGTCGGCCTCGACCAGGAGCTTGCGCGGTGCCGGCCCGCTCAAAGTCCGGACTCGGGGGTCCGGACCAGGATCCTGCGGCATTCCTCGCAGCGCAGCACTTCGTCCGGGTCGGCGGCCCTGATGCTGTTCAGGTCCACGGTGTTCAGGGAGAGATGGCAGCCCTCGCACCGGCCGCCGCGCAGCGCGGCGGCTCCGACGCCCCCGTGCTGCTCCCGCATCCGCTCGTACAGGGCCAGCAGGTCGGGCGGCTCCTCGCTGGCCACGGCGGCGCGCCGGTCGGCGGCCTTGCCTGCCTGCTCCCCGATCTCGCTCAGCTGGGCGTCCCGGCGCGCGGTGACGACATCGCGATTGGCCGCGATCTCCACCCGCTCGGCCTCGGCCGCCTGGCGGCGACCCTGGGCGGTCTCCTGGCGTTCCATGACCTCGAGCACGATCTCCTCGAGATCAGACTGCCTGCGCACGAGGGAGGCAATCTCGGACTGCAGGTTCTCCAGGTCGCGGGGGGACGAGACCTGCCCGGCGTCCAGCCGCTGGCGGTCCCGGTCGATGCGGGTGCGCACCTGCTCCACATCCGCCTCGGCCTTGGCCTGCGCGCGCCGCAGGTCGCCCAGCTCAGCGTCGAGCGACACCGAGGTATCGCGCAGTTCCGCGTCCCGCCGCCCCAGCTGGTCAAGCTCGGCATGCTCGGGGAGTCCCCGGCGGCGGTGCTCGAGCCGGCTCAGCTCGGCGTCCAGGTCGGCAAGCTCAAGCAGCCGCAGCTGCGCCTCGGGAGATGCTTTCACGGATCCCCACGTTAGCCTGCCGCGCCGACCATGTTGCAACCAGGCGGCCGGCCCGGCCGCCGCGGGCGGCGCTACGAAGCCGCGGCCCGGCGAGCCTGCTGCGCCTCGACGGCCAGCCTTTCCCTCTCCCCGCGGTAGAGCAGCTGGTGCAGCCCGGCCGCCAGCACGCCTCCGACCAGCGGCGCCACGATGAACAGCCACACCTGGCTGAGGGCCGCGCCGCCGACCACGAGCGCCGGGCCGAGGCTGCGGGCCGGGTTCACCGACGTACCGGTGATCGGAATGCCGACGAGATGAACCACGGTGAGGGTCAGCCCGATGGCGATGGCCGCCGTGGCCGCGTTGGCCGTGGCCGAGGTCACCCGCAGGACGATGAAGACGAAGATCGCAGTCAGCACCATCTCGAAGATGAACGCGCCGCCCAGGCCGATGTGGATCAGCGACTGCTTGCCGTAGCCGTCGGTGCCCAGGCCCGTGGTTGTCCTGCTGTACAGGGGCGAGGTGCTGAACGTGCCCCATAGCGCCAGCGCGCCGACGATCCCCCCGGCGAACTGGGCGATCCAGTAGCCGACCGCCTCCGCGAGCGGGATGCGGCCGGCCAGCAGGGCGCCGATCGTCACTGCCGGGTTGACGTGGCTGCCGGATACCGGCCCGATCAGGTACACCAGCGCGAGCAGCGTCAGGCCGAACGCCAGCGCGGTGGCCACCACCCCTGCAGCCACGCTGGCCCCGGTGAATTTGAAGCCGAACATCAGCGTGGCCACTCCGACGGCGAAGAACACCAGGATCGCGGTGCCAAGGAATTCGACAGCGAACTTCCGGATCATGCAACCTCCCCCTCGCAGGCGAACACCGGCCGCGGTAGTCCCGGTGCGACTACAGAGCTGACACGTTACTGTGCTCGCCGCCCGGACGTCTGACCAGGCTGGCGGCGGGACCGGTTGGCCCAAGCCGTGGACGGGCTGTCGCTGAGCGTGCCAGACTGCCAGGGACCGTTGCTGAGCCGTGAGCTTGAGGGGGGCTCCTGCCCGTTACGGGTATTTTGCCCGTTTCGGCCCTTCTCGGGCGGCGGCCGATAGGTCCGAGGTGAGCTGATGGTTGATCAACAGCGTTTGACCCCGCTCCGCGAAGGGCCGCCGCTGGTCACGTCCTGCTGGATGTGCGGCATCCGGCTGTCCGCCGACCACATGGTGGCCGATGGCGGCAGTGCGTGCGATGACGTCCGCTGGTACTGCCAGGACACGCGAGCATGCACCGAGCGCTGGACGTCCCGGTCGGCCCGGCCGGCGGGCGCGAGACAGGCGAGCTAGCCGGCCCGGCCGGTGCCGGCAGGCCGGCGATGGCTTGCCGGGGGGACTGACCGGTAAGGCACGGCAGCCGCAGGAGCAACGCTCAAACCGCGGCTGCCGGCCCCTGCCTCGAGGACTAGCGCTGGCGCGCAGCCATCGTCCATTGTGCTACCGGCTCCCCGGAGTGTCCACAGTGCCCGTTGCCGGTACTTTTGTGTGAACGCTCACAGGTTGATCAGCATGAGTGGCGGCGACGTCGGCCGCGGCGAGCCGCTGGTCGGCTCCACCGTCAGCCCGACACTGTCCCCGGCCGCGAGGCCGGAAACGACCATGGGGCCGATCATCTTGCCGTGCCCGGCGCCATCGATCATGCCGGCCGGCCTGGTCCCCGCGGGGCTGATCAGCCAGAGCTCGTAGCTCTCCCCCGTTGGCAGCACATGCAGGTCGGCTGCCGTGAACACCAGCGCGCGCTCGCGGTGGGACATGACCACGGTGGCGGTGCCCCCGGTGCTCACGTGCCTGCTCGCCATCGTCGCGTCGGAAGCGCTCAGCACCGCCGCGACCATGTGGTCGCGGTGCCGGGCCTGGTCCAGCCGGCCCTGCATGCCGTAGGTGACCAACCCGGCCGCCACCGCCACCGCGGCCAGGGTCCCGGCTAGCGCGACCGCCAGCCGGGGGCGCCACCCTGGCCGGCGGCGGCGAGCTGGCGCCCAGGCCACCGGCGTGGGCGCCAGCGTCGGCGGCATCTGCCTGGTCCGCCCGGCCGCGTGCAGCACCGCGTCCCTGAGCGCGGGCGGCGGCCGTACGGCCGTGACGCCGGCCAGCGCCGCTGTCGCCTCACGCAGCCCGCGTACCTCCTGACGGCACGACTCGCAGCGCGCCAGGTGCCGCTCGAACCGGGACCGGTCCGCTTCCGGCACCGCGTCCATCGCATAAGCCCCGGCCAGGGTGTGCGGATCGCTGCCGCCGAGCCTCACAGGTCCACCCCCAGGCAGTCCCGGAGCCGGATCAGGCCGTCCCGCATCCGCGTCTTCACCGTGCCGATCGCGACGCCAAGCAGCCCGGCCACCTCGCGGTAGGTGTATCCGCCGTAGTACGCGAGCGTTACCGACTCACGCTGCAGCTCGGTGAGGGTGCCGAGGCACCGCCGCACCCGCTCGCGGTCTAGGCGCGCCTCGACCGCCTCCGCCACCTCGTCGTAGGCGATGGCGGACGATGCCACGCGCAGCTCGCGCTCGGCCGCCTTCTGCTCCGACCTGACCCGGTCCACGGCCCGGCGGTGAGCCAGGGTCATCACCCAGGCGGCCGCGCTGCCCAGCTCCGCGTCGAACCTCGAGGCGGAACGCCAGACGTCGAGCAGCACTTCCTGCGTGACCTCCTCGGACTGGGCCGGGTCCCGGACGATGGACCGGACCAGCCCGAGCACCTGGCCCGCGGTCCGGTCGTAGACCGCCGCGTAGGCGTCCTGGTCGCCGCGCGCGACCCGGCCCAGCAAGGCCCCGAGCTGGTCGGGGCCGGGCCCGGAGCGAGCGTGGCGGCGGCCGGCACCGGCTGGCGGCTGCCCCGGGCGGCCGGACGGCCCGCCCGGTGACCTGCGCTGGCCCTCAGTCACGCCCACGTCCTAGATTCGTAGCCGACCCGCGGACGGCTTGGCCCGGGCACGGGCCTCGCCGTCGTCGCGGCGCAGGTTCCTGTATAGCGTGCGGGGATGAACCCAAACCGCCCGGTGCTCCGCGCCGAATAAATAGCGTGACTCCTGAGATGGACCGGACGCGATCTGGCTGGGGGATGATCGCGGGGTTGCTCGCAGCCGCGGTGGCCGTCGGCGTGGGACAGCTTGTCGCCGGCGTCGTGGCCCCGGACAGCTCGCCCGTGGTGGCCGTCGGCGAGGCCTCGATCGACCTCACCCCGCCGCCGGTCAAGGACTTCGCGATCTCCGCTTTCGGCACCAACGACAAGGTGGTCCTGGTCACCGGGATCCTGGCGGTGCTGGCCGTGTTCGCCGCGATTGTGGGCGCGCTGGCGGTGCGCAAGCTCTGGTACGGGCTGCTCGGCCTGGCCGGCTTCACGGCGATCGGGATGGCTGCCGCGCTGACCCGCCCGACAGCCGGGCCGGCCTACGCGCTGGCCACGCTGGCCGGCGGGGCCGCCGCGGCCATCGCCCTCACGCTGCTGGTCCGGGCGGCCCCGCCTGCGGCCAGGCCCGTGGCCCAGGCCCCGTCGGCGACGGCCCGCCCGGACCAGCCGCCGGCGACCGGGACGGCGGGCTCCCTGGCCCGCCCGGGCCGGGACGACCGCCCGGTGACATCGTCAGAGCCGCAGCGCCGGCGGTTCCTGATCACCGGCACCGCCGTGGCCGGGACGGCGGCCGTGGCGTACCTGGGCGGCCGTTACCTCGCCGAGGGCACCAGCGTCTCGCAGGCGCAGGCCGCGCTGCGCATCCCGGCGCCCGCGGACCCCGCTCCCCCGCTCCCGGCCGGGAGCGACCTGCGGATACCCGGCCTGAGCTAGTTCATCACGCCCAACAGCTCCTTCTACCGGGTGGACACCGCGATTGTCCTGCCCGAGGTTCCCCCGTCGAGCTGGCGGCTGCGGGTGCACGGCATGGTAGCCCGGGAGCTCACGATCACCTTCGACCAGCTGATCCGCCGCCCGCTCACCGCCGACTACATCACGCTGACCTGCGTCTCCAACCCCGTAGCCGGGCCCTACGTCGGCAACGCGCTCTGGCTCGGCACGAGCGTGGCCAGCCTGCTGCGCCACGCCGGGGTGCGGGCTGGGGCCGACGAGCTCTTGTGTACCTCGGCCGACGGCTTCACCTCGGGCACCCCGCTGCAGACCGTCATGGACGGCCGGGACGCGATGCTCGCGGTGGCGATGAACGGCACCGCGCTCCCGGTCGAGCACGGGTTCCCGGTCCGCATGGTGGTGCCCGGCCTGTACGGGTACGTGTCCGCGTGCAAGTGGATCACCGATATCGAGGTGACGACCTACGCGTCGAACGTCGCGTACTGGTCCCAGCGCGGCTGGTCGCAGCAGGCGCCGATCAAGACGGAGTCACGGATCGACGTCCCGAACGGCAGCAGCCAGCTCAAGCCGGGCACGACGCCGGTGGCCGGCGTCGCGTGGGCACAGCACAAGGGCATCGCCGCCGTCGAGGTCCGGGTGGACAACGGCCCGTGGCACCAAGCGCGCCTGGCGGCCGTCCCTGACATCGACTGCTGGCGGCAGTGGGTCTGGAACTGGAACGCGACGCCGGGCAATCACGTCATCCAGGCGCGGGCCACGGATGCCACCGGCTATACCCAGACCGCGTTTCAGGTGCCGCCGCCGCCGAACGGGGCCTCGGGTTACCCGAGTGTCTCGGTCAGCGTGGCCAAGTCGTAGCCCGGGTACCCAGGCTGGTGCTCGCGGGGATTGCCGTAGCCTCTCAGCATGAGCGGCAAGCTGACCGAGCATCTGGAAATCGAGTCGAAATTCGACGTCGGCATCGACTTCGTGATTCCGGACCTCGGCGGCGTGGCCGACGGCTCGGGCGTGACGGAGCCGGAGGTCAGGCTCCTGGCCGCGCACTACTTCGACACTGCCGACCTGCGCCTCATCGCGGCCAAGGTCACGCTCAGGCGCCGGACCGGCGGTCCCGACGCGGGCTGGCACCTCAAGCTGTCCGCGGGCGCGGGCAGCCGGCGCGAGATGCAGGCCCCGCTCGGCGATGAGGCCGCGGGCGTCCCTCCGCAGCTCGCATCGCTGGTCGCGGAGCTGATCGGCGACGAGCCGCTGCGGGTCGTGGCCGTGCTGGAAACCCAGCGCACGGTGCGGAATCTCACCGGCGCCGGAGGCGAGACCCTGGCCGAGGTGGCCGACGACCTGGTAACTGGCCGCCTTCCGGGCCCCGGAGATGACCCGGGTGAGCCTGTCACCTGGCGCGAGGTCGAGGTCGAGCTGGTCTCCGGCGGCCCGGAGATCCTGGCCGCGGCGCGCGACCGGCTGGTCGCGGCCGGGGCCCGGCCGTCACCATCGCCCTCGAAGCTCGCCCGGCTGCTCGGCACGCGCACGGCCAGCTCCGCGCCCGCGGACTAGCGTGGCGCCAGGATCAGCTCAGGCGCCCGAGTTGAGGTAGGCCAGGACGGCGAGAACCCGCCGGTGATCGTCGTCGGAGGGCGGCAGGCCCAGCTTGTCGAAGATGCGGGCGATGTGCTTGCTGACCGCCTTGGTCGTGACCACCAGGCCCCGGGCGATCGCGGCGTTCGTCCGGCCCTCGGCCATCAGCGCGAGCACCTCGCGCTCCCTCGGCGTGAGCTCGGCCAGCGGCGTGCGCCGGGATCTCCGGGCGAGGATCTGGGAGACCACCTCGGGGTCCATCGCGGTGCCGCCGTCAGCCACCCGCTGCACCGCCTCGACGAACTGGCCGACGTCGCCGACCCGGTCCTTGAGCAGATAGCCAACGCCGCCCGCCCCATCCGAGAGCAGCTCGCGCGCGTAAAGCTGCTCGACGTACTGGGACAGGATCAGGACCGGGAAGCCCGGATGGCGGCGGCGTGCCTCGATCGCGGCGCGCAGGCCCTCGTCGGTAAAGGTGGGCGGCAGCCGCACGTCCACCACGGCCACGTCGGGATGGCAGCCGTCTATCGCCTCGAGGAACGCCGGGCCGGTGTCGACGGCCGCGGCGATTTCGAAGCCGTTCATGCTGAGCAGCCGGGTCAGACCGTCTCGCAGCAGCAGCAGGTCCTCGACGATGACAGCTGACGTCACTGACGGCAGGGTAGCTCAGCGAACAGCTCGGTGGGCCCGCCCGGCGGGCTGCTCAGCGTCAGGTGGCCGTCGAAGGCCGCCAGCCGCTGCTGGATTCCGCGTAGCCCGCTACCGCGGGCCGGATCGGCCCCGCCGTGGCCGTCGTCGTGCACCATCAGCCGTAGCCTCCCCTGTTCTTCCCAGAGCCGGACGAAAGCCCACGACGCGTGGCTGTGCCGGCCGACGTTGGCCAGGGCCTCGGCGATCACGAAGTACAGCGCCGATTCCAGCGGATCGGGCAGCCGCTCCACCAGCCGCACCTCGACCTCGACCGGCACCGCGCTGGCCAGGGCGAGCGCCTCGACCGCGCCGCCCAGGCCGCGCTCGGTCAGGACCGGCGGATGGATGCCGCGGACCAGATGGCGCAGTTCGTTCAGCGCCGTCCTGGCCGAGGCACGGGCCTCGGCCACGAGCTGGCGCGCCGCCTCCGGGTGACGGTCGAGTTCCTGTTCCGCCATCCCCAGGCTCATGGTCAGCGACACCAGCCTGGCCTGAGCCCCGTCGTGCAGGTCCCGCTCGATCCGGCGCAGCTCCGCGGCCCGGGCGTCCACGGTCTCCGCCCGGCTCTCGGCCAGTTGCTCCATCTGCGCGCGCAGCCGGGCGTTCTCGCCTGGGGCGAGCAACCCGCCCGACAGCCACGCCGTGCCGCGCGCCACCGGGGGGCAGCCCCACCAGCCCGCGACGGCCAGGAGCACCCCGAGGGGCAGCAGGGCGAGGACCTTCCCGTCCCCCGCTCCCCGCAGGAACTGGACCACCACCGCGGCCACGAAGACCGGCCCCACTACCAGCGCCGCCAGGAACGCCAGCCCCACTGCGCCGGCCACGATCTGCACGAAGAGCCAGGCCAGGTCACGCCAGGTCCCGGCGTCGATCAGCAAGGTCCGAACGCGGGTCAACAGCGATCCGCGCAGCGGCCGGTACGCCTCGGCCACGGACGCGCCCGCGATAAGGCGCACCCGGCGCCGCTCCACTCGGGCCAGCGGCCGGACCAGCCAGACCATGACGGCCAGGAACGGCAGGCCCAGCCCGGCCACCGGGCTGAATACGAGCGTGCCGAGCGCGAGGAAGAGCAGTGCCAACGCGGCGGCGGCGATGAAGCCGCCGGCCAGCAGCAGGCCACCGCATCGGGCCGCCGCCCAGGCGCGCCGCCACACGGTCACGCGTTCGGGTCGCGCCGCTCGTCGGTCGGCGCCCGTCGGGTGGATCGGCATCGTGCTCATGGCTGCGGCCTCGGATCGTCAGCTCGGCGGGCAGTTGGGCCCTACCACGTTATGACCGGCCCGGCGCTCGCTCTATGGAGCTAGCACCCCTTCTGCCGGCCGCCAGGTCCGCGGGTACGGGCTCCGACGGTCGTGTGCCCGGGGGCCGGGCCGTGTGACACACTCGCAGGCGTGCAGCGTGCCTTCCGTCAGGTCGACGTGTTCACGACCACGCCCTACCTCGGCAACCCGGTGGCCGTGGTCCTCGACGCCGGCGGCCTGGCCGACGCCGGCATGCAGCGGTTCGCGCGCTGGACCAATCTGTCCGAGACCACGTTCGTGCTCCCGCCCACGGCGGCCGGCGCCGACTACCGGGTCCGCATCTTCACTCCGTCGGTCGAGCTTCCGTTCGCGGGGCATCCGACCCTGGGCACCTGCCACGCCTGGCTCGAGGCGGGCGGCGCGCCGCGCCAGGCCGGCACGATCGTGCAGGAATGCGCGGCCGGCCTGATCCCGGTACGCCAGACGCCGGGGCGGCTCGAGTTCGCCGCGCCGCCACTGGTGCGGTCCGGGCCGGTCGACGAGCCGCTGGTGCGGCACATCGCCGACGTGCTCGGCATTGACCGGGGCGATATCGCGGACGCCGAATGGGCCGACAACGGGCCTGGCTGGGTGGCCGTCCTGCTCGACAGCGCAGAGGCGGTGCTCGCCCTGCGCCCGGGCGTGACCGACCTGGACCTGGGCGTGGCCGGCCCGTACCCGCCGGGCTCGCCGCAGGCGTTCGAGGTGCGGGCGTTCGTGCCCAAGGACGGCGGCACGGACGAGGACCCGGTGACCGGCAGCCTGAACGCGTCGCTGGCCGGGTGGCTGCTGCGCACCGGCCGGGCCACCGCCCCGTACGTGGCCAGCCAGGGCACGGTGCTGGGCCGCCAGGGCCGGGTGCACATCAGCCTCGGCGACGACGGCACGATCTGGGTCGGCGGCGGCACGGTCACCTGCGTGGCCGGCCGGGCCGAACTGTAGCAACGGGGGATCAGGCACGCTGAAAGGCGTGGAGGGTGCGCCCGAGGCGCTGGCCAGGCGGAGGGGATGCCTGAAGCTTGCCACTCGCGTCGGCGGCAGAAGCCGGGCAGTCTGGGTCGAGCTTCGGCGGGATAACGCCTCGCCGGCGAGGAGATATGGCGGTCGCCCGGCGCGGGACCCGGTTCCTGGCGAGAAAACCAGTGGCGCGCGTGGCGGGGGCTGGCCGCATACTGGCGCATGGAACGCCCGTTTGGCAGTGACGAGATCCGCGAGACCTTTCTGGGATTCTTCACCGAAAGGCAGCACGCGCGGATCGGGGCCGCCTCCATCATTCCGGCCAACGACCCGTCGCTGCTGTTCATCAACGCGGGCATGGCGCCGCTTAAGGCTTACTTCCTGGGCGAGGCGCTGCCGCCGGCCCCGGACCTGTGCAACGTGCAGCCGTGCGTGCGCACGATCGACATCGGGGACGTCGGCGACCGGCACCATATGACCTTCTTCGAGATGCTCGGCAGCTGGTCGATCGACCATTACTTCAAGGAGCGCGCGGTCGAGCTTGCCTTCGAGTTGCTCACGCAGGGGTTCGGGTTCGGTGTGGCGGATCTGTACGTGACCGTGTTCGCGGGCGATGAGAAGCTGGGCATCGCCTCCGACGACGTCTCGGCCGTGGCCTGGGAGCAGGCCGGGGTGGCCCGGGACCACATCGTCTACCTGGGCGGGGAGGACAACTTCTGGTCCGCAGGCGATACCGGGCCTTGCGGGCCGTGTACCGAGGTCTTCTACGACACCGGCCCGCAGCACGGCCCGGGGTACCGGCCGGGCGGGGAGTTCGACAGCAGCGGCCGGTATATCGAGATCTGGAACGCCGGGGTGTTCATGGAGTTCAACCGGCTGCCCGGCGGGACCCTGGAGCCGCTGCGATTCACCAGCGTGGACACCGGCTCCGGCCTGGAGCGCATGGCCATGGTGCTGCAGGGCCGCGACTCGGCGTACGAGACGGACCTGTTCGCTCCGATCGTCACGGCTGTCCGGTCTGCGCTGGCCGGAACCGATGCGGGCGAGCGGGACGTCCGGATCGTCGCGGACCACGTCCGGGCCTCGACGTTCATCCTCAGCGAGGGCGTCGTCCCGTCCAACGAGGGCCGTGGCTACATCCCGCGGCGGCTGCTGCGGAAGGTGATCGCCATCGCGACCCAGGCCGGGGTCACCGGTTTCGACCTACGCGACGTGGCGGACGCCGTCATCGCCCAGATGCGGCACACCTACCCGCAGCTCACGGCCGGCCGCGACCGCACCATGGACCTGCTCGCCCGCGAGCAACGAGACTTCGGGCGGGTGGTCCGGCGCGGCCTGGACCGGCTCGGCGCGCTGGCCGAGGGGCCCGGCTTCGAGATCACCGGCGACGAGGCGTTCACGCTGTTCGCGACGCACGGCTTGCCGGTCGACCTGATCACGGACTTCGCCGCCGAACGCGGCGGGTCGGTGGACGAGCGGCGGTTCGCCGAGCTGTTCGCCGAGCACCGCGAGCTCTCCCGCGGCACCGTGCCCGGGCCCAGCGCTGCCGCCGACCAGGACGCGCGGGCCGGGGCAGACCCGGATGCTGTCGCCGCTTTCGGCGCCACGACCACCCGGTTTCTCGGCCACGACCAGCTCACCGCCACCGGCCGGGTCATCGGCTTGGCCGGGTCGTACGGGCGGGCAGGCCGGCTGGCCGCCGGCGAAAGCGGCCTGGCGGTCTTCGACCAGACTCCCTGCTATGCCGAGGGAGGCGGCCAGGTCGGCGACACCGGCCAGATCACCGCGCCCGGCCTGTCGGCCCGGGTGACCGGCACCCGGAACGTCGGCGGTCATCATGTTCACTTCGTGACGGTCACCGAGGGCTCGCTGCGCCAGGGTGACCCGGCCGAGCTTGCGGTCGATGCGGACCGGCGGCGGTCGGTCATGCGGAACCATTCGGCGACCCACCTGCTGCACGCGGCCCTGCGCCAGGTGCTAGGCCAGCACGTCCGCCAGGCCGGATCGCTGGTCGCCCCGGACCGGCTGCGCTTTGACTTCCTGCATCCGCAGGCGCTATCCGAGGATGAGGTTGAGCAGGTCGAGCGGCTGGTCAACGCCGAAGTGCTGGAGAACGAGCCGCGCACCACCGAGGTCGTGCCGTATCAGGACGCGATCCGCGACGGCGCCATCGCGTTCTTCGGCGAAAAGTACGGCGAGGACGTCCGGGTCGTGTCGTTCGGGGATTTCTCGGCCGAGCTGTGCGGCGGCACGCACGTGCACCGCACCGCCGAGGTCGGGCTGTTCCGGATCGTCAGCGAGGGCAGCATCGGCTCGGGCGTCCGCCGGATCGAGGCGGTCACCGGCGAGGCCGCGGTGCAGCGCACGATGGAGCGCGACAGGCTGCTCCGGGGGCTCGCCGCCCGGCTGCGCGTCCCCGTAGACCAGCTCCCGTCCCGGGTCGACGCGCTGGCCGGCGCGGCGGCCGCTCGCGGTGGCAAGCCCGCGCCGGGCGGGCTCACGGCCCAGTCCCTGGCCGGCTCGGTGCGGGCGGACCCGTCCGGTCACCGCTACGTCGTGGCCGCCGACCCGGGCCTTCAGCCGTCGGACCTGTCCGGCCAGGCCCGCCGGCTGGCCAGCGAGCTTGACGCGGTGGTCGTGCTGCTGCCCGGGCCGCGGGCCGGGTTCCTGCGCGTCGGAGTGAGCGTGCCCGACGGCCTGTCCGCACAGGTCCCGGCCACGGCGGTACTGGACCGGGTGCTGGCCGTGACCGGCGGGCGCGGCGGCGGCAGCGCGGCTTTCGCCCAGGGCGGCGGCGCGCGGGCGGACGACCTGGCCGCCGTGGTCTCCCGGATCAGGCAGGCTCTGGGACTCGGCGCGACGGCATAGACGCAATACCCGCGGCGCAGAAAACGGCTGCGGTACAGCTCTTCCGCAGCCTTACCTCGCGCTTAATCCCCGCACTTATGCGCTCATTAAGCGGCAGCGCCAGACTTTTGCGCTAATTCATTGCTCATTGAGCGCCGGTTGAAGCGGCACTTGAGCGCCCTGGCGCAGCATGGGAGCAGGCCATCACAGGCTGATCTCACAACACAGATAGAAGGAGACCACTCATGACCACGCCCGCTACTCTGGCCCCGGCTACCGTTCCCGACCCGGACACCGTGGCGGAGAACGGCAGCCACCCGGTGGAATCTTGGGACAACGACGACTGGCACGAGGCTCGCACCAGGGTTGAACTGCCGTCGGAGCACCACCTGAGGGCCTACTGGCACGCCGAGATCCTCGACGAGGGCGCCAAGAACAAGCACACGAAGATCATTGAGCGGCGTGAAGAACTCTTGGTGCGCTTCCGCGTCGAGCTCAAGGGCCGTCTCTGGAAGTGCATCGACGGCGACTGGTGCTTCAACCTCGGCTTCACGCCGTACGGTGACGGGAAGCGCTTCAACCTCTCGGACCTCCTCACGCCGGGCGAGCTCGACTACAAGGACTGGGAGGGCTGCAGGACGGAGTGCATCGAGAAGTGCGTCACGGTGCCGTGCGACACGATCCCGGAGGGCTACTGCGGGACCGTGTACGACGTCGCGGCCTGGTTCGAACTGCACTGCTGCGGCGACTGCCGGGACAAGGACAGCACCCTCGCGGTCAGCGGGTTCGAGAAGCTCGGTGCCTACCAGTTCGTCCGCTGAAAGGAACGGCCAGTGCCCAGCCCGTCTAAGCCGAAGGAGCGGTCGGTGCCCAGCAACGATCTGAGGTCCATCCCCGATCTCCACGACAGGCAGCGCAGGGTGCTGGCCGGCGAACTCAAGATCACAACTCTCCACGGCCTGGTGCACGCCGACCGGCGTGACATCCACCGGGCGATGCGAAATCTCCGGCCGCGTCCGACCCTCGAGCAGATCGCGCGATGGCAGGACCACGCCCGGAGCAGGCTGAACGAAGCGGCGACGGACCGGTCGGACTGGCGTCCGGCCGCGTCCTTCGCCGTCGTCTTCGCGCAACGCCGGGCCGGCGACGGCTGGGAACGCAGGATCGAGGTCGAACGGACCGAGGTCGAACCCGAGGAGGAACGCCGGATCTGGCCGGGCTGGGACTGCGGGGGAATCTGCGGGTGGATGCGCGAGCAGATCCCCAGCGCCGCAGGACCGGAGCCGCGGTCAGAGCCGGGGGAAGAGACGGAGGCGACGGCCCGGCTCACCGAGCCGGCCGCCGCCCCGGCTCCGGTCGGCCAGGCCCGCGAGCGCCCCGAGCTCCGGATCAGCCGGATCACGGTCATCGGCCCGGTCGCGACGGCCGGGGTGCAGGCCGCCGGCGTGGCGGTCATCACCGGGCCGGGCGGCCCGGCGGAGCCGCCGCGGATTGAGATATCGGTCAGCGGAGCCCGGCCCGACCAGGAGATCCACGCGGTGGCCCGGGTGCTCCAGCCGGGCGAGCCCGGGTGGACTGCGCAGCACCCGGTGGTGATCAGGGGCGCAGGCGTGGGGAGCTTCGACTTGTCCGGGCTGCCCGCGGGCCCGCAGGACCTGACGCTGGTCGCGTGGGCACCCGACGGCATGGCCCAGCCGGCGCTAGAGGAACTAACCGGCCTGACCGTGGCCTAGCCATCGTGGTGCGGCCCGCTGGGCGGCACGTCGAGCGCCGGGTTGCGCTCGAAGAACCCGAACGGCTTGAGCCAGAACGAGACCGTGTCGACGGGCATCACCGGCCAGTCTTCCGGGCGGGTGATGTGGTGGATGCCGAACACGTACCAGAGCACCACGTCGGTGTTCTCGATGGGGCGGTTCTGCGCCGTCCACCGGGGCAGCCCCGAGTCCCGCTCGCTGAGGTTCGGGAAGTCACCGCACGGCCAGCGCTCGTCGTCCCGCTGCGGCGTCACCCAGAGGGTGTGCCCGATAACCTCGGCCCGCTGGAAGGCGGGCGACGCACGATCGAGAAGCGGGGGGAAGGCCCCGGTCGGGACCAGCTTGTACCCGACCGGGGTCCCTAGGTCGTTCCTGACGTTGTCGTTGACGACCTTCCAGCTCCGCTGCACGCCCCAGTCGTAGTCCTGCCGGCCTTCCGCCTCGGTGCGCAGCGGCGTGTCGCGGATCACCAGGCCCAGGCCGTAGGGGTCGTCCTCGCCCACCGCGGCCGGCTCGGACTGTGACGCGTAGACGGTGTTGGCCGGGCCGTCCACGTCGAGGTCGAGGCGGGCCACGATGAAGTGCTGGTGGAACGGCGCGTAGGTGCGCTGGTCGACCAGCGTGCCGTAGGGCGGCTTGCGACCGTCCAGGAAGTACGAGGTGACCATGATCCCCGTGGCACGTACCTCGCACTCGATGCTGCCGTCCTGGTAGAAGCGCCAGTAGATGAGGTACTCGTAGTTCGCCACCGTGATGTGGGAGGAGACGACGAGCCGCCGGGCGCGCCGCACCTCCGCGCCCAGCGTGTGGTCTACGTGTTTCCAGAGAACGCCGTTGTCCTCCTCGTGGATGCAGATGGCGTTCGGTATGTTCACCGGCTCGCCGCGGGAATCGTGCACCACCGCGTCCAGGTAGGTGATCTCGCCCAGGCAGTCGCAGCCCAGCTCCAGTGAGGTGGTCATGAAGCCCAGGCCCCACTCGCCGATGTCGAACGCCGTCCGCCGGTAGTGATCGGGGGTGGGGTCCCGGTAGGGCACGAACATCTCGGCGAACGACAGCCGGTGCGCGACGGGCCGCAGCCGTCCCGCGTCACGGAACCCCACGGTATGCAAGACCAGGCCCTCGCGGTGATTGAAGCCCAGGCGCAGCTCCCAGTTCTGCCAGCACAGCAGCCGGCTCTGGAGCGTAAAGGAAACCCCGTCGGGCTGGCTGACCTCCAGCGGCTTCACCTCGCGCAGCGGCGTAGGGATGAGCTTGGGCAGGTACTCGCCCATGACGCCGGGCGGGTCATGGGCCTCGGGCTCGCCTTCGAGGCTGTCCTCCAGTTCCAGCAGCGCCATCCGGTTGAGGTCGACGACCGGGTGCAGCCCGGTGACATGATGCGCGTACGGGCTGCCGTCCGCGCTGCCGCGGTGCCACACGTCGGCCCAGCCGATCCGCAGCCCGCGGTAGCGCTCGGGAACCAGCGCGGCGCCGTAGGCCCAGACGTCGGCCAGCACCAGAGTCATGTCGGTGATGCCGCGCCGGGCCAGCGCCGCGATCAGCTCCGGGTGCGCGCGGAGCATCTCGTCGCACTCGTGCCACTCGTCCACGGTCATGTTCGGATGCTGGCCGTCCTCCAGTTTCTCCCAGCCGGTGACCGCGCCGTCGGACAGGGACACCACTGCCCGGTAGGCCCGGCCGTCCTCCCGGTTCCAGCACACGGCCCGGGCCTCGCGGCGGGACGGGGACTCGCGCCAGGCTGCCTTGGCTGGCTCGATGAGCTCGATCGAGGCGAACCGCCAGCGCGGCGGCTCGACCGCACGGTCCCGCCGCAGCACGGCAGCGACGCTGCTGATCTCGCCGGCGGTCAGCGGGTCGAGCGGATGCCCCGCGGCCAGATGCCCCGCGGCTGGATGCCCCGCGGCTGAGTGCTCTACGGCCAGATGCTCGGCGCGGGTCGGCTCGGGGATACCCACCGGTCAGGCCATCTTGAAGGATTGCGGGCTGACCGGCGCGGGTTGCTGCGCGACCAGCGGCGTGCCGGCGAACTGGGCCCGGATCCCCGAGATCCACCGCTTGCAGCGATCCTCAAGCTGGTTGTCATCCGTCTGCAGGCGGCCGCGGGTCACCAGCGCCCCGAGGTCCGCCCCGGGATAGCGGTAGTCGCCGGGAGCCAGGATGCGCAGGTAGAAGGCCTGCGACTCGCTGGTTATCCCGTGCCAGTCATTTCCCCAGCTGCGGAATGTGACCCTGGCGTCCTCGGTGAGCCGGTAGATGCCGGTCCGTGGGGTCCGGGCGAGCAGCTCCACCTCGTCGCCGGTCTCCTTGATGATGATCTGGCTCCAGACGTCGACGCTGGCCTCGCGGGACCAGCGCTCGTTGATCTCGCCGATGTCCACCTCGTAGTCCACGTCGAGGTACTCGAGCAGGTGGAACAGGAACAGCGGCATGTCGGCGTAGGCGCCGGCGGTCACGTTCGTCATGGAGCTGATGCCGCTGATCCGCGGGTTGAGCTCGCCCAGGTACAGATCGCCGGTACCGGTGTCGACGAGGAAGTCGACCTCGAAGAAGCCCACGTAGCCCTCGGCGGCCAGCCGGTCGCCCAGCCGGCGGGTCATGTCCCTGGCCCGCTGCTTCTGGGCGCTGGTCAGCGTGGCCGGGTAGTCGTTGCCGGCCCAGCCGCCGCGGTACGGGGTGAGCTCGGGGTGGCCGGTGATGTCGTTCATCAGCGGCCCGACCAGCGTGCCGTGCCGGGTCAGGACCGCCTCGACCGCGATCGCGCGGTGGTCGATCCGCCGCATGACCTTAAGCTCATTGTCGGCCAGCGGTTCCTTGGCCGCGGCCTTGTCCCAGTCGGCCGCGGTCTTGATGAAGAACGTGGTCTTCCCGGAGTCGCCGTAGGGCATCTGCACCACCAGATCCCGGCCCAGGCCGGACCGCTCGGCCAGGTCGGTCAGGTCCTGGTAGCTGGCCGCGCGCCCGAGCACGTTCGGCACGCTGGGCACGCCTGCGTCGTTGCCGAGCTCGGTGGTGACGATCTTGGAATCCAGGCGGTGCCTGAGCTCCGCTGGCGGATGGGCGACCCGCAGCCCGGCTGCCGCCGCCAGCGCCTCGGTCTGCTCGTCGAACATGACGAACACCGCCCGTCCGTCCGGGCCGTGGGAGCGCACGAAGCTGATGACCTCCGGGTGGGAGAGCAGGTAGTTGCAGATGTCCTCGATGGACTCGAACTGGGGGGCCTGCCGGTCCTCGGGCACGAAGACGTTGGGGTGGCCGCCGTCGAACGAGTCGAAGTAGGTGACGTAGTGGAAGTTGCGGACCCAGCGGTCGATCCCGAGCAGATTGAACGCCGTGGGCGAGATGAAGTAGATCGGCGTCTGGTTGGTGCGGAAGAACTCCCGCAGATCGGAGACCCCATGCAGCTTCGGCGGCGGCTCTGTCATCCTGGCCTCCAGGTCTGCGCTCCCGGCTGGTCTTGATAGAGCGTGATTACCCGCGGCACTGGCCAGGTAGTCCCCGACCTGCGCTACCTTTCGCCCATGCATAGCGTTGATGCGACCACAGAGCAGATGATCAGGTCGGTGCTCGCGTACGCGGAGAACCGGCTGCGGCTGGACCCGGTCCCGCTGGACGAGGGGGCCCGCGACCCGGCCGTGCTCGACGCCGCGCTACGCGGCCTGCTGGGTGACCTGCCGCACAACCCGGACCAGGTACTCGGCGTGTACACCTCGTGCCTGGCCCCCGCGGTGATCTCGGCGGACAGCCCTCGCTTCCTCGGCTTCATCCCGGCCGCGCCGACCAAGGCGGCGCTGCTGTTCGACATGCTCATCTCCTGCGCGTCGATCCAGGGCATCTCCTGGCTGGAGGCGGCGGGCGCGATCGCGGCGGAGAACCAGGTGCTGCGGCTGATCGCCGACCGGGCCGGGCTGCCGGAATCCGCGGGCGGGTGCTTCGTCTCCGGCGGATCGGCGGCCAACCTGTCGGCGCTGGTCGTCGCCCGTGAGGTGGCCAAGCGCCGGGCGGGCGAAGGCGAGGGAGGGTCGGGCGCGGGAGGGCCGGGTGAGGGAGGGTCGGGCGGGAAAAATACAGCCGGACGCCGGTGGCGGGTGGCGGTCAGCTCGGACGCGCATTCCTCGATCGCGGCCACGCTGCGGATCCTCGAGATGGACCCGCTGACCGTGCCGACCGATGATCACCGGATGACCGGTGCCGCGCTGCGGGCCGCGATCGACGCCGACGGCGACCCGTCGTCGCTCGCCGCCGTGGTGGCCACGTCGGGAACCACCAACGCGGGGATCATCGACGACCTGGCCGGCACCGCCGCGGTCTGCCGCGAGCTCGGCGCGTGGTTCCACGTGGACGGAGCCTACGGGGGCGCGGGCTTGTTCGCGCCCAGCATCCGCCGCGCCTATGACGGCATCGAGCAAGCCGACTCGTTCATCGTCGACCCGCACAAGTGGCTGTTCGCCCCGTTCGACTGCGCCGCGCTGATCTACCGCGACCCTTCGCTGGCCCGCTCGGTGCACCGGCAGGAGGCCTCGTACCTGGACGTCATCCACGCCGATCCGGTCGAGTGGAACCCGACGGATTACGCCTACCATCTGACCCGCCGCGCCCGGGGGCTGCCGCTGTGGTTCTCGCTGGCGGTGTACGGGGTCCGGGCCTACTGCGACGCGATCGAGGCCGCGATCAGCCTGGCCCGCCAGGCCGCGGCCGAGATCGGGACCCGCGATTACCTGGAGCTGATCCGCGAGCCCCAGCTGGGCGTGGTGCTGTTCCGCCGCAAGGGCTGGACTCCCGCGCAGTACACGAGCTGGGCCGACCGGCTGCTGCACGACCAGGTGGCGTTCATCCCGCCGACGGCGTGGGAGGGCGAGACCGTCGCCAGGTTCGCGTTCCTGCACCCGCGCACCCCGATGGACCTGGTCCGGGAGATCCTCGACCGGATGAGCTAGACCGGCCTCGCGGAGAGACCTGTATCACCCCGCGGGTGCGGGGCCTCTGTTATGCAGGGAAGGACCTCGGCCGCTCTACTGGGGGACGGGCTTCGGTCTCATCCCATGCCGAGGGAGACGATCATGAATCCGATCACCCGGCGGGTACGGGGCAACCGCCGCGGAGACCAGGACGCGACCGGGCTTGCGGGCCTGGTGGCCGACCCGGGCGCAGAACCAGCCGACGCTTCCATCACCGACAGACTGCAGCAGCTTCGGCGGCTGGGCACCGAGCAACTCCGGGTGGCCGCCGAGCTGGAATCGGCCGCCCGGGCCCAGCGCCTGGCCGTCCAGGAGCTGCATCACGGCATCGACGCGCTGCTGTCCGACTGGGAGCGGCAGGCCGCCCCGGCGAGCACGCCCGGGGGGCTGGCTCTGGTCCCCCGGCCGCCCGGCGCCCAGGCGGTCGGCCTGGGGCCGGTGCCACCCGCCCACCGGCCGGCCGTACCCGAGGCCGAAGTGGCCGCCTGCGTACTCGGGCCGATGGACCTGACGGTCGCGGGGCAGCGCGTGCTGCGCTGGAACAGCCTCAAGGCCAGGACCGTCTTTCAGTACCTCGTCCT
>Ga0306920_100001948_pt1 | contig 25771 bp, 25 predicted proteins | sample flu12Cox44000170_FD_204666 | JGI IMG/M metagenome (GOLD analysis project Ga0306920, IMG submission 204666) | Lab enrichment of tropical soil microbial communities from Luquillo Experimental Forest, Puerto Rico - flux4day.12C.oxic.44.000.170 (v2)... | ecosystem: Environmental > Terrestrial >...
CCGGCGCGCGCGGCGAGATCGAAGGCCAGCGCGCGCGTCTTGCCGAGGTGCGCGCGGAAGCGCAGGCGCTGGCGCGCGAAGCGGAGATTTCCGCGCGGCGGCTCGCCGCCATCGCCGCCGACCGCGAAGCCTGGAGCGCGCGCAACGACGGCGCGGCGGCGCAGATCACCACCCTCGAAGCGCGCGTGGAGGAGGCCAAGAGCGAGCGCGCGAGCCTCGAGGATGCCCCGCGCACGTTCGAAGAGAAGCGGCGCGCGCTCATCGGCGAGATCGAAACGGCGCAAGCGGAGCGTCGCGCCGCCGCCGATCAGCTCGCCCAAGGCGAGAACGCCCTCGCCGAGGCCGACCGCGCGGCGCGCGCGGCGCTCGAAGCCATGGGCACCGCGCGCGAGGAGGCCGCGCGCGCGGAGGAGCGTTTCGAAGGCGGCAAGCGCCGGCTCGGCGACGTTGCTCACGAGATTCGCGAGATGCTGGAAATCGAGCCCGCCGAGGCCGCGAACCTCGCCGGCATCGACCCCAACAAGGCGTTGCCCGACGCCGCCGAGGTTGAAACCGATCTCGAACGGCTGCGCCGCGACCGCGAGCGGCTCGGCGCCGTCAACCTGCGCGCCGAGGAGGAGCTACGCGAGGTCGAGACCCAGCACGGCTCGCTCACCTCGGAGCGCGACGACCTGGTGGAAGCGATCAAGCGGCTGCGCCAGGGCATCCAGAACCTCAACCGCGAAGCGCGCGAGCGGCTGCTCGCCTCGTTCGAGATGGTGAGCAACCACTTCAAGCACCTGTTCACCGAGCTGTTCGGCGGCGGCACCGCGGAGCTGCAGCTGATTGAGCACGAGGACCCGCTGGAAGCGGGCCTCGAAATCATCGCCAAGCCGCCGGGCAAGAAGCCGGCGACGCTGTCGCTGCTCTCCGGCGGCGAGCAAGCGCTCACCGCGCTTGCACTCATCTTCGCGGTGTTTCTCACCAACCCGGCGCCGATCTGCGTGCTCGACGAAGTCGACGCCCCGCTCGACGATCACAATATCGAGCGCTTCTGCGACCTGCTCGACGAGATGACGCGCTCGACCGACACGCGCTTCGTGATCATCACCCACAATCCGATCACGATGGCGCGCATGAACCGGCTCTACGGCGTCACCATGGCGGAGCGCGGCGTCTCCCAGCTCGTCTCGGTCGATCTCGAAGGCGCGGTGAAGCTGCGCGAGGCAGTCTAATACGAGGCGTTGCGCCGACTGCTCCGCCGTCATTGCCGGGCATAGCGCGTCGGAAGACGCGCGTGAACGCGCTTAAGACCCGGCAATCCATCCTCTTGAATTGAAGCGCTTCTTTTCGATGGATGCCCGGATCAAGCCCGGGCATGACGAGTCGGGGATTGCCTGGTCGAAGCACGGCAATAACGCCGCGCCATCAGGTCGGATCTCATACGAGATCGCGCGTGCCGCGGTTTCGCCGTCAGCGGCGCGGAACCGGCACCCGTCGCCGTTCCAGGCTGCGGCTCACGGGATAAGGAATGTATTGCCCGGCACGACTGCGAGGCCGTTCGCTCGGCGCGCCTCGCTCGTCCATGACGTCGAGGAACTCGTATCGATTGGCCACCGTGATCCAGGAGTCGCGCATCCTGACGTAGAACTCGCGCTCGTCCTTCTCGTCGGCGTCCTGCGCGAGCTTTGCGCATTGAGCAGCCATCCGCCATGCGTGGTCGGATTTCGATCGCATCGACCTGCCTTCTGTTTGTCAGCATCCCCGAATTTTTATAATTTCTATAATATGCCTCTCGCGGCGGCCGTCTGTTCGATCGGCGACTCAGCGCGAGCGATTTTTAGCTTGCGTGCTGACCCTCCATGGAACGAAATAGAGCCATCCGCCTTCCTCGTTAAATGGGAGAAGGATCATGCCGCTCTATTTCTTCCATCTCAGCTTCGGCGATCGCACCGTAGCGGACGACGAAGGCGTCGAATTGCCTGACCGATCGGCCGCCCGCGCAGAGGCATTGGCGGTGATCCGCGACCTCGCCAATCCCGAGGTCGCCGGCAATCCAAGGCGCTGGGCGAGCTGGTTCCTGCAGGTGGCGGACGACGAGGGCGAATTCCTCCGCATCCCCATAGGGCACCCCGCCTTCGAACTCGTCACACCGAATGGCCGCCAGGCTGAGGCTGAACCGTCCGAGGAGCAACCGAGCCGGCCCGTCACGACGGTTGCCGCCCGAGGAGGGCGCCGATCAGCTATGCTTGTTGAGCAGATGGTGGCGGTGAGGAAGCGCACCGAGCAATTGCTTCAACGCAATCAACAGCTACGGGAGGAGCTTTCTTCTCTTTGTCTCGCCAGCGCGAGCATACGGGTACGCAGCGGCCGCGTGGTCTCGCTCGCCCAGCATGCTTCGCCTACGGACGAAATCGAAGTTTATCGCGTCGCAACCAAGCCGGCGCGAGGCGCTCATCCCCATCTGGTCCTGCTGCCGGGCAAGGAATAGAATGTTTGTGCGCAGCGGGCCTTTGGAACTTTTTTTACGTGGCTTCATTGATCCAGCGGATCGATAGGCTGAACGCAAGGCGCTATCGGTAAAGGCAATTTCGGCCTAACGTGATCGGCGAGGCGTCGCCCTCTGAAACGAGGAGCCAACTCCGATGCCGTACGGCACGGCCCCCGTTGCCCAGCGGTTCGAACACGGAAAATTCAACCAGTTCCTGGCGGCGTTGCGGCCGCACGACTTTTCTGTGCTGGCGCCGCATCTGCGGACAATTCCGCTCGAGCGCGGTGTGATGCTGCACGACGTGGGAGAGGAGATCGAGCACGTCTATTTCCCGCACACGGGCATGGTCTCGCTGGTGGCGGTCATGCAGAGCGGAGCGACGGTCGAGACCGCAACCATCGGACGCGGGGGCGTCATCGGCGCGAGCGCCGGCCTGGGCGCGAGGTCAACCTTCGGCAGAGCGATCGTGCAGTTGCCGGGCTCGGCCACGTGGCTCTCGGCTGCCCAGTTTCATGCCGCTGCCCGTGAATGCCAGGCCATCCGCGACCTAATCGTGCGCTACAACGATCTGCTGCTTGCGCAAGTCCAACAGTCGGTCGCGTGCAACGCGCTCCATCCCCTGGAGGCCCGGCTTTGCCGCTGGCTGCTGCAGACGCATGATTGCGTCGACGGCGATGCGATCCCGCTGACGCAGGGATTTCTCGGGCAGATGCTCGGTGTGCGCCGCACCACCGTGACGATCGCGGCCCGCCTGCTGCAAAGCGCCGGTCTCATCCGTTATCGCCGCGGTCTCATCCACGTCATCGATCGCCTGGCACTCGAAGAGATCGCCTGCGAATGCTACGCCGTCGTCAGGCACAATCTCGATAAAGTGTTTCCCGCCCCCCCAACTAAATAAATACGCGGCCGCCGAGGGAACTTGGCGCGCGCGAGCGGATTGATATGGCCGGACCTTCAGCCGCGTCTCCTCGCCCGGAGTGGCTGCGGGTCTCAGGACCCCGCCCCGGCCACTCGGCGGGGTTTTTGTTTTGCCGCGTGTGCAAGGGGCGCAGCAAGACTCATGCGGCTGCAGACGCTCAAGTAACGCCGGCACTGGTGGCCCGCGTGACCGACCGGCTATGGCAAATGGACGACGAGGTTGAATGATCGAGGCGTTCGAGACCGCCCAGAAAAGAACAGATGATGGGCGTCCTTCAACTCATCGAGCAACAGACGTGACTGCGCGATAGCTTCCCGGCTCCTGAGTATCATCTCTATCGATCCGCATTCCGAAGCCGCAAATCGGCTGTCGATGACGAGGAACTGCCGGCTCGCTTCCGCGGTTCGTGCGGCGCAAGCCAAAACGGTGGGATGAGGCATAGGGCGCTCCCTGAGTTGCAGGCGGGAGCGCAACCGGTCTCTCAGCCACCGGCGCCTGACCGAAGGGTCGCTGCCGGTGATGGTCATCAACCTAGCACATCGCCGATCGTTCCGGGAAACATTCAGCGGAAATGTCGGCTTTCCGACTTATTGGGCGGAAAATGCTTCTCGCTCGTGTTTGCCTCATTCAAGCTGACCCACGAGATTGCTCATCCAAAGCGCCGGCGCCCTACCTGCCGACTGGCGTCGCGGGAGCAGGTTCCGTGCGGCATGACCCTCATGCATCCGGAACGGCCCGCTTGCGCGGCCGGTTATTCCGGCATGGAAACGTCAACCGAATACCGCAGATTTGCGCAGGAATGCCGCCGCTTGGCGCGAGACGCCAAGAGCGAGCGACACCGCAACATCATGGAAGAGATGGCGCAGGCCTGGGACCAGCTCGCCAAGGAGGCCGATGGAGAAGCCTCTCACGCGTCGCCGTGATCGGCTGTTGCCTCTTCGTTGTGGAGCGTCCGCTGGCTTGCCAGGCGCAGCCACACCTGCGCCATCTGCAGCAAGGCGGCCCGAGCTCTCGGGTCATGGATGACACTCGCCATCTCCAAGCACTCGGCGGCGTAGCGTCGATACTTGTCTGATCGCCCCATCGGGCTCCCTGCGCCTAATCTACCGCAACGCGGGAGGGCACCGTGGTGTTCCGATCGCCCGACGGCGCTTTTACGCGATTTTCAGGCACGTTGAGTCGGAGAGCGGGCAGATAGCGGGCATTTTGGCTGCCAAGGCAAAACCCAAATCAGCTCGCTTCGGCCAACATTGGTTGCGGCGCGGCGCCCACGGCCTCGGAGGCGCGCAGCAATCGCATGGCCCTGATGACCTCCCGCCGCTCGAGAATGCCCACCAGCTTGGCGATGGTCAGTTCGGCGTTGCGGTCGGCGGATACAAGGTAGTCGGCGAGCTCGCCTTGCGCGGCGCGCATCGCTTCCAGAATTGTCGTGAGTTCTTCCTTCATATTGCGCACTCGATGCTCGTTTCCTCGGCAGGATAGAACGCGCGGCGACGCTTTCGGTTTCCGAGCCAACTGCAAGTCGTGGAGAATTTCGCGGCGACGAGCGGAAGGAGCGCAGAAGCGGGCAAAGGCGCGTCTTGGCCGGGTCCGGGCGCATCTTTGCCGTATGCCGATGGGCACGTGGGCACGCTTCGCTTTGCCCACCCTACGCATTGGAACCTCATCCGCTCCTCGGGAGTTGGGATGATTGAGCCCTCGCCAAGCTCGGCTCCTGCCGGGGGAGATCGAGAGCGCAGCCGGCTCCGGGGTGGAAACGTCATGCAGGAAAAGATCGGATATTGCCGCCAGAAGGCGGCGGAGTGCGCGGCACGCGCGCAAGAGGCCGCCGACAAGGACACGCGCGAGCTTTTTCTCAGATTCCGGAATTCATGGCTGAATGCCGCGAAACGATACGAATCCTCGACCGCGGTCACTCCCGACGAGAGCCCACAGCAGCGGCCGTCTTCGTTTGCCCCCGAGCTCAGCGCTCGCGACTGGCATGAGCGCCCGAACGACGCGCGCACGGACACGACGGCGGAGCGGCTCGGAGCGGCCTGATCACACCGGTTAGAATTTTCCAGACCGCATTTTTGATAATTTTTGCGCGGCTATGGCTTTGCGAGTCAGTACAGCGTGTGCCGTAGCCGGAAGGCGATGAATGGCCAGGCAATTTTTCGTGGGAACCTCTGGCGTAGCCTGATGTTTCCGCAGCATGGCGATTGAGTTTTATTTCACGCCGGAGCTGCATCTCAAGGATGGGCGGATCATCCGCGACCTCGACGACGCCACGAGCTTTGCGCGCGAGCAGGAGGCTCGACCGGGAGTCGATCAGCGCGATGAAGTCTTGCACAGGATGGAGCACGCGAAGAGCCGAGAAGAGGCCCACGCCGCAGCACATTGCTTTGTGAGATGGCTGGAGGAATTGGAAATTCTCGAATAGGGCGAGCGGGTGAACCGCTGACCATTCACAGCGCGGCGGCGTCCATCTGCCCCATGCCGTATCAGGCGATCCGCCACCGGGCGGAACTGCGCGCCGCCGCTGGCGGTTCGGCTAGCGCCCTTGCCCGCCCACGGCCTCCTCCAACCGCGCCAGGATCGAATCCGGCGTGAACGGCTTGGCAATATAGGCGCAATCCCGGTAGCCGGGCGGCATCTGTTTTCGGGTAAAGCCCGAGACGAAAATAAAGGAAATGCCGCGCCGCATCAAAACGTCCGCCACCGCATAGGTGTCATGGCCGTTGACGCGGACGTCGAGCACCGCGGCGTCCAATCGCCCACGCTCGATCGCCTCGAGCGCCCGTTCCAATGTGGCGACCGGACCGACGACTGACCATCCGGCGGCGCTGAGGATCGACTCGATCAAGCCGGCGATCAGCGCCTCGTCTTCGACGATCAGCACCCGCCGGGCAGCGCGCCTGGCCCGACGCGTTCCAACGCCCGGCGAAGCGTGCCCGGCGACGAGCCCGGCGTCCGGGTCCGATTTTCTTGGGCAACCGAAGAGGAAGGTGTGCATAACCATGCCGTCCACAACTCCCTCCACGGTCTGCTACTGCGAACCGAGCGGTATCCTCAGATTGACCCGCAGCCCGCCGTCTTCGAATTCGATCTTCGCCTTTCCGCCGAGGCCATGGCTGACTTCGCGCTCGATCAAGGTCAGGCCAAAGCCTTGCCGCGGCAGCTTGCCGACCGGCGGCCCGCCGCGCTCGATCCAGTCCAACACGAGGCTGTTTTCGCTGCGCGTTTCGATCGCCCAGGAGACCTCGAGCGATCCGCCGGCCACGGATAGAGAACCGTATTTCGCGGAATTCGTTCCAAGCTCGTGGATGATCATGCCGAGCGCGAGCGCGAGTTTCGGCTTGAGCGAAACCGGCGGCCCATCGATGACGATGCGATCGTCGCGATCGGTCCGGTAAGGCTCGACCTCCTGGCGGACCACATCGAGCAGATACACGTCGCCCCACTGGTCGCGCGCGACCAGCTCATAGGAGCGCGCCATGGCGTGCAGCCGATCGAGGAAGGCTTGGCGGGCTGCATCCGTATCGTCCGAATGCTTCAGGGTCTGGGTCGCGACGCTGACGATCACGGTCAGCATGTTCTTCACGCGATGATTGAGCTCGGCCACCAGAACGCGTTGCTGCTCCTCGGCCTGCGCCAGGCCGGTCACGTCGCTGAAGGTCAAGACGGCGCCCTCGACCTTGCCGCTGCCGGTCCAGTAGGGCAACGCGCGCACGATGTAGTGCGCGGTGCCGTCGCGCCGGTCGACCCGCCGCTCGAGCGGCTGGCGCACGCCGAAGACTTGTTGGACATCCTGGGGAAGCTCGGCGTAATCGAGATGGTGGGCGATGTCGGTCAGTGGCCGGCCGCGGTCGCCGGGAATGAGATTGAAGATGCGGGTCACGGCCGGCGTGAAGCTGCGGATGATGAGGTCGCGGCCGAGAAAGATGGTGGCGATCTCCGTGCTCTCATAGAGGTTCCTCAGGTCGGAGTTGGCGCGATCGAGCTCGTCGATCTTGACCGTCAGCTCATGATTGACGGTCTGCAGCTCCTCGTTGACCGACTGCAGCTCTTCCTTCGACGTCTCCAGTTCCTCGTTGGTGGACTGCAGCTCCTCGTTGACGGAAACCATCTCCTCGTTGCTGGATTTGAGCTCTTCGATCGCGGTCTCGTACTCTTCCGCCATCGACTGCAGCCGCTCGCGCGAATCCCGCAGCTCGCGCTCGAGCTGCTCGAGATTGGCATCGCGCGCCTTCCCCCTGTGCTGTTTGGCCGGAGGCTCCTCGTGCGCGGCCGGGGCGCGCAAATCGCTGAACACGACGAGGTAGAGCGATTCTTTGTCGTCGTCATGCAGCGGCTCGACCGTGATCGTGACGAACTCGCTCTTGTCGCCTCCTTCCAGCTCGACGTTGTCACGCACCGCCGTGCGCTCCGATTCGATCGCCTCGTGCAGGGCGGAACGCAGCGGCAGGCGTAAGCCCCGGCGCGCGATCGCCATCAGCGCGCGACTCGGCCGTCCGGGCGGAGCCTCCAGGTATTTTCCGGTCCCGGCGGAATAATTGACGACGTCGCCCTCGCGAGTGACCACGACGTGGGCCGGCGCGTAGCGCTCGAGCACGCGCGCCTCGATCGATTGGCGCAGCGAGCGTCCCGTCTGGCCTTTGCTCTCGGGAAGGCCGCCGCTCCCAATGCCGTGCCGGCGAAACAGCACCGGCAGGTGCGGCATGGCCGCGCCGTCTTCGCGACGTTGGAACACCCGACTCTTCTTGTCGATCGAGGTAAACAGGTCGCGATGCTGAGTGATACTTTCGGACGTGCCGAGGAACAGGAATCCGTTCGGCTTGAGCGCGTAATGGAAGATCGGGATGACGTGATTTTGCAGCTCGCTGTTGAGGTAGATGAGCAGATTACGGCAGGAGATCAGGTCCATGCGCGAGAACGGCGGGTCGCGCACCACGCTGTGGGATGAGAACACGCACATGTCGCGGATCTGCTTGCTGATGACGTAGCTGCTGCCTTCGGAGGTGAAGAAGCGCTCGAGCCGCTCCTTCGAAACGCCCTGCAGCAGAGTATCGGGATAGCGGCCGGCGCGGGCCACTCCCAGCGCCGCCTCGTCGATATCGGTGGCGAAGATCTGCACTTTTGCCCGCGAGCGGCTTTGTTCGGACTGCTCGCGCAGCAGGATCGCGAGCGAATAGGACTCTTCGCCGGTGGCGCAGCCCGGCACCCACACGCGGATCGTATCCGCAGGGCCTTTGCCTTCGAACAGGCGCGCCATCACCAGTTGTTCCAGCGCCTCGAACGCCTTGGTGTCGCGGAAGAAATTGGTGACGCCGATGAGCAGGTCGCGAAACAGCGTGTTGACCTCGTCGGGATCCTGACGCAGCCGGTCGGTGTATGCCGCGAGCGAGGGAATCTGCAGGACCTGCATGCGGCGTTCGAGCCGGCGATAGAAGGTGCGGGTCTTGTAGCCGCTGAAGTCGTGGCCGGTCTGGTCGAACAGAATGGCGCAGATCGCGTTGCGGGTCGTCTCCGCCCGTTCGTCCTTGTCCACCTCCTTGTCCAGGATGTCGAAGCCACGCACATAGGCGGCGAGCTGCTCGGGCATGGTCTCGACCGGCACCGCAAGATCGACCAGCCCGGACGCGATGGCGCTCTCAGGCATGCTGGAATGACGCGGACCGGAGTGGTCGGTCGCCTGCGCCAGCGTCAGGCCGCCGTGCTCCTTGATCGCCTTGATGCCGAGCGTGCCGTCGCTGCCGGCGCCGGAGAGCACGATGCCGATGGCGTACTCGCCCTGGTCCTCGGCCAGCGTTGCGAAGAACGAGTCGATCGGGGTGCGCGCGCGGCCGTCGGCACTGCCGCGAACGTCCAACCGTCCTTTCGTGATGCTCAGCACCGCATCGGCCGGCGCCACGTAGACGTGATTGAGCAGGACGGCCTGGTCATGCTCCGCGATCAGCACCGGCATGCGCGTGTCGCGCGCCAGAATTTCCGGCAGCATGCTTTCCCGCCCGGGCGCGAGGTGCGTGACGATGACAAAGGCCATGCCGGGCTCGGGCGGCATGGCCTTGAACAAATATTCGAGCGCTTCGACGCCTCCCGCGGAGGCGCCGACGCCGACAATCGGAAATGGTCTATCCATCGGCTCCCCCAGCAGGGATCGACAGGAAACGGGTCTGCCTGCGGTGAGCGGCTCGCGCCAAGGCTACGCCACAGCCTTGCAAATTCAAAGCGCCTTTGCCCGCCTTGCAATCCGGCGGCTGGACGGTTCGGTACGCGACAGAAGCCTCTGCGCTCGATCGACCGTATCCCGCGCGGATTCGATCTCCCCGTGCATTTGCGAAATCTCGCGGCGGGTCCTTTCGATCAAGGTCCGGGTCTTGAGCAGGAGCTCGCGATGCTTGGAATCCATAAGACCCACGTCCCGAAATTCGAGCGGAGTCACGGCGCCAATCCATCATTGGCAGTCGCGTCTCCGCAAGGGTTGGACGGATCCTGCCTAACAGATGGTAACGGGTGAACGAACGCTTGGTTCCTTGGCCTGCCGGCCGCATATGGGCCGGGCGACTCACCGCCGGCTATCGGCCGCCTTCTCGACCGTCAGCAGCATGCGAAACCCCGTGAAGCGACCGAGCGCCGGCTCGAGCGCGCGTTCGAGGCGCAGCAGGCGCCGGGCAATGCCTTCGCCGATCAAGCTCCAGGGTTGGAAGCCGCCGCTCAGCGGATAGGCCGCGAGTGCGAACCATTGCACGCCCGCGATGCGCAGCATCGGAACGAGGCGATGGAAGCGGTCGCGATCGCGCGTTGCGATAAGCGTCGGGATGGCCTGGTTGGAGTCGTAAGGGTCGCGGCGGGGATCGGGGCTGCCGTCCGCGAGGGCGTCGGCCGAGGTGCGAACGGGCTCGTGATGAAAGAGCCGGTAGAACGCGGTGCTGCCCCAGGTGATCGCCGGCTCGACCATGAGCACGCGTCCGCCGGGCCGCAGCACCCGCGCCGCCTCGCGGAAGAAGACGAGCGGAAATTCGAGATGATGCAGCACGTCGACCATGACGATATTGGCGGCGCAGGCGTCCGCGAACGGAAGCCGCTGGGCATCCGCGACGCAGTCGAGCCACGGCGCGGATTGAATGTCGGTCGCGACCACATCGGTGAGCCGCCGCTTGAGGTTGCCGATGCCGCCGCCGATCTCGATGGTGCGGCCGACCCGGCAGGCGGCGGCGATGCGGTCGTAGAAATCCTCGTAGACGAGGCGCAGGACCGGCTTGCGCTCCCAGACGCCGCGGTGGTCCGCGAGCTGGCCGGATGCCGCGCGCTCCATCACATCGCCTTGATGCGCATGAACGCGAACGACACCATGCGCAGCAGCATGAAGCCGTGACGGAAACGGGAGATCTGGGTCTCGCCGTAGGTACGGCTGGCATAGCGGATGGGAATCTCGACGGCCTTGAGGCCGAGCTTGGAAGCGCCGAAGATCAGCTCGAAGTCCCCGAACGGATCGAAATTTCCGAAATAACTGCGCGCGGCCTTGATCCGCGCATAGTCGGAGCGCCGCAGCGCCTTGGTGCCGCACAGGGTGTCGGTGAAACGCTGCGACAACAACCAGGTGAAAAGCAACGAGAACGCCTTGTTGGCGATGAGATTGAGGACGCGCATCGCCTCCTGCTCCATCGGATAAATGAGACGGGAGCCGTTGACGAACTCGCCCTTGCCGGAGCGGATCGCGTCCCAGAACTTCGGCAATTGCTCGGGCGGCATGGTGAGATCGGCATCGAGAATCATCAGGACGTCGCCGCGCGCGGCCTCGAAGCCGGCAAACACGGCATCGCCCTTCCCCGTCCCCGGCTGGCGCATCGCCTTGATGTCGTAATCGGGATAAGCGGCGGCGACGCGCTCGATTTCCTCCCAGGTGCCGTCGCGGGAATTGCCCTCGACGAAGAGGATTTCGAGCGCCTTGACGAAGCGGGGGATGCGCTTGACCGCCGCCTCGATGTTGCCGCGCTCGTTGCGCGCGGGAATGACGACCGTCACCGAACTCACCTCGGCGGATCGCCGCAGCGAACGGCAGACGGTGAAATGGCGCAGGCACAGGCTGCCGATGAGCGGCAACGGCGCCAGGAAGCGGTTGACCAAACGGCCCAGCCCCAGCAGGCGCACCGGAGAAAGCACGCGCGTTTCGTCCTTGACCGCCTCGAAATCGCCGAGCGCCGCGAGCGCGCGCACGTCGGCGCGAGAGAGAACGTTTTGCGCAGGCTGCGGCATTTTCATGCCCGTCGCCTCGGCCAATTTCAGCGCCGGATACCACAGGTGCGAGAAGTAGCCGACCACGACACGGGTCTCGCGCGTGCATAAATCGTGCAGGTTCGCAAACATCGCCTGGCAATCGTCGAGCGCGCCGAGCGTGTCGACGACCACGATGACGTCGAACGGGCCGGGCAACGAGCGAACGAAAGCCGCGTCCTCGACGTCGCCGACCAAGAACGTGAGACCGGGGTGCGCCTTGCGTGCCTGCGCGATCATGCCGGGACTGAAATCCACCCCGACCCCGAATGACGGTTTGAGCGCGGCGAGGAGGTCGCCGGTGCCGCATCCGAGCTCGAGCACGCGCGCGCCCTCGGGGATGAGAAACTTGAGATAGCGCAGATCCTCCTCGTGGAAGAAGGCGGCGCGCGCCAGCCACTTCCGGCGCTCGGGCGCGCTCGCGTCGGCGAGGCGGCGGATGTCGCGCTTGCGCGCCGAGATATCGCCTTCGCCCAATGTGCTCGCGTTCATCCCCACCCGTATACGCGATTCAGCGCCGATTTGCTTATAACAGCCGCTATTCCCGACTCGTCATGCCCGGACTTGACCCGGGCATCCATCGAAAAGAAGCATTTCATTCAAGTGGGATGGATTGCCGGGTCAAGCCCGGCAATGACGGCGCATGGGTACGGCCGTTGGTATCTCCGGCGCAAATTCCGGCTGGTTCGCTCGCGTCCATCCCATGGACAAGGATCAATGCCGGCGTACTATCGGCCAACGACGAAAAACACGCGATCCGGGGAGGATGCCATGTCTCGCACGCCAAGGACGGCTTTGTTCGTCGCCTCCATCGCCGCCGTCGTTGCCCTTGCGCCATCGGCGCGCGCTCAGGAGGCGGTGACGCTGCACGGTGCGGTGCAGTTCAACGATGATCACGCCTTCAACAAGGCGCTGCTCAGGTTCGAGCAGCTGGTCAAACAATATTACGGCAAGCCGATCAACTTCGTGCTCCACCGCAACAGCGAGCTGGGGCTGGAGAAAGACTACTTCGCTTACATGAATCAGGGCATCTCGGTCGACTACGGCATCGTGTCGCCGGCGCACATGTCGACCTTCTCCAAGGCCGCCCCCTTCATCGACGCGCCGTTCCTGTTCCACGACCTCCACCACTGGAACAAGGTGCTCGACGCCGATTTGCTCAAGCCGATCGCCGACGAGATCGCGCAGAAGGCGGACGTGATGCTGATCGGCTATGCCGGCGGCGGCGTGCGCAACATCTTCGTCAACCGGCCGGTTCGCAACCTGGCCGAGATGAAGGGATTGAAGGTCCGCGTGCAGGGGGCGCCGATCTGGAGCCGCACCTTCTCGGCCGTCGGCATGTCGCCGACCGTAATCGCCTACAACGAGATCTACAACGCCATTCAAAACGGCGTCATCGCGGCGGGCGAGAACGAGGCTGCCGGCGTCGAGCAGATGAAGTTCTACGAGGTCGGTCCCAATCTCTCGATGACGGAGCACGCGATCACGATCCGGCCGATCTGTTTCTCGGGCAAGACCTTCAAGAAGCTTTCGCCCGAGCTGCAAGCGGCCATCATCAAGGCCGGCAAGGAAGCCGGCACTTATGGCCGACAAGTCGAGTCCTCGGAAGACAGCGCCAAGCTCGACGCGCTGGAGAAGGCCGGCAAGCTCAAGCGCGTCGCTTTCACCGACCGCGCGGAGATGAAGAGGCTGGTCGACCCGGTGATGGCGGCTTACGCCAAGGAAATCGGGGCGGACGCGATCTTCAATCAGATCAACGCCATCAAATAGCTGTCCTTCAGCGGCGGCTAATACGCAATCCTGCTGATTGTCTGTCGTCCCCGCGCATAGCGTGGAACCACCGTCTCTGGAATATGGGTCCCCAGCATAAGCGTGTTTACGCGCGTCTTCGACGCGCTATGCGCGGGGATGACAATATGAGCTGATACGTCGGACTCGAATATAACCTGCACCCATGAGAAAGCTGATCGACGGCTATTGCCGACTCCTGACTTGGCTGATGGTTGCGACCGTCGCGATCTTGGTCGTTCCGGTCTCGCTGCAAATCATCTCGCGCTATACGCAGTTGATCCCGAGCTACATCTGGACCGAGGAGCTGTCGCGCTTTCTCTTCATCTGGATGGTCATGCTCGGCGCGATGGTCGGCATCAAGGAGGGCACGCATTTCGAGGTCGACATCTGGCCCGAGCTCTCCCGGCGCGCCAACGCGATGCTGAAGATCGTCTCGAACCTGTTCGTGCTGATCTTCGCGCTGGTGTTCGTCTATTGGGGCATCAAGTTCGTGGAGTTCGGCTGGTACCAGGAATCCGAACTGGCGGAATTGCCCATGCCGTTCATTTTCGTCGCCTGGCCGCTCGCCGGCGTAACCTGGGTGATCTTCCTGGGCGAAATCTTCTTCGACAACATCCGTATTGTGGCCGGGAAGACCGCGCCATGACGCAGGCCGCGATGTCGCCGGGCATGGCCGCGCTGGTGCTGTTCGGCTCGTTCTTCTTCCTCATTGCGCTGCGGGTGCCGGTGGCGTTTGCGCTCGGGCTCGCGTGCCTGCCGCCGCTGTTGTTCGAGCTGCGGCTATCGCCAATGGTGCTGTTCAACGAAACCTTCAAATCCTACAACTCGTTCATCCTGCTGGCGGTGCCGTTCTTCCTGTTGACCGCGAACCTGATGAATATCGGCGGTATCACCGATCGTCTCGTGCACCTCTCGCGCACGATGGTCGGCAATTGGCCGGGATCGCTGGCGCAAATCAACGTACTGCTATCCGTGTTCTTCGCCGGCATTTCCGGCTCCTCCACCGCCGACGCCGCGAGCCAGAGCAAGATCTTCATCGAGGCGCAAACGAAGGAAGGCTACGACCTGTCGTTCTCGATCGCGATCACCGCGGTGTCGGCGGTGCTCGCCGTGATCATTCCGCCCTCGATCCTGATGATCGTGTGGGGCGGCGTGCTATCCGTCTCGATCGGCGCGCTCTACCTCGCGGGCATTCTCCCCGGCATTTTGATCGCGGCCGCGCAGATGGCGACCGTGCACGTCTATGCCAAGATCTACAATTATCCGGTCTATCCGCGCGCGACGCTGCGGGAGTTCTTCTGCTCCGCGGCGCAGTCGGTGCCGGCGCTGATGACGCCGTTCATCATCGTCGGCGGCATTCTGCTGGGCTGGTTCACCGCCACCGAATCCGCATGCGTCGCCGTGATCTACGCGGCCGTGCTGTCGATCTTCGTCTACCGCGAGATGGGCCTCAAACAGCTCTACCACGCATTGGCCGAAACCGGCCGGCTCTCCGCGGTCGCGCTGTTCTGCGTCGGCACCGCTTCGGCCTTCGGCTGGATGCTCGCCTACTACCAGATCCCGCGCGCGCTCTTGGCCAACGTCACCGCTTGGGGCATGGGCATCACGGAAGTCGGCTTCTTCATCGCCGCCGTGTTTCTGGTGGTCGGCTGTTTCCTCGATGCGATTCCGGCGATCATCATCGTCGGCACGACGCTCGAGCCGCTCGCCCGATCGGTGAACATGCACCCCGTGCAATTCGCCATCATCGGGATCGTTTCGCTCGCCTTCGGGCTGGTGACGCCGCCCTACGGGCTGTGCCTTATGATCTCCTGCGCGGTCGCCAGGGTGCGGCTGCGCTACGCGCTCAAGGACACGATGATTATGCTCCTCCCGATGCTGCTGGTGCTGGCGGCGATCATCACTTGGCCGGAGATCCCGCTGGTCCTGCCGCGGCTGATCTCGCCCGAATTCCTGCGCTGAGGCGCGGTGACGGCGAATGTGCCGGGCGCGAGCTTGCCGCCGCGGCTTTCAATCGGCAGCGGCGAGCGGGCGGCTGACGCTCTCCAGCGGCTTGCGTTCGGCGGCAACGCCGAAACGCGCCGCGATGACCGCCGCGGCGAGCATCAGCACTGAGCCGATGAGGTAGCCGCCGAACATGCTCCAGCGCGAGCCGGTGTCGATCAGCGCGCCGAACAACCACGGTCCTGCCACGCCGCCGATGCCGGTCCCGAGCGCATAGAAGAAGGCGATGGCCAGCGCCCGCACTTCGAGCGGGAAGGTTTCGCTCACCGTGAGATAGGCCGAGCTCGCCGCCGCCGAGGCGAAGAAGAAGATCACCATCCAAGCGATGGTCTGGCCGGTCGCGGACAAGACGCCAAGCGCAAAAAGGTAGCCCGCTCCGGCGAGCAACACCCCAGACAGCGCGTAGGTCGTGGCGATCATCGGGCGGCGCCCGACCGTGTCGAACAGGCGCCCGAGCAGCACCGGGCCGAGGAAGTTTCCGGCCGCGAACGGCAACAGGTACCAGCCGATATGATCTGCGGGGATGGCGTAGAAATCGGTCAGCACCAGCGCATAGGTGAAGAAGATCGCGTTGTAGAAGAACGCCTGCGCCGCCATCAGGCTCAAGCCCACCAGGGTGCGGCGGCGCTCGACGCGAAACAGCGTGTCGGCGACCTCCGCCAGCGGCGTAAAGCGGCGCGCGCGCAGGCGGATCACCGGCAGCGGTTCGTTCGGGATGTCGTGACCGCGGACGCGGAACTCGGCCTCGATGCGATCGAGCACCGCGGTTGCCTCCTCGACGCGGCCGTGCGTCATCAGCCAGCGCGGCGATTCCGGCAGCCACAGGCGCATAAGGAAGATGACGAGACCGAGCACGGCCCCGATCAGAAAGGCGAAGCGCCATCCCAGATCCGGCGCCAGCAGATTGGGATCGAGCAGCACCAGCGATCCCGCCGCGCCGAGCGCGGTGCCGATCCAGAAGCTGCCGTTGATGACGAGGTCGGTCCAGCCACGGTAGCGCGCCGGCACGAGCTCCTGGATGGCCGAATTGATGGCGGTGTATTCCCCGCCGATGCCGGCGCCGGTGAAGAAGCGAAACAGCGCGAAGCTCGCGAGATTCCACGACAGCGCGGTCGACGCGGTGGCTACGAGATAGACCGCGAGCGTGATGAAGAACAGCCGCTTGCGCCCGAGCCGATCGGTGAGCCAGCCGAAGAACAGCGCGCCCAGCACCGCGCCGGCGAGATAGGCGCTGCTCGCAAGCCCGACATCGGCGTTGGAGAACTGAAGCTGCGGGCTCTCCTTCAGCGCCGGCGAGATGGCGCCGGCGAGCGTCACCTCGAGGCCATCGAGGATCCAGGTGATGCCGAGGGCGACGACCACGAGGGTGTGGAAACGGCCCCACCGCAGCCGGTCGAGCCGCGCCGGGATATCGGTCGCGACGATCGCCGGGCTTGCTTGCGAGGACGCGTCCGCCGCGGCCGGGACCGCCAGTGTCATCGTCGCCTCATCATGGCCGCAGCATGCGCCTTCCGTTCAAAGGCAACGATTTGCGCGCCGGCACGTTCCGCAATGCTGTGGGACGCCGCTTCCTTTCGCCCCGGCCGCACCATAGATTGAGCGCGGCCATAAACCTTCGCCTTCCGAGGAGCCACCTTCCATGTCCTCCACCGCCGTCACCTGGATCGTCATCGGCGTGATCGTCGTGCTCGTGCTGTGGATCATCTCGATCTACAACGGGCTCGTCGCCATGCGCCAGCGGGTCAACCAGGCCTTTTCCGACATCGACGTGCAGACGAAACAGCGCCACGACCTCATCCCCAACCTGGTGGAGACGGTAAAGGGCTATGCCGGTCACGAGCGCGGCACGCTGGAAGCCGTGGTGCAGGCGCGCAACGCCGCGATCGCGGCGCAGTCGGGAGGGGTCGCCGCCCAGGCCGCGGCCGAGAACGTGCTCACCGGGGCACTGCGGCAACTGTTCGCCCTGAGCGAGGCTTACCCCGATCTCAAGGCCAGCCAGAACTTCCAGCAGCTCCAGGCCCAGCTCTCCGACATCGAGAACAAGATCGCCGCCGCGCGCCGCTTCTTCAACAACGCGGTGCAGGAATACAACACCGGCATCCAACAGTTCCCCGCGGTGCTGCTGGCAGGGTCGCTCGGATTTGCGCCGAAGGATTTCTTCGACGTCGGCGTCGAGGAGCGCAAGGTGCTCGACCAGGCGCCGCAGGTGAAGTTTTGATGCTGTATGGATAACACAATGGCCGACCCATCCTTCGAGACGCAGGCCTTCGGCCTGCTCCTCAGGATGAGGTCGGAAATCGCAATCCCTCATGGTGAGGAGCGTCGCGAAGCGACGCGTCTCGAACCCATGAGGGGTTGCGGCACCAGCCCAGGAAGATGTTGAGCCGGCAATGGCCGCCTACGGACTCTACACCCACATCCAGTCGAACAAGCGGCGATCGATCGCGCTGCTCATCGGCCTGTTCTTCCTCGTCTATCTCCTGGTCTACGCCGGCGCGCTCGCCGGCGAGGCGCTCACCATCGACGCCCCGCCCGACGTGCTCTTGCGCCGCGCGCTGAGCGATGCGCTCTACGCCGCGCCCTGGGCGACGCTCGGCACGGCGTTGTGGATCTTCATCGCCTACAAATTCCATCAAAGCATGATCGACGCGGTGACCGGCGGGCGCGAGGTGACGCGGCAGGAGGAGCCGCGGCTCTACAATCTGCTCGAGAACCTCTGCATCTCGCGCGGCATCACCACGCCCAAGCTCAAGGTGATCGAGGACGACAGCCTCAATGCCTTCGCCACCGGCATGAACGACAAGCAATATTCGATCACGGTCACCTCGGGGCTGATCAATGCGCTCAACGACGCCGAGATCGAGTCGGTGCTCGGCCATGAATTGACCCACATCCGCAACGGCGACGTGCGCATGCTGGTGATCGCCGTGATCATCGCCGGGGTGATCGCGTTTTTTGCCGAGCTCGTCTTCCGCCTGCTGTTTCAAGGCGGTTTCAGCTGGCGCGGCGGACGCGGCGGCGGTGACCGCAAGGGCGCGGGGGTGGCGCTACTCATCGCCATTCTTCTCATCGCGGTCGCCTGGATACTGTCGATCGTCATCCGCTTCGCGCTGTCGCGCAAGCGCGAATATCTGGCCGACGCCGGCTCGGTCGAGCTCACCAAGAACCCGGACGCAATGATCTCGGCGCTGCGCAAGATCGAGGGCCGCGGCGAGCTTCCGGGTGCGACCTCCGCGGTCATGGAAATGTGCATCGACAATCCGCGCGAGGCGTTTTCCAATATCTTCGACACCCACCCGCCGGTCGATGCGCGCGTGGCGGCGCTGGTGAAATTCGCCGGCGGCCACGACCCCGGCCCGCTCGCGCTGCCCGCGCCGAGCGAAACGGAAGCCGGCGAGAACGACGATGCGGATCAGCCCGCTCCCGCCGGGCCGTGGGGTGGATCGCAACCCGCGGAGACCAGCGGCGCGCCGTTCCTGCCGAGCCGGCCGCCGGTCGAACTCGGCTCCCCGCCGTCGGCCGATGGCGAGCCCGGCCCGTGGGGGCCGCACCGGAAATAGCGTGGAAGATCGGCGCTGACGGCCGACATCACTCCGGCTTGATATGGGCGGCGCGGATCACCTTGGCCCATTTCTCGGTTTCGTCGGCGAGGAGCTTGCCGAACTCGGCCGGCGTGAGCGCAAGCGCGGTGCCGCCGAGATCGGCAAAGCGCGCCTTGATTTTGGGATCAGCGAGGGCAAGCGCGATCTCGCCGTTGAGCTTATCGACAATCGCGGCGGGCGTATTCCTGGGCGCGCCGACCCCGAGCCAGTCGCCGGCCTCGAAGCCAGGCACAAATTCGCCCACGGTAGGGACGTCCGGCAGCGCCTGCGACCGCGTCGCGGTCGTAACCGCGAGCGCGCGCAGCTTGCCGGCCCTGATATACTCGATCGATCCGGCGATCCCGGCGAACGAGATCATGACCTGTCCGCCGAGCAGATCGGCCAATGCGGGTCCCGCGCCGCGATAGGGCTCGTGAACAAAATCGACGCCGGCCATCATCTTGAATAATTCGCCGACCAAATGACCGGCCGAACCTACGCCGGCCGATGCCATCGTGATCTTGCCCGGATTGGCTTTGGCGTAGACGATCAGCTCGGGAACGGTTTTGCTCATGACCGCCGGATTGGCCAGCATGATTTGCGGTTGCCGTATCAAGCTCGCAACCGGCGCGATGTCGCGCAGAAACACGAAATCAAGCTTGTCGTAGAGCGTCGCGTTGACCGCGCTCGAGGGGCCGACCATGAGCAGCGTATAGCCGTCGGCGGGCGCGCGCACGACTGTCTCGGTCGCGATATTGGTGCCCGCGCCCGGCCGGTTCTCGATGACGAATGGCTGGCCGAGCCGCTCCTGCAGCCATTGCCCGATCACGCGCGCGCCGATGTCGGTGGAGCCGCCGGCGGCGAAGCCGACGACGATGCGCACCGGCCGCGTCGGATAGGTTTGCGCACGCGCCACGCGCGAGACGGCCGGCAGCGCGGCGGCGCCCGCGGCCAGGTGCAAGAACTTGCGGCGGGGAAGCTTCATCGCGGTCCCCTCGCGGAAGATGCGGGCCGCAAGCCTGCTTATTCCGCCTTGACGGCCGCCGCCTTGATGATCGGCGTCCAGCGCGCGATCTCGTCTTTGACCAGCGCCGCGAGGGGCTGTTGACCGCGCCGGACCTTGTCCGGAATTTCGCTGCCGAGGCTGAGCAGGCGCTTCTGCGTAGTCTCGTCATCGAGCGCCTGGTCGAGCGCGTCGCTGAGCTTGTCGAGGATCGGCTTCGGCGTCCCCTTGGGCGCAAATAAGGCGTTCCAGGCCGACGCCTGGAATTGCGGAAGCCCGGCCTCCTCGGAGGTCGGCACGTCCGGCAGCGCCGAATTGCGCTTGGAGCTTCCGATTGCATAGGCTTTGAACGCCCCGCCCTGGATCTGCTGAACGACGTCGGGGGCGACGTTGCACATGTAATCGACTTGTCCGCCGATCAGCGCGCTGATGGCGGGCGCGGCGCCGTTGAAGGGCACCAGGGTCGGTTTCACGCCCAGTATCGAATTGAGCAGCAGGCACGTGAAATGCGTGATCGAGCCGACGCCGGCATGCGCCATGTTCAACGTCTCGGCATTCGCTCTCACATACGTTGCGAATTCCTTCAGGTCGTTCGGCGGAAGATCCTTTTTTCCCACGACCAGGACCGGAAGACCCGCGACCATGCCGATCGGCGCGAAATCGACTTGCGGGTTGTAGGCGAGGCTGGGGTAGAGCGCCACCGAAGCCGCGTGCGTTCCCATATTGCCCAATTCGATGGTGTATCCATCGGGGTTTGCGCGCATCGCACGCGTCGAGCCGGTGGTGCCGCCCGCCCCGACGACGTTCTCGACGATGAACTGCTGGCCGAGCGTGCGCGACATGTGCTCGCCGAGGACGCGGGCAATGACGTCGGTCGTCCCGCCCGCGGAGAACGGCACGATGATGGTGATAAGCCGCGACGGATAGCTTTGCGCCCTCGCGATCCGCGACATGGCCGGCAGCGCGGCAGCGCCAACGGCCAGATGCAGAAATCGTCGCCGGGTAGGTTTCACCATTGTCGGCCTAGTGCCCTTCGAAGGAAATGAGCGTGCGCACCGGCACGTCGAGCTTGCGCAGCCTCGCTGCGCCGCCGAGGTCGGGCAGGTCGATGATGAAGCAGGCGGCGAGCACCTGCGCGCCCAACTGGCGTAGAAGCTTGACCGCGCCCTCGGCCGTGCCGCCGGTGGCGATCAGGTCGTCGACCAGGATGACGCGGTCGCCCTTCTCCGCCGCGTCCTCGTGCATTTCGATCTCGTCGAGGCCGTATTCCAGCGAATAGGCGATCGACACCCGCTTGTGCGGCAGCTTGCCCTTCTTGCGGATCGGCACGAAGCCGGCCGAGACCTGGTGCGCCACCGCCCCGCCGAGGATGAAGCCGCGCGCCTCGATGCCGGCGACCTTGTCGATCTTCATCCCCGCCCAGGGCTGCACCAGCTCGTCGACCGCGCGGCGGAACGCACGCGCGTTGCCGAGCAGCGTGGTGATGTCGCGGAACATGATCCCGGGCTTGGGATAGTCCGGAATGGTGCGGATCGAGTCCTTGAGATCGTGCTCGAATTGGGGGCTGACCATGAGCGTCTCGCCTCGAAACGGGTTTGCAGGCTAGTGTGGCGGTTCAGAAGTCCGCATCATTACTTGCAGCGAGTCCGAGATGCGGACTTCTGAACCAAAGCCACACTAGATCAATAAGTTGCTAGTGTCCTTCGATTCCGAAGTTCGCAAACGAGGCTGCGGCACAATGATGCGAACTTCGGAATCGGGACACTAGTGTCCCGGTCGGCCCCACTCTGGCGAACCCTGGGGCGGCGCGCAACCAGAGACGGGAGATGCCGCAGTCAACCGAGTCTCAGGCGCCGATCGTGCCGATCATCGGGGGCGGGCCCGCGGGCATGTCCTGCGCGCTGTGGCTGCACAATTACGGCCTCAAGCCCGTGATCATCGAGCAGGCGGATGCGCTCGGCGGCATGGCGCGCCTGAGCCCCTACCCCAACGCGTGGCTGCTCGGTGAGCGCGGCAAGACCGTGCGTGAGAACGCCGCCGAGTTCGCCGCCCACATACGCGAGCTCGCGGTCGAGACCTGGCTCGGCGCCAGGCCGCAGCGCTTGCGGCGGGAGCACGACGAGCGATTTCGGCTCGACGTGGCATGCACGCCGGCAGCGCGATCGTTGTCGGGCCCGGCCATCGTGATCGCGACCGGCACGAGTTTTGCGGGCGAGGAGTGGCTCGACCGCGTCGAGAACGCGCGGCGCGTTGCGGCGGCGGGCCGCCTCCATGTCGGCGCAGCCGCGGTCGGGGAGCCGGGCGTCGATTTGGGCTCGCGCGTCGCCGTGATCGGCGGCGGCGACAACGCCTTCGAGATATCGCGCATGCTGGCCGAGAAGGGCGTGCGCGTGACCGTCGTCATGCGCGCGAAGTCGCCGCGCGCGCAACCGCTCCTCATCGAGCGCCTGCGCCCACATCAGGCCGCTGGAATGGCAAGGGTGATGACCGAGCGCACGGTCGCGGCGCTCGACCACGCCGGATCCGCAGTCCGCGTCCGCTTGCAGGGCGGCGGCGAGATCGAGGCCGACCATGTGGTTGTGCTGTTCGGCTATCGGCCGAATACCAACGAACCCTGGCTCGCCGAGCTTGCGCTCGCGACCGACGCGCTCGGCTATCTCGCGGTCGACGGCAACATGGAGACGTCCTGCCGCGGCGTGTTCGCGGTGGGCGACGTCTCCAATCCCGCGCATCCGTGCATCGCGACCGCGATCGGGAGCGGAACGGTCGCCGCGCGCGCGATCGAGAAGCGGCTGGCGGGCGCGGACGCGCCCTGACCGGCTTAGAGCAATCCCGTTCGAGTCGACGTGTTCTCTTCCGCTCATTCCCGCGTAAGCGAGAATCCAGCCTACTGTTCGTGCCTCGGCTCTGGGTCCCCGCCATAAGCGCGTTTACGCGCGTCTTCGACGCGCTATGCGCGGGGACGAACGGATGTTGCAATACTCTGCAAAATTCCTTGCCTCAGCGCTTCGTCTTCGTCTTCGGCTTCGGCTTCAGCACCCGCCCCGCCACCGCGTCGAGCTTCTTCAAAAGCTTTTTGTCGCGCGCCTCCGGCGCGGTGATGAGCGCGGTGTCGAGCGCGCGGTCCGAACCGAGGGGACAGGGCTCGTGCTCGCGCGGAAAGTCGCGGGCGAGCCGCGCCACCAGCGCCTTGGCCTTCTCCGCGTTGGCGGTGAGCACGGCGATGATGTCCTGCACCGTCACCGCGTCGTGGTCGGGATGCCAGCAGTCGAAATCGGTGACCATGGCGACCGTCGCGTAGCAGAGCTCGGCCTCGCGCGCGAGCTTGGCCTCCGGCAGATTGGTCATGCCGATCACGGAATAGCCCAGGCCCTTGTAGGTCAAGCTCTCGGCGTAGGTGGAGAACTGCGGCCCCTCCATGCACACATAGGTGCCGCCGCGCACGATCTTGATGCCTTCGCGAGCGGCGGCGGCGGCGATGCGGTCCTGCAACAGCGGCGACACCGGATGCGCCATCGACACGTGGGCGACGCAGCCTTTGCCGAAGAACGAGCCTTGCCGGTTGAAGGTGCGATCGACGAACTGATCGACCAGGACGAAGGTGCCGGGCGGCAGTTCCTCCTTGTACGAGCCGCAAGCGGAGAGCGAGACGAGATCGGTCACGCCCGCGCGCTTGAGCACGTCGATATTGGCGCGGTAGTTGATGTCGGACGGCGAAAGCCTGTGCCCCTTGTCGTGGCGCGACAGAAACACCACCGGCGTGCCCGCGATCTCGCCCACGCGCAGCGGCGCCGACGGCTCGCCCCACGGACTCTTGATCGCTCGCTGCCGCACCTTCTCGAGCCCCGGCAAGTCGTAGATGCCGGAGCCGCCGATGACGCCGAGCACGGCTTTGGTCATGAGAATTCCCGTCAGTCCAGATTGGGCCGAGTCGCAATGGCGCGATTGGCCGAGCACCGAGCGGCGGCTTTACTTCGCGGCGCTGGTGCCAGAGCGACCAACGGCTCGCTCACCCGCGCGGATATTCGCTCGGCGGACGCGGCTTGAGCTTCTCCGGATGCAATTCCACGTCGTGCCACACCTTCTTCTTGGTGAAGTAAAGGAGCCCCGACAGCACGATCAGGAAAATGAACACCTGCATGCCGACGCGCTTTCTGGCCTCGAGGTGCGGCTCGGCGGTCCACATCAGGAAGGCGGAGACGTCCTTGGCGTATTGCTCGACCGTCATCGGCGCGCCGTCGGTGTAGTCGACACGCTTGTCCGAGAGCGGCGGCGGCATGGCGATGGCATGGCCGGGAAAATATTCATTATAGAAGCTGCCGGGCGGAAGGGTGACGCCCGCCGGCGGCGCGTCCCTGTAGCCTTCCATCAGCGCGGTGAGGTAGTCGACGCCCTGCTCCTGGTACTGCGTGAAGATATCGCCGACCCAGCGCGGGAAGCCGCGCTCGTAACCGCGCGCCTTGGCGATCACCGAGAGGTCGGGCGGCACGGCATTGTAGCGAGCACGCGCGGCCTGGTCGTTGGGAAACGGCGGCGGGAAAGTATCGGCCAGCCGGCCGGGGCGATCCTTGACCTCGCCCTGATCGTCGGGCTCGCCCTTGACCTGGTATTCGGCCGCGATGGCGGTCGCTTGCGCGATCGTGAAACCGGGCCCGCCCGGATCGGCGAGCGTGCGGAATGCGACGAGCTTCAGCCCATGACAGACCTGGCAGACCTCGCGATAGACCTTGAGCCCGCGCTGGAGCTGCGCGCGGTCGTATTTGCCGAACGGCCCCGCGAACGACCACTTGTTCATGGGCGGCGCCGGCGCTTCGTGCTCTTGCGCCAGTGCCGGCGAGGCGAACGCCGCGAGCGAGACGGCGAGAGCGAGAATGGTGCGCGCGACGGTCATGGCGTGCCCCGTCAAGCCTTCGCGCCCGCCGGCGGCGGCGCCGGCGCCCCGACGGGCTTACCCGCGCGCAGCACCGATTCGGAAATCGAGTTCGGCAGCGGCGTGGTTCTTTCGATCTTGCCGAGGATCGGCAGAATCACCAGGAAAAACGCGAAGTAGTAGACCGTGAAGATGCGCGCGATCAGCACGTAGTTGCCTTCCGGGGGCTTCGAGCCGAGCCAACCGAGACCGACGCACACGATCACGAAGACCCAGAAGAACTGGCGATAGAGCGGGCGATAGCGCGCCGAGCGCACTTTCGAAGTATCGAGCCACGGCAGGAAGGCGAGGATGAGGATCGAGGCGCCGAGCGCCATCACGCCGAGGAGCTTGTTCGGGATCGCGCGCAGGATCGCGTAGAACGGCAGGTAATACCATTCCGGCACGATGTGCATCGGCGTCACCGCCGGATTGGCCGGGATGTAATTGTCGGGATGACCGAGAAAATTCGGAATGTAGAACACGAACCAGGCCAACAGGATGCAGAACACGGCGAGCAGGAAGCTGTCCTTGATCGTGGCATACGGCGTGAATGCAACGGTGTCGTCCTCGCTCTTGGGCTCGATGCCCGTCGGGTTGTTCTGCCCCGCCACGTGCAGCGCCCAGATGTGGAGGACGACGACGCCGACGATGACGAACGGCAGCAGATAGTGCAGCGAGTAGAAGCGATTGAGCGTGGGATTGCCGACCGCGAAGCCGCCCCACAGCCAGCTGACGATGGATTCGCCCAGCAGCGGGATGGCCGAGAACAGGTTGGTGATGACGGTCGCCGCCCAGAAGCTCATCTGGCCCCATGGCAGCACGTAGCCCATGAATC
>Ga0306920_100001950_pt1 | contig 25769 bp, 19 predicted proteins | sample flu12Cox44000170_FD_204666 | JGI IMG/M metagenome (GOLD analysis project Ga0306920, IMG submission 204666) | Lab enrichment of tropical soil microbial communities from Luquillo Experimental Forest, Puerto Rico - flux4day.12C.oxic.44.000.170 (v2)... | ecosystem: Environmental > Terrestrial >...
CGCCCTGGATCGCCACCGGCACACCTGATTACGTCAATTTAGGCTATACAAGCCGAGGCCTCGCAAAACAAGCTCTGATGCGGCTTTCGCGCAAATCCCTCGCTATATTTCGTAAACTGGGGCTAGGATGGAATCACTGAACGACCGGTTCACCGCGCGTTGGATAGGCAAGCCTTCTTTCGCTACGAAGCGGGTGTTTTTGGCAATCAACTGAATGGTCTTTCCCTCCTTATGGAAGACGACAGGAGTCTGCCCGCACATCTCGGCGCCGTAGAAGCCGCCTTCACCGAGGCCGGATTCGCAGGTGAGAGAGAGGATGTACATTTTTTCTAGTTGGCCGGGCTGGATTTCGAGGAATACTTTCTCGTCCGTCTGGTATAGCGTGAACAATCCCTTGATCTGTTTGGCGCCCTTGATTGTTTCTTCGAAGGTCTTCTCTTTTTGCCCGTCTGGTTTTTCGGCAGAGTCGGGTTTCTTTTCGGCATCAGGATTCTGCGCGGGAAAAGCCGGAATCGCCGGGGCAAGCAAGTACACAAATATGACCAGCTGGGCGGTCCATTTCGTCATGTGAGGACTCCTCCTATAAAACGGTGAGCGCTTGCATATCCGAACGAGGCGAGCCAAGTCAAGGCCTTGCTTTTCGGATCAACCGATTCTCAAAAATGAGCTAAATAAGCTCAAAACTTTGACGCGGCTCCGTTTTTTTGCCCGGCAAAAAGTGTCGCAGGGGTAACGCCGGAAGTACCAGACTGATTGGAACTCAGCGGAGGCCGACTCGAGGAACGGAAACGATCCGCAAGCGAATCGCGGAGTGTGTCGCGACGGCACAACCCGGCCTTATCGATTTCAGTTGTAACAACTTGCAAAAATCGTGCGAGCCGACTGGGTGCCAAAGACGATCCCGTTTCCCAAAACCTTCGTTACTGTCCGACTGGAACTTGTGGCCGGGTGGCTGCCCACTGCTCCGAACCCGTCCCACCGTCCAGTTGTTCGCACACAAATAAAGGAGTTTCCTGTAAGGCAGCACCGTGTTTCGGCGGGAGTGGGTGTACTCGTCGGCACGGGCCGTTTGACGTGGCCGTCGTGTCCGTCAGGGAAGGGAGTTGCCAATGAAGACAGAGCGACGAGAGCAGGGCTTCTCCCTGATTGAAACGGTCGTCGTCGTCGCCATTATCTTCATCATCTCCGCTTTCGCCATCTTTCAGGGTACGGGACTGATGTTGAGTATGAAGGCAAACGCCGCGCAGGACACTGTCTTCAGCCAGCTACGCGTGGCGCGCGGACTGGCTATCAGCCAGCGGCGCACGGTCCGAATATGGATCGACCAGACGTTTTCCGGACCCGGCGGAACACAACAGATCAAATATCAAGTACTGGCAGCCGCTCAAACCAATGAAGTATCGGGTCCTATCGTCGCGGTGCCTCTGCCGGGTCCAGTGCAGTACCTGCTCGAGACTGGCGTGCCTGATACTCCGATGGCCTTCGGCAACGCCGCCCCAGTCTACATAGGGAATACCAGCGGCGGTCCCGCGATTATGCAGTTCAACCCCACCGGCACTTTTACGGATAACACCGGGACGGCCGTTTTGAACGGCACGATTTTTCTTGGCATCCCGGGCCAGGTTGGCACAGCTCGCGCCGTCACGATCATGGGCGGTACCGGCCGCGTGCGGCAGTACACCTGGAACGGCGGTTCGACCGGGTGGAGAGAATAGGGAGCCGCGATATGAAAAAAGTCAATAAGGTTCGTGTTCAAAAAGGGTTCACGCTGCTGGAAACCGTGATCGCCATGGCCGTCCTCAGCTTTGGCATCCTTACTCTCGCTTCCTTCTACACCCAGGGCGTGAAAGCGTCCTACACGTCGCAGATTCAATTCATCGCCCAGGAAAAAGCACAGGAAGCCCTGGAGACAATCTTTACCGCCCGTGATACGCAAATGCTTTCCTTCGCTCAAATCGCCAACGTTAGCCAGGGAGGCGTTTTCCTCGATGGACCTCAACCCTTGCTTGCCCCGGGTCCGGACGGACTTGTGGGCACCGCCGACGACGACACCACCAACCCCGACAGCATCGTGGTGGGTCCTGGACCCGACAATGTCCTCGGAACGGCCGACGACATCAGGATCAATTTGAATCCTTGGATGACGCGGACAATTCTCATCCAGCCCGTGGCAAACACGACGAACCTGAATCAAATCACCATAACCGTCAACTACAACTACCAAGGGCAGGCCGGGCAGTTCCAGCTGGTTTGCTACATCTCTTCCTACGCGTGAGGACACCGATGAAATCCCAGGCGCACAAAAAAGTTGCCGGCTTCACGCTGGTGGAATTGATGGTCGCCATGCTCGTGACAATGATTCTGCTGTACGCCGCGGTCAGGGCGTTTCGCGATGCCTCGCAGTCAAATACGGTGGTCACGCAGGCCTCGGACATGACCGATAACCTGCGCTCGGGCCTGAACCTGATCCAGCAGGACTTGCAGCAGGCCGGGTCCGGAATTCCTACCGGCGGGATTCCCATTCCGTACACTTCGAACGGCTCGACTACGGCTCCCTGTGGTACTACTGCGGCGCCCAACCGCCCGCTGTTGAACGGTGTAACCACCTTTCCGCAATGCAATGCCACCTTACCCGCGGTAGAGCCGGGGCAGGCGATGGGGCCACTGATCACCGCACCCGATGCCGTAGCCGGGAATCCTTCCAATCCGAACAGCTACACCGATGAAATCACCGTGTTATATGCGGACAACCTATCAATGGACGCCAAGCCGATCAACGAACAGGCCACGGTAAATCCTCCCAACCCGGGTTGCCCCAACGGCTCGCTGACTCTTTCAGGCACGACCCTCACCGCCGTTTTTGACGGCACCACGCCGAATAGCAGCGGCGCTTATAACTGTGTGAATTTCAGCAAGAACGGCATCTACATCAATCCTGGTGATCTGATCATGTTCAGCAACAACCAGGGACAGGCCATTCTGGCGGTCACTTCGGTAAGCAACCAGGCCCTTACTTTTTCCGCTAGCGATGCCTTTAATCTGAACGGTCGTTCCGATACCGGCGGGACCGTCGCTCAGCTAATGACCAGTTCCACCTGTGGCGGCGGCAACTCTTGCTTCCCGAACACCATGGCGCAGCGCATCTGGATGGTCACCTATTACCTCGACAACGTCACGAGCCCGCCCTTCGTCCGCCTCATTCGCCAGGTTGGTTTCAATCCCCCCACACCCGTGGGCGAGACGCTCGAGAATCTTCAGTTTACCTACCACTTTGTGGACGGCGTGACCAATCCTTCGAATCAGCCCGGCGTGCCGAACGGCAACAGTGAGTCCCAGATCCGCATGATCAACGTCTACCTCGGCGCCCGCTCCAGCTATCAGGTGGCCAAAGGGAACCACACGCTCTTCGAACGAGACAACTTGATGACGCAAGTCAGTTTGCGCAGCATGGCTTATCACAATAAGTATCAATAAGAGGAGCAACGGATGAATACCATTCTGTCCAAAAAATCCAAGCTTCTGGCCCAAGACGCGGGCATTGCCCTCCTGACCACCCTGCTGCTGCTCTTCCTGATGTCCAGCCTCCTGGTCGGTTTTGCCGTGCTGCTCGCCTCGGACCAGCAACTGGCCGGCGCTAACAACGACCAGGTTAGGGCCTTCTATGCCGCGGAAGCGGGCATGGAACAGATGACCGCGAGCCTCGGCAACTTGTTCAACCAGACCTATTCGCCGAGCATCGCGCAAATCAACGCGCTTGAGCTGACGCCCCCGACTCTTCCTGGAATCGTTTATCAGACAGGTGACGGCAACAACGGGTACACCATCACTCCCGCCACGTTAGATACCTACGGCAATCCCGCTCCCACGATTACGACGATCAAATCCGGAACCTACCAGGGCATGACCGCCATGGCGACGGAGTATACCCTCAACGTGAATGCCCGCACCTCGACCGGCCGCGAAATTAATTTGATCCGCACAACGCAGACCGTGGGCATCCCCATGTTCCAGTTCGGAATCTTTTCCGATACGGACCTTGATTTCTTTCCCGGCCCGAACTTCAACTTCGGGGGACGTACTCACACCAACGGGAATTTGTTCCTCGCGGCTGGCAGTGCCCTGACGCTCTCCGACAAAGTGGACGCGTTTAAGGACGTAATCCGTACGAACCTGGAGAACGGCTGGCCGACCAGCAGCAACTACACGGGGACTGTCAATATAACCACTTCGCCCGGCGGCAACAACTATCGCGCCCTGGCCATGACGGAAGGCAGCCTGGTGGGAACTCTCGGCTCGGGCTTCGATACCAACTGGCCGAACATCTCTCTCGGAACTACAAATTATGCCGGCAACCTGCGCAATGGCCAGGGAAGCGCTTTTCCGAGGCAGTCCACGGGGGCCAGCCAGTTGAATCTCGGTGTTGTGACCATCGGAAAAGGAGCAACGCAAGCGATTGACTTGATCCGGCGCCCCGTGGCTGGCGAAGGAGCAACCATCACGAACGAACGCTATTTTGCGCAGGCCAGCTTGCGGGTTCTGCTCTCCGACAACGCCGCAGACATCATGAATCTGCCCTGCGTTGACCAGAGCACCCAGCCGTTCGACCTGAGTTGGCTGGCGATGGATCCAGGCACGAACGGAACGAATTGGCTCAACTCGGGCAATGCGCCGCTGGTTGCGCTCTACAGCAAAATGGTCGCCAACAACGTGGTCCCGCTCCCGCTGACGACTTCCGGCGCACTTCCAGGCGCGACCGTCTACAACGCCGCGGATGGCTACTGGCTTCCCGCACCGTCAGCAGCACCGCCGAACAATCCGAATTATGCGGTGATCAAGGGCTTCATCAAAGTCGAAGCGCAGATCGCGCCCTATCCAGCCTCCTGCAGCGCCGGCAACCAGCAAGACGTCACGATCGAAGTGCTGGCACTCGGGTATGTCGGCCGCAATCTCAACCCCGTGCCTCAGTCCTATAACGGTATAACGGTAACAGCACAGTGGGTGCAGCCGACGGCTGCGACCCCTCATCCGCTCCCGGCAGGCTTGCCCAGCTTCACCCTCCCCTACCAAAACGGCGCCACAATCACGCAAGCACCAACGGCTCTTTATCCGAATCCCTCTACCAATTATCCCGGCACGTGTCCGGATCCGCATCCGAACGCTGTTATCCGTTTGGAGCGCGTCCGCGATAATCCGTCCTCCATTCCCTGGACCGACCAAACCGTCTCGCACCCGGCGGCTCCGCTGCAAGCGACCTTTGCGCAGGCGTGCGGCTACAACTGGGTCACCAACACCGCCATGACCACCAATCCCGCGGATTTCTGGCCCAATACGCTCTTCGACTCCCGCGAGGGGACGCTCCGCGAAGCTACCATGTCTGCGGCAAACCTGCCGACGCTGAACGGAACCATGCACTACATTGAACTGGACGCGAAAAACCTTTCGCGCTGGTTCGGCGGCGCGATTGGGACCTCAGGCCCGAGTACAAAGGACCCGGTAGTCTCACCCGATAACTTCCTCCTCTACATTTCGGACCGCCGCGGCAATTATGCCAACGGCCTGACATTTGCGAAGAACTGGCCCCCGCTTTCTCCCACAAACAACGAAACTGGCGAGTATGGCTGGGATGACTTGGTCAACAGCAGTAATGCGGCAAGCGGCTGCCCGAATAACGCGATCGAAACGGGAGAAGACGTAGACAACAACGGTAATTTCTACACCTACGGAGCAAACGCCAATTGGATTCACCAGCCAGGAGCGGTGCCGCCATTACAGCCGGGCCAGATCGGCATCTTCAGAACTTTGGCTGGTACGGGCGTGATCAATTCAACCGTCTGCGCGGCGGTCCCTGCTTACTCCGCCGCGGACAACATCTGGCCGATGATGCTGGCGGCCAATACCAACGCCGCGCGCGAAAATCCTCCGCTCTTCTTCCGGCGCGCCGTGAAGATCGTCAACGGCAGTGACCTGACCGCCGTGGGCCAATGCCCCAGCGGCGTTAGCTGCGGCCTCGCGATCGCCGTCGAAAACCCCGTTTATATCCAGGGTGACTTTAACGCCAACATCAATGGCGCGCAGTGGAACAGCGCGGTAGTAGCAACCTCTGTCGCGGGCGACGCGGTGACCTTGCTCTCTGTGCAATGGGACGACCTCAATTCGTTTATGAGCCCTTATGCGACGACGCAGCGCAGCGGCAACACGACGTGGTACCGCACGGCCATCATCGGCGGCGCCACGCTGGCGTTCCCACAACCCGCTGGGCAACCACAGGATTACGGTACGGATGGCGGTGTGCACAATTTCCTGCGCTACATCGAGGCCTGGGGCGGCACGCTGGAGTACAAGGGTTCCATCATTGACCTCTACACCAGCCGGCAAGCCAACGCAACCTTCAAGTGTTGCGGCGTGGTGTACAGTCCGCCGACCCGCGGCTACAACTTCGACACCAATTTCCTGAACCCGACGCTGCTGCCGCCCCGCACGCCATTGTTCCGCGACGTGAACACGACGGGCTGGACCCGCGTCATGCAGCCTCTCGCGGGCCAGTACAAATAATTCGTCATTATTCCTGACCTTCTTCTCCAAGCGTCCCGGTCTCTGGCCGGGACGCTTGTTTTTTGGTAGACACGCGGTAGCTCAGATCTTCAGGCCTACCGTTCTGCTTTTTTTGACACGGCGCCGGTTTTTCAGCAGACTGTGGATTAGCCAGGAAAGCGCCCGTTAGGCCATGAGTCCCATCGAAACCCTCAGTCTGGTGCTTGGAACCGGATTTTCTTCGGGGTTGAATCTTTACGCCACAGTGGCCACGCTTGGCATTTTGGAGCGTTTTGGCGTAATTCATTTGCCGGAGAAACTCCAGGTGCTGTCTCATCCGCTCGTCCTGGGGGTTGCGCTTGCGCTGTACGGGGTCGAGTTTCTGGCGGACAAGTTCCCCTATATCGATTCCGTCTGGCAAGCGGTACACACGTTCATTCGTCCGCCGGCCGCCGCCTTACTGGCGTTCAGCGTCACCGCGGCCACATCCGAACCCTGGCGCTGGGCGGCCGCGCTGCTGGCCGGGGGAATCGCTCTGACCTCTCACGGAACAAAAGCGAGCGCGCGCGCCGCCGCGAATCTATCTCCTGAGCCGCTGAGCAACTGGGCTCTCAGTTTCGGTGAAGATCTGCTGGCCGTCTGGCTGACCTGGTTCGCCACGGCGCATCCGCGCCTGGCGGTCGTCCTGGTCATCGTGCTGTCCGTGATTTCCCTATTCCTTCTCTATCACCTGTTCCGTTTCTTACGCCGCACTCTGCAGAAACTGGCCGCCACTTGACTCGCAGCTTGCAGCGGGCCCAAATTGTCATTCTAAGAACTGCGCCTTCTTGCGGTCCGATTGATCCCAACCGACGTTTTTGTTCGGTCCTGCCGCGACGTGCTACTTCAAGTAGGTCGCCAGCCAATCGAGAACTGTCTTGTACCAGAACTGGCTGTTCTGGGGCTTCAAGACCCAGTGGCCTTCATCCGGAAAAATTACAAGCTTTGAAGGAACGTTCTGCCGTTGCAACGCATTGAAAAACTCGAGCGACTGCGTGTACGGCACGCGATAGTCCCGCTCGCCTGCGATCACCAGCGTCGGCGTCTTGTATTTTCCCAGTGCCTCGGCATAGCTGGCCGGCGCCCACTTCTTGTAGTTTTCGGGTGCGGTCCAGGGTGTCCCCTGGATGTCGTGCTCTTCGAACCATAACTCCTCGGTCGCGTACATCGAAACCTTGTCGTACACGCCGGCATGGCTGACGATCGCCTTGAACCGGTCCGTGTGCGTAGCCAGCCAGTCAGCCATGTAACCGCCGTAAGAAGCGCCGGCCGCCGCCAGTTTCGATTTGTCGATGAACGAATACTTCGCGATGGCCGCGTCAATCCCTTTCATAATATCGGTATAGGCTTTGCCGCCCCAGTCATTCGTGATCTCGTCGGTGAATTTCTGTCCGTAGCCTGTGGACCCTCGGCGGTTGATCATCAGCGTGACATAACCCGCCCCGGAAAACACCTCTGCGTTCCAGCGATAGCCCCATGAATTCGCCCACATCGTTTGCGGCCCGCCGTGCAACAGCACCAGCATCGGGTATTTCCTTCCGGCCGCATATTGCGGCGGCTTGACGAGCATGGCCTGCACGCGCGTGCCTTCGGCGCCCTCGAACCAGAACGTCTCGGGCGCGTTCATTTCCACGTTTGCGAGAATGGACTCGTTCAAATGCGTCAATTGTTTAAGCCCGCCGCCGTCGCCCGACGCGACGAAAAGTTCCGCGGGCATCGTCAGGTCGGTGCGCTCCGTTACGAGCGTTTTGCCGTCACTGCTAACAACAAACGCGGCATTGTAGCCCTCGAGCAGTTTCTTTGGCGTTGCGCCCGCGCGCGCTTCCATCGCGTAAAGCGGCTGCAAGGTTTCGTTTTCGGCGAGGAAATAAATCGTCTTGCTATCCGGCGACCAGGCCAGTTCGTGCGCGCTGCGGTCGAAACCCTCGGACAAGTTCTCGATCTTGCTCGATTGACGGTCATACAGCATCGCGCGCCACCTGTCGGATTCGTATCCGGCGGTAAGCTGGGCGTGGTAGGCGATATATCGGCCGTCCGGCGAGTACACCGGATTTCCGTCGAACCCCGGGTTGGTGGTGATGCGCTTCGTCTCGCCGCCGGACGCCGAGATCAGGAACAGATCGCCATTCGTGCTGGTAGCTTCTACTTTGTCCGTAACGGCCGTAAAGCACAGTTCCTGGCTATCCGGCGAAAAACTGAAATCGTTAACGTCTCCGCGCTGATCGGGCGGAACGTCATAGCTTGCCCCCGGAATCAGATCCTTCACCGGAGCGCTGCCATCGACCGGAACAACAAAAAGGTGATTGCGCTTGCCTTCGAACCAGTGATCCCAGTGCCGGTATAGCAGGTGATCGTAGACCCGCGCTTGCACCTTGCTCTTTTCCTTCTCTTCGTTCCGTTTTTTGTTGCACTCGTCATCCTTACAGTCCGGGTAAACCGCGGACACAAATGCAATCGTCTTCCCGTCCGGAGACCAGCGAAACAGATCGGCTCCAGTGGAAAGTTGCGTCATTTTTTTTGCCTCGCCACCCTCCAATGGGAGTAGATAAACCTGCGACGTGCCGTCACGCCCTGAGAGAAAGGCAAGCGTCTTTCCGTCGGGCGACCAGGCGGGAGAATTATCTCGGCCGCCGCGCGTGACCTGTAAAAGCTCGCCCCCTGCCGCGCTGACAATCCAGACGTTGCTCACGTTGCGGTTTGCGTCCAGTTCTGGCGTCGTCGCGGCAAAAGCAACCCACTTCCCGTCGCGCGACACGTCCATCGAGCTGATACGGTGCAGCTTGATGAGATCGTCAAACGTCATCGGATGCTTCGCGGTGGTTTGTGCGCTTGCTGAAGATGCGAGGACTGCCAACAACAGCAGGGAAAGTCCACAGCGCTCGCCAGTGTTCCTCATTTCCATCCTCTTTACTACGGTAGTCTCACGTGCGGCTTCTCAAAACACATGATGATGTCACGATTTGCTGTGTGAATCCAACTTGCTACAGAAGGTTGCGGCTCATTCGAGCGCAGCTATCGGAAGTCCGACCGTCCAGATGTATCCGTCGGGATCCAGCACCGTCACTTCGCGCCACCCATGCCGGAAGTCCTTCGCGCTCCTTTGCTCACTGGTTTGCCGATGACGGCACGGGCGCTGCTTTCATCCTAGCAATTTCTGCGAGCACGTCCGGCTTGCCGCTGATCGGCTCAAGATGCGGGTAGCGCTCGCCGCCGTGATAGTCGATGTGATAGGTCTGAAAGAAATCGCCGTTCTGCGTCAGCAGCTCAATGGGTTCTTTTGAGTTCTTGGCTTGTCGGATGGCGTCGCGCAGAATGTCCGGATTCCATCGGCGGCCGTTTACAGCCAGGAGCCGCATTCCCGGTACGATTCCTGCTTTCGCCGCCGGTGAACCAGGGACGACGTCAAGGATATGATCGCCGTCATCTCCCCCAGTCGCGTGCACGTAAAATCCCAGAGAAAACTGAAGGTTGACTTCCTGCTCGGTTACTTCTGTGATGTGCTCGCTTTCATTCATCACGTCCGTGAAAGTCAGTTTCCATCCGCTGTTTTCGAGGCCGCCAAGAGGCGCGCCGGGTCCGTGCGATTTCAGGCGTTCGCTGAAAAAGGCGCGCCAGTCGTACGGCGCAACTTCGTTCATCGTGTTCACAACGTCCTCGAACCTGTAGGGCACCACCTTGGGAGGGCTGTCTTCCCCACCGTAAAATTTGCGGCAGAAATCATCAAGCGACTTTTTGCCACCGGTTTCACGGCGGATGATCGTGTCGGCCTCAAGCCAGATCAACGTGCCCTCATCGTAGTAGTCAATGCCGCGGCGCCACGAAGACCAGGCACGGCCGATACTGTAGAGAATCTGCGCCGAGACAGCCGTGTCCTCGAGATCACGCCAGGTGCGGCCGGGCCGGTCGTTCAAATACGCCGCCGTCGTCGCAAGGTATTCATTCAGCAATTTCAACGGCATGATGCCCGAGCGCGCGGACAGCATGTAACCGTAATACTGTGTCAGTCCTTCATACACCCAGAGCAGCTCGCCTTTCATCGGCGTTTGATAGTCGGGCGTCGCGAGTCCTGCTGGCCGCCGGTACTTTCCGTTCCATGAATGCGTGAACTCATGGGCAAGCAAATCCGAGCTCTCGAACAATTCGGGGTCGAGAAGGAACGCTTCCGCTGTCCGATTGTCACTGGATTCGTGATGTTCCACGCCGTCTTGCGGTATACGGTCGCTGAGCGTCAGCAGAAAATCGTAGCGGCGGTAGTGGCGTGCTCCAAAGAGCGCCCCAGTTTCCGCGACCAACTGGCGCAGGTGCTGCACTTCTACAGGCGATGCATCGAGTGCGGCTGGCCCGTCGGCCGCCACATGCGCGGTGTGCGCTGGCTTCTGGCCTGGAGAGAGATCGATGTTGCGCAGGTAAGTGCCGGCAATCACCGGCGAATCGATGACCGTCGTCAGCGAAGCAGGTGCAAATTCAATTTCATCGGCCGTCTCTTTCGCGACGGGCAGCGCGGTGCCATACTTCCAGCCCGATGGCAATCGCAGACTCGCGACGTAGATCAGGTCGTCCGTCTTTGGCCCCTGGGGATACAGCGTGACGACGTACCAGTTCAGGACCGCGAGTTTCGCCGTGGACGAAGGCGGTTCACGCCAGGTGGTCGGCTCGGCGGGCGACAAGTAGTCGTAGGTTGCTTCCAGAGTGTCTACCCCTGCCGGCACGTCGATATGGAACGCGTACATATCCACGTCATCGCGCCGCCACGAAATCTCTTTGCCATTGGCGATGATCTTCAGCCCGACGAAATCAACAATGGGCCCCGTCGGCGAGTGTTCGCCAGGAATCCACTTCGGGTATATCAGCGTGAGCGGTCCGCCTTTCACCGGTAACCTCAGCTTCGCGTGAAAAATGTGAGACGGTGCATCGCGCAAGTCTACTTCGAGCCGAGCGGGGTTCTGAGCCATTTGTGCATATGACCGGCCGAGACCCAAAGTCACTAACAGGCAAAAAAGGGGGATGAATCGCACGTATGAGGGCAGACTCAAGTCAATTCCTCCGAACCCGCGAAAGAGTACCACACCTGCTCACAGCATCGCAGGCTGGCAAGCCAACTTGGCGCTGCAAACCAGGCGCGCGGAACCGTGCCCTTCCGGGCCTTCTGTTACAATTCGGATGTGAGCACGGCCGCGCCTACGACACCGCTTTTCTCGAGGAATCTTCGTAAGCAATATCCGATCGCTGTGCGAGGCGAAGGCTGCTGGATTTTTGATGCGGCAGGCCGCCGCTATCTCGACGCTTCCGGCCAGGCGGCTGTGGTCAGCGTCGGACACGGCGTTCAGGAAATCGGCCGCACAATGGCCGCGCAGTCCAGCCAGATCGCGTTTGCGCACACAACGCAATTTCACTCGGATCCTGCGGAAAAACTTGCAGCGCGCGTCCTGGCTCTTGCGCCAGGAAATTTTCAGAACGGCGGCCGCGTCTACTTTACTTCCGGCGGTTCCGAGGCCACGGAAACCGCCATCAAGCTCGCGCGGCAATATTTTCTCGAGAGCAAGCAGCCCGGGCGCTATCGCATTGTTTCACGCAGGCAAAGCTATCACGGCAGCACGCTTGGAGCGATGGCTGTCAGCGGAAACGTCGCACGTCGCGCTCCCTACGCGCCGATGATCCCGGAGTGGGGCCATGTGGCCCCCTGCTTTTGTTATCACTGCCCGTTTGAAAAGACTTATCCGGAATGTAATCTCGCTTGCGCCGACGATCTTGACACGTTCTTGCGTTCCCATGATGCGGACACGGTAGCGGGATTTATTTTCGAACCGGTTGTCGGCGCCACACTCGGCGCGGCTCCGGCGGTCGATGGCTACGCCGCGCGCATCGCCGAGATTTGCCGCGAACGCCGAATCCTCGTGATCGCCGATGAAGTAATGACCGGCATGGGCCGGACAGGAAAGCCATTTGCCAGCGGGCATTGGGGCTTCGAGCCGGACTTGATTCTCACGGGCAAGGGAATTGCCAGCGGATACGCTCCCCTCGGTGCTGTTCTCGTGGCTCCCCATGTCGTGGAAACGTATGAGAAGGGCACTGGTTCCTTCATGCACGGCTTCACCTACCAGGCGCACCCGGTTGCGACCGCCGCAGGCAACGCGGTATTTGATTATCTGACGGCGCACAAGCTGTTCGATCGCGTAACGCCCGCCGGAGAAACGCTGCGTAAAGCCCTGACTAGCGTCGAAACCCACCCACATGTGGGGCAAGTTCGCGGCCTCGGCTTGCTGCAAGGTGTTGAATTTGTCAAAAACAAATCCAACCACGAGCCTTTCCCGAAGGAAGCGGGCATCGCGGAAAAAATCCGGCAGGCTATGTTGGAGAAGAGTGTCTTGGTATATCCCGGACAAGGTTGCGTCGACGGCACGCACGGCGACCATATTCTGCTTGCGCCGCCGTTCATCATCACGCCGCAAGAGTGCCAGTTGATCGCGGATGCTTTGCAATATGCGCTCGGCAGCATCTTTTCCAGTTGATCGGGCTCATCTGTGGCATTGAAACGATTCAAGACGGCTTCATTTCGACGGGGGACTCATTGTTATGCGTTGCAGCTCATTCCTGCTTGCCCTGGTCTGCGCAACTGCTCTGGTCGTTCCGCCTGGCTCCGCTCAAGATAGGCCGCCCGCCAAACCGCGCGCCCGTGATCTGGGTGTTCCGTTTGACGGCACGCCCGGCCCGCTCAACGCCATCACCGATGTCTCGGGAGTGACGGTAGGCCACACCACGCTTGTTTCTGGAGAAGGCAAACTCGTCGTCGGGAAAGGGCCGGTGCGTACCGGGGTTACCGCGGTTTTCCCGCGGGGAAAGGATGTGACGGATGCGGGTGTGTTTGCCGGTTGGTGGTCGCTGAACGGAAACGGCGAGATGACCGGAACAACATGGGTGGAAGAATCTGGGTTCTTGATTGGACCAGTGATGATCACCAACACACACAGCGTCGGGGTTGTGCGCGACGCGGTCATCCAATGGACCGTCGCGCATCGTAAAGTGGGGCCCGATGATGATTGGTGGTCGCTGCCGGTTGTGGCCGAGACGTGGGACGGCTGGCTGAACGACATCAACGGCTTCCACGTAAAGCCAGAAGACGCTTTTCACGCAATTGAAACCTCGCACGGCGGGGCCGTGGAAGAAGGCAATGTCGGTGGCGGCACGGGTATGATTTGCAACGGGTTCAAAGGAGGAATTGGCACCGCGTCGCGCAAACTTGCGGAGAAAGACGGCGGCTTCACGGTCGGTGTTCTCGTGCAGTGCAACTATGGGTCGCGCCACAATTTTCGTGTTGCTGGAATTTCCGTCGGACGCGAGATTAAATCCGAGGATCCCTATGCGTTTGCACCAGACGACATCACCGAGCGCGGCTCTATCATTGTGATTGTGGCAACCGATGCGCCGCTGCTTCCGCACCAACTGAAACGGCTCGCGCGACGCGTCTCACTCGGACTCGGGCGCGACGGAAGCATCTCGGGCAACGGCTCGGGCGATATTTTCATCGCGTTTTCAACGGCGAATCACGGTGCGGCGGCAGTCGACCACATTGTCGATTTGAAGATGTTCCCCAACGACATGCTCAACCCGTTATTTGCGGCGACGGTCGAAGCCACGGAAGAAGCCATCATCAATGCGATGATTGCGGCTACTTCGATGACAGGAATCGAGAACCATCATGTTACTGCGCTGCCGCACGACGAACTCCGCGCCGTCCTCAAAAAATACAACCGCCTTGTTCAGTAGTTTTTCGCCAGACTGTCGTTTTCAGCTGACCGTTAAAATGCGAGCAGGGCGGTTTTGCGCGGGGGATTGAAAAACGGAAGCGGCACGACCTTTGCGGACACGGTCTTGCGGGATGCTTCGACCGTCAATTCCATGCTTAGCGTCGAGCCGAGGCTGGCGCTTTCACGGCTAATCGAAGCAAGGGCGATCATGCGCTTGAGCGTGGGCGACCATGTTGTCGAGGTGGCCTTGCCCACTTGGCGCCCGCCTCGATAAACGGGAACCGCCACGCGCGAGGCGGTGGCGGGAACCTGCGGTGGCATTCCGATTCTCTCGTAGAGAACCTCCACCTCGCTCCAATTAACTTCCAGGCCGACTAATTTCCTCGCCGGACCACCCTTCGCGGCCTCTTCTGCAAGCGCGTCACGGCCGACAAAGCTTTCTTTCTTCAAATCGACGAGTTTTCCCAGGCCGATTTCGCTGGGCGCGTATCTCTGGTCAGCGATGAGCGCGCGCTTGCTCGAAATATAGTCCACTTCGATCAGGATAAGCCCTGCCTCGATGCGCGCAATATCGAGCGCGACCATGCCTGCAGGATGAATGTCGAACACCCTACCCCTGTTCATTAATGCGTCGAAAACCTTCAACGCATCTTTCCAGGGAATCCATATTTCGTAACCCAGGTCTCCGGTATAACCGGTGCGCGAAATGTCGACCGGCACTCCAGCGATTTTTCCGTGGGTGACACGGAAATATTTCAATCCTGCGATGTCCGCGTCAGCCACGGCATGTAGCAGCCTGCCGCTCGTCGGGCCTTGCAGCGCAAGAGCCGCCACTTTCTCGGAAATGTCCTCGATTTGAACGTTGAGGCCTAAAGCATTCTGCTGAAACCAGCGGAGGCTGGGATCGGCGGAGGTCCAGCGGTAATCGTTTTCGCCCAGGCGGGTGATCGTGCCGTCGTCGATGACTTTGCCCGAGGAATCGCACCAGCAGCAGTAGATGACCTGATCGACTGCGACCTTGTTAATGTCGCGCGCGATAACGCGGTTAACCAGCCTTGAAGCATCCGGGCCGTTAACGCGGTATTTGAATAGCGGCGTGATGTCGATCAGCGCCGAAGCATTGCGAATGGCATTGTACTCGTGCTCGTGCGTCATCTCGTAGACGCTGACGGTGTAATAGCCGGACCATTCTCTAAAGCTCAGGCTCTCGCAAAGGGCCAGCGTTCTTTCATGGAATGCGGTACCAACCGGCACGTTTCCTCCAAAATGAAAGACAAGAAAGCCGCAAATGTCGTTTGGGGCTATTGCATTATAGTTTTGAATGTCTAATTGCAGCAAGGGACCAGCCAGCCGCGGTTCGCGTTAACCTTGAGAACCCGGTGCGCTGCCAGTAAAATGTTTGTTCTTTGGTGTGGTGGCGGTTTCCTCTTTCACCGTGGAGTCATAAAGAATGCCTCAGTCGTACGACGCGGTCGTCATCGGCGGCGGTCACAACGGACTGGTAAACGCCGCCTACCTGGCGCGGGCCGGAAAAAAGGTGCTGGTGCTCGAGCGCCGCAAGGTGCTCGGCGGAGCGGCCGTGACGGAGGAGATCGTTCCGGGCTTCCTTTTTTCCGAGTGTTCGTACGTGGTTTCGTTATTGCGCCCGGAGATTATCCGGGAACTTGACCTGCCTCGCCACGGCCTGGAAATCCTGCCGCTCGATGGCACCTTCTCGCCGATGACGAACGGCGACTACTTATGGCGCGTGAACGACCACGCGAAGACTCAACGGGAAATCCGGCGGCACTCGAGGCTGGACGCCGAAGCCTACGATGAATTCTCGAAAATGATGACGCCGATGTGTCGTTTTGTGAAGCCGATGCTTTCGATGGTGCCGCCTGACCCGACGACGTTGCATCCGAGGGACCTGAAGCAGCTGCATTTTCTGCTGCGGCGATTCCGGGAACTGTCTTCCGAGGAACGCTATACCCTGGTGCAGCTCATGACCATGAGCTCGGCCGATTTTCTGGACCAGTGGTTCGAGACCGACGTGCTCAAAGCGACGATGTCCGCCTCAGGAATTATCGGAACATTCTTGGGGATACGCTCGCCCGGCACGGCATACGTCTTGCTGCACCACTACATGGGCGAGATTGACGGAGCATTTCGTTCGTGGGGATTCAGCCGTGGCGGCACAGGCGGAATTTCCTTGGCGATTGGGTCCGCAGCGCGAGAAGCAGGCGTCGAAATCCGTACGGAAGCGCCTGTGGAAAGAATTCTGGTGAAAAATGGGCGAGCCAGCGGAGTTGCGCTCAAGTCGGGAGAAGAAATCCTTTGCAATGTGGTCTCTTCGAGCGTGGATCCGCACCTGACGTTCGAGGTTTTCCTGGAAACGAAGGAACTGCCGGCGGACTTTGTCGAAAGCGTGCGCAGGTACAAGTTCCGCGGCTCGTCTGGAAAAGTGAACCTGGCGCTGAGCGCGCTGCCGAATTTCAAATGCCTGCCGGGCGAAGGAGCGCATCTGCGCGGCGCAATTTCGATTTCGCCAGCGATGGAATACATGGAACGGGCGTACGACGACGCCAAGTATGGGAATTATTCGAGGCGGCCTTACATTGACATGGTGATTCCGAGCCTGACCGATCCCTCTGTTGCGCCGCCGGGACAGCACGTGCTGTCGTGCTTCGTGCAATATGCGCCGTACAAGCTGGCGCAGGGCACCTGGGAAGAGCACCGCGAGGCGTTCGGCAACAACGTTATTGACACCATCGCCGAGCACGCCCCGAACCTGAAGAGCATCATCATCGGGAGGCAGGTATTGACGCCGCTCGATCTGGAGCGCGAGTTCGGACTGACACAGGGCAATATTTTCCAAGGCGAGCTTTCACTGGAGCAACTCTTTTTCTTGCGGCCGGTTCCCGGCTGGGCCTATTACCGCACGCCTATCGTCAACTTGTACATGTGCGGATCGGCCACGCATCCCGGAGGCGGAATCATGGGGGCCAATGGGCGCATTGCGAGCCAGGTGATCCTGAAAGAATGGAAAAAGGCGGCGAACTGACCATGCCCATCGGACAGCGAGTGGTGGTCGTCGGTGGAGGTCACAACGCGCTGATCGCCGCGTTCTACCTCGCAAAAGGCGGGTTCAAACCAGTGGTGCTCGAACGGCGCGTAGTGGTCGGTGGAGGGGCAGTCACGGAGGAATTTCATCCCGGATTTTACGCCTCGACACTTTCGCACTCGCTGGGGCCACTGCGAGACGACATTGCCCGCGAAATGCACCTCACGCGTTTCAAGCTGGAGATATTCCGCCCGGATCCCCGCGTCTTTGCGCCGGCGCCCGACGGGCATGGACTGCTGTTTTATGGCGACGCCGCGAAAACCGCAGGGACGCTCTCTCACCTTTCCGCGAAGGACGGAGCCAAGTACGCGGAATTTGCGGCTACGCTGGAGCAGTTCGCCAGCGTGTTCAACCGGATCGCTTCGATTACGCCGCCCGGAATCGATAATCCTTCGCCCGAAGATTTCTTGAACCTGCTCAGAACCGCGTTGAACGTCCGCAGGCTGGGGAAACGCGGGATGTTCGACTTGCTGCGCTGGGGCCCGATGGCGGTGGCGGATTTTGTTTCCGAATTTTTCGAGACGGAACTGCTGCGCGCGGCAATCGCCGCGCGAGGTATTTTTGGCGAGGCGCTCGGCCCATGGTCCGCCGGTTCGACAGCGGTGCTGCTGCTGAGGGCGGCAGCCGATCCGCATCCGGTCGGATCCGCGGCTTTTCCTCGTGGCGGGCTCGGAGAATTCACGCGAGCGCTCAGCGAGGCAGCGCAGAAGGCTGGGGCCGAAATCAGGACTGGCTCGGAAGTGGCAAAGATCCAGACAAAGAACGGCGCGGTGTCGGGAGTTGCGCTTTCGAATGGCGAAGAAATCGCTTGTGAAGCCGTGGTTTCGGGCGTTGACCCGAAGCTGACGTTCTTTCAGTTGCTGGATCCGGCGCAACTCGATCCCGTGTTTGCGTTGCGAATGAAGAATTTCCGCGCTCGCGGCAACGTGGCCAAAGTGCACCTTGCGCTGGGAGATCTGCCGACCTTTCCGGCACTTGCGAACGCGGTAGCTCCCGACGGTTTCCGCGAAGCGCTGGGCGGGCGGATTCATATCGGATATGAAATTGACTATTTGGAGAAGGCATTCGATGCGTCGAAGTACGGCGAAATCTCCCTGGCGCCGTATCTTGATGTAACGATTCCCACGATACTCGATCCCTCGCTGGCCCCCGAGGGCAAGCATGTTCTTTCCGCGTGCTTCCAGTTTGCGCCTTACCAGTTGAGGCAAGGAAGCTGGAAAGAGCGTCGTGGAGAGCTTGTGAACATCGTGCTCAAGACGCTGGGTGCATATTCACCGAATTTCGCGACTCTGGTGGAAGGGGCTCAGGTCATTACGCCTGAGGATCTGGAATCGATTTACGGTTTTACCGGCGGGCACATCTTTCATGGCGAGTTGGCGCTCGACCAGATTTTCACGATGAGGCCGGCGATGGATTGGGCAAGGTATCAAACGCCGGTGCGAGGGCTGTTCCTATGCGGGAATGGAACGCATCCAGGAAATGGGCTTACGGGCGCATCGGGAGCGAACGCGGCGAAAGAAATTATCCACGAATTGCGGTAGGTCTTCGGTGAAATATCAGCTTGTGCTGCAGTGGCCCTGTTCCTCGTCTAGCGATGGCGTAGGCTTGCTGTCGATTGAAGGACTCATCGAAAAGGCTATAGGCGAACTGGGTGTCGTCGATGGCCATGACATTGGCTCTGGCGAAATGAATGTGTTTGTTCACACAACCAACCCGCGCTCCGCATTTGAAAAAGCAAAGCGACTTCTTTTTCTCATGGGCCACCTTCCTGAAATGAAAGCCGGGTCCAGAGACTTTGACGAGGACGATTACACTCCCATCTGGCCCGCAGAACTGGATCAATTTGCAGTCAAGTAGGTTGCAAAAACTTCAGATTTGCGAGTGAACCCACAGCTATGGAAACGACCACGAGGGAAAAGCTGAGCAAATTGCAGGAACGCGAGACAAGACGGTTCGCTGCGGAACATCCGAAGTCTGCGGCGCTCTATGAACGAGCGCAGAATTCGCTGCTGGGCGGCGTGCCGATGAACTGGATGAAGAAGTGGGCAGGCGCGTTTCCCGTTTTCGTGGAGCGCGCGAAAGGTGCCCATTTTAGATGCGTGGATGGGCGCGACTATGTGGACTTGTGTCTCGGTGATACGGGAGCGATGACGGGACATTCACCGGATGCCGTGGTGGAAGCGGTGGCGAAGCGAGCGCGCGACGGGCTCACTTTCATGCTGCCTACGGAAGATGCACTCCGCGTGGGCGAGGATTTGAAGAAGAGATTTGGCCTCGCATACTGGCAATTTACCCTGACCGCGACAGACGCGAACCGTTTTTCAATCCGGATTGCGCGCGAAATCACGGAGCGACCGAAAATTCTGGTGTTTCATTACTGCTATCACGGAACCGTGGACGAATCGTTCGCCATGCTCCGCGACGGAGCGGTTGGACCACGAAGGGGAAACATTGGACCTCCGGTGAATCCCGTAGAAACGACGCGCGTGGTGGAGTTCAACAACTTGAACGCGCTCGAGGATGCGCTGAGGCAGCACGATGTAGCGTGCATTCTGGCAGAACCGGCGATGACGAACGTCGGCATCATTTTGCCGGAGGAAGGCTACTGGAAAGGAGCGCGACAACTCGCGCGACGATTCGGGACGCTTCTGATTGCGGATGAAACACATACGATCTGCGTTGGACCGGGCGGCTGTACAGCGGAGTGGAAACTGGAGCCGGACATGCTGGTGTTTGGGAAAGCGATCGGCAGCGGGATTGCTGGCGGAACGTATGGCTGCACGGAAGAAGTGGCGCAGCGGATTTCGGCGCGGATTGACCTCGAGGACTGCGACGTGGGCGGAATCGGCGGAACGCTCGCGGGGAATGCGCTTTCGCTGGCAGCGATGCGCGCGACACTCGAGCATGTCCTGACCAAGAGCAATTTCGAGAGGATGATTCCGCTGGCGGTGCGATTCAACGATGGCGTTTCGCGGGAGATCAAGAGGCATGGATTCCCGTGGAACGTGCAAAGGCTTGGTTGCCGCGCGGAGTACACGTTTTGCCAGAAGCCGCCGAGAAATGGCGGGGAATCAGCGGCGGCCGCGGACTTTCAGTTGGAACGGTTTCTGCATCTGTACGCGCTGAACCGCGGCGTCCTGCTGACACCGTTCCACAACATGGCGCTCATGTGCCCGGAAACGACCGAAGCGGACATTGACCTGCACACGAAAGTGTTCGCGGAAGCGGTAAAGGAACTGGCGTAAGCGGTTGGCGAGAGAGGCATCACCCTTCCGCTGTTCTCTGGAAGTGTCGATTCTGAAGGAAATGAATTGCTCTGTTTTGTATCAGTTTATAAGTGTTGATTCTGCAAGGCTTAGTTGTTCATCCGAAATCGAAGAGAGATCCACCCCTCCGCGAAGTCCGCCTGCGTGAGTGGTGCCAGGATGGCTTGCCGCCACGCGCGAAGAGTCGGGCACGAACGGGGGACTAGCAGTTCTTGACATATGCCTATATGGGAATGTATCGTAAGGTGGAATGGCGCGAGCGGCGACAACTTCGGATGCATTCAATGCCGTGGCGGAACCACGGCGGCGAGAAATCCTGAACTATCTGGCGCTGCAGGAGCAGCCTGTCGGGGAGATCGTGGCGGCTTTGGGGTTGGAGCAGCCTTCGGTCTCGAAGCATCTGCGGGTTCTGCGAGATGTGGGACTGGTTAGCGTGCGGCGGGAGGGGCGGCGTAAGCTCTACCGCACAAATGCGCAGGCGATCCGGCCGCTGCATGAGTGGACGAGTACCTTCGAACGGTTTTGGGAGCATCAATTGAACCAGGTCAAAGAACGGGCTGAGGCGCAAGCGGGCCGAATGCCACTGGATGCAAGGAGGAAGCATGATCCGGACGGAAGCAAAGATTGAAGACTTGACGCTGAACATTCATGAGAAAATTCATGTGCGAGCGCCGCTGGACGTCACGTTCGAGGCCTTGCTTGAACAACTGGCACCGCACAACGAAAGAGGCGATGGCACGCCCATGGCGATGAAGGTCGAAGCGTGGCCAGGGGGAAGATGGTACCGCGACCTGGGGGACAACAACGGACACTTCTGGGGAAATGTGCAGGCGATTAAACGGCCGACGCTGCTCGAGATCAGCGGGCCCCTCTTCATGTCATATCCCTGCGTGTCGAACGTGCAATACCGCTTGAGCGAGGAAGAGGGCGGAACGCTGATCAAGTTCCACCACACGGCGCTGGGGCTAATTCAAGACCAAACCAGAAATGTGCGGTCGGGCTGGGCGAACACGCACGCGAAGCTGAAGGAGCGGGCGGAGGCGTCTCGCGCTCGAAAAGCCGCTGTTTGAGGGGAGTTAGGCCGTAAAGCGAAGGAGGATCGCTTATGTCACTAGCGGAATAGGAATAGATGTACGTAGAATTCGAGACGCAGGCGGCAGTCACACGCAGATTTCTTGAGCGTTTGCCGGAAGAGAGGTTGACCTGGAAGCCGCACCAGAAATCCATGTCAGCCGGGCAGCCCGCCCTGCACCTAGCGCGCACACCGGGAGGGACGGTGCGGTTTGCGCAGCAGAACCCGGCGCAAGCGCCCGATTTCGCCGGTGTACCTCAGCCATCGAGCCTCGGAGAGATTCTGAATACATTCGAGGAGAGCATCAGCACAGTCAAGACCCTGCTGCCACAGTTCGATGACGCCAGGATGCAGGAGACTTGGCGCATGGTGCAGGGCGATCGGGAAGTGTTAGCACTGCCCCGCGCGCAGTTCCTACGGGACATCATGCTCAATCACTGGTATCAGCACCGTGGGCAGTTCAGCGTGTACTTGCGGCTTCTCAATGTGGCTGTGCCGGCAAGTTGGGGACCCAGCGCCGATGAGGCACCGGGATTTCTGCAAAAGAGTCACACCGCGTAGTACGGGACCGGAGTGGGACGCTCGCAGGCGGCGCGAGCCTTCGGTTGTGATAACAGGCCGGGTGGCGTAAGGGTCGGTTCGGGAAGGAGGAACGCATGTGTCCAGCGTGTATCGCGACCGCGGTACAGATTGTTGCGGGCGCGGCGTCGACGGGTGGACTAAGCGCGTTTGAGGTGAAGAAGTTTCGCCGGGAAACCGCCGCGAGCAGGGTTCCCCAATCCGAACAAAGGAGAATGGATCATGAGCAAGAGCCAAATCGAACATCCGAAAGTGGTGACGCGGGCCGAGTGGCTCGTGGCGCGCAAGGAGCTGTTGAAGAAGGAGAAGGAACTGACCAGACTCCGCGATGAGCTATGCCGCCAGCGGCGGGAACTGCCGCGGGTGAAGGTAGAGAAGAACTACGTCTTCGAGGGAGCAAAAGGGAAGGAGTCGCTGGCCGATCTTTTTGGAGGCAAGAGCCAGCTAATTGTGTACCACTTCATGTTTGGACCGGAGTGGAAGGAAGGCTGCCCGAGCTGCTCTTTCAACATGGACCATACGGATGGCGCGCTGGTGCACCTGGCGCAGCGTGACGTGGCGTTTGCAGCGATTTCGCGGGCACCGTTTGCGAAGATAGAACCGTTTCAGAAGCGCATGGCCTGGAAGTTCAAGTGGGTGTCATCGTATGGGAACGACTTCAATCACGATTATCGGGTTTCGTTTACAAAGGACGAATTGGCAAAGGGGAATTGCTACAACTTCGACACGACCGGGTTTCCGAGCGAGGAAGCGCCGGGATTCAGTGTGTTTTATAAGGATGAGAAGGGCAACGTGTACCACACGTATTCCGCATATGCACGAGGCACCGAAGGGACAGTAAACACATACAACTATCTGTCCCTGGTGCCGAAAGGACGCGACGAGGATAATCTGCCGTTTCCGATGGCGTGGGTCCGGCATCACGACCGGTACTCGGACGGAAACTTGGCCGATGCGGACAAGCCGTATTGGCCGGCGAACGCGGCGTCAGGAACGTAAGGGACGTTCGGCGGGAAGGGGTCTAGCAGCGCTGGACCCCTTCGATCAAGAGACCAAATCGAAAACGAACCCCCGCTGCGAAGACTCCGCCTGCCCGCGGTAGGAAGGGTAGCCAGGCTCGGGATGACGACGTTGCAATTAGCCGCGGGCGGAAAAGTGGCGGAACGCAAGCGCTGGCCCGCCGCACTCCCATTAAAGCCAAGCAAGAGCGCGGTGTGAAAGCCCTCACTGCGAAAGACGAGGCAGGCACGCCTGCCATCGAACTTTTTAGGGGGAGCCGGTACGGGACTGCTTGCGGGTGTAGAGAAAAGAGACGGCGAGCAGAACGGAGCCGAGGATCAAGAAGGAGAGAATGCGGTAGGCGCGGTCGAGTGAGGCGAGGTCGTAGAGAAAAACTTTGCCGACGACGACGCCGAGGAGGGCGAGGGCCTGCCAGCGGAGAAGAGCGGATTGGCGCAAAAGGCCGAAGGCGATGAGAGCGGCGGCGTAGCAGGTCCAGAGGATAGAAATGGCGAGGTGTTGGGCCAGCGAATGGTTGGGAGACGCGCTGCCACGACCGAGGTAATCCCAGAATTCGATGCTGAGCGCAAGAAGGGCGAAGAAGTTCGCGGCGACGGAGAGTGAGGCGACTTCGGCGGCGGAACTTTCTGCGGCCGGGGGTGAGGACCGGAAAGGGATCCCTCGTTGCGAAGACCCCACTCCGGATGACGGATCCAATGACGGATTGGGCGGCAACGAGAGGGCCTGAGGCAAATGGGAAGTGACGGCCGACGACGAAGCGGCCCAGAGAGGAACGAGTAGTCCGGCGATGAGGAGGAGATAGGTAGCGAAGCGCTCGTTCCAGAGGAAAGCGTAAGCGGCCGGAGGTTGGAAAAGAAGACGAAAGGCCGCGATGGCCAACAGAATGTAGCCGGCAGGACGCAGGAGCGCTCCGTGAGAGGAGAAGCCGGCGCAAGCGAGGGCGCCTCCTTCGAGAGCCAGCAAAATTGTGACGGTATTGCCGTCAAATTTCGTCGGGATCGCCAGCGTAAAGAAGATTACAGCCAGGCCGAGATAGACGAAGCGTGGCAAGGGCGAACCGGAGGAACTGGAATCCGGTAAGAGGCCGGCGATCGTGAGGTGGCATGCAGCGAGAAGAAGAAAGAGAAGGGTGAGTGGCCAGCGGTCGGCCGGCCACAGCAAAGTGAAGAGCGCAGCGGAATAGGCGATGGCGTTGGCAACGACGAGGAAAAGGTCCATGTTGGTGAGGTTGATGTGGCGGAAGGCACGAAGTGCTGGGACCGCGGCGTAGAGCAGGAAAAAAAACGAAGCGAAAACGAGGGTGCGTTCGAGAAAGAGAGCGCGATGGTAGAAAGAGTCGTACCACTGCCAGAAGTAGAGATGCGAACCCACAAAAATTAGAGGAAGAAGAGACTGCCAGTTCCTGCGCCAACTGACAATCAGCGCAGCAGCACCCAGGCACAGCAGATAGCTGAAGAGCATAATCTGCTCGTTTTCGCCTGTGCTCATGAGCGCGGGCGTAAGCAATCCGCCGAGAAGGGAGAGGAAGGCGATGCGCTCGGAGTCTCGGCGGAGGGCCAGGAAGGCCATGACGATGGTGACGAGAACGAGGGCGGCGAAACCGGTTTGACGCGTGAAAAGCGTGTAGTATTGACAGCCTGCCCAGATGGAAACGAAGAGCGTTGCTTCGCCGAGGCCCGCGATCCCTTCGGAAAAGTAAGTGTAACCACGAGTGAGAAGCCACTCGCTCCAGGGCAGCACGAGAGTACCGAGGAAGATTCCTGTACTGACGCGGCCTGCGGGACCGATCCAATTGTTGTCGAAGGCAAGCTTGAGGAAATAAGAAACGGCGAAAAGAAGCGCAATGATGCCGATGCGATTGAACCAGCGTCCGCCGATGAGGGCTTCGAGGTCGGAGGCGGAAGGCTCTTTGGGAGTTCGTGGCAGAGGCTGCGCCGGTCGCGGAGGAAGTGTGGGAGGCGGGGTCTGAGGAAAGGTGCTGGGCGCGCATGCGTGAGGTTTTGGAGGTTCGGGCGGCGCGGCAGGAGTTGCGGGGGTAGCGGCATAAGAAGGAGCCGGGGCTTGGGAGTCAGAAGAAGACCTCGTTGAAGTGGCTGCAAGGATCTTCTGCAGTTCGGCAACTTGTTTTTCGAGTTGATAGACGCGAAAGGTGAGATCGTTCAGGGGGAAGGATTTGAGCAGAGACTCGATACGCCGCGCGGTGGTGAAGGCGATGAGTCCCAGGATGGAGCAGGCAAAAAAGAACAGAAGAAAAATGAAGGAAAACTGGGACATGGAGTTTGGACTACGGCGAATTTAAGCATACTCTTTGGTGCGACACAACGGAGGCGAGAGCGGAGGAATCAGTGAGGGCGAGAGAGGCCCGCTTCTCTCGAAAACACAGGGCGGGCGGAAGGCTGCTGCTGCAAAGCTAT
>Ga0306920_100001954_pt1 | contig 25747 bp, 25 predicted proteins | sample flu12Cox44000170_FD_204666 | JGI IMG/M metagenome (GOLD analysis project Ga0306920, IMG submission 204666) | Lab enrichment of tropical soil microbial communities from Luquillo Experimental Forest, Puerto Rico - flux4day.12C.oxic.44.000.170 (v2)... | ecosystem: Environmental > Terrestrial >...
CGGCGGCGGGATATTCAGCGTGTTGGCCGTCGTGATGAACATCACGTGCGAGAGATCGTAGTCGACCTCGAGATAGTGATCGTTGAAGGTGTGGTTCTGCTCGGGGTCGAGCACCTCGAGCAGCGCGGACGACGGGTCGCCGCGGAAATCCGCACCCATCTTGTCGACCTCGTCGAGCAAGAACAGCGGGTTCGACGACTTCGCCTTGCGCATCGACTGGATGACCTTGCCGGGCATCGAGCCGATATAGGTGCGCCGGTGCCCGCGGATCTCGGCCTCATCGCGCACGCCGCCGAGCGACACGCGCACGAAGTCGCGGCCGGTCGCGCGGGCGATCGACTTGCCGAGCGAGGTCTTGCCGACGCCGGGCGGCCCCACGAGACACAGGATCGGGCCGGTCAGCTTGTTGGCGCGCTGCTGGACCGCGAGATATTCGACGATCCGCTCCTTGACCTTCTCCAGGCCAAAGTGATCGTTGTCGAGGATCTCCTGGGCAAGCTTGAGGTCCTTCTTGACCTTGGTCTTCTTGTTCCAGGGGATCGAGAGCAGCCAGTCGAGATAATTGCGCACCACCGTCGCCTCCGCTGACATCGGCGACATCTGGCGCAGCTTCTTGAGCTCGTGCGTAGCCTTCTCGCGCGCCTCCTTCGAGAGCTTGGTTTTCTTGATCTTGTCCTCGATCTCGGCGAGCTCGTCTTTTCCTTCCTCGTCGCCGAGCTCCTTCTGGATCGCCTTCATCTGCTCGTTGAGGTAGTACTCGCGCTGCGTCTTCTCCATCTGGCGTTTGACGCGGGTGCGGATGCGCTTCTCCACCTGCAGGACGGAGATTTCGCTTTCCATCAGGCCGAGCACTTTTTCCAGCCGTGCGGTCACCGCCGGCGTCTCCAGGATCAGCTGCTTGTCGGGAATCTTGACCGCCAAGTGCGAGGCGACGGTGTCGGCGAGCTTGGCATAGTCCTCGATCTGTTGGACCACGCCAACGACTTCGGGCGACACCTTCTTGTTGAGCTTCACATAGTTCTCGAATTCGTTGATGACCGAGCGCGCCAGCGCCTCGGCCTCGATCTGCTCGCCGGTGGAATCCGCGAGTACGAGCGCCGCGGCCTCATAGTACTCGGCGCGATCGGTGTAGTGCTCGACCTTCGCACGCGAAGCACCCTCGACCAGCACCTTGACGGTGCCGTCCGGCAGCTTGAGCAGTTGCAGCACGTTGGCCAGCGTGCCGATCTCGTAGATGGCTGCGGTCGCCGGATCGTCGTCGGAGGCGTTCTTCTGCGTCGCCAAGAGAATGAACGTGTCGGAGCGCATCACCTCTTCGAGCGCCTTGATCGATTTTTCGCGTCCGACGAACAGCGGCACGATCATGTGCGGGAAGACGACGATGTCGCGCAGCGGCAGCACCGGGTAGGTCCCAGACTGGCCGGCGATGAGTGGGGGCTTTGGCTTTGCGCTAGTCATGGCCCGAAGTCCTTATTGTTGTGCCCCTCGCCCGTAACCCGCGGCTGCGGCGTCACGGTCGAGTGCCGAGGTGAGCCGGGAAGGGAAACACGGCATGTCCGAGATTAGCCGTGTGCCGGAGGGTGGTACGAGCCCTCCCCGGAAGATGACGAAGGGGTCCTTCGTACGCTTTTTCGTCTGCAGCAATAGGTGGCGACGGCGCGCGCCGGTGTCAAGTAAACCCGAAAATTCAAGGAAATAGCGTTGTTGGCGGCGGCTGGCGGTGCTTACTTCGCGCGAATCGACCGCACCTAGCGCGCCTTGCGGTTGCAAGCGCCTTCACGCGCTCGCGTCGCCCGTCCGATCGGCCCGGTCGGCGTAGATATAGAGCGGCCGCGCGGTGCCCTCGACCACCTCTTTCGAGATCACGACCTCCTCCACCCCTTCGAGGCTCGGCAGGTCGAACATGGTGTCGAGCAAAATGCCCTCCATGATCGAGCGCAGGCCGCGTGCGCCGGTCTTGCGGTCGATGGCCTTGCGGGCAATGGCGCTCAGCGCCTCCTCCGCCAATGTCAGATCGATCGACTCCATCTCGAACAGCCGCTGGTACTGTTTCACCAGCGCGTTCTTGGGCTGGGTGAGAATGAGCTTGAGGGACGGCTCGTCCAGGTCCTCGAGCGTGGCCACGACCGGCAGGCGGCCGACGAATTCGGGGATCAGGCCATATTTCAGCAGATCCTCCGGTTCGACCTCGCGGAAGATTTCGCCGGCCTTGCGATCCTCCGGCGCCAGCACCTTGGCGCCGAAGCCGATCGAGGCCGAACGCCCGCGCGCAGAGATGATTTTCTCCAGCCCGGCGAAGGCGCCGCCGCACACGAACAGGATGTTGGTGGTGTCGACCTGCAGGAATTCCTGCTGCGGATGCTTGCGTCCACCCTGCGGCGGCACCGACGCGATGGTGCCTTCCATGATCTTGAGCAGCGCCTGTTGCACGCCCTCGCCCGACACGTCGCGCGTGATCGACGGGTTGTCGGACTTGCGGCTGATCTTGTCGATTTCGTCGATATAGACGATGCCGCGCTGCGCGCGCTCGACGTTGTAGTCGGCCGACTGCAGCAGCTTGAGGATGATGTTCTCAACATCCTCGCCCACGTAGCCGGCTTCGGTGAGCGTCGTCGCATCGGCCATGGTGAAAGGCACGTCGAGAATGCGCGCCAGCGTTTGCGCCAACAGCGTCTTGCCGGAACCGGTGGGACCGATCAGCAGGATGTTCGACTTGGCGAGCTCGACGTCGTTGTGCTTGGTTTGATGGTTGAGCCGCTTGTAGTGATTGTGAACCGCGACCGAGAGCACCTTCTTGGCGTGATCCTGTCCGATCACGTAGTCGTCGAGAACTTTACGTATCTCCTTCGGGGTCGGGATGCCGTCGCGCGACTTCACTAGCGAGGACTTGTTCTCCTCGCGAATGATGTCCATGCACAGTTCGACGCACTCGTCGCAGATGAAAACGGTCGGGCCGGCGATGAGCTTGCGCACCTCGTGCTGGCTCTTGCCGCAGAACGAGCAGTAGAGCGTATTTTTCGACTCGCCACTGCCGACTTTGCTCATTCCCTCTCTCCGTCGGCCGGCCGCCCGCGCAAACCGGCCGCCTTGCCGCAGACCATAACAGGCGCTCTTTTAAGAGTCCGTAGCGCCAATGTCACACGTCTCCACGCTTTTCGTCCACCTCCCAAATTACCCCTTAGCGAACCACGGTAGTGCCGGCATAATCAAGATTTTGTTAATCAAGCTAAATTGCATCCGATATCGAATCCGGACGAGGCCCGACGCCGGCGAGCGGGCTTCCCCGACCGGTCACGCGGCCTTGGACGCATCCTCGGGCCGCTTGTCGATGACCTTATCGACGACCCCCCACTCCACCGCCATCTCGCCGGTCAGAAAGTAGTCGCGCTCGAGCGCGTCCTCGATTTTCTTGAGCGGCTGGCCAGTATGCTTCACGTAGATTTCGTTCAGGCGCTTCTTCAGGTTCAGGATCTCCTGGGCGTGCAGCATGATGTCGGTTGCCTGGCCCTGGAAGCCGCCGGACGGCTGATGCAGCATGATCCTCGAATTAGGGAGCGCAAAGCGCATGTCCTTGTGCCCGGCTGCGAGCAGGAGCGAGCCCATCGAGGCGGCCTGCCCGATGCACAAGGTCGAGACCGCCGGCCGCACGAACTGCATGGTGTCGTAGATCGCGAGCCCGGAGGTCACAACGCCGCCCGGGGAGTTGATGTACATCGCGATCTCTTTCTTCGGATTGTCCGCCTCCAGGAACAAAAGCTGAGCGACCACGAGCGTCGAGGTGACATCCTCGACCGGCCCGCTGATGAAGATGATCCGCTCCTTGAGAAGCCGCGAGAAGATGTCGTAGGCGCGCTCGCCGCGGCTGGTCTGCTCGACCACCATCGGCACGAGGGTGTTCATGTAGGTGTCGTAGGGATCACGCATGGGTCAACCTATCTGATCGGCGGCGCGCGGCGGCGGGAAGCCGCCGTGCTCCTCCACCACCGCCACGCATGTTTTGATGCACTCGTCACAGATATACACGGACGGCCCCGCCACAAGCCGGCCAACCCGGTCGGCATCTTTGCCACAGAACGAGCAGCGGAGTCTTGATGGCCTCCGGAGCAATTGCGCGATGACAGCAAGCTTTCGTCCCATGCCCGTATACCCGCGATTCGCGCCGGCACAAACCCGGTGCCTAAAGTGTTCCGTCGTTGCGCAGCCTGCTGCGCTAAAAATTGCGGCGTCCCCGGCGCGGCGCTTACGTCATCCTATTCTTGCGTGCATGACGTGTCGAGGACACTTAAGGGGGACACGCTGCTCAAGCCCAAAATGCTTTGACCCGATCGGCCTCGCGTACGGCGCGATCGCGGCCTGCTTTCAGCGCCGGCTCGATCTCGGCAGCAGACAACAGATGTACCTTGCCGGGGTCGGCGGCGATCAGGAGTGTCTTGGTTCCCGCGGCTTCGATGTATCTCAGTTCCTGCTTAATATCGTTCGGAATGTTGGAAAACCGCGGACCCTTGTCGGTGAGCGCGACCACCAAGGCACGCTTGGCGCCGGCGATGAGATCGACGTGGGTGCTGGTCGAACACATGGCGCCGTCCATGCACAGCCGATCGCCGATCCAGGTCGGCCCGAAGACGCCTGGCAACGACGCGCTCGCGCAGACCGCATGCGATGTCGGAATGTTGCTCGATTGCGAGAGAACGAGGCGCTCGCCGGTGTAGCAATCCGTCGTCGTCGCGTAGAACCGCGGACTCGGCCATGAGCGTCCGAGACTGAGGATATCGATCATAAGCTGTAGGTTGCGAACCGGTGGATTGCGTGCAGCCATGGCGCCGCGGCCGATTGATTGGATCTTGGCGACGCCGCCATCGCGAGCGGCTTCCGCGAGATCACGCGCGCGCACCTGACTGGGGTTGGACGCACTCGTCGGTATCAAATCCTCCAGGAGCTTTGGAAACTGTCCAGAAAAATCGATATCGTCGCGCAATAGCCCGAGACAACCGGCCGCGGCCGCACTCCCGACGATCGCTCCGGCCGAGGTGCCGACAATGAGATCGGCCAACTCGTAGGATACGCCCGTACTGCGGAGCCCGTGAGCAAACCCGAGCAGCCAAGCAATGAAGTATTCGCCGCCTCCGCCGAGGACGAGGGCCCGGTCCTTGCCGATCCCGAGCGACGGAGTAGCGGGAATTGATACGGCTGCGTCAGCATTGATGCGGGCGTCAGGCTGCGCGTTGCTTGAGCCGGTTTCGCCTGATGCGCCACGGACCGGGAAGAAAGTGGCGGCAGTCGCGAGCACCATCTCCCGCCGGTGAAGGGCGAATCTGTTATTCGCGTCTTTGTCAGACCTCTTCACGGGTATTTCCGCCGTCGGAGGGCTGAACGCGCGGTCGTCATGCGCGCCGCGAAATACGCTACGCCCTTAAGCTTTACAAAGAAATTTAGTCCTCCTCGTCCTTGAGGAGGTCTTCGCGCGAGACTTGTTTCTCGGTGATGTTGGCGAGCTCGATGAGGAAATCGACCACCTTTTCTTCGAAGATCGGCGCCCGGATGGCCGCCACTGCCGCAGGATTCTTCCGGTAGTATTCCCAAACTTGCTGCTCCCGCCCGGGCATTTGGCGGGCGCGCTCGACGATAGCGCGCGTGATCTCCTCCTCGGTCACGGTGATCTTGTTCTTCTCGCCGATTTCCGCGAGCACCAGGCCAAGCCGCACCCGCCGCTCGGCGATGCCGCGATATTCCTCGCGCGCCTTCTCTTCGGTCGTACCCTCGTCGGCAAAGGTGCGGCCCTGCGCCTTGAGGTCATTTTCGACCGTGGTCCAGACGTTCCTGAACTCGTCCTCGGCCAGCGTCGGAGGTAGCGCGAATTTATGCGTCTCGTCGAGCTTGTCGAGGAGCTGGCGTTTGAGCTTCTGCCGGCTGAGCGCTGCGTGCTCTTGCTGCAGTCGCCCTCTCACCGCCTCCTTGAGCTTGTCGAGCGATTCCAGACCCAGCGACTTGGCAAAGGCATCGTCCACGGTGACCTGACCCGGCGCTTCCAGCGATTTCACTGTCACGTCGAACTCGGCGTCTTTGCCCGCTAGTTGCGCGTTCATGTAATTTTCGGGAAACGTGACCTTCACCACGCGCGTTTCGCCCACGCTCATGCCGACGAGCTGATCCTCAAACCCTGGCAGGAACGTTCCAGCCCCGATATTGACGCCCACATCGCCGCCAGTGCCGCCTTCAAAGGGCGTGCCGTCGATCTTGCCGGAGAAGTCGATGACGACGCGGTCGCTCTTTTCCGCTTTCGCTCCTTCGGCTTTTGCGGCGAACGGCCGGTTCTGTTCGGCAATCTTGTCGAGCGCCTCGTTGAGCTGCGTGTCGGTGACCTCCGCCACCTGCCGTTCGAGCTTGATGCCTTTGAAATCCGCGAGCTCGATCTTGGGCAATATCTCCAGCGCGAGCGTGTAAGCGAGGTCGGATTGTCCGCCGATCAAGTTTTCGACCGCAGTGGCTTCGTCCGGGATCGTCACCTTCGGTTCCATGGCGAGCTTGAGACCGCGATCGCTGACGATCTTGGCGTTGAGCTCGCGGATCACCGCCTCGATGGTCTCGGCCATCACCGCCTTGCCGTAAATCTTCCTGAGATGCGTGACCGGGACCTTGCCCGGCCGAAAGCCGCGCAGCTGAACGCGGCCCTTTAGCTCGCCGAGCCGTTCGGTGACCCGCGCCTCGAGATCGGCTGCCGGCACCTGAACCTGAAATTCGCGCTTAAGGCCGTCGGAAAGAGTCTCGGTGACTTCCATGGTGACAATTCTGCTCTTCGGTGATCGCTGCAATCCCCTCGGCCGGGTCCGATCCGGTCGAACCGTTTATATCGCGGCGTGGTGCGGGCGGAGGGACTCGAACCCCCACGACTTTCGTCACGGGAACCTAAATCCCGCGCGTCTACCAGTTCCGCCACGCCCGCATCGGCGATCGCCGACTTGCGCTGCGGCCGGGCGGCGCGGCTTATATCATGGCCAAACTGCGCGGCGCACGCCAAAAATAGGCGCGGGCACGGGCCTTCTCAACCACGGTTTTTGCTCGCGTGTCGCTTCAGTCGCCACGGCCCATCCGCTTCCACATGGGGCCGATCCAATGCCATTGACCTCGGAGCAACTCGAAGCGCTGGTGCGGCGCGAGATCGAGACCAACACGCAATTGGTAAAAGCCGCCGGCATCAAGGTGAACTGATCGGCTCAAGCGATGGGCGGAGGCTCTCCGCGCGGGGCAAGTTGGCCAAATAGTCGCCGATACACCGCCGGCATGGCTTCGGGCAGATCCTCTGAAATCAGCCCGGGCCCGGCGGCATGTCCCGCCTCTCCGTGCAGCCACACCGCCGCCGCTGCGGCTTCGAAAGCGGGCATGCTTTGGGCGAGACAGCTGGCCGCGATGCCGGCCAGCACGTCACCCGATCCGGCGGTGGCGAGCCAGGGTGGTGCGTTGTCGGCGATCGCCGCGCGCCCGTCCGGCGCCGCCACGACCGTATCGGGCCCCTTAAGCAGGATGACGGCCCCAGTCTCCTGGGCGGCCTTGCGGGCCTTCTCAAGCTTCGACGGAGCTTCGGCCTCCAGCGTTTTGAACAGACGACTAAATTCTCCTTCGTGGGGGGTCATCAGCGTGGCCTTTGATCGCGCCTTGATGGCTGCGACCAGCGTTTGACGCTCATCGGCGAAGCTGGTCAGCGCGTCCGCGTCCAGCACGACTGCGCGCTCGCCGGTAAGCGCCGCAAGCACCAATTCGCGCATGGGGTGCCCCACTCCACCTCCCGGCCCCAGCACCACGGTGTTGCGGCGGGGGTCCTTGAGAAACTCGGACAGCTCATCGGCGCCATCGACCGGCCGGACCATGACCGCAAGGCTCGCCGCCGCATTGACCGACAGCGCTTCGCGCGGCGTGGCGATGGTGACGAGACCCGCGCCCGCGCGCAACGCGCCACGCGCGGCAAGGCGCGCCGCCCCGGTCGAGGCGAGGCCGCCCGACACCACGACGGCATGGCCGCGCGCGTATTTGTGGCCGTCAACGCGCGGCAGCGGAAAAGCCTTGCGCCAAAGGTCGGGCGCATTGATCCAGGTGCGGGGCGCAATGTGATCGAGCACGCCCGCGGGAATTCCGATATCTGCGACGCGAACGTTTCCGCAGTGGAGTCGGCCCGGCAACAAGGCGTGGCCGATCTTGCGGCGGAAAAACGTCACCGTCTCGTGGGCATTGACCGCGACGCCCATCGCGGCGGCGCTCGTGCCGTTGATCCCGCTCGGCAGATCGACCGCATAGACGCAGGATGCCGCGTTCATCGCCTCGATCATTGCCCGCGCCAAACCTTCGACTGGGCGGTCGAGGCCGGCGCCGAACAAGGCATCGATGACAACATCCGCCGGCATCAGCGCTGCCGGCTCGGCGGCTAATGAAGGACCTCGCCAGCGCTGGGCGGCGATCGCCGCATCGCCTTTGAGCCGCTCGGGGTCCCCGACCACAAGCGTCCGCACGCGGTATCCGCGGTCGGCGAGAACGCGGGCGGTGACAAAACCGTCGCCGCCGTTGTTCCCGGGCCCGGCGACCACTGCGACGCGCACGCCAGGGGGGTGCCGCGCCGCGACCGCCTCGGCAACCGCCCGACCGGCGTTTTCCATGAGCTCGATCCCCGCAGTGCCGCTCGCAACCGTGCGGCGGTCAGCCTCTGCCATCTCGGCGGTGGTGAGTAATTCGAGCATTAAGGGCGAGAGTAATGCGCTCGGCTTTCGTGCGCGACTCCGCGCCAATTCCTTCGCTGCCAGCGCAGGATACGTGCTAGTGATCACAAAATAGGCAAATTGCTCAAACTCTAATCTCAGGGCCGTGGGCGGCGGTGCGAACCGCTCTGGGGGCATCCGCTAACCGGCTGCATCCCGGCTCTTTTTTGCTCCGGCGGCGCTTGGCACGGACCCTGCTAACCGTTGGCACGGCCACGCCGGCGGCTGCCGCCGGCGTGCCAGGGGAAGGAAACGCGATGAAGAAGATCGAGGCGGTCATCAAACCCTTCAAACTCGACGAAGTGAAGGAGGCGCTGCAGGAGGTCGGACTGCAAGGCATCACGGTCACGGAAGCCAAGGGCTTTGGACGCCAAAAAGGACATACCGAGCTTTATCGCGGCGCCGAATATGTCGTCGATTTTCTCCCCAAGGTGAAGATCGAGATTGTGCTTGGCGACGACATGGTCGAGAAAGCCATCGAGGCGATCCGTCGCGCCGCCCAAACCGGGCGGATCGGCGACGGTAAAATCTTCGTCTCCAATATCGAAGAAGCCATTCGGATCAGAACCGGGGAATCCGGATTGGACGCGATCTGAACCGCTGAGTCCCACCACCTTCCCCGTCCCGCGCTACGACTAGAATACGAAAGGGGTAACCGTTCCATGACGACCGCCAAAGACGCTTTGAAAATGATCAAGGACAACGACGCGAAATACGTCGACTTCCGTTTCACCGATCCACGCGGCAAATGGCAACACGTCACCACGGACATCTCGACGATCGACGAGGACACGTTCAGCGAAGGCATTATGTTCGACGGCTCCTCGATCGCCGGCTGGAAGGCGATCCACGAGTCCGACATGCAGCTCATGCCCGATCCGGAAAGCGCGTGCATCGATCCGTTCTATGCCGAGACGACGCTGATCCTGGTCTGCGACACGCTCGAGCCGTTGACGGGCGAGCCCTACAACCGCGACCCGCGTTCGATCGCCCGCAAAGCGCAGGGACTGGTCAAGTCCATGGGCGTCGGCGACACCGTCTTCTTCGGGCCGGAGGCGGAATTCTTCATCTTCGACGACGTCAAATACGTGGCGCAGCCTTACAACACCGGCTTCAAGCTGGATTCAGTGGAATTTCCGACCAACTCCGACACCGATTACGAGGGCGGCAATCTCGGTCACCATATCGGCTTCAAAAAAGGTTACTTCCCGGTGCCGCCGCTGGACACGGCGCAAGACATGCGCTCGGAAATGCTCGGCGCCATGGCGCGCATGGGCTGCAAGGTGGAAAAGCACCACCACGAGGTTGGCTCGGCGCAGCACGAACTCGGCTTCCAGTTCGCACCCATGGTGCGCATGGCTGATCAGATGCAGATCTACAAATATTGCGTGCAGCAGGTCGCGCAGATCTACGGCAAGACCGCGACCTTCATGCCCAAGCCGGTATACGGCGACAACGGCTCGGGCATGCACTGCCATCAGTCGATCTGGAAGGGCGGCAAGCCGACCTTTGCCGGCAACAAATATGCTGATCTCTCGGAAACGGCGTTGCACTACATCGCCGGCATCCTCAGGCACGCGCGCACCATCAACGCCTTCACCAACCCCACGACCAACTCCTATAAACGCCTGGTGCCGGGCTTCGAGGCGCCGGTGTTGCTCGCCTATTCGGTGCGCAACCGATCGGCCGGATGCCGCATTCCCCTCGCCTCCTCGCCCAAGGGCAAGCGCGTCGAGGTGCGCTACCCCGATCCACTCGCCAATCCCTATCTCGCGTTTTCTGCCATGCTGATGGCGGGTCTCGACGGCATCAAGAACAAGCTCGATCCCGGCCCTGCCATCGACAAGGATCTCTACGATCTGCCGCCGGAGGAGCTCAAACAGATCCCCACGGTCTGCGGCTCGCTGCGCGAGGCGCTCGGCTATCTCGACAAGGATCGCGCCTTCCTCAAGGCCGGCGGGGTGTTCGACGACGACTTCATCGATACCTACATCGACCTCAAGATGCAGGAGATCATCCGCTTCGAACACACGCCGCATCCGGTCGAGTTCGAGATGTATTATTCGGCGTAGCGTCCTCCCAACATCGCGCATCCGTGATGCAACTCAATGGGCGCCTGCGGGCGCCCTTTCTTTATTTCGCGCGACTCCAGAGCACGTCGTAGAGCGGTCAGATTCTTCCCACGGAAACCGCGCCCATCAACATCACGTTGCCACTGTGTCAACGAGCGGGACGAACACATCCTCGATCGGCATTGCCCGGGCGATGAAGTGCTGTTCGACCATGTAAGCGATCAGCGCCTGCAAGGTCGCCCGATTGGCTTCGACGCCATAGGGGAACGCATCGCCCGCGAAAACTTCGTCGATCTCCTCTACATCATCGATCAGCCAGGGGAGCATGACGCTCAGCGAACCAGCGTAGCGCATACGGTTGTGCGCCCGGCGTTTCGATTCGACGAATGCGTCGTAGAGGCTTTGCGCGATCCAGCGTTGCCGCTCGTAGAGTTCGCGGCGGATGGCAATGAGATGCATGATCGGAAAGATCTTAGTCCGTTGGTAGAGTTGGCGCTCGAGCGCCCGGTAGTTGGGAAAGAGGCGGGCGATATGGGGATGACGCCCGAGCTCGTTCGGTTTGCGTGATCCGATCAGAGCATCGATTGCCCCGCGCGCGAGCAGCGTACCGAGCGGCTCAGGGCCGGTGTTTCGCTCGATTTGAACGGGGCGCAGCAGCGCCGGCGCGTGCGGCTTGCCGTGCGCGCCGGGTTTCTCCACCGCGCCCTCCACCCATCGGATGCTCGCGAGATCCACATTGAATTCGTGCGCCAGATGACCGCGGGCCCAAATCGCTGCCGTCTGCGTGTAGAGCGGCAGCCCGACGCGCTTGCCTTCGAGGTCCTTCGGCGCGTGGATGCCGCAGCGGGTATTGACGAAGATGTAGCCGTGGCGAAAGACGCGCGAGGGAAACACCGGCAGCGCGACGAGTGGACAATTGCCTCGCGCCGCCAGGCTAATGAACTCCGACGCCGAGAGTTCCGCGACGTCGAATTCCTGCCCGCCCACCATGCGATCGAAAATCTCGCGTCCCGACCGAAGCGTGATGCAATTGAGGGTGAGTCCCTCGGGGATCACGTCCCCCTCTCGAATAGCTTCCATTCGATCGTAGCGGCAGCAGGCAAAGCTCAGGGCAAGGCGCGACATGGGTCCATCTGTACGGGGCCGCCGCCCCCACCTCCAGAGCAGCAGCGACCGCGCCCAAAAAAGCGTGCCGGACCATCAGGCGCGTGGGGCGGCTTCGCCGCGCCCGTGTGAGCCGGCTGTTAATCCCCACTTTCCAATCTCAAAGGTTGAACGCGTCCATATCCTCGGAAAATCCGGGGAGCCGCGACGAGCAAACCTGACTATTAGCGCTTGGAGAACTGGAACGAACGCCTGGCTTTGGCTCTGCCGTATTTCTTGCGCTCGACCACTCGCGGATCGCGGGTGATGAAACCGCCGCGCTTCAATGCGCCGCGCAGATCGGGTTCGTAGTTCATCAGTGCCTTGGAAAGGCCGTGGCGCACCGCACCCGCTTGGCCCGACAGGCCACCGCCCGAAACCGTGCAGGTGACGTCGTATTGCCCGGCGCGATTGGTCGCCACCAGCGGCTGTTGGATCAGCATGCGCAGCACCGGCCGCGCGAAATAGACCTCGACGTCGCGGGTGTTGACGATGATCCTGCCGGCGCCCGGCTTGAGCCACACCCGCGCCACTGCATCCTTGCGTTTGCCGGTGGCATAGGCGCGCCCTTGTTTGTCAAGCTTTTGCACGTATTTCGGCGCCTCGGGCGCCGCAGCCGGCTTGAGCGCCGACAGTTGATCGAGCGACTGCATGGTTTCGGCCATGGTCATGCGCTCCTTGTGTTCTTGCGGTTCATCGCAGCGACATCGAGCGTTTCGGGGTTCTGCGCGGCGTGCGGATGCGTCGGACCGGCGTAGACACGCAAATTGCCGAGCTGCACGCGGCCCAGCGGCCCGCGCGGAAGCATGCGCTCGACCGCCTTCTCCACGACCCGCTGCGGAAACTTGCCTTCCAGAATCGAGCGCGCGGTGCGCTCCTTCACACCGCCGATATACCCGGTGTGATGACGATAGATCTTTTCCTCGCGCTTCTTGCCGGTGAGCAGGATCTTTTCCGCGTTGACGACGATGACATTGTCGCCACCATCGACGTGCGGAGTGTAGGTGGGCTTGTGCTTGCCGCGCAGCCGCATCGCCACCACGCTGGCCAGCCGGCCGACGACGAGCCCCGTGGCGTCGACGACCACCCACTTTTTCTCGATTTCGGTGGGCTTGGCCGAAAAGGTTTTCATGGCGCAGAGTTCCTTCACCCGCAGCGAACAGGTTTGCAGCGCGCGGCACATACACCCGCAGCGACGCCGAGGTCAACCGTGTGCGCAACCCATTGTCTTTGCAGGTCAACGGTTTGCTATAATGGTTCTATAATACCATTCGCTTCCGGAGGAATTGGATAGGTCGAGGTCACGTGGGCGACGGGCTCGGTCTCGCCGTCCGAACGGATGCTGACCTCCCCGGTGGCAAGCCGCTTGCCAAGCTTGAGCAGCCACGCCTCGGCCACGAGGTCGCGCGGGGCGGGCTTGCGCAAGAAGTTGATGTTGAGATTGATGGTCACCGCCAGCGGCACGGGGCCGATCGCGGCGAGGACCGCCACGTACATGGCAAAGTCCGCGAGCGCCATCATGGTCGGGCCGGAAATCGTACCGCCCGGTCGTACCGAGGCGTGGCGAAATGCCTGCCGGACCCGGCAGCCCCGCTCCACACGGCTTCGATCGCTAGCCCACTGTCCGAACGGAAAACCTGCGGAAACTCAGCGCGAAGAAACCGCTCGACTTCCACGACCGTCATCACAGCCGGCATGCGCCACCCTCCCGGCGCAACAGAACTAGACCATTGGGGCTAAAAGAAAAGCTCGGCGGGGGCCGAGCTCACGTCGACACGCACGGATGCCCGCGGCCGCGACAACTTCAGGCGTGCGCGGGTCGCAGGGTCATGCCTTGCCGAATTGCTTGCGCAGCTCGTCCTTCGCCCGCGTCAAGGCTTTCTTGCGGGACGCGGGCAGGCTCTTGCCGGCACGGTTGATGTAGAAGGTGAGCATGGACAGGGCGGAGCGAAACGGGCTCGTCTTGCGGCGCCTGCTTTTTTCGGCCGACCGTTTCAAGGAGGCCGCAATCCGTTTGGGATCGCGCGATGTAAAAACGCCCTTCTCGAGGGTGAGCGCATCGCTGTGCTCGGTCACATGGCGCGACCAGCGCCGGCCGGACCGGGTCCGACGCGCCGAACTGCTTTGCCTTCCGCGACGGCCCTTGCGCGCGGTACGCCCCTTGGACGCAGTTCCTTTTCTTGTCATGGACATCACCCTGGCGGATTGACGATTATTCCACCCTCAACGCGCCGCATAAGGCCCTCGTTCCGCAGCAGCTTGCGCGCGCCGTGCGTGAGGCTAAGTAGGAGGGGACGGACAGTTACCGGAACCCGAGGCGATGACACCGCACTCTCCCGTTCGCGCCAGAACTCCCGCGGCGGCCTCCGAACCGGCGCTGCTGCGGGAGGATGTCGGTAACATAGCCGTTCTCACGCTCAACCGTCCGCAGGCCCGCAACAGCTTGTCCGAGGCGATGCTGGCGGCATTGTCCCGAGAACTCGAAACTCTGACCGCGGACAAACGCATTCGCGCGGTGGTGCTAGCGGCCCGTGGGGCCGCCTTTTCCGCCGGACATGACCTCAAGGAGCTGACCGCCCATCGCGCCGATGCGGATGGTGGACGCAGTTACACGCGCCATATCATGGAGCGCTGCAGCGCGGTCATGCTGGCCATCCTGCGGCTGCCGCGGCCGGTGATCGCCGCGGTCGAAGCCACCGCCACCGCGGCGGGCTGCCAACTCGTCGCGACCTGCGACCTCGCGGTTGCCTCCACGACCGCCCGATTCTGCACGCCGGGCGTCCATATCGGCTTGTTCTGCTCGACCCCGATGGTCGCGCTTTCGCGCAACCTGACGCGCAAGCACGCGATGGAGATGCTGCTCACCGGCGATATGATCTCGGCCGAGGACGCCTATCGCGTCGGCCTCGTCAATCGGGTCGTGCCGCCGGGCGCCGCGCGTGAGGATGCGCTCAAGCTTGCGCGCAAGATCGCCGCCAAGTCGGCCGCGGTGGTGAAGCTCGGCAAGCAGGCATTCTACCGCCAACTGGAAATGGGCATTGCGGATGCCTACGAGCACGCGACCGAAGTGATGGTGCAAAACATGATGGCCCGCGATGCCGAAGAGGGCATTGCGGCCTTCGTCGAGAAGCGCCAGCCGACCTGGGAGGATCGGTGAGGAGGACTGCGTCGGCGGCAGCCGCCCCTTTCCCCCTGGCGCGGGCGCCCATATCTTCGATCCGAAGGCGGCTCCCGTGAACCACGACAGCTACGACGACCGCTACATCCGCGGCATCCTCAACACCGTGAAGACGATCGCGATGGTGGGCGTTTCGGCCAATACCAGCCGGCCGAGCTATTTCGCCTTCAAGTATCTGCTCGAGCGTGGTTACCGCATGATTGCGATCAACCCAGGCCTCGCAGGACAGGAACTGCTGGGCCGCAAAGTCTACGCCAAGCTCGCCGACGTACCGGAACCCGTCGACATGGTCGACGTCTTTCGCGCGTCACGCTACGCGGTCGAAATCGTCGAGGAGGCGCTCGCGCTGTCGCCGCGCCCGCAGGTGATCTGGATGCAGCTTGGCATCCGCAACGACGCGGCGGCGAAACTCGCCGAAGCAAACGGCCTCAAAGTGGTGATGAACCGCTGCCCGAAAATCGAATACGGGCGTCTGTCGTCGGAGATTGCCTGGATGGGGGTCAACACCCGCACGCTCACCGCCAAGAAGCCTCGGCTTTTCGGACGCGGCATCCAGCGCATGGCGCTTGACCGCGTCACGCTCGCGGGCGGCGCCACCGACGCCACGATGCGCGCACAGAAAGTCGATGAGCCGGGTCAGTAGCGCGGACGGGTTCTTGCGCGCTTGTCGGTCGTGTGCGCTGCCGCGGCGTCGGAAGTCTTGACGGGCACAAGCGCTTCGATAAACCACCATCAGCATCCGTGGACCGCCCGGTCCCGGCACCACGAGGACCGGCCATGAACGACCGCACTCCAGGCTTTGCCACGCTCGCGATCCATGCCGGTGCCCAGCCCGATCCGACCACCGGCGCGCGCGCCACGCCGATCTATCAAACGACGTCATTCGTGTTCGAGGACGTCGACCACGCGGCTTCGCTGTTCGGCCTGCAAACCTTCGGCAACATTTATACGCGCATCGGCAATCCGACCAACGCGGTGCTGGAAGAGCGCGTCGCCGCGCTCGAAGGCGGCACCGCGGGTTTGGCGGTTGCCTCCGGCCATGCCGCCCAGGTCGTCGTCATGCACTGTCTGATGCGGCCGGGCGATGAACTCGTGGCGGCAAAAAAGCTTTACGGCGGCTCGATCAATCAGTTCAACCACGCGTTCAAGAATTTCGGCTGGAACGTGGTGTGGGCGGAACCCGATGACATCGGCACTTTCGAGCGCGCGGTCAGCCCGAAGACCAAGGCGATTTTCATCGAGTCGATCGCCAATCCGGGCGGCGTCATCACTGATATCGAGGCGATCGGAAAGATCGCCAAGAACGCCGGCGTGCCGCTGATCGTCGATAACACCTTGGCCACGCCCTATCTGTGCAAGCCGATCGACTACGGCGCCGATATCGTGGTGCATTCGCTCACGAAATTTCTCGGCGGCCACGGCAACTCGATCGGCGGCGTCATCGTCGACGGCGGCACCTTCAATTGGTCGCGCGAAAAGCGCTACCCGATGCTCTCTGAACCGCGGCCGGAATATCATGGCATCGTGCTGCACGAGACGTTCGGCAATTTTGCTTTCGCCATTGCCTGCCGCGTGCTGGCGCTGCGCGACCTCGGGCCGGCGCTGTCGCCGTTCAACGCATTTCTCATCCTCACCGGCATCGAGACGCTGCCGTTGCGCATGCAGCGGCACTGCGACAATGCCTTGGCGGTGGCGCAATGGCTCGCGCAACAGCGCGCGGTGGCATGGGTCAGCTATCCGGGCCTACCCGGCGACCGCTACCACAATCTGGCGAAGAAATACGTCCCCAAGGGCGCGGGTGCCTGCTTCACGTTCGGACTCAGGAGCGGCTATGACGCGGGCGTGCGGCTCGTCTCCAACGTGAAACTGTTCTCCCACCTCGCCAATATCGGCGACACGCGTTCGCTGATCATTCATCCGGCTTCGACCACGCACCGCCAGTTGACGGACGCGCAGAAAGTTCAAGCCGGCGCCGGTCCCGACGTGGTTCGCCTCTCGATCGGGCTCGAGGACAAGGACGATATCATCGCCGATCTCGAGCAGGGCTTGGCGGCGGCGTGAGCTGGCCCGTCAAAGAGAGCATTCAGTGAGCCGATCCAAAACCAAACGCGCGCTCGATCATTTCGAAGGCTTGTAGTCTTACGACACGGTCGTCGCTATTCTTTGACTGGCGGCGCCGTTGCCCCGCTGGGTGTGCTGCCGGGTCTGGAGGAGCATTGATCCGGCGAACGAATCGCGGGGCCGCGGGTGTGTGCCAGGGCGACTAGCTAACGTACCTGCCCCGCCCGGGAGCGCTACGCGATCACATTCGCCTTGCTCAGAAATCCCCACACGTCGACGACCGGCTTGCCGGCGAAGTCGAGCTCGTGATGGGCCGAATGCGGCGCGCACAGGATGAGCAAATCGCTGCGTTTTATTACGTCGTCGAGCGCAAGAAATTCGGGATCGGTGGTCACGTATGGGTCGGTAGTGCGAGCACGAGCGGAACGCCGATGTGACCGGCACCGCCGACAACCGTCAGGTCGGCGGAATCGAGCCGCGAGCACAGTTTGGCCCGTTGTAGGGATTCCGATTACAGCAGACGTTAGGCGCGCGGCATGATTGGTACCGCGGCGTTTTGATTTTTTATTTTAACGAACCTATGATTGCGAATGATTGCGCCTCGGGCGGGCATCATGTCGCCGATACGGCAAAGGTCGTAAGTATTCCCGGTTGCATGCTCCACCCTCGATCTAGGGGGGCGGAACGGTTGCTCGACACCACGGAAAAAACTCTGATCGCCCCCGACGGAAGACGGCTCGACCTTTACAGCAAAGAAGCCTTTGAGCTGATCTCAGACCTCTGGCTGAAGATCGGTTGGGACCAGAAATATTCCTACACTTTTACGTGGCTCGGCCGCCCGATCATTCAGCATCCGGAAGATTTGGTGCGGCTGCAGGAGGTGGTCTTCACGTTGCGACCTAATGTCGTCATTGAGACGGGCGTAGCGGATGGAGGGCTATTAGTCTTCTATGCATCGCTCTTCAAGGCCATGCGCAGTGGAGGTCGCGTCGTGGGCATTGACATTGAAATCCCCGCAAAAACCCGGAAGGCCGTCGAAGGACATGAACTCGCTATTTATATTTCTCTCATTGAGGGTGATGCTATTAGACCGGAAGTGGTGGCGCGTGTACGAGAGCTAGTTCGTCCAGGCGACACGGTCATGGTTATGCTGGCCGCTAATCAAGCCAAGGCTCGCGTGCTCAAGGAGCTCGAGGTGTATGCATCCCTGGTAAGTGTCGGCTCTTACATCGTTACGACGAATGGCATCGCCGGACTGGTGTATGATACGCCTCGCGGCAAGGCGGAATGGAATTCCGACAACCCTACTCAGGCAGTGTGCGAATTTGCCGCGCGCCATCCCGAGTTTGTTCTGGAAGAACCTAAATGGCGGTTCAATGACAGTCAGCTCAATCGACCGATCACGGCTTGGCCTGGGGCTTGGCTTAGGCGAGTCAAATGAACGGCGAAAACTGCCCTCCACAGCTTAAAAGAACCAATCGAGGCCCTCGAGGCCCTCGTAGCCTCGATGGCTATCGTAGGAGGCGAAGTGCTTGAGGTGCGCCCCGGCGTTTCTCAAGAGGTCCAGACACCTTCGCGGTCGAACACAGCCGTCCTTCTCGCACGTCGACTTCGTACCTACCCGGCTGTTCGTGAAAACCGGGATCCCGTTCGACGATCAGACCACGGTCACCTCGGGGACGGGCACAATGAACTTTCCGCCGCACCGGCGGAACTCGCCTTGCTGAGCGAGGATTTCATCCGCAAAGTTCCATGTCAGCAACAACACGTAGTCGGGCCGCCGTTTCAGCAGCGCCTCGGGCGGCAGGATTGGCAGGTGGTTGCCAGGCGTGAAGCGGCCCTGCTTGAGCTGACTGCGGTCGACAACGAACTCGATCAGCCGCCGATCGATGCCGAACGCATTCATCAACGTGCTGCCCTTGGCAGAAGCACCATAGGCCGCGATCCGATGCCCCGCGTTTTGCAGCCGCTGCAACAGCGCCAACAACTGCTGCTTGAGGCGCGCGACCCGGTCGGCGAAATCGCGATAGTAGCCGAAAGTCAACAAACCCTCGGCCTTTTCCTTCGCCAACAACTCGGCAACGTGAGCCGACACTTGCCCGCCCTCATGCGTCACGAACAGCCGCAGCGAGCCGCCATGGATTGGAAGCAGTTCGACGTCGCGGATCATCAGACCGTGGCGTCGGCAGAGCGCCTCGACCGAACTCACAGAGTAATAGCTAAAGTGCTCGTGATAGATCGTGTCGAACTCAAGCTTGTTGATGAGGTCACGGACGTATGGCGCTTCAATGACGGCGACGCCATCCGGCTTGAGCACCTGCTTGATTCCGCCGACAAACGTATTCGGATCGGGAACATGGGCGAATACGTTGTGCGCGTGGATGACGTCAGCGAATTGCCCCCCTGCTGCGAGACGTCGGGCAAGTCCCTCGTCGAAGAACTCGATGAGGGTTGAAATCCCTTTCTTGATCGCGAGCTGCGCGATGTTGGCTGCCGGCTCGATGCCAAGAACCGGAATCCCACGCGCCTTGTAGAATTGCAGCAAATATCCATCGTTGCTGGCGATCTCGATCACCCGGCTCGTGGCGCCCAGGTCGTAACGCTCGATCAGCGCCTCGACCAACGTGCGTGCGTGCTCGACCATCGTGTCGGAGACCGACGAGGCATAGGTATAGTCGCGGAAGAGCCGCTCGGGCGGCACGGTCTCGCCGATCTGGGCGAGCGCGCATTGCGGGCAGAAATAGAGTTCCAGCGGAAACCGGTCCTCCCTCTCGCGCAATTGCCGGTTTGTGAGCAAGGCGTTCGCGAGCGGAACGCATCCGAGGTTCAGCACTTGCAAGAGAACCGTGTGGCCGCAGGATCGACAACTTGGTCGGTTGTGCGAGTCTGCGCCCACCGCACTCACCATCGCTTCCAGGGCGGCACTCCCGACAACCACAACCGCTCAAGCCCCTGCTTGTCGCGCAACGTGTCCATGCACTGCCAGAAGCCCTCGTGCCTATACCCGGCGAGTTGTCCGTCGTCGGTCAGCCTTTCCAAGAGATCGACCTCGAGCACGTCCTCGTCCTTATGCAAATAGTCGAGCACGCCGGGCTCCATCACCATATAGCCGCCGTTGATCCAGGCATTTTCGGTGACGCGCTTTTCGGCGAAATCGGCAACCCGATCTCCCTCGAAGATGATGTTGCCAAAGCGCGCCAGGGCCGGCACCGCCGTCACGGTCGCCAATTTTCCATGGCTTCTGTGGAAGGCCACGAGGCGGTCGAGCGGCACGTCGGATACGCCGTCACCATAGGTCAGCATGAAGGTTCCGCCGCTGATGAATGGAGCAAGCCGCCGCACGCGCCCGCCGGTGAGCGTATCGAGACCCGTATCGATAAGATGAAGCTTCCAAGTCTCCTCATGGCGGCGCCGCCGCTCCACCTTGCCGGTGCCGAGATCGATCGTGAGGTCACTCGCCATGTCGGCGAACTGCAAGAAAAAGTTCTTCACGATCTCGGCCTTGTAGCCGAGCGCCACGACGAACTCCTCGAAGCCATAGGAGGAATAGAACTTCATGATGTGCCAGAGGATGGGATGCTGGCCGATCTGCACCATCGGCTTGGGGATGGCGATCGTCTCCTCGGAAAGCCTGGTGCCAAAGCCCCCCGCAAGGATCACGACCTTCATGCGGTGCCCCGTAACGGCACCGGATCGTCGGCCAAGTGATGGAGCCGCTCGGAAAACGCGTCGATCTGCCGGCGCGTAACGGCACCGATGTCGTCCCCGTTCCAGAAACCGCGGTACCAGTCCGCGGTCCAATTCACGGCATCATCGAACGAGAGCACCGGCCGCCAGCCCAGCAGCGCGCGAGCGTGCGTGGCGTCGAGGGTGAGAAAAGACGCTCGCCTGCAAAACGTTGCGGTTCCCATGATATTGGTGGCACAGGTCCCGAGTGGGTCCGCATAGGACAGCCGCACCAGCGCTTGGGCTGCCATATGAATCACGATCTCCGGCTCGCAATCCGCAAGCGTGCGCGCAACGAGCCCGTACTCGGCAATGTCGCCGTAGGTATCGGTAGCGCGGCCGCGGACGCAGAGCGCAAAAAGACCGGGATCGGTGTGGGGCGGCAGGGAAAGCCCGGTCACTCGCGCCCCGAGCCTTCTCAGCCATAGCACCAACCATGCACCCTTGAACCCGGTATGGCCGGTGACGAAGCGCGGCGGTCGCGCCAGAAGCTCGTATCGAACACGTACATCAAATGATCCGGTGTTGCGCCCGTTCGAGCTCCTTGGGATAGGTGACCCCGGAGCTCTGACTCGGTGAGCCGGACCGTGCGCTTCGCGTGTAGACAAGTCGCCCCCCCCCAAAGGGTTCGAGGTCACTGGCCGCGCCGGTCATGACCATGAGAGACGTCTGATCTCGCGCGTGGCCTATCATAAAGCTGCGGCGCTCGGCAATGTGGACGCCGTGACCTCCTCGCCTTGAGAAAACTGCACACCCTGCTCACGAGGACTTGCGCAGCGTGCGCGCGACATAGTCACGAATACGGTCGAGTGTCTCTGGTGCGGTCCAGATCTGCTCGATGGCGGCATCGAGGACCGGGTCTTGCATGCGGTCCAATACCGGTTGGCGGGTCTGCCGTTTGCTCAAGGCAAAGGCTTGCGGCGGCAGCGCAGCCAGCGCATGCGCGGCAGCGATCGCGCGGTCGAGCAGAGCCCGCTCCTCGACGAGCTCATGCACCCAGCCGCGTTCGACCGCCGCGGGCGGCGGATAGGTGGCGCCGCTGAAGAGCGCCTCGGCGAAAAATTGCGGCGCGGTGGCGCAGCGCATGATGTCCATGGGAACGGGCGGGAATGGAACGCCGACGAGAAGTTCCGTCACCCCAATGCGCCCGCCATTGCGTGCCATCAGCCGCCTGTCGGCGGCGCAAGCGAGCACGCAGCCGCCGGCGATGGCGTGGCCGTTGATCGCGGCCACGACCGGCGCCGGATGGGAGAAGACCGTGGACAGCATCGTGCTCAGCGCGGGCAGGAACTTGCGGATATAGGGCGCGCCGCCCTCGATCAGGCGCAGAAGGTCGACGCCGGCGGAAAATATGCGTCCGCTTGCGGTCAGCACGACGGCGCGCCCGGGCGGCAGCCCGGCGAAGCCCGCGGTCAGCGCTTCGCAGAACTCGAGACTCATGGCATTGGCCTTGCGGTCGGCCAGGCGCAGCAGCGCCACGCCGTCTTGCTCGGCGACCTCGATCATGTCGCTTGCTCGCCGTGACGCATCGGCGGACCTGCGGCCGGCTCGCCGACGCTCGCGGGCGCACGCGCGAGGGGCTGGGCGTGCACTAGTGCCAGGGCGAGCACCACCAGCGCCATGGCCTGGTGCGATAGCGCCAGCACGAGCGGCGCCTGGTGCAGGAGGGTTGCAATCCCGAGCGCCGCCTGAAGCGTGACCGCCGAAGCCAGGGCGAGCGCCGTCGTCAGCACGGGCCCTCCCCGCAGCGTGCACGCGACATCGGTTGCATGCAGCAGCACGAACGCTACCAGCGCATAGGCCAGCATGCGATGGTCGAATTGCACCGTCAGCGTGTTTTCGAACAAATTGCGCCAGAGCGGGGCATAAAAGAACAGGCGCGAGCCTTCCGGCACTAGGCTCCCATCGATCAGCGGCCATGTATTGTAGATCAGGCCGGCGCGCAGGCCGGAAACCAGCGCACCCAGGTAGATTTGGAGGATGCCGAGGACGAGAAGAGCCAAGGCGCCCGAGCGAATGCGCCTCGGCACAATGATGGCCGCACGCGGGAGTAGGCTTTGCGCTGTCCACACAACGGCGGCGAAGATCAGACACGCGAGCGTCAAGTGGAACGCCAACCAATATTGCGACACGCGCACGCGCTCGGAGAGGCCCGAGGCGACCATCAACCAGCCGACAATTCCGAGCGAGGCACCGAGCGCGAAAATCGTCCATAAACGCGGGCGCAACGACGGCTCGATCCAGCCGCGCCAGAGAAACCACAACAAAGGAAGCAGAAATGCAGCTCCGACGAGCCGTCCCAGCAGCCGATGCGTCCATTCCCACCAATAGATTGTTTTGAACTCGTCGAGGCTCATTCCCGCATGGCGCTCGCGGTACTGCGGGATGGTCTTATACTTGTCGAATTCGGCCTGCCACGCGCGCGCATCGAGCGGCGGCACCACGCCGGTTACCGGTTTCCATTGGACGATCGAGAGGCCCGATTCGGTAAGCCGCGTCGCCCCGCCCACGATCACGGTCACGAACATGAGGCACGCGACCGCCAGCAGCCAGAATCTGACGGCGCGGCGGTTCGCGGCGGAAGGAGCAAGGCTCATCATGCGATCATTCAATTGCCGGCGTCGCCGCGCGGACCATATAGTCGTGCATCCGCTCCCGCAATTGAGCAAACATGCCCGTCCGCCTGCGCAAGTTCCTCGGCGCGATCATGCTGATCGTTCTGGTAGTGACGTGGGCGCTGCTGGCGATGGCGCTCGCGCAATCGCCCCTCATCAAGGCCAACGGGGTGGTCGAGGTGCTCTATTATGCCATCGCCGGTCTCGGCTGGGTGTTGCCTGCCATGCCGCTCATTCGGTGGATGTCGCGGGCCGATTCTGATTAGGATTCGGGATTTGCGATGCGTGCGATTTCCGAGGATCTGGCCCATCACCACGAAGGCTCCATAACGATTAAAGATGAGATCTTGATGCCAATGGAACATGATGGCAACGCTACGGCCAATGGTGCTCTTCCCGGATAACCGTCTCTGAAACGCGGGCAGGTCCGCCTTTGCTTATTTTCCTGAGAGCACGTAGCGGCACGTTCGGCCAATAACCCAAATCGCAACGGCTGGGATGGCGAAAACAAAAAAGCCCTCGAAATCCTGCGGACGGACCGCCGCGTTCAAAAGAGCAGGCAGCGCCAGCAGCGCTGTAATGAGGTTCCCCGCCCAAAAGAGCCCCTCGCCGAGTCTTGCGCGCATCCAAGACCTCTCCAGCTGCATTGTACAGCAATCCGCGTCGCGCCAATAGTTCGCGGGCGATGGCGGCTGGATTTTCAAATCGCTCGACTTGGGAGGTTGACAGAGACAGCGCCGCGGGAACGGCTGCTCTCGCGTTTACGCTTCTGGCCATCGCTTAGCGCGTTTAGCGGGGGTCGTGCCGCCTCATCTTGCGCGACTGTGGCGATTGAATCCAGAACGGCCAAGTTGCGGGCGCCATCGGGCAGGAAAATTGCGGATGTGATTGATGTTATCGCCGCAGCTTTGGACTTGTTGCGGGTAGTTGCGATCGAATTTATAGTGGTTGCGCCGGACGGAGCGTAGCGCAGCCCGGTTAGCGCACCAGTCTGGGGGACTGGGGGTCCCGGGTTCAAATCCCGGCGCTCCGACCACTACATCGATGCAATTCAACAATAAATTTACGGTGCGCTCCTGCAAAGCGAGTGCCCGTTTGCAAACCGTTTGCAGATTTGTTCTGCGGGAGTTCTGATTCACGCGAGCCGAGCCGGAGCCGTAGCCCTATAATTTGCACGCAGCAACGGTCTGCAAATCCATCTTGTCCGCTCGCGCCCAGCCGGCACAGGAACGTTTGCGAGTTCGCCGTTGCAGGCTCGAAGACGCATTTGCCGTCTTCGATTTTAGGGGGCTGGTGACCATTTTTTGGATTTTACAAAAGTACAGGCGCGCCTATCACCAACAAAGCGGTGCAATGTGCGGGTGAAGGGAATCGTGATCTGCAGGCAGGCAAAGGGGGATAGCTGCAAAACTCGGGCATTTGGCGCTCAATAGCATCAACGGGTTAAAGGCGCTCTGCAAAACGCTCCAACCGCAAATCGACTGGAGAGCCGTCACCATGGATAAGTGAATTTCTCACAGGCAAACGCCCCCGTGAGGCACCGCCCCTTTTCAGGGACGGGTCTCAAATCCGCTCTTACACTACCTTAATGTGGCAATGGACGAAGACGACCATGCGCTCGAACATGTCGCCGGTCTTCGAGAGATCCGGCGAGTGCGCCGCGTGTCGCTCAGCATCGATATATTCCAGGGCGATCTCGCCGCCGGCCTTCCGGTAATTCGCGACGAAGCGCTGGGGCTCGTTCCCCGGGAAGCTGGCATCCTCGTCCTTGTAGTCGTGCAGCACGTCCCCGCGGCCCTGGAACCAAACCGCCGGCGGAGTTTCGATCTTCTCGCCACGCTCGAGTGCGAGCATGGGGTTACCCTCCGCCATGTTAGCCTCGCTGCGCCAGTAGGCGTCCTGGCGCGGGATGATGGACTTCGGCCATTCCGGCGGATTGGCGCAGGCGAGCGCGCGCTTCGCGTGCCTATACCGGCTCAACGGATTGATCACCGGCCATGACATCAGGACACAGCCCACTGTCGCATCCTGCGCGCTGGAACCTGCCGGCAGAGAGATTGCCGCGTAGCGCGCATCCCGCGGCCGCATAGCGACGAGCATGGCAAGATGTCCGCCGCTCGACTGGCCGGAGAGGCCCACCAGTTCGGCGCGGGTCTTCAGCGCACGCGCATTGAGCTTCGCCCAGCGCACCGCGTAGTTGATGTCCTGCAC
>Ga0306920_100001955_pt1 | contig 25741 bp, 21 predicted proteins | sample flu12Cox44000170_FD_204666 | JGI IMG/M metagenome (GOLD analysis project Ga0306920, IMG submission 204666) | Lab enrichment of tropical soil microbial communities from Luquillo Experimental Forest, Puerto Rico - flux4day.12C.oxic.44.000.170 (v2)... | ecosystem: Environmental > Terrestrial >...
GTCAGCACGCAGGTGCCGCCCTTGGCGGTGATGTTCACATAGCTGTCGACGTCGGCGCCCTGGAGCTCGCCGACCGTGACGATCACCTTTTGCGCCATCAGGCCGTAGGTGACCTCGGCGATGCCCATCAGCGCGGCGTTGATGTCGGGGTAGACGTGGGTGGCGCCGAACTTCAGCGCCTGATCGCGCTTCCACTCCACCGGGTCGATCGCGAAGATGTAGCGGGCGCCGGCCGCGACGGCACCCTGCAGCGCCGCCATGCCGACCCCGCCGACGCCGACGATCGCGACGTCTTGACCCGGCCGGATGTCGGCGGTGCGGACCGCCGAACCGTAGCCGGTGGTGACGCCGCAGCCCACAAGTGCGGCCACCTCGAACGGGACCGACGGATCGATCTTCACCACCGAGGTGCGGTGCACGACCATGTAGGGCGAGAAGGTGCCCAGCAGCGTCATGGGGAAGACGTTCTGGCCGCGTGCCTGGATGCGGAAGGTGCCGTCGGACACCGCCGTGCCACCCAGCAGGCCGGCCCCCAGGTCACACAGGTTGCGCATGCCCGCCTGACACGACGGGCAGGTTCCGCAGGACGGGATGAACGACAGCACGACGTGGTCACCCGGGGCGATGTCCTCCACGCCCGGCCCAACCTCGGTGACGATGCCCGCACCCTCGTGCCCGCCGAGCACCGGGAAGCCCGCCATGGGGATGCCGCCGGTGACCAGGTGATGGTCTGAGTGGCACATGCCCGCCGCTTCCATCTGGATCTTGACCTCGTGCGCTTGCGGGTCGCCGATCTCGATTTCCTCGATGGACCACGGCTGGTTGAACTCCCAGATCAGTGCGCCTTTTGTCTTCACGTTGGACCTGACCCCATTTCGCCTTTGAATTGATCAGAACTACCCGGCCATCATGCCGGGCAGCGTTGGTGACGAGCGCCACAGGGCACTCTTTGTCGGGTCAGCATAGCGCGTCAAACAACCAAATGCTTGGTTGGGTCCGTCTCACCAGATCGGGACGGGCGCTTTCCCCAGCGGGTAGTAGCCGGGGAGCTTCTCACCGGCGAGGCTGCGCTCGATCCGCTTCTGCATGCCCTTGGACAGCTTGCCGGCCTTCATCAAGTCCAGGTACAGCGCCTGAACGTGGCCGAAGTCGAAGAAGTCCCGCTGCCACTCGATGAGCTTGTCGGCGTTGAGCCGAAACCAGCTGCCGCCGATCCCGTAGATCTCCTGCTGGTCGCCGTCACCGTCGACGACGACCTGCTTCCAGAAACCGACGATCTCACCCTGGCGGTCGTCGATGAGGACCTTCTGGTAGGGGTACTGCCAGTTTTCGAGGCCTTCCATTTCCAAACCGAGCGCGATGTCGCGGATCTCGTCGATCCCGACGCACATCACGTCCTCCTTGGGCCCGATGTTCCAGCCGTACGTGGCGTCGGGAGCGTAGAAGTCGGCCAGCGGCTTCCAGTCGCCAGTCTTCTCGCAGTCCTTGTTGGCCTTGAGCCAGGACTGCACCCACTCGTCGAGCTCCGCACGGGTGAATCCCGATTTTTCTGCCACGATTACTCTCCTGATTCCTTGATGAACAGTGCCTGAGTTGGGCAGGCGATCACGGCCTGCTCGATCTCCCCGCGGGCATCCTCGGGTGGTTCGGCGTCAAGGATTTCGACCTTGCCGCGCTTGGGCACCCGGAAGTAGTCGGGGGCTTCCAGCTCACACATCGCATGGCCCTGGCACAGATCCAGGTCGGCCACCACTCGATAACCCATATCACCCTCCGATCTAGCTCGCCTTCTTTCTCAGGCGGTAGCGCGCTTTGGCGGGCCGGGCGAGCTGCACCACCATCTTGGAGTGGTCGTTGCGATAGCTGTCGGCTGGCTGCGCCATCTCGAACTTATACTCGCGCAACAGAACCGAGAAGATCGCTTTGATCTGCATGGTCGCAAACGCCGCGCCCACGCACCGGTGCCGGCCCGCGCCGAACGGAATCCATGTCCAGCGGTTGGCGAGGTCGGCCTGTTCGGGCTTGTTGTACCGGTCCGGGTTGAAGGCGTCGGGGTCGGGAAAGTCTTCGGGAATTCGGTTCGAGATCGCCGGGGACGCGGCGACGTAGTCGCCGTTGCGGATCGGGAAGCCCTCGACGTCGAAATCGCCCTTAGCGACGCGCATCAGGATGATCAACGGCGGGTGCAGCCGCAGAGTCTCCTTGACCACGTTGTCCAACTTCGGAATCTGGCGCAGCGCATGGAAGCTCACTTCCTGGCCGTCGGCGTAGAGCTCCTCGAGCTCGGCGAGCACCTCGGCGTAGACCTCGGGATGGCGGATCAGCTCGATCAACGTCCACGCCGAGGTCCCGGAACTGGTGTGGTGGCCCGCGAACATCAACGAGATGAACATTCCCGTGACCTCGTCGGCGGAGAACCGGGGATTGCCCTCTTCGTCCTTGATCGACACGAGCACGTCGAGCATGTCGCGGTCGCCTTTTTCCTTGGGAGGGTTGGCGATCCGCTGGTTCATGATCTCCTGCACCAGCGCCACCAGGTCCTTGCGGGCCTGATCGCGGCGCTGGAAGCTCTCTATCGGCAGGTAGGGGTCGACGTAGCACAGCGGGTCGGTGCCGCGCTCCAATTCGTGGTAGTAGTGGGCGAACCGGGAATCCAGCTGGTTGCGGAATTTCAGCCCGATCAGGCAGGCCGTCGAGGTGTAGATGGTCAACTCGGCGAAGAAGTCGAGCAGGTCGATTTCGCCCTCGTCGCCCCAGTCGGCGATCATCCGCTTGACTTCGCCCTCGATTGTGGCCGCGTGGCCCTTCATCTGCTCGCCGCGCAACGCCGAGTTGTGCAGCATCTCCTTGCGCCGCTCGGGACTGGCGTCGAAGACGACACCCTTGCCGAAGATCGGCGTCATGAACGGATACGCCTCGGCCTGGTCGAGATCCTCGTCGGCGGAACGAAAGAAGAACTCGTTGGCGTCGGCGCCGGACAACAGGGTGACGTGCTTGTCCGCCAGTTGGAACCAGCCCACGTCCCCGCACTCGTCGCGGGTGCGCTGCATCAGGCCGATCGGGTCGGTGCGGAACTCTTCGAGGTGACCGTGTTCGTCTTCGCCGCCGGAAACCCGGGGCACGATGGCGGTTGTCATGAATCCTGTGCCTTCTCATCCATTTTGAGTTGCTGGCGTTCCTTCGTCTTGGTCAAGGGCGCCTCGGGCTGCAGTTCCATGTTGACCACGAAGCCGCCCCGGGGCGTCTCGGCGACGAACGTGATCGCCCGGGCGAGGTCGGACGCCCGTAGGAAATAGTCGTGGCGCGCCTGACCCCATTTGGCCCAGTCCTCCAGCGCCGGGCCGATCGCCTCGGCGGGCAGGCTCCAGCCCATCGCGGTCTTGGTGGGGCCGGGGTGCACGATCGACGCTCGCACGCCGGTGCCCTCGAGCTCCATCTGCAGATTGGTGACCATTGCCACCAGCGCGGCCTTCGCGGCACCATACGCGCCCATGTGGGGGCGCTGGCGCAGCGCGACATCGGAACCCACGAAGATGAGATCGCCGCGCTGACGGTCGACCATGCCCGGGAGCACCGCGGTGGTCAACCGGTTGGCGCCGATCAGATGGATCTGGATCTGCGATTCGAAAGTCTCGGAGTCGATTTCGTGCAGGCGCCCGAAGAAGGTGTCGCCGGCGCCGGTGACCATGACCTCGATGTCGCCGAGCTGCTCGGTGGCCTGATGTACGAATCCCTTGACGGACTCGGCGTCGGTGACGTCGAGCGGCAGTGCGATCGCCTCACCCCCGTCGGCGCGGATCTTCTCGACGATCTCCTGGCACTTCTCGACGCGCCGCGCGCCCAGCGCCACCGGAAAGCCGTGCGCGGCAAGCTCGACGGCGGTGGCCGCCCCGATTCCCGACGATGCGCCGGCGACAATCGCGGGCCTACGGGCCGGGTGTGGTTCGAAGCGGGGCATTCAGGAGACCTCCACGCTGATGGGTAGATGGGCGAACCCGCGGACATTGCTGGAGTGGACGCGGACGGCGTTGGCCTCGTCGACCTCATATCCGCGGATTCGTTTGAACAGTTCGGTGAGCGCGACTCGGGCCTCCATGCGGGCCAAGTGCGCGCCCAGGCAGAAGTGCGCGCCGCTGCCGAAACTCAATAGCCTGGGCCCGATTTCGCGGCCGATCAAGTAGTCGTCGGGGTTGTCGAACACCCGCTCGTCACGATGGGCCGACCCGGGCAGCAGCAACAGGACGTCGCCCTCGGGGATGGTGGTGTCGTAGAGGGTGAGCTCCCCGGACACCGTCCGGGCCAGGATCTGGCTGGACGTGTCGTAGCGCAGGGTTTCCTCGACCCACAGGGGCACCCGAGAAAGATCGGTATAGACCCCGGCCAGCTGATCGGGATTCCTGTGGCCCCAAAAAGCCGCATTGGCAAGAAGTTTGGTGGTGGTCTCGTTGCCGGCGATCACCATCAGGAACATGAACCCGAGGATTTCCTCGTCGGTGAGCCGGTCGCCGTCGATCTCGGCGGCCAGCAGCGCCGACGTCAGGTCCTCGGTAGGTTTTTTGCGCCGCTGGGCGATCATCTGCTGGTAGTAGACGATCAGGTTGATCGACGCCTCGATCGCCGAGGCCGGCACGTCGTTGACGCCGTCCTCGCGGTGCATCACGCCGTCGGCCATGGCGCGGATTCGGTCGCGATCCTCCAGCGGCACGCCCATCAGTTCGGAGATCACGTCCATCGGCAGCTTGCCGGCGAATTCCGCGACGTAGTCCACTGTTTCTGAGGTTCCCGAAGTCGCCTTGTCCAGCATGGTGTCGAGGTGTTGGACGGCGAGCTCGGTGACCCGCGGTTCGAGCTCTCGAATCCGGCGCGGCGTAAAGCCTTTCGACACCAGCGTGCGCAGGCGCAGATGCGCGGGATCGTCCATCGCCAGGAACGACATCGTCTTTGACGCGTGCGGTCCGCGCGACACCGGGTCCAGCGACACGCCGTCGCGGTTGGACAGCGAGGTGCTGTTGCGGAAGCCCTGCCACACGTCCTGGTGCCGCGACAGCGCCCAGAAATTCAGTTCCTCGTTGCGGTAGAGCGGGGCCTCGTCGCGTAACCTCTTGTAATACGGGTACGGGTCTTCGTGGAAGTCGTAGTCGTAGGGATCGAGGACCGGCTTCTCGGTCTTTACGGTCATCTGTCTTCTCCGGGCTGTTCTCCAGGCGGCGGCAGGATGAGGCCGACGACATAACCGAGACGGTCGGCGATTTGGTGATAGGTGAAGGCGCCGCTGGCGGCGTTCACCAGCGCGCCGAAGAAAGTCATCTCGAGCGCGGACACTGTGCGCGCATCGGCGTCCGGTCCGATCGCCGAGGTGATGCGCCGATGGATTTCGGTGCCGATGCGGTCGCGCGCGGACCGCACCGCCGGATCGGCGCCCCCCGACAGCAGCGCCGTCGTGCACGCCGCGGCGACCTCGGGCTCGTCGGCGACCACCAGGGCCAGATGGCGCAACGCCTTGTCTACCCGGGTCTGCATGGGCTCGTTCACGTCGGTGAAGTACGGGACCCGCTGCACCAGGTCGAGGTAAACCTCGGCGATCAGGTGGTTCTTCGACGAGAAGTACGTGTAGGCGGTGGCCGGGGCCACCTTGGCGCGGGCCGCCACCGCGCGCACCGTCAGGTCGGCGTACGAGTTCTCGCGCAGCGTCTCGATGCCGGCGGCGAGCACCTTGCGGAAGGTCTCCTCCTGACGGCGGTTGCGCGGCACCTCCCTGGCCGGGCCGCCGGTGTTGGGAGTGATCGCGACGACTGAATCGCTGGACACATGTCCAAGCTATCCGATACGTGCGGCGCGAGGCAAGTGCGGTGAGCAAAGTACCTGCTAATCGACATGCCAGCGACCTCGCCGGAGGCCGGCGCTTGCACTTTGGACGGCCCGACGGCTATGGTTCGAGAGGGCAATATCGGACAAGTGTCCACCCGATTGGAGCTAGCGATGGCGTTGTTGGCCGACGGCGTGAGCGCGCTGTTCATCGACGGCAAGATGTCGCCCGGCAGTGCGGGAACCTTCCCGACGATCAACCCGGCAACCGAAGAGGTGCTGGGAGTCGCCGCGGATGCCGACGCCGACGACATGAGCCGCGCGATTGACGCGGCGCGGCGGGCATTCGACGACACGGACTGGTCGCGCGACACCGAGTTGCGGGTGCGGTGTGTGCGGCAGCTGCGCGACGCGATGCGCGAGCACATCGAGGAATTGCGGGAGCTGACCATTTCCGAAGTGGGCGCGCCGCGGATGCTGACCGGGATCGCTCAGCTAGAAGTCCCAATCAACGACCTGGCGTTTGCGGCGGATACCGCCGAATCGTACGAATACAGCCAGGATCTCGGCGAGGCGTCGCCGATGGGTATCCCCACCCGGCGCACCATCGCCCGCGAGGCCGTGGGTGTCGTCGGCGCCATCACCCCGTGGAACTTTCCCCACCAAATCAACCTCGCCAAGATTGGGCCCGCGCTGGCCGCCGGAAACGCCGTCGTCTTGAAGCCTGCCCCCGATACCCCCTGGTGTGCTGCAGTTTTGGGAGAACTCATCGCCGAGCACACCGACTTTCCACCCGGTGTTATCAACATCGTTACGTCCAGCGACCACGGCGTGGGTGCGCTGTTGGCCAAAGATCCTCGGGTGGACATGGTTTCGTTCACCGGGTCGACCGCCACCGGTCGCAGCGTGATGGCCGACGGCGCCGCAACGATCAAGAAGGTCTTCCTCGAGCTGGGCGGCAAGTCGGCGTTCATCGTGCTCGACGACGCCGACTTGAGCGGTGCGGTGGGTATGGCGGGGTTCTCGGTGTGCATGCACGCTGGGCAGGGATGCGCAATCACCACCCGGCTAGTGGTACCGCGGGCGCGATATGACGAAGCCGTCTCGATCGCGGCCGCAACGGTCGGGGGTATCAAGGCCGGCGACCCCACCGACCCCGGAACCATTTGCGGGCCACTGATCTCGGCTCGGCAACGCGATCGGGTGCAGGGCTATCTCGACTCGGCGATCGCCGAGGGCGGGACGTTCGCCTGCGGCGGCGGCCGGCCGGCCGACCGGGAAGTCGGTTTCTTCATCGAGCCCACCGTGATCGCGGGGTTGGGCAACGACGCTCGCTGCTCGCGCGAGGAGATCTTCGGCCCGGTCCTGACGGTGATACCTCACGACGGCGACGACGACGCCGTGCGCATCGCCAACGACTCGCCGTACGGGTTGTCGGGCACCGTATTCGGTACCGACCCGGACAGAGCGGAGAGAGCTGCCGCGCGAGTCCGCGCGGGCACAATCAATGTCAATGGCGGCGTTTGGTATTCGGCCGATGCGCCGTTCGGCGGATACAAGCAATCCGGAAACGGTCGCGAGATGGGTCTGGCCGGTTTCGAGGAGTATTTGGAAACCAAGACTATTGCGACAGCGGTTAACTAGAGGAGCGCGGAGCATGCGGTTTGAGAATAAGGTCGCCATCGTCACCGGGTCGGGTGGCGGCATCGGTCAGGCCTACGCCGAGGCGCTGGCCCGTGAGGGCGCGGCGGTTGTCGTGGCCGATATCAAAGCCGATGCCGCCGAGACAGTGGCCAAGCAGATCGTGGCCGACGGTGGAACGGCCATCAGCGTTCCGGTCGACGTTTCGGACCCTGCGTCGGCCAAGGCGATGGCCGACTGCACGCTGGCCGAGTTCGGCGGCATCGACTACCTGGTCAACAACGCTGCGATCTTCGGGGGCATGAAGCTCGATTTCCTGCTCACCGTCGACCCCGAGTACTACAAGAAGTTCATGAGCGTCAACCTCGATGGTGCGCTGTGGTGCACGCGCGCGGTGTACAAGAAGATGGCCAAGCGGGGTGGTGGGGCGATCGTCAACCAGTCGTCCACCGCAGCGTGGCTGTACTCGAACTTCTACGGCCTGGCCAAGGTCGGCATCAACGGCCTCACACAACAGCTTTCGCGGGAACTGGGTGGCCAGAAGATCCGGATCAACGCGATTGCACCCGGCCCCATCGACACCGAGGCCAACCGGACCACCACCCCCCAAGAGATCGTCAACGGCATCGTCAAGGGTCTTCCGTTGTCCCGCATGGGCACTCCGGAGGATCTTGTGGGGATGTGCCTGTTCCTGCTCTCCGACGAGGCATCGTGGATCACCGGGCAGATCTTCAACGTTGACGGCGGACAGGTAATTCGATCATGAGTGAGCAATTGAGGCTCGGATATATCGGGCTGGGAAACATGGGCACGCCGATGGCCAAGAAGATGGTCGAATGGCCCGGCGGCCTGACGATTTACGACATTCGCGCCGAGGCGATGACTCCGCTGGCGGAACGGGGCGCCCTGCTGGCCGACAGCGTCGCCGACGTCGCCGCCGCCGACATCATCAGCGTCACCGTGCTCAACGACGAGCAGGTCCGTAAGGTCGTCGACGAGCTGGCGTCGCACGCCAAGCCCGGCACCATCATCGCGATCCACTCCACCATCAGCGACACCACCGCCGAGGAACTCGCGCGGGAACTGGGACCGCAGGACATTCACGTCATCGACGCGCCGGTCAGCGGCGGCACGCGAGCCGCACGGTTCGGTCAACTGGCGACCATGGTGGGCGCTAGCGACGAGGTCTTTGCCCGCGTGAAAGAGCCGTTCTCGCATTGGGCGGAGTTGGTTGTCCACGCCGGTCCGCCCGGCGCGGGCACCCGGATGAAGCTGGCCCGCAACATGCTCACCTTCACCGAGTACGCGGCCGTGGGCGAGGCGTGGAAACTGGCCGAAGCCGCCGGGCTGAACCTGCAGGACCTCGGCAACGTCGTGCGCCACACTGACAAGCTGACCGGCGGCGCCGGGTCGATCATGTTCCGCGAGGACACGAAAGACCTTGAGCCGGGTCACTTCCTGTATGACGGCTTCACGCATGCCCGGGGCTTGGGTGAGAAGGATCTGAGTTTGGCGCTGGCACTCGCCGATTCGGTCTCGGTCGACCTGCCGCTGGCTAGGCTGGCGCTTGAGCGATTGGCGCCCGGCCTTGGGGTACCACACACGGAAGAAGAGTCGTAATGGACGAACTGCGGCGCAAGGGCCTCGAAAAGATGAACGAGGTCTATGGCTGGGAGATGCCGAACATCGAGGGCGACGCGTACTTCGACCTGACCGTCGATCATCTGTTCGGCAGCATCTGGACCCGACCGGGGTTGTCGATGCGCGACAAGCGCATCATGACGCTGACGGCGGTGACCGCGGTCGGAAATCGCGACCTGGCCGAGATCCAGATCAACGCCGCACTTCTCAACGGGGAACTCACCGAGACCGAACTGAAGGAAATGGCGGTCTTCCTCACCCACTATCTCGGGTTCCCGCTGGGCTCGGCGCTCAACGGCGCGGTCGACACCGTCGTGGCGAAGCGCAAGAAGGCCGCGGCCAAGGGCGCCGGCGAGGACAAGAAAGCCAACGTGGACGACGCGCTGAAAATGCACTCGGGTAAGGCCACGGACTAGGCCCGACTAGGCGTGGCGGGCGGCTTCCTGGGCGAGTTGCACTCGTGAGGCGAGCCCCAGCTTCGAGTAGACGTGACTGAGGTGGGCTTGCACGGTGCGCGCAGACAGGAAGAGACGCGCCGCGATGTCTTTGTTCGGCAGCCCTTCGCTGACGAGCCTTACCACGTTGAGCTCCGCCGGGGTCAGCGATTCCCAGCCCGTTGACGGTCTTTTGCGTTCACCGCGACCGCGTTGTGAATAGGCGATTGCTTCGTCGGTGGAAAGCGCCTCACCCTCGGACCAGACATCCTCAAATTCGTTGTCGCCCAAGGCCTCACGCAGCGCAGCCACCAACATGTCATGGGCAGCATCGTAGATCTTGAAGCGGACCTGGCCCGTGCGGCCGCGAAGCGCCCGTGCGGCTCCGAGGAGACGGGCGGCTTCTCGGTTATTCCCCGCGCCGGCCGCAAGTGCGGCGAGGCACTCAAGCACGTCGGGAATGATCAAGTATCCCTTGATGTCGGCGGCCAGCGTGAGCGCCTCACGGGCGTCGTGTTCGGCCTGCTCCGGATCGTTCTGCGCGATCGCGACGCCGGCACGCGTCGCGAGCGCCGCCATCAGATGTAGGCCGGGCGCCACCGCGACGGCGTCGTCGGCCCAGCGGCGGGCCGCAGTTAAATCCCCGCTTGCGAGCGCGACTTGTGCGAGTGGGATGACATTGACGGTTGCCAGCTCGGGTTGAACCCTCATTCGCTCCCACGCTGCCTCGCCGGCCTGTGCCGATGCCTCCACGTCGCCCGCGGCCAGGGTCGCGACGGCCAGTGAGGCGTAAGCAAAGCCCTGGTTGAACTCACCGAGGCCCGCCGATGCCTCCACGGCCTCGACCGCGGCGGCCCGGGCCGCGCTCGTGTCGCCGGCATGGGCGAGCAGATGGCCGAGGCTGAGGAGACTGCCGGTTCTCCAGGTTTCGTCGTGCGCGGCCTCGGACTCGGCGACCAGATCGCGGAATTCTGCGATGGCTCCGGCGAGGTCGCCTTCCCACATCTGCGTCAAGGCCACGCACCACCGGCACATGCGCGAGTTGTAGCCGTCACCGATCATGTCGGCGATGTCGCGTCCCTCTTCTCCGGCCGCGCGCGCGGCGATCGGGTCGCCTTGGCCGGTCATCCCCGCGAAGGCCTGCCAGGCAAGGATTTGGCTCAGCCGCCAGCCGTCACCCAATTCACGGGCGAGGTCGAGCGCCTCCGCGAAGTAGGAGCGGGCCTCCTCGGCGTCGTACGCACCGATTCCGCCGCACGCTGTGAGCGCCCGGACCAGTAGGGCAGGGTCGTCGAGTTCACGGGCGATCGCCAGAGCTTGTACGGCCTCTTCAACGTTCTCGTGGATGCTTTGCGTAGCGTCGAGTGTGGCCTTGTCGGCGAGCGCCCGGGCGCGGACCGCGGGCGGCACTTCTACGTCGTGGACCTTCGCATCGCCGAGTGCGGCATCGAACCAGGCCGTTCCCTCCTGCATGCGGCCCCGCATGAGCCACAGCGGCTGCAGTGCCGATGCGAGCTGCAAAGCCCGTTCGATGTCAGCGTTTTCGCAACTCCACGCAAACGCGGCGCGTAAGTTGTCGATCTCGATTTCGGCCTGCTCGACCCGCCGCTGATGATCGGTGCGACTCGGGGTGTCAAGCAGGGTCGCCATTGCGGTGAAGTGGTCACGGTGGCGGGTGCGCACCGCATCGGCTTCGCCGGATTCGCCGAGCTTCTCCAGGGCGTACTGGCGAACCGTTTCCAGCATGTGATACCGCGTCCCGCGGCGGCCGTCTTGGGCGGCGACTAACGATTTGTCGACGAGCAGGGTGAGCTGATCGAGAGTCTGGTAACGCTCGACGTCGCTGCCACCGCACACGGACTCCGCAGCGTCCAGCTCGAATCCGCCCAGGAAAACGGCGGCCCGCCGGAACAGGACGCGTTCCGGCTCGGTCAGCAGCGCGTGCGACCAGTCCACCGACGCTCGCAGCGTCTGCTGGCGGCGCACGGCCGTCCGGGCGCCGCCGGTCAGCAGTCGGAAACGGTCATGCAGGCTGTCGAGAATCTGTGCCAACGACAGCGCGCGAACCCGTGCCGCGGCAAGCTCTATCGCCAGGGGTATGCCGTCGAGGCGCCGGCAGATCTCGGTCACGGCGGCCGAGTTGTCTTTGGTCACAACGAAATCAGGCCGGACATGGCGGGCGCGGTCGGTGAACAACGCGATCGCCTCGTCGGCCAGCGACAGGGACGGAACCGGCCAGGCTACCTCGCCCGCCACTCGGATCGGCTCACGGCTCGTCGCCAAAATAGTCACCGCCGGGCAAGCCTCTAGCAGGGCAACGGCCAGCGAGGCACACGCCTCTATCAAATGCTCACAGTTGTCCAAAACGACCAGCATGTGCCGACCGGCGATGACGCGGGTGAGCGTGTCCATCGTCGAACGCCCCGCCTGGTCGGGCAGCCCCAACGCGCGCGTCACGGCGACGGGCACGACGTCGGGGTCGGTGATTGGGGCCAGATCGACGTACCACGCCCCGTCGCCGAAATCGCCGTCCATCTGGCCCGCGACCTGCACCGCCAGCCGCGTCTTGCCGACGCCGCCGGCGCCGGTCAGCGTCACCAACCGGTTGTCGGCGATGGCGCGCCGCACCGCCTCGATTTCGGCGCCGCGCCCGACGAAACTCGTCAACTGCGGCGGAAGATGCTCTGTCGCACCAGCTTTCGGTGCGCGCAACGGCGGGAAGTCGTTGCGAAGGTCGGGGTGACACAGCTGCGTAACCCGTTCGGGCCGTGGCAGATCGCGCAGCGGATGCGTGCCGAGGTCAAGCATCCACGCGTCGGCGGGCAGCCCGTCCGCGAGCAGATTGCTTGTGGTAGCCGACAGGACCGTCTGGCCCCCGTGGGCGAGATCGCGCAACCGTGCGGTCCGGTTGATGGTCGGACCGACGTAGTTCGCTTCGTCGCGGAGTTGCACTTCACCGGTGTGCAGGCCGATCCGCAAACTGATCGGCGCAAGCGGCGCGAGCTGCAACTGCAGGGCGCACGCGACGGCGTCGCTGGCACGAGCGAAGGCGACGACGAAGCTGTCGCCCTCGCCTTGCTCGACGGGGCGCACCCCGCTGTGCGCGACGACCAAATCCGAGAGGGCGCGGTCCAGGCGCGCAACCGCGGCGCTCATTTCGTCGGGCTGGTGCTGCCACAACCGCGTCGAGCCCTCGACGTCGGCGAGCAGCAACGTCACCGTTCCGGTCGGGAGCCCACTCACGCCCAGGTCGCTCCAATTCAATGGCGGCGTGTCCACGCACCGCTGGATCTCAGGGTCAGTCTCAGCCATGCTAGCCAGCATGCGGCGATTACACACAGCAAACATCGGCAGAAACGCCTAGACGTCCATTCGGCGGCGCTCGGCGCATCTAGGCCTTTTGGCCAATGTTCTTCGCCTCCGTACGCCTCATAGTGAGCTCACGGGACTTAAGGAGATCGCAATGAACAGTCGCACCCTGATCGACGCCCATTTCACGACGGGTGTTCTGCACGGGCACTACGACAGCAGCTTCGAGGACCTCGTTGCCGCGCTGGCCGACGAAGTCACCAGCGGTGGCGAACTCGGTGCCGCTATCGCCGTCGATGTCGACGGCGAGCTCGTCGTCGACATCTGGGGCGGGCATGCCGATAGAGCGAAGACCCATGAATGGTCGGAAGACACAATCGTCAACGTCTTCTCCAGCACCAAGAACGTGACCGCGCTGGCGGCGCTGATGCTCATCGACCGCGGCCTGCTGGATCCGTTCGCCCCGGTCGCGAAGTACTGGCCCGAGTTCGCCGCCAACGGCAAGCACGACATCGAGGTGCGTCACATCCTGAGCCACACCTCCGGCGTATCCGGCTGGGAGGCGCCTTTCACCCTCGAGGACATCTTCGACTGGGAAAAATCGACGACGCAACTCGCCGCCCAGGCGCCCTGGTGGCCACCCGGCACCGCCTCCGGCTATCACGTCGTGAGTATCGGCCACCTCGTCGGCGAGCTCGTCCGCCGGATCACCGGCAAGACACTGAAAGACTTTGTGCGCCAGGAGATCGCCGAACCGCTGGGTGCAGACTTTCAGATCGGCGCACTGCCCGAGGACGAGCCCCGCATCGCCGAACTCGTCCCGCCGCCACCGCTGGATGTACCACTGGACGCGGTGCCCGAGGACCATCCAATGCGGAAGACGTTCGGCTCAATGCCACCCACTCCGGAATCTGCGTGCGAGGCCGAGACACCCCCGTGGCGCCGCGCGGAGATCGGCTCGGCCAACGGTCACGGCAACGCGCGGTCACTGGTGCGCGTCCTGTCACCAATCTCGCTGGGCGGCAAGGCCAACGGGGTGCGGCTACTGAGTCCCGAGACCATCGGGCTGATCTTCCAAGAGCAAGCCAACGGTATTGACCTGGTGCTGGCGATGCCGGCACGGTGGGGCATTGGCTTCGCGCTTCCCCTTCCCGAGGCCGTGCCAGACGTTCCCGACGGAAAGATCTGCTACTGGGGCGGGTGGGGCGGCTCGATGGCGGTGATGGACACAGACCGCCGCGCCACCTTCGCCTACGTGATGAACAAGATGGGACAAGTCACGTCGGCCGGGACCGAGCGAACCCGCAAATACACCCGACTGATCTACCAGGCCCTGTAGGCGTGGGGGCGCGGGCACGGGCTAGTCTGACGTGTCGTGCGCGTCCTGGTGATCGGTTCCGGTGCCCGTGAACATGCGCTGCTGCTCGCGCTCAGCAGAGACCCGCAGGTCACCGGCCTGGCCGTCGCTCCAGGCAACGCCGGCACCACCCGGCTGGCCGAGCAACACGACGTCGACATCACGTCGGGCGAAGACGTCGTCGCGCTGGCGCGCGAGGTCCGGGCCGACATGGTGGTCATCGGCCCGGAGTTGCCGCTGGTGCTGGGGGTGGCCGACGCCGTGCGTGCCGCCGGCATCGTCTGCTTCGGTCCCAGTGAGGAAGCCGCTCGCATCGAAGGCTCCAAAGCGTTTGCCAAGGAGGTCATGGCCGCGGCCGGTGTGCGCACCGCCGGCAGCGAAATCATCGACAACCCAGCGCGTTTGGATGCCGCCCTGGACCGGTTCGGTCCGCCGGCCGGTGACCCGGCCTGGGTGGTGAAAGACGACCGTCTGGCCGCCGGCAAGGGCGTTGTGGTGACTCCGGATCGAGATGTCGCGCGCGTCCATGCTGCCGGGCTGCTGGAGGCGGGTCACCCGGTGCTTTTGGAGTCCTATCTCGACGGACCCGAGGTGTCCCTCTTCTGCGTCGTCGACGGGCCGACCGTGGTGCCGCTGTTGCCGGCGCAGGACTTCAAGCGCGTCGGCGACGACGATACGGGACCCAATACCGGCGGCATGGGTGCCTATGCGCCGCTGTCGTGGCTCCCCGACGACATGTACCGGCAAATGATCACTGAGGTCGCCGAACCCGTTGCGGCCGAGCTTGTTCGGCGTGGAAGTCCGTTTTCGGGATTGCTGTACGTCGGACTCGCGATCACCAAGGGCGGGCCGGCGGTGGTCGAATTCAATTGCCGCTTCGGCGATCCGGAGACGCAGGCCGTGCTGGCCCTGCTGGAGTCACCGCTCGGGGAGCTGCTGTATGCCGCGGGGACCGGGACACTGGCCGACTTCGGTAGGCCGCAATGGCGTGCGGGAGCCGCTGTAACGGTCGTGCTGGCGGCGGAAAACTACCCCGGACGCCCTCGGGTTGGCGACGTCGTCATCGGCTCCGAAGCGGAGGGTGTGCTACATGCCGGAACGTCGCGACGCGACGACGGCGCGATCGTCTCGTCGGGCGGTCGTGTGCTATCCGTGGTAGGCACCGGCGCCGATCTATCCGCCGCTCGCACAAACGCGTATGGCATCTTGAGTTCAATTCGGTTGCCTGGCAGCCATTTCCGAAAAGATATCGCCCTCGCGGCGGCAGAGGGCAAGATCGGCGTCTAAACCTGCTCGACGGTGTGTACGTGTTCGCGTCGAAAACCAAGTCCTACCGTGCGCCCCAGCAGCCGTTTGATGGGTGCCGAGCGGCTCAGCAGCCGCAGCATCCACAGCGGCGGATCCGCCTTGTTGATGCGGGCGAGATTCGCCGTCTGTGCGCCCTGCAACCGCTGTGCAATCCTCGTCGGGGTCTGGCGGCGCCTCTGCACTGCACGCAGATCACCGGCGGAGAACCGGCCATTCCGCAGCGGCTCGGCGAGTGAGTTGGCGGCGGCCACCGCGTCGGCGACGGCGTAGTTGACGCCGATCCCGCCGACCGGCGACATCGCGTGTGCGGCGTCTCCGATGCACAACAACCCAGGTAACCACCATTGCCGTAATCGGTTGGCGCGCACCGACAGGAGCTTGACTTGGTCCCAGTCGGTCAGCGCCGCTAGCCCGCTGGTCAGGAACGGCGCGGCGGAGGCAACCCGGGACCGGAACGCGGGGAGCCCCTCGGCCCGCACCCGTTCGAAGCCGCCCTTGTCGATGATCGTGCCGCACTGCCAGTACTCGCCACGGTTGATCGCGATGACGATCTCGCCCGCTCCGAGATAGCCGAGAGTTTCCGGGGCAAGGTCTGTACGTGGAATGCGGAACCAGAGCACGTCGATGGGCATCGGGAACTCCGTGAGCGGCAATCCGGACTGTTCCCGGATGATCGACCAACGTCCGTCGCACGCGACGGTCAGGTCGGCGCGGATCTCGAGCGGCCCGCCGGCGGCTTGCGCGGTGACGCCGGCGACCCGATCGCCCTCCCGCAGCAGTCCGGTGACTTCGGTGTTCATCTCGAGGCGAAAACTGGGGTAGCGCTTGGCCTTGTCTGCCATGAAGTTCAAGAAATCCCACTGCGGCATGAAGACGACGTACTTGCAGGCCGTCGGCAGGTGGCGGAAATCGATGAGATCGAAAGTCTCGCCATTGAATCCGATGCCGAGTTGTTCCATGTTCTGGTGCGGGACCTGCTGCAGGAACTCATTCAGGAGCCCGAGTTCGCGCATCACTTCGGTGGTGGATGGATGGACCGTATCGCCACGAAAGTCTCGGAGAAAGTCGCCGTGTTTCTCCACCAATAGCGTCGGCACACCTGACCGCGCGAGCAGGTAGGCGAGCATCATGCCGGCCGGGCCGCCGCCGGCTACGAGACACGTGGTCTGCCAAATCTCCATGAGCCCTAGCGCTTCCGATCCGCTGCGGCGATCCAGCTCTTCACCGTGCGGGCCTCAACGCGATTCAGCGTGCCGGCCGGTACGCCAAGATACCTCTCGATTGCTTCCATGTGCGCACCATGCGTATTCACCATCTCCTTGACTCTCGACGCCGCGATCAGCCGCTGGGCCATCGCGTCTTGGAGCGCCTGGATGATGGCGAAGAGGATGGTCCCGGCCTGATCGGGATAAGCGGTCGCGAACCGACCCTCGTCGATGCCCTGACGGATGATCGCGCTCAGCAGTGGGGCCAATCGTTTGGCGCTCTCGCGATCCACCAGAAACCGAAAGGCGAAGTTGTCGGGCGCATACCACACCGGGAGCATGGCCACAAAGAGGTTCTGGCGCTCCGATTTCCAGCGGATGATCTCACCGAAGAAGGCTTGCAATTTCTCCACCGCGCCCATTGCGGGGTCCCCGACGATGGGCGCGAGCGCCCGCTCGGAGTCGCCGACCAGCCGCCTGGTGAGGGCTTCGATCACCGCCGGCTTGGAGTCGAAGTAGTGGTAGAAGGCTCCCTTGGAGATTTGCAGGCAGTCGAGAATGTCTTGAACGGTCAGGCGCTCATAGCCGGAGGACAGGATCAACCGCTGAGCGGCATCGAGGATTTCGTCGCGCCGCGCGGCATGCTCCGCAACGTTGACCGTTCTGGCCACCACAACCTCATTAATAGACCGACGGTTGGTTTATTTATTGAGTCTGACTCGCCGCTCGCCGTACGTCAAGAGGAGGGTTGATGAGTCCTGGTCCGCGTTCAGCGGTCTGCCGGCAGCGGTACGGTAACGGTCTGTACTACTCCAACGAGCTTATGGTAGGCAATGTGACCCAGATTTCCGATCGCGCCGCGGAGTCCTCGCCCTGGTCGCCGCGCGAGGCCGAGTTCCTCGAGGTGACGCTTCGGCTGCTGCAGGAACACGGGTATGACGGGTTGACGGTGGACGCCGTGGCGATGACCGCCAAGGCCAGCAAGGCGACGGTCTACCGGCGTTGGCCGTCCAAGGCCGAATTGGTGTTGGCCGCGTTCAGCGAGGGCATCCGCCAGGTCGCGGTCCCCCCCGATACCGGCACGCTGCGGGGCGATTTGCTGCGGGTCGGGCAGCTGGTGTGCGAACAGGCACGCAAGCACGGCAGCACCATTCGCGCCGTGCTCGTCGAGGTATCTCGCAATCCCGCGCTCAACGACGTGATGCAGCACGAGTTTGTCGACCGGCGCAAGGCCTTGATCCAGCACATCCTGCGGCAGGCCGTCGAACGAGGTGAGATAGACCAGGCCGCGATCAGCAATGAGCTTTGGGACCTGCTGCCCGGCTACCTCGTTTTCCGGTCCATCATGGCCATCCGGCCGCCCACGCAGCGCACCGTGCAAGCCCTCGTCGACGACGTGATCATCCCCGCTCTTACCCGACCCACCGGATGAGAGGCATTCGGCCATCGATTTGCCGACCCGGCCGGCTGAGGACGCCGAGCCTGGCGTGTAGACGCACCCGTCTCTTGTCCTGGCCGGTCCCGTACCGTACTGTCAGACTGTCGATCCGTGGTCGACGGGTCGAAGCATTGCCCAGCGATGGTGACCGGTTATCGAAAGGTCCACGGTGAACAGGATTTCATTCACCGCGGGGGTTAGGCGGTGGTGGATCGTGCTGGTCGTTGCCGTGGTGGTGGCCGTCGCGGGGTTCTGCGTCTATCGACTTCATGGGATCTTCGGGTCTCACAACAACACGTCGGCCGGCGGCGGCATCTCAGAACAGACTGAGCCGTTCAATCCCAAGCACATCACCCTCGAGGTCTTTGGCGACCCAGGGACCGTGGCGACCATCAACTACGTGGACATCAGTGTTCAGCCGCGGCAAGTCTTGAACGCGGTCCTGCCGTGGTCGTTGACCATGGTTACGACGCAGCCCGGGGCCTTCAGCAACCTTGTGGCGCAGGGCAACAGCGCTTCCCTGGGCTGTCGCATCACGGTGGATGGTGAGGTCAAGGACGAAAGGATCGTCAACGAGGTGAACGCCTACACTTTCTGCCTGGTGAAGTCGGCATGAGCGACCATCACGTCCCGAGGTCGGCGGTGGCAGCCACTATCCGCCGACTTTCGGTGCCGATCCTGCTGCTGTGGGTGGGTCTGGCCGCCATCTCGAATATTGCGGTACCGAATTTGGAGGACGTGGCCAAAGCACACAACGTGTCGCTGAATTCACCGGATGCGCCGTCGTTCAAGGCGATCAAACACATGGGCAAGGTGTTCCACGAGTTCGATTCCGACAGCTCGGCCATGATCGTCCTGGAAGGTGACAAGCCGCTGGGCGACGACGCCCACCGGTTTTACGACGCCCTGGTCCGCAAGCTCGAGCAGGACACCAAGCATGTGGAGCACGTCCAGGATTTCTGGGGGGATCCGTTGACGGCGGCGGGCTCGCAAAGCAAGGACGGCAAGGCCGCCTATGTACAGGTGTATCTGGCTGGTAATCAGGGCGATGCGTTGGCCAACGAGTCCGTCGACACCATCCGCGACCTGGTGTCTCACACGCCGGCACCGCCCGGAGTTAAGGCGTATGTGACCGGCGCGGCGCCGCTGGTCGCGGATCAGTTCGAAGTGGGCAGCAAGGGTATCTTGAAGACCACCCTGATCACCATTGGGGTGATCTTGGTGATGTTGTTTTCGGTCTACCGTTCCGTGGTGACCTCGGTCGTCGTGCTGTTCACGGTCATTATTGAAATGGCCGCGGCCAGGGGGATCGTCGCCTTTCTGGGAAGCATCGGGTTGATCGGGCTGTCGACGTATTCGACGAATCTGCTCACGCTGCTGGTGATCGCCGCCGGCACGGACTACGCAATATTCTTTCTCGGCCGATATCACGAGGCGCGCCACGCCGGCGAGGATCGGGAAACCGCCTTCCACACGATGTATCGCGGGACCGCCCACGTGGTCTTGGGCTCGGGCTTGACCGTAGCCGGCGCGGTGTTCTGTCTGCGGTTTACCCGGCTGAATTATTTTCAAAGTCTTGGCATTCCCGCCGCAATAGGCATCGTGGTCGCACTGCTGGCCGCCCTCACGTTAGCCCCGGCCGTGATCACCGTGGGCAGTCTTTTCGGGCTCTTCGACCCCAAGCGCAAGATGGCGACTCGGGGATGGCGGCGCATCGGCACCGCCATTGTCCGCTGGCCGGGGCCCATCCTGGTGGTGGCTACCGCCGTCGCGCTCATAGGTTTGCTTGCGCTGGCGGGATATCAGACGAGCTACGACGCTCGCCACTACATGCCTGCCAGCGCCCCGGCCAATACCGGGTATGCGGCCGCGGAGCGCCATTTTTCTCAGGCCCGGTTGAATCCCGAACTGCTGATGATCGAAACCGATCACGATATGCGCAACCCGGCCGACATGATCAATTTGGAAAGGGTGGCAAAAGCCGTCGCCCACCTGCCCGGCATCGCCCAGGTTCAGTCCATGACCAGGCCGTTGGGAACGCCGATTGAGCACACCTCCTTGGCTTTTCAGATCAGCGCGGGCAGCATCGGCAACATCGAGAACCTGCAATACCAGAGAGAGCGCGCGGAGGACATACGCAAGCAGGCCGACACGCTGAGGGATACCATCAGCATCTTGAACCGGCAGTACGCCCTGCAGAAAGACCTCGCCGCCTCCACCCACGACGAGACCCAAAGCTTTCACGACACGATCGCCGTGATCAATTACCTGCGCGATCGTATCGCGGATTTCGATGACTTCTTCAGGCCGATGCGCAGTTACTTCTACTGGGAAAAGCACTGCTTCGATATCCCGGTCTGCTGGGCGATCAGATCGATCTTTGACGTAATCGACGGTATTGATCAGCTCAGCGACCAGTTTGTAACGCTCACCGCCAGTCTGGACAAATTGGATGCCGGACAGCAGCAACTGGTGAAGCTGTTGCCGCCCCAGATCGCCGACCAGGAGAAGAACCTGGGATTGACGCTGTCCAACTTTGCCACGAACTTCGGGATCAACGCCCAGACGCGAGCTAACACCGACACCGCGACCGCGCTAGGACAGGCCTATGACGCCGCCAAAAACGATGATTCCTTCTACTTGCCGCCTGAGGCTTTCGCCAACCCCGAGTTCAAGAGGGGGCTGAAGTTGTTCCTCTCGCCAGACGGCAAGGCTGCTCGCATGATCATCTCCCATGAAGGTGATCCGGCAACCCCCGAGGGCATCTCGCATATCGACCCGATCAGGAACGCGGCCAAACAGGCCGTGAAGAACACGCCCCTAGGGGACTCCAACATCTATATCGGCGGCACCGCGGCGACCTACAAGGACATTGCCGACGGCGCTAAGTACGATCTCATGATCGCCGGAATTGCCGCGCTGAGCCTGATTTTGGTCATCATGCTGATCATCACTCGAAGCCTGGTCGCCGCGATCGTCATTGTGGGCACGGTGGCGCTTTCGCTGGGCGCTTCTTTCGGGCTTTCCGTGCTGTTCTGGCAGGATATTCTGGGAATCAAGCTCTACTGGATTTGCCTTGCGCTGTCCGTCATCATCCTTTTGGCGGTGGGATCCGACTACAATCTGCTGCTGATTTCCCGGTTCAAAGAGGAGATTGACGCCGGTCTGAAGACAGGCGTTATCCGCGCCATGGCCGGCACCGGGGCGGTAGTGACCTCGGCCGGCCTGGTGTTCGCATTCACCATGTCCTCCTTCGTGTTCGCAAGTTTATTGGTGCTGGGTCAGATCGGGACCACCATCGGCCTCGGGCTGCTGTTCGACACGCTGATCGTGCGTTCCTTTATGACGCCGTCCGTGGCCACGCTCCTGGGGCGGTGGTTCTGGTGGCCACAACGCGTACGGCCCCGCCCGGCCAGCACCATGCTTCGCCCATACGGGCCGCGTCCCGCGGTCCGTCAACTGCTGCTATGGGAAGACGGAGACCCCGCAGTAACCTCCGAATCACCCTCCCGCCCAAGCCAATCCCGCGCCTGAAAGGGACTGCAGTTGGGCCTATTTGGTTATCTGGCGATACTCGCGGGCGTGGCCGAGTTAGTGTTCGGCGTTTGTTTCTTTGCCTTCGTAAAACGGCTTCTGGGGCGCGCGCCTACACCGCTAAGCGAAGAAATCGGGGGCTTCAGAAAAGTCCTACGCAAGTTGCGCAAAGGTGAGCCGATGTCGGAGGACGAGCTAGATTTTGCGTCGCAAATCATTGCCGATCGCGGATCCTTACTGGCCTACTCCATCCCAGCCGCAATTTTCACCCTCGGATGCTTCTATGTGTTCGGCAACCTTGAACTGCATGGACCCAAATCCCTTCGGCCCTATATCGGGCTGTTCCCCATGCTAGGGTCCATCAACGTAACCGCTCAGCTTCACAGGGTTGCAGTCTTGAAAAAGCGTCTGCGGTCTAGAACGCCTTAGAAACCCTTAGAAACCCGTAGCCTGGCCGTCGCGGCGCGGATCGCTGACCGCTAGGTACCCGTCATCGAGGCGCCAGATCGCCTGGCAGCTACCGAAACCCATGTATTCGTCGACGGTGACGAGGTCGTGCCCGCGCCGGCGGAGTTCGTCGAGCGTCGACTGCGGGAACCCGTCCTCGCAGCTGACCTGCACACCCTGCACCCACCGGAACCGCGGGCCGTCGCAGGCCGCTTGCGGATTCTGACCGTGGTCGGCGATGCGCACCATCACCTGCACATGCCCCTGCGGCTGCATCGGGCCGCCCATCACGCCCAAGCTCATCACCGGGGCGCTGTCCTTGGTGACAAAGCCCGGGATGATCGTGTGGTAGGGACGCTTGTTGGGGCCCACGCGGTTCGGATGTCCTTGAACGGCAACGAAATCCGCGCCGCGATTTTGCAGCGAAATCCCGGTACCCGGTACCACCACACCCGAGCCGAACCCCATGTAGTTGGACTGGATCATCGATACCATCGTTCCCGCGGCGTCCGCGGCCGTTAGATACACGGTGCCCCCGTTCGGGGTGCCGGCGGTTGCCGGCTTGGCCCGGTCGCGATCGATCAATGCGGCGCGCTGCTGCAGGTAATCCTTGTCCAGCAGGCGTTCGGGGGCCAGCGCCATGTGGTCGATGTCGGCGACGTAGGCCTCCGCGTCGGCGAAAGCCAGCTTCACCGCTTCGATTTGGAGATGGACGCTGTCGGCGGAGTCGGCCGGCAACGAGGGCATGTCGAAGTGCTCGAGGATGCCGAGCGCGATCAGGGCGATAATCCCGTGGCCATTGGGCGGTATCTCGTGCACCGTGTATCCGCGGTAGCCGGCGTGGATCGTGCCGACCCAGTCGACGTGGTGAGCGGCCAGGTCGGTGGCCCGCATGACCCCGCCGTTGGCCAACGCGTGCGCCTCCAGTCTGGCGGCGAGTTCCCCGCGGTAGAACGCCTCGCCGTTGGTCGCGGCGATCCGCTCGAGCGTGGCCGCGTGGTCGGGAAACCTGAACAGCTCACCGGCTTTCGGCGCCCGCCCGCCGGGCATGAACGCCTCGGCGAAACCGGGCTGGCTCTTGAACTGCGGCACCTGCGCGGCCCATTGCAGCGCGACGGTCGGTGATACCAAAAAGCCGTTGCGGCCGTAGGCGATCGCCGGCTCGAAAAGCTTCGCGAACGGCAGCTTGCCGAACTTGGCGTGCAGCTCGGCCCACGCCGACACGGCCCCGGGAACGGTCACCGAATTCCAGCCGAACGTGGGAACGGCGTTGCCGCCGAAGTACTCCGGCGTCCACGCTGCCGGCGAGCGGCCGGATGCGTTCAGTCCGTGCAATTGCCTGCCGTCCCAGACGATGGCGAAAGCGTCCGAGCCGATGCCGTTGGACACCGGTTCGACGATGGTGAGCGTGATGGCGGTGGCGATCGCCGCGTCCACCGCATTGCCCCCGTCGGCGAGCGTCCGAAGACCCGCTTGGGCGGCGAGCGGTTGTGACGTGCACACCGCGTTTGCCGCCAGGACGGGCTTTCGCGGCCAGGCGTAGGGGAAGTTCCAACCGAAAGGTGTGGTCACGTCCGCGAGCGTAACGCCCGTGGCCCGGGCCGTCAGGCCGTCAGCAGCGGCGCCATCCAGGTCAGCTCGGCGGGCAACTGCGAGCTCCAGAACTCTCCGTTGTGACCGCCTGGCGAAAAACCGCCGGCGGGCGGATTCGGCAGTTGAGCGATGAACTGCTTCGTCGCGGCGTAGAACGGATCGCTGTCGCCGCAATCCACGCGAATCGGGATCGATGCCAGTGCCGGCATCCCGAACACCGAGTTCGCCGCGAAGTCGTCGGGCCCGTCGAACGCGCCGGGTGCGGCCGCACCCGAAGACAGCCACAGCGCCGGGCTCACCGCACAAATCGCCGCGGTGCGCGCTGGTCCCAGTCGGCCGCCCAGCAGCAATGCGCCGTAGCCGCCCATCGACCAGCCCAAGAACGCCACCCGTGAGGTGTCCAGACCCTGGCCGCCCAGCATCGGGATCAGCTCGCTCAGCACCATGGCCCCGGCGTCGTCGCCGGAAGCTCGCTTGTGCCAATAGGCCCCGCCGCCGTCAACGGCGACCACCGCAAACGGCGGCAGCCCGGCGTTGACGGCCTGGGCCAAGCCCTGCTCGACGCCGCCGGCCATCACGGTGGACGCGTCGCTGCCCTTACCGTGCAGCGCGATCACCGGTCGCAGCGCCTTGGTCTGGCCGGGCGGGCGCGCGATCGCCCAGTTGGTCGGCACGCCGCCGCGCGCCGCCGACACGAAAGAGCCGGTCACCATCGTGGGCGCTGCGGAGGCGGGCGCCGGCTCGAGAGGCGCGCTCGGCCCGGGGGCCAACGGCACCCGGGTGCCGGCCGTCGACGCCGGCATGGCGTGAGATGTTCGGGGCTGAAGCAGGGTGTCGAGGGCGTATGCGCCGGTCGCGCCGATGGCCGCGCCGGCAGCAAGACCGAGCAGCGCGCGGCGGCTTAGATCGGGCATGCGGGCCATCATGCCATGGCCGTTTGGCCAAAATGGCATCGCAGTACCACTTTGACTGGCACGATGGCTAGTCGTGACTGCAGCAGTTACTCCAAAAGGAGAACGGCGACGGTATGCGCTCGTAAGCGCCGCCGCCGAGCTGCTTGCCGAAGGCGGGTTCGAGGCTGTGCGGCACCGGGCGGTCGCCAGGCGGGCCGGCCTGCCGTTGGCGTCCACCACTTACTACTTCTCGTCTCTCGACGATTTGATCGCGCGCGCCGTCGAACACATCGGCATGATCGAGGTGGCGCAGCTGCGCGCGCGGGTCAACGACCTGTCCCGGCGGCGTCGCGGGCCCGAAACCACCGCTGAGGTGCTCGTTTCGCTGCTTGTGGGCGACGTGGCCGGCCCGGGACTCGCCGAACAGCTGATCTCGCGATATGAGCGCAATATCGCCTGCACACGCCTGCCCGCGCTGCGCGAAACCATGCGCCGCAACCTCCGTCAGCGCGCCGAGGCCGTGGCCGAGGCCGTCGAAAAGTCGGGCCGTTCGGTGCGTATCGAGCTGGTGTGCACGTTGATCTGCGCGGTCGACGGCTCGGTGGTTGCCGCCCTGGTGGAGGGCCGAGACCCGAGCACGGCGGCGATGGCGACCGTGGTCGATCTCATCGACGTGCTGGCACCCATCGACGAGCGACCCGTGCGGATGCTCTGACCCGATTCACCGCCCGGGTGGTAGCGACGGCGTCACGATGTATCCGGTGGCCAAGTCGCCGTAGATCGTGATGGCGGCCGGGCAGCGCTGCGCGTACAGCGCGACATAGGCGCAGACGACGGCGTCGACCGGATCTTCGGCGCGACGCAGGTCGCTTTTGCGTTGCGCGGTGACCACCCGTCGGCGCAGCTCCGCCCAGTCGTCGTGGCTCGCGACGCGCAACGGCACCGCGGCGTGCGCGAGCTTTTCGATGCCGTCCATCAGCAGCAGCAGCTCCGACTTCAGCCGGGCGAGGTCGCGGCCCGGTTTGGCCTTGTACTTGAGGGTTCGCGCCAGCTGGAACAGCACCACGGTCGCCGGGTGCGGGTAGACCTCGATGGCGCGCCGCGCGGCCGATGACAGCGGGTCCATGTCGAGCCCC
>Ga0306920_100001956_pt1 | contig 25717 bp, 26 predicted proteins | sample flu12Cox44000170_FD_204666 | JGI IMG/M metagenome (GOLD analysis project Ga0306920, IMG submission 204666) | Lab enrichment of tropical soil microbial communities from Luquillo Experimental Forest, Puerto Rico - flux4day.12C.oxic.44.000.170 (v2)... | ecosystem: Environmental > Terrestrial >...
GAGGTCACCCGGATTGCGCGAGGTGATGACGCCGTCATTGACTACCACCTTGGAATTCCCATTTCGCGCCGGCGTTGATGACGTCCGTTTTGATGGACTTGTACGAGGTCATTCTGCGGCCCTTGGCGATTCCTGCCTCGATCAGAAGGTGGCAGACGGCGGCGACAACTTTCTTCTGGTCGAAGACCTCCTTGATGAAGGCGAGCGCCTTGGGCTCGACGCGCCGCAGGTCCGGATTGATCTGACCGCCGGGGAGAACGACCGCGTCATAATCCGAAGCCGTAACCTCACTCAATGTCTTGACCTTGACCGGTCGACCTCAGTCCTTCTTGTCCCATCCCTCGATTTCGCCGGCCCCAAGCGAAACGACGTCGACTTTGGCGCCGGCGGCCTTAAATTTGTCGCGGGGAACCTTCAGTTCGGATTGTTCAAAGCCCTTGGTGGCGAGAACGGCTATTCTTTTGTCCGTGAGGTTGCGTGGGTGATTGCTCCGGGGAAATTTCCCCCGGAGCCAATACGTCGCCGACCCGATCGTTCCCTGCGCGTCGAGCCGAATGCGGAGACTAGTAAGTCTTGGGCGAGGTTGACTGGACCGCCGGCTTGGATTTTGCCGTGCTGGATCGGTGTGACATTCCGGTGGTCACGCCTGTCTTGCGTGGGTAGATTTCATTCGATGGTGTGTCGCGTGGGACTTTGCTGCCGTGCCGGTCTCACCGGAAACGCCCGGTGTGGATTGCGGCTCGTTTTGCGCTGACGCAATGGCTGTGGTGGCAAGAAACGACGCGACCGCGAGGGCCGAGACAGTGAGTTTGGATCGCATGGAAGTCTCCTCTGCGAGATGACGGTGCGTATCAAACCTGCAGCCAGGATTTGAGTTCCTCGAACGATGCGCACTCTGGCTGCAACCCTGTCGCCGCCGAAGACACAACCACCTTTCCAACTCCGGTCTTTTGGGAACGCCAGGACGGAACTCATCTCGTCGTTTCGCGCAGAGAATAACCAACTGCGGTGCCTCGCTTTGACCTGGCCGGGGGTCGCACGTCCGCGGCCTCGCTTGCGCTCCGCGAGGGTCGGAAACGGCATCGCGCTTGGGGGTCGCGGATCAGCCGTAGCTTTTTCTCATCGGAAGATCGCCGGCGATCGCCAGGAAGAAGTGTCTGCAAGTTCCGGCTGGTGCCGGAAATTCTTCACCGATGGTCCTCAGGTTGAAGCGGGCTTTGTGCCCGGCAGGACCTTCGGTGATGTCTCGGGAAACTCGTTGATTTCAAGTACCAGGCAATCCGCGCCAGGGCGATAGCGATAGAACCGGAATTCCTGCTCCTTGAGCGGACAGAAGAACGTTACCGGCGCATCATCCGACCAGCGGCTGAGTTCGGATTTCAAATCGCTGACCGTGAAAATCGGGACGGGCTCAACCATGGCGCTCCTCCAAATTCATGCTGCAAGAGCAGTTCGGCTCTGGTTGCAAGCCCGCTGGAGGCGCCGGGTTCCCGTGTCTGTTGAGCCGAGCGCTCTGGCGATCATCGTTCCTGCTGGCGCGGACCTTCGCCGGAATCGCTAAGACAGGGGCGTTCCGGCCCATGAGCCGGGGCGGCTCGCGGTAACCGTAGTCAGTTAAAAAAAGCTTTCATTTTTCGAAAACACCACAGCCGCTGGAAAGACAATCCCAATTCGGATTTGCGATTGATGGTTCCCATTCCCGGAAATCGGCCCCGGCTGAGGTCTGAGGATGTTCCCGACAGGGAGATGATGATGGGAGTTGCAGAAGGGGCAATCTTTGTGCCCGAAGACGTTCGGTTGCTGCAAACGACGCTGGATGAGGTCTTGACCATCCTGCCGGCCGCAAACCGCACGGCGTCGATGAAGAACAGACTCGCTTCTCGTATTCTGGCGGCAGCGGCAAAGGGCGAGCGTGATCCCGTGCAACTGCGGATTTCCGCGTTGCTGGCTCCAGCCGACGAATGAGCCTCCTGCCTGCCCGCAAGCCGGCCTTTCGAGCAAGCGCAGAAACAAATTAGCCCCTGACGACCAAATCGTCAGGGGCCGCGGATGGATTTGGGCGCGAAGAGAACTCAGTCCCGTTCGCAACTTCCGAAGCGATCGTCGTCGCCGCCTATGGAGACATCCGAGTTGGTGCAGCCGAAGAACCCTTGCAGCCCGGGTTGGCCGGCGTAGCCGAGGTGACCAAGCCCGAAGATATCTTCGATCGTCTTCAACATAGAATAGTGGTTGAAGGGAACGTTGGACACGGTTCCCGGCTTGAGGAACTTCGAGAGCAGCACGCCGCCGATGCGGTCACCGCCGAAGCCCTGGGTGCTGATGAAGAAGTTGGGCGGAGAGCCATCAGCATTCTCAAACCCGAGGACCAGCGGTTGACCGTTGGCGACCAGCGGCCCGATATTGGGTCCGGGCTGCTGACCGCAGCAGCTTATGCCCGGTGCCGCAATCGCGTTATTCGTGCCGCCGTTGACCGAGGTCAGGGTGCTGACGTCACCTTCGTCGAAGGTGATGATCAAGAGCCCGTCTTCCTTGAAGGCGGGCGAGTTGAGGATCAGCGGTACCGTCGCCTTCAGGAACGCATTGGCGCCGGGGAGGCCACCTCCGAAATGGACGCCATCTGTGATTTCGCCATTTTTACACGGCTTCACCGCACCGTTGCCGTCATGCCCGTCGTGGCAGAGGTTGGGTGTGACGAAGACAAAATTCGGCGTGGTTGACTCGTGCAGCAGGTCCGTCGCCAACTGATTGAAATTTACCACGTGCTTGGCGCACTCACCGCTGTCGATCAGCGAATGGAAGTAGACGAAGGGATTGTGGCGGGCGGCATATTGATCACCTCCCGGAGACGTTTCGGCCCCTTGCGTGTCGTCGACTTCGTTGAGGGCGACTTTACCCTGCGGATCAAGCGGCTGACCGCAGGTCGTCTGCTCGCGTTTCGGATTTTTGCCCATGTCTTCCATGAGTTGATCGGCAAGAGTCTTGAACTGGGCCGGGTAGACGCAACCGGTGCCGATCGCCTGACCATCCGGCGTCACACCGGCAAGTTTGAAATCATCATAAAAGGTGCAATCGACGTGGGTCTGCACCGTCGACGATTGGCCACTGATCATGGCGATATAGTTGTCGAGGCTGACATGTCCGGTGCCGTAGTATTGGCTGAGCAGCACGCCCTGGCTCGGCAGGGTCTGCGACAAGTACTGCGTGGCCGGATTCTGTTGGGCGGTTGTACCGAAGGTCGTGTTGAATCCTTCGTTCTCGAGGATGATGACGAAGACGTGGCCGATCTTCTTGCCATCATGGTCACCATCACCTGCCATCATGGGCGGCGCTGCCGCGAGCGATCCCGCGAGCACGGCCGCTGCGAGCGGCCATTTGATAAAGTTCAACATGGATGATCCCCAACCTGATGAAACCTAAAAAAGGCGCGATCGCTTCGACCACGCGGGGCATCGTGGTAGCTACCGATTGTTACAGGTGCGCGACGGGAACATGATACGCCGAAGCCGCAGGTGCTCTTCGGGACGATCAACTGCAACCAGAAGATGCAATCGAGTATTCCGTAACATTCGCGGGGAGCCGCGCCTGGCCCGTCAGGAACCGCTACTGATCGCCGACGACATCGGCAACACCGTTTGGCGGGTCACAGGCGGCGGCGTCAAACTGTCGAACAACCAGCGGGCGCAAAGGCGAGGGGCGCGCCTGCTCAGGCCGTGTGGCCGGGATCAAAATTGCTGGGTGTCTTCTTCCTTCTTTGCGGCACCATTTTTGCCGGATCCGGCTTTCCCGGCACACCTCTCGGGCCGAGCTGCTCCCGTTGCTGGTCGTCCTCGGATTGTCTTGGTTGACCATCGTCCACCTGCGGGCGGATCCCGATACTTTCCTCGTAGATCTCGCGACTGGACTTCAGCTTCCTGGCGGAGGGTTTGGTGGGTTGGTCAGCCATATTCTGGTCCTTCCCGCTTCTGCCATTGGGCTTAAAAGCCTGAGCGCCGGTCATCGTTCCGAAGCAGCGGAACGTCGTGCATGATCCTGCCGGTTATGCGTCGTTGCCGAGGTGATGTGGAGGCCATGGTTTTTCTCCGTGATCATTGGGCAGAACGGCCGGCCGTGTGCGAAGTTCCTTCCTCCATCCAGGACTGAGCGCGATCTCGGCTCTGGCGATGTATTGGAAACATGGACGCATTGAACGCGTGCGAAAAAACGGCCCCGGCGATCCTGGTGCCGCTGGGGTTGATTCCGAGGTTGATCGATCTCGGTGCTGCTCCGAAAGGGCATTGAAAAGCGAAAAGCGAGCACGCCTGGCGCGCGGTAATGTTTCTGAAGCTGCGCTACGATCTAGGAACTTTTTGCAGGCATCAGCATTGCTCTTGTCCCTACTATCGTTGTTGCGGCGAGGAGTGAATGGTGATGGCAACGCAAATCGTGATGGATCGCTACGGTGATACACGGCACAATTTCGATGCGAATGACGTGAAATCACTGCAGCGCGCGGAAGCCCGATTCAAAAAACTTACAGGCCAGGGCTTCACTGCAGCCGTGCGCAGCGCTTCCGGAGACGTCGAAATAGCACGCACGTTTGATCCTGGTGCAGAAGAAACCCTGTTTTTCCCGCGGCTCGTAGGCGGTTAGGAGTGAGCTTTGCTGGCTCGCTGGTTGCGAAGTTTAAGGGAGAAATTCCAGCAGGCGCACCCCAATGATGCCCGTGGCTTGAAACTCTTGAGAGAATGGCTCTCGCCTGAACAGCTCGCTCAATATGACGCGCACGGCTATTTTGACGTTATTGGTAGTGACAGTGGGAGATGGTACCGAATTCACCACGGCACGGCGATGAACGTCATCGAAATCGACCACGACAGTGGCTTCCCCCGTGTCGGATTGTGTTTCACCACCGAAGCCGGGTTTGTCCCTGGCGACGTCATGCTGGCACAAAAAATTGCCTTGGAGACCAGAGAGCACGGCGTGCTGGCTATCGCTCACAGGTTTGCCGTCAATCCCTGATATGAGGGGAGCGCCCCAACACGAATTCGCTTAACGTCGAGCACCGATCGATCCCTAACCGAGGGGCGATCGATGGCCGACCCTTTCTGCGACTGTCATCGAAGCTGGCGCTCGTCCCCGCGCAGGCCTAGGAACGCGACTCTCCAATCCGCGTTACGGCCTTGGGCTGATAGCGATCAAGGAGTTCTCGATGTGTGACTATAGTTTGCATCTCGTGTCATCAAGGCCTGCTGAGGCAGGCGAAACCCTCGTAGTCACCGGGTTCTCGGGGACGGACACGCGAGGCTTTGCATCTCCGATCGATGCGACCACCGCGGTCTGCCTTCGTCCGGGGACGGAGATCGTTTTCGATCAATGCGCACGGTTGGACGGCAGATTGTTTCACCGCAACATAAACGAACGTCTGGCCCGCTTTCGGCAGATCGACATGGACAGGCCCAATCTGCACCATGACGCGCTGGAATTTGCCAATGGGCGCCTAGTGCTCGTCACCAGTCTGGTTGTCGGCCAGCGCGCGCAAATTTTGCAGCTTCCGGCGAGCAGCCTGGAAAAGCCCGCCGTCAAGGGAGCTGCCGAGCCGGCGCGGGCCTGAAGGCGAGATCCGTTCCTGGCCGTGCACAAGCTCGCCGCCGGTCGCACGGCGACGGCCAGCCTTCGGTCGCTTATGAGGATACGGAAAGCGCCGGCGCCTCTTCCGGCGAGATGGAGGGCGCTGGCTCGGGACGCGCAAATTCGCTCGCGTGGCGCAGGCCAAGATAGTCGGGTTCGAAGCGCGCGAGATGAACAAGCATTCGCCAGTCGCTGATCGTGATCATTCTGGATTGCCACTGTAACGCCCGTCTTCGCCGCAATTCCTGTATGATGCGATTGGCGTGCACGGGCGAGATCGCGCAGGCAGCGGCGAGGTCAGACTGGGTGAACGGCGAAGGAAGCCGATAGTCGTGGGAGAGCCCGACGGCCCAGAGACGGACCGTGATTTCGCAAATCAAATGGGCGACGCGTGCTAGCGAATCCCTGCTTCCGAGGTTGATGATCCAGTTTCGCAGGCAGGCCGTTTCTGCCATGTCCAAACGCCGAAGCGCGCGAGCGAGGCTTTCCGATTGTACCGAGATGTCGTGGAAAAAGGCTCGAGGCACAAATGCGACGACGGCCGGTCCAAGAGCGGTCAGGTGAGAGCCTAGTTGCGACGCCGCGACGGCGTGCAGATCGGGTACGTCTCCGGGAACATATATTGAGGTGATCTGGCCGCTACTGGGATCTTTCCAGCAAAGATATCCCTGCAGCAGCAGGCAGCAGTTGGACGTCTGGTCTCCCTTGCGCAGGACGTGATCATGAGAGCCGAAATGGCCGATCGTATAGCTCATCCTCGTGAGGAGCTCGAGATCGTCATCGGACAGCTCTGCAACGCCCCTCAGGCGATCGGCAAGCTTTGTAAACGCGAAACCTCTCTGCATCCTTGCACTCGTCGAACCGGAACCCTCAAGGATACTGCCTAGTGCAAGCTGCGCCGAAGCCAGCATCGCGCGACGGAAGGTCGCATAGGTACGCTAGGGAAGCCCGTTGCCCTGCGGAACGCAAGAAACATTATTGCCGCTCAATGCGCCGGGATCCCCAAAAGTTCCTAACTACCACGCCTCAAGGGCTCCCAAGGGTATTATGGGAAGCTTTCGATCCAATACTGACAATTTTAAGTTGTGCTTAGTCGGTCCCGTGACCGGTTCTGAACCATCCAGTGCGGCGCGCTTCGGGCCAATTTCGCTGGAAGGATTTCTGGCAGCGGCGGCTATTCCTGCGTCGGTGAGGGGCGCGAAGGCCAGGCTCCGCGCGCCGCTGTCGTCGGTACGGCCGATTCGGGGCTTTCCGGCTGCGCTCTAGGGGAAGCAACGGGCGCGTCCGGCTCAAGGAGGAACGCGACGCAGCGTGGCGGCTTGATATCGGCAATGTCGGAAGCTGCCGAGAACACCGCCGAAGGACGGCGGCCGGATGCCCCTGTCGGACGGAAACCGGCGTCAGTCGGGCCCCGCGCCCGAAATCTCCGGCGGACGTCGGTTGCGAAATGGAAAAACGTTTTCCTCGGTACGTACCGCCGCATCAACCGTGATCGCATTTTGGCAACCGCTGCGGGGGTCGTGTTCTACGGGTTATTGGCAATATTCCCGGCGATCACGGCGCTGGTTTCCAGCTATTGGTTGTTTGCCTATCCCTCGACCATATCCAAAAATCTCCATTCGCTGTCGATGATGCTGCCTGAAGGTTCCTTTGCGATCGTTCAAGATGAAGTCGGACGTGTCGTTGAAAAGCAGGGCTCCTCGCTTGGCCTGACTTTCGTCTTCGGGTTGCTGTTTGCGATCTGGAGCGCAAACAGCGGCACCAAGGCGATCATCGATGCCCTCAATGTCGCTGACGAGGAAGAAGAGGAGCGCGGTTTCTTCAAGCTCAACCTGGTTTCGCTTGCCTTCACGCTTGCCGGCCTGATCGCGGTTCTCATCATGGTTGGTGCCGTGGTCGTGGTGCCGCTGCTGCTGAGATATTTCGGCCCCCACGCGCTCGTCGAGCTGCTGGTCCAGATGGGTCGTTGGCCGGTCCTAGCCCTGATGCTGCTGATAGCCCTTATGGTTCTCTACCGATATGGGCCGAGTCGAAGGCCGCCCCCTTGGCGCTGGCTCAGCGTCGGTGCGGTCGCGGCGATCGTACTCTGGTTGATCGGATCCTCGCTTCTGTCGTGGTACCTGTCGAATTTCGCGAGCTACACCGCAACCTACGGATCGCTCGGCGCCGCGATCGGTCTCATGATGTGGATGTGGATGTCGGCCATTATCATCCTGGTTGGCGCGGAACTAAATTCCGAGATACAGCGACAAGCTGTCGACGCAACGGGCAGGGCGGGTTCAGCGATCGCAAAAACCGGTCGGGCTGCAGCAGATGTCCCAGACTAAAGCTCGCCTGGCGAGCCGAAATAGAAAACGGCAGATGCGGTTAACATAAGTAAGATCTGATGCCGCACGTGAGAGGTTATGGTGCGGGCTCTGCTTGGGGGAATTTCGTCATGCCCGATGCGCAAACGACTGCTTTGCTGCGTGCCATCCTGGACGAGCTATGCTGCGATATTCCGCGGTTCGACTCGAGCACCAGAACGAGTGTGGCTTCGCAACTGCTCGCAACCGTGCAGCAAGGCAAATCTTCGATCGAAGATCTCAAGCGGGCCGGGAAAGTCGCCCTGCGCCGGTCCCCAACCATTTGGCGTTAGCAGAGAACAACAGCGGCATGGGGCAATTTTCGAGGCGCGGTTGTGGGTCAGCGAGCGTCGATAAGATCAACCAGATCGCGGGCCATCGCGGCGAGATCCAGCGGCTTTTCCCATAGCTGGACGTCCTGAAATTCTTGTTCGATCGAACCGCAGTCGTAACCAGTCGTGAAGACGAACGGCACTTTCCGCGCGCGCAGGATGCGGGCCAAAGGAAAGGCGAGTTCGTTTCGCAAATTGACGTCCACGACGGCCGCATCGATGGCGGCATCGGCGTTCACAAGATTGGTTGCCTCTTCAAGTTCGCCAACCGGGCCGATGATGCGAGCTCCCATTTCCTTCAAGATTTGGACGATGTCTTCGGCGAGGAAGTACTCATCCTCGACGACCAGAACGCGGCGTCCCGAAAGCGGCTTTTGCAGAATGGATTGCAGGGACATCTATTTTTCCCTCAATGGTCGAAAAGGAACATTATGCTGGCGGAAACGCTTATCGCAAGCGGGTCTGCAGGGCCGGTTCCATGAGCAATCGCGATATTATCGTCATCGGCGGTTCGGCGGGAGCCACCGCTCCCTTGAAGGAAATCCTGAGCCGATTGCCGAACGATCTGCCGGCAGCAGTTTTCGTGGTGGTTCATATTCCGGCCCAGGGTGTTGAAATTTTGACCAAGCTGGCAAGCAACACCGCCCGAATGCCAATTCACCGCGCAGAAAGCAGGATGTCGATCAGGAAGGGGCACATCTACCTTGCGGTGCCAGATCAGCATCTTCTGGTTTCCCAGGATTACATTGTCCTTGCGCGTGGTCCGCGAGAGAACATGGCGCGGCCAGCTATCGATCCGCTGTTCCGTTCGGCGGCCCTGCAATATGGGCCCCGCGTGATCGGCGTCGTTCTGTCAGGGCTGCTGTCCGATGGTGCCGCCGGTCTTAACGCGATCAAGCAGTGCGGCGGAATTACCCTGGTCCAGGATCCCTCCGATGCGATCGCCAACGAAATGCCCTTGCGGGCTCTGGAAGCGACAACCGTCGATCTATGTGTGCCAAGCGCGAGAATCGGCGATGTCCTGTCCGATCTGGTCCGGGAGCCCGCAGGCGGCTCGCTTCCTGTGCCTCCCGAAATCCGGCTCGAAGTGGAGATTGCCGCTGGTAAGCGCATTGGAAGCCAGAGCCTGACGCCGGTTGCCGCCCCGGCGCCGCTCACCTGTCCGAGTTGCGGCGGGGTTTCGGAACTCAAGGCCGGTTTGCCCTTGCGCTTTCGTTGCCAGGTCGGTCACGACTATGCGGCCGACGCCTTGGCGAAAGAGCAGGAGGGCAGGGTCGACGAGGCTCTGCGTGTTGCGCTTCGGATTATCGAGGAACGGGCGGAACTGGTGCATCGCATGGCGGAAAACGGAAGGCAAAGCGGCAGGGTTTCAGTCGCTCAGATGTACAATGCACGCGCTGCCGAATATCGCGAACATGCCGACATGATTCGCCGCGTGATGCTACAATCGCTCGACCCGAAATCTCCGGAACCCGACAACAGATGATGCTCTGGAGGTGACGCTCTGGATCAGCCGAAGAGCTCAAGACAGAGAAAGCGCATCTGGTCAAGGCCGTCCACGATATCGAGGAAGGCTGAAAACGTCCCAATCAACAAGACCTGCCGCAGGACCTGAGGCAGGGTGCACGCTGAGCATCTGGTTGAGCTCCTGAAACGGATTCTGGTCGAAGGGAACAGCACCGGAGCTTGATCGAGCAGCGATGGCATATCTGAAGGAGGACTCCCTCCGATGCTATGCGAGTGACTGGCAGGGCGACGGCAACTTGACTCGGCTCTAAATCTCAACTTCCCGCACCTCGACCGCAATATCGGCCTTGCTTGCTTAGGGATTGGCATCACAATGCCCGCCTAAACGCGCGTGTCTTGACCGTTCTGTCGAACATGCACGCGATTTGGTAATGGCCATCATTTGGAAGTGCCGAAGCGAGAGCAGGAAACCGAAGCATGGTTGAAACCAGCCAGTCACTGCAGCAAGAAAAACCCCGGCTGAGGTCTCCGCTGATCGTCGGAGTGGGTGCGTCCGCCAGCGCATCAAGCAGCATCGAGCGGTTTTTCTCCAAATTTTCACCCGATCCCGGACAGGCGATCGTTCTTGTCTTGCAGCACAGGGAGGCCTTCAAAGAGGACGCGCTGACAGGAACGTTTAAACGTCTGGACGGTGCCCGGATTTTCGAAATCAAGGATGGCATGGAGATCAATGGCGGCGTGATTTACCTGTGCCCCGTCGATGCGATTACCACGATTCAGGGCCACAAATTCGCGGTCAGACCGGCCCAGCAGGCCCCAGGCGAGCGAGCCACCATCGATAGTTTCCTGGTTTCTCTCGCCGAAGAGCGGGCCGAGGAGTCGATCGGCGTAGTGTTGTCGGGAACGGACGGCGACGGAACGCTCGGCGTTGCCACGCTGAAGGACCATGGCGGGCTTGCAATCGCGGAGAGCATCCCGCAGGACGCCTCCAAACACCTGACAGAAAGCAATACGCCGGCGGCCATTGCGGATTTCGTGCTTCCGCCGGAAGACATCCCCGAACATATCCACGTCTATGCCCGCCATTTGCGCCGGCTGGAAGAGAGGCACGGATTCGATGAGGTTCTGGCGGCAGCATCCGAATCCTTGTCCCGCATCGCCGATATTCTTCGCAGCAAGACAGGAAACGATTTCCATGGCTACAAGCAGAACACCTTCCTGCGGCGTGTGCAGCGGCGAATGCAGGTCGCGCAGATTGACGAAATCGCCGCTTACGTCGATTTTCTCCGTTCCGACAAGGACGAGGCACAGCATCTCTTCAACGACCTTCTTATCGGCGTCACGGAATTCTTTCGCGATAAGCGCGAGTTCGAAGTACTCGAAACCGAGGTGATTCCCAGGATTTTCAACGGCAAGGCCGCGGGACAGCAGGTGCGGGTCTGGGTTCTCGGCTGCGCCACGGGCGAGGAAGCATATTCGATTGCCATCCTGCTGGCCGAACACATCGGCAAGCTTGATTCCTCTCCGCAAGTGCAGATTTTTGCAACCGACATCGACGGCCGCGCGCTGGCCGCCGCGCGAGTCGGGCGCTATCGAACCGACATCAAAACCAATATGTCGCCTGAGCGGCTGGCCCGCTGGTTCGTGCGGGAGGGCGATACATATTGCGTGGTGAAAGAGCTGCGCGAAAGGTGTATTTTCTCGCAACACAACGTCATCAAGGATGCGCCGTTCTCCAAACTCGATCTGGTCTCATGTCGCAACCTGTTGATTTACCTGAACGCGGATTTGCAGAACAGGGTCATTCCGCTTTTCCATTTCGCATTGTTGCCGGACCGCTTCCTTTTCCTTGGTAACTCGGAAAACGTCACGCGGCATCCGAAACTGTTTGTACCGATCGATCGTCGCGCGGGAATTTTCAAAAAGCTCGATACCGGCACCCGGCTGCCGCCGGAATTTCCGGTCGCTACCGCTGCGGGGAGAACCCTGGAGGGGCCTCCGCCCAAACTCGGTCCCGACGTCGGCCTCGAGCGTCGGGCCCAGCGCGTCGCCGAGCGATATGCGCCGGCCTACGTCATCACCGACGAAAATTTCAACGTTCTCCACTTCTCAGGCCGCATGGGGCGATATATCGAACCCACCACAGGTACGGCAACGCTCGATTTGCTCGGTCTGGTCCACCGCGATCTTCGCCTGGAGTTGCGCACGGCGTTAAGTCGGGCACACGAGGCTAACGAGCCGGCGCAGGTTGAGCACATTAGGCTCGGCGTCGATGGCCACAGCCTGCTCGTGGATATAGCGGTTGAGCCGATTTTGGAAGCGCCAGCCGGGCGGCGCAATTTCGTCGTGCTGTTCAAGGACGGACCGATCCGTGCGGTCGACGATGAGTACACAAATCCAAGCGGGTCGGTGCGAACCGAGCACGTCGAGCGCCTCGAGAGCGATTTACGTGTCGCGCGAGAGCGTCTTCAGGCAACAATCGAGGAGCTCGAAAGCACGAATGAAGAGCTAAAGTCTTCCAATGAAGAGTACCAGTCGCTTAACGAAGAGCTGCAATCTGCAAACGAGGAGCTGGAGACTTCGCGGGAGGAGCTGCAGTCGGTCAACGAAGAATTGACGACAGTTAACGGCGAACTGGCGCACCGCGTGCAGGATCTGATTCGCGCGACCAGTGATCTCAAGAATTTTCTTGAGAGTACCCGGATCGCCACCGTCTTCCTCGATAACGATTTGCGCGTGATGAATTTCACGCCGGCCATCACCGACGTGTTGCACCTTGTCGACACCGATGTCGGCCGTCCGATCGCGCACATCAAGGCACGCATCCCAATCGAGGAGCTATTTGACGATGTCCGTCTGGTGCTTCGGACGCTGGCGAGCAGCGAGCGGGAGCTGACGGCGCCGGACAGCGGAACACGATATATCGTGCGCATCCTCCCCTATCGGAGCATCGATAATTTCATCGCCGGCGTAGTGATCACCTTCATCGACGTGACTGCGATCACCCGGGCCGAGGAGCGTCAGCGTCTTCTTCTTGCCGAGCTGCAGCACCGGGTGCGCAATACCCTTAGCGTCGTTCGTTCAATCGCCCGGCGTTCGGCTGAATCGAGCACCAGCGTGGAAGAATACGCGTCTCATCTCGATGGCCGCCTGAACGCCTTTGCCCGGACCCAGGCGGTCGTCACGCGCGATCCTGAGAGTGGCGTCGACCTCGAATACCTCATCGTGGAGGAGTTGCTTGTCTACAACGTGCGGGAAGGCGAGCAGCTGCGCATCTCGGGCCCGACGATGCGTCTGCAACCCAAGGCCGCGGAAACCTTTGCGCTGGCGATCCACGAACTGGCCACCAACGCAATCAAATACGGTGCGCTGAGCCAGCCCGCCGGCCGGATAGTCATATCCTGGCGCATCGAAAATGCCAGGGAGCCGGCACAGCTGATCTTCGATTGGCGGGAGAAGGGAGGACCGACGGTGACGCCTCCAAAACGCAAGGGCTTCGGAAGCGAGTTGCTCGAGCGCACCATAGCCTTCGAGCTCAAGGGCAAAACCACGCTGGCGTTCGATCCGGCTGGTTTTTGCTGCACCATCTCCATTCCGATGACCCGCCGGGTTGTTCATACGTCGGTAGCGGGCGTCTGATGCTGACCGTCGGGCAGGAAGGCGGCCACGAGCAGGCGGTCCTCCGCAGGCTAAACGCACTGCGACGGCTTTCCCCGGAGGCTGCCATCGCGGTCAGGGCGGCATTAATTGAAAGAACCGTCAGGGTCGGTGCCGGCGAGGACATCGCTTGCGAGGGCGACAGGGCCGATAAGGTGAGGATATTCCTCTCCGGGTGGGCCTGCCGCTACAAGGTCCTGGAGGACGGCAGGCGGCAGATCGTGAATTTCGTCATGCCCGGCGAGACCTGCGATGCATACGTCTATCTTCTTTCCGCTATGGATCATTCGATCGGAACCCTGACACCGGTTGTCTATTCCGAGCTTGACCGCGCAGCATTCGAGCATCTGATCTCGATCGATCGATCGGTGGCCGAAGCTTTCTATTGCGAGGCGCTCGCGGACAGCTCGATTCAACGGGAGTGGGCGATCAATCTCGGTCGTCGTGATGCATTGGAGCGTGTCGCGCATCTGCTTTGCGAGCTGTTCGAGCGTTTGAGAGTCGTCGGCCTGGTGGACCGACAATCCTTTGCCTTTCCCGTCACTCAGATGGATCTGGCCGACGCGACCGGCCTTTCCACAGTGCATCTCAATCGAACATTGCAGGAATTGCGGGCGTCGCGCCTGATTACCTTGAAAGACCGATCTTTGACGATCCATGATTTCGAGGCCTTGAGCAGAACGGCCATGTTCAACCCGAGCTACCTTCACCTGAAATATATTGGCAATGCGGGCTGAGACCGCAGCTCGAAACTGCCGGTTGGGTCGTCTGGGCGTCTCAGATGCGAGGGAGCGCGGGCATCGTCCCGAAGGGAACGAGGAATTCGCTTAAATCCGGTCCGAGGGGGAACGTCGCTCTGCAGTCACGTCGAGGGTGAGGACTTACTAAAAGAGCGCTTCTTGGGACTCTTACTCAACATGGTGATCACATTACTTGGGGTGGGGGAGCCGGTGGATCCCAACCATGCTTCGATGCGCAAAGCCGTTTCGGCCTGACGGACCTTGCGCCAGAGCAGGGTCTGCTCCACTCCGGGCGGCAAATTTTTCGCCCGCTCCCGCAGTCGCCCGGCTTCTTCCGCCAACCGCTCGGCGAGAGTGGTGGTCTGCTTAAAACGGCGCCGCTTTTTCACCATGAGTTACTCCAGGCCAGCATCGCTAAAATCACTAGCTCCTCGATCACCATCACGCGCTAACCTAAGTGAATTTCCAGGGTACTTTTTTAAGAAGAGGCGCGCCAGGAAAGCCAAGAACTGAAATTTCCAGTGCGTCCCGACGGGCGTTGTCACAGCGCTTGGCAGACCCGGGCACCGATATCAGAAGCAGCTTGCGCAATCGCGCCTCGAGAAGCAGCGATTGTCGTCGCTGGCGCCATGGAGAGGGCTCGATGGTTAGCGCGGCGGCTTTTTCCGGCGGCAGATCCGGTGCGCCATCCAAGAAATCGGGTGGAAAAAAATACCTCGGCGCAAGGCGCGGCCAGTGCGACTTGAATTTTTCCGTCGCAAGAAACCTGTGACCCCAAGCTGGTGCAACCGGCGCGCCTCATCGGCCGACAAACGGCATCGCGGAATTCATCTTGCAACGCAGTGTGTTAGTCCAACGCGCACGACGCCGCTTGAGAATAGCCGGCAAATTGCGTCAGGATTCACTTAGGATAATGCGGGACGTATTTTTCGGAGCGATGGTCGAAACACGATCCACCCACCTCGCCCGTAGGCGGATCGGACCCCAGACGGCCTCAGTGCTTCGCAGTGTGCTGAGGCCGTTATTTTTTGGGCATTGCATCAAAGGGACCGCCGTCGAAAGAGCACGCGACCGACCTTAAGGGGGACAATTTCCTCACGCCAAACCGACGCACGAACAGGGGCAGATAAACGGTCCGCCGTCCCAGTGCCGGTTGTCTTCGACCTGTTGTTGGTCTTCGAGTTTGGCGTCGTGCCATTGGAGCCAAATGGGCAAGCTTCTCGTCGCCAACGTGGTGATCTGCATCGCAGCCCTTCTGGGATTCGCCGCTATCGTGATTCAACAGTAGCAGTTATCGCGTTTCAGCAAGGGGCTGTGATAGGGTCGTTGCTGGCGAGCACTTCAGCCAATGTGATCGAGCTCGCTGCCGAGGCGCCAATCGAGTCGGCAACGATATCCCGGGCCCGCCAGTACGAACCGGCACCCCAATCCTCCCAAACGGAAGTCGCAGTCAATCTGCGCTCCGCCCGGATTGTAGGCCGCCAGAACCCGGGCCGCGCTCCCAGACGCTCGAAATCTTCGAATACCCGGGTTATCCAGCGAGAATTGCCAGGCTCCCGCAGCCATTAGGAGCCACCAAGGGCTGATTGGATCCGTCGGCGAAAAAACTTCGCGCGTTACCGCCGCAATCAATACGGCCGGAGCTGTTGCCGCGTCGCAAGTGTGATATAAGTCTGCAGCTTGAGATTGCTTTTTTGCCAGGATTTTCGGCAAGCGACGATGACATCGCAAAATTCATTTCGGTTATAATTGCCGTCAGCCTCCTGCCGGCGCAAGCATGGGTCCGAAGCAATGACCACCGCACCGGCCGCAGGTTCCATTCAATCCAACGTGCTTCCAGTGGGCGCGACGATCGGCGCCCTCGGCGTCGTCTATGGCGATATCGGCACAAGTCCGCTCTACGCGCTAAAAGAAGCAGCCCGGGCAGCCGCAAACGGCGGCACGCTCAATTCAGCATCGGTCCTGGGCGTGGTGTCGCTGATTTTATGGGCACTAATCCTCATCGTATCCATCAAATATGCGCTCCTGATCCTGCGCGCCGACAATCGTGGCGAAGGTGGCATCGTCGCGCTGCTGGCGCTTCTGCACGCACGCAACGCCGCGCCAGGCACGTGGCGCGCGCATCTGTTGATTGTTGGGCTTGTGGGCGCGGCCCTGCTTTATGGCGACGGTGCGATTACGCCGGCGATATCGGTGCTGAGCGCCATTGAGGGACTGAAAGTGGACGCGCCCTCGCTGAGCCCCGTTGTGGTCCCCGTCACGATCGTCATCCTGGTCGGTCTGTTTGCCATTCAGAAGCGAGGGACGAGCTTCATCGGCCAGATTTTCGGACCGGTGATGTTTTTCTGGTTCGCCGTGCTGGCAGCGTTGGGTATCCACGGCATCATCAAGGCGCCCTTCGTGCTTGCGGCCCTCAGTCCGCTCCATGCGTTCGAATTTCTGATCCATGAGGATATCCGCATCAGTTTCGCGGTCCTCGGGGCCGCATTTCTCGCGGTTACGGGCGGTGAGGCGATGTATGCCGATATGGGCCATTTCGGCCGGGTACCGATCCGCCTTGCCTGGTTCGGTATTGCACTCCCGGCGCTTGTTCTGAACTACTTCGGACAGGCCGGCATGTTGATCACAGATCCGAGCGCGCTTGAGCACCCGTTCTATCAGCTCGCGCCTGACTGGGCGCAATATCCGCTCGTCGCGCTCTCCGCGCTTGCTACGGTGATCGCCTCGCAAGCGATTATATCGGGGGTTTACTCGCTGACGCAGCAATCGATTCAGCTTGGTTTCCTGCCGCGCATGCAGATCAACCACACCACCAGTCACGCGATCGGTCAGATCTACGTGCCGCTCGTGAACTGGTTGCTGGCGGCCGCAACGTTGGGCGCCGTCGTCGGATTTGGCTCGTCGGATGCGCTCGCCGGCGCTTACGGTATCGCCGTATCGCTCTTGATGGTGATCACGACGTTGTTGGCTGCTCTGGTTGCGATCCAATGGGGCTATTCGCCTGTGATCGTGATCGCCGTGAACGGTTTTTTCTTTATTATCGATAGCATCTTCTTCGCGGCAAATTCGACCAAACTGTTTGAGGGAGGTTGGTTCCCGCTGGTGTTGGCGGGCGCGATTGCGTTTTTGATGCTTACCTGGCGAAGCGGCGTCAGGCTGGTCGAGCGCGCGCGCGGCAAGCTTCGACAGCCGGAGGAAGAACTCATCGAAACCGCAATCGGCAAATGCCACGCCCGGCTTTCGGGAACGGCGATCTTCCTCGCCTCCACGCCAAATGGCGTTCCGCTCGCCTTGACGCAGTTCGTCAAGCACAACCATTGCCTGCACCAACGCGTGCTTCTGGTGACCGTCCTGATCGAGGAGTCGCCACGCATTGCCGACGAAAATCGTGCCCAGGTGATTGAGGTCACCGAAGGAATCACCCGCGTGATCCTGCATTTCGGCTTTATGCAATATCCGACGATCTATGAGGGGTTGAAGCTCGCCTGTCAGCAGGGCAAGCTGCAAGGCATAGATCTTTCCAATGTCACCTATTATGTCGGCCGCGAAACGATCATTCCACGCGAGGACGTTCCGGGCATGTGGGTGTGGCGTGAATCGATTTTCGCGTTCCTGCAGCGAAATGCCGAGCGGACGGCGGCGTTCTTCGACGTGCCCACAGGCCAGGTCGTCGAGTTCGGCACGGAAATCGAGATTTGATCTCGATACCTTTGTGCTTGGCGTCGCGAGATGGCTTTCTTATCTGCGCCAATCGTGGATGAAGGTGCGGAACAACAACTCGATCACCGCAAGCGTCACGAGGAGACCTGTCAACATCAGGATCAGGCCCACCGGCGTAATGGTGGGATCGGCCTTCCGTCCTGCACTCGGCGAGATATCGGCTGGCTCATCCTTGCTGAGAATGGATGGCGAGGCGACCTGCACGACATCCACCCATCGATCAAGCCAGTCCAGCCGGGGAATTTCAATCGCAGCAATGGACGTCGGCTCGCTCGAGGCCTCGGTCGGCGTGTCAGCCGCCAGCATCTCCGACATCGCGTTGCGCCATTTGGGTTCCTCGACGAGAGGCGGCTGACTGTCCCGTCGCGGTTTTTGATCTTCGCCCGGTTTGACGCGGGTGAGGCGATGCCGCGGCGGCGTCGCGTCCCAGCAATGACCCGAGCCGTGCCAGTAGAGATGCGTGGTAGAAAATTGCTGGCGCGCCTCGGCCATGGTCATGCAGGATTTCGACGCAGATGCCGGCGTGGCCGCCACCAGGGCGAACACAACGATCACTACGGTGCGCATGGGCTGCTCCGTGTCTCATCAATACGGCCGCCGCCGAACCCCCCGCGCCATGGAATCACTCTACGAGTGTAGGTTTGAAGAAGTGCAAAATATGGCCGATTTTAAAGGACAATGTGACGATCATGGTCTCTGGTTCGTCGGCGTAGCACAGCGCGCCGGGGTATTACGCCTGAACGACGACAATCCACGGCTGCCCTAATTTCGTCTTACCTGGTTTGCTAGCAATCCGGGGATGGGGTTGCCTTCCAATCGCAGCAGACGAGAGATTCTTCGCGGGTCTTGCCGCGCGATTTTGATCGCGCTCGGGCTTGCGTTCGGCCTCTGCGATCCCGTCGCGGCCCAGTCCGCGAACCAGGCCGAGCTGATCTCGGGCTTTCGGCTTCAGCACGGCGAAGGCAAGGTGAAGATAGACGCAACGCTCAACCGAATTGCTCATGAGCAGGCCGCGGCCATGGCGGCCAATGACGTGCTCGATCACAGCGTGCTCGGTCCGTTCGGTTCGCGCGTGGCGCCCGCCGGCTCGCGGCGAGCCGCCGAAAACATCGCCTTTGGATACGACACCTTCCCGAAAACCCTCGATCAGTGGATCGCTTCAAGCGGACACCGCAGCAATCTTCTGCTGCACGACGCATCGCGCGTCGGTGTCGCAAGCGCCAGAAGTTCGAAAAGCGGCCGAACCTATTGGGCCATGGTGATCGCGGGAGAAGACCTTCGCGCCAAGCCGGCGAAGGGAGAAAAAACCCGGGTCGCGACCACGCCGGAACAGACCTGCCGGCTGAAGATTCTCAGCCTTTGCTTGTGAGGAAAAGCTTCACCTGGTCGATCGTCCGACCATGAGCAGAATGCCGCCGATCTGCGGCAGTAGCGCCAGCAAGACCAGTCGAAGCATGGCGAAGTCGTCGCCGGTTGGCCGCAGCGCACCGCGGCTGATCCATCCAACGATCCGCACCGCGGCCTCCGTCTGCGGATCGGCGCTCTGCTCGACCGACTTCATCGCCGCGTCCAGCGCCTGCCGGCGTTCATTGACGGTTACCTCGCGCTCCCGACAGAACCTGCCCACGCCGTTCCTGCATTCCCGATCGCGCGCCGCCATCGCGTCGTTGAGCGCGGCCTGGGCCGATGTAACTCCCGGTGTCACGCGCGAGGCGCGCACCATCGTGGCGTCCGCGATGTTGAGCGATGCGAATCCGATTCCGGCCGTTACCGCAAAGACGAACGTCATGGCCCAGAAGGTCCAGGCGACCAGCGCCGTGATACGCTGGCCCGCCTGCCAAAGTGCGGCCGCGCAGGTCGGCATGACGAGCGCGACAAGGTCTGCGGCCACGCCAATCGCAAGAAAAAGCCAGCTTGCGATGTCGCTTGATCCGAGCGAGCGCGCGAACGAGCCGTTCATGGTGATGCCGACGCCAGCCAAGGCGAGCGCAGCAGCCGACAACAGCATCGCCGAGATCCTCCGCCGCGGCCGGGCTAGGGGCCTGCTGGCGTGTGGCATCGCGCGCGAAAGCGGCGTCACCGTCGCTTCGGTCAATCCCAGGTCGATCGATGTAAACTCCGGCGGAATCAGCGTCGCTGAAGCCGAGGATTCCTCGTCTGCCAGCGCGACCGGCTTTGGCGCCTGCCGTTTGCGCCGCCGCGAGGTTTTCGCGCGTGCAGCGCTCGTCCTCGCCTTCTTCTTTGGCGGGGCTTGATGGAGGGGAATAACCGATGCAGTAGTGTCTTCAGCCATTGGAACCGGTCCTTTTCGGTTGCGATGGTCAGGCGCGGCGTCGTGCTGCAACACGGCGTTGCGCCGCTCAATCGAATCGATGCCCGAAGACTCTCGCGCCGGATCGCGGATGGAGCAAGGCACGCGCCTGTCTATCCACGCGTATGAGAAGTTGCCCACAAAAGGATTTGACGCTCAATGCGGAGTCTTGACTGTGAGATTCGCGCCATTGCGCTTACTTCGTATTGGTCTGAGCATCCGCCTTCTCATTAATTCCGGCATCGATGGGCGCCATCCTTTGCAAATAGTGGCTCCAGATGTAATCGGTCACGCGTTGTGCCATGTCGCGGCCGGCAGGGCCCGAGTGGCGCCAGTGAACACCGCCATAGGTCCGCGAGATCATCACCTCGTCCTGGAAGGCGGTGAAGGAGGTGTAGGTGCGGGCCGGCGCGACGGGGTCGGAGAACGAGATGGTGCGGAAGGTTAGGCTGTCGCCGAAAGCCTTGCGGTAGGAGGCCGTGAGCGCGCCCGTGCGTGCGGCATGACCGGAGGGATACTCGGGATTCGGCGAGGTGGTCAGAACAGGCTGCCAGGCGTCGTCGTGCAAGGCGCCGAGCCCGTTGGGCGCGTTCGCCGGCACCTGACGGTACTGTGTGATCGGGCGGCCGAAGCGGTAGTGATACTTCCAGAACCAATGGTTCGCATGGGCATCGTGCGCGGACATCGCCGTCAGCGCGATGATCCTCAGCAGATCGGTGCCCGTTTGGCTAATATCGGCGGAGGCGAGAATGTCGATCGTGTTGCCGATCTGCGAGCCGAAATTGCCGTCGTGGAAGCGCGCGGTCGCGTCCGTTTCCGCCGTGCGGGCTGAGCGCGCGCTGTTCGAGGTGCCGTAGCGATAGAGTTCCTCCCACTGTATCTTGAACTCGGGGCTGTCAACGCCGAGCGGCGGGTCCACGAACGTCACATCCCCGCCGGCAAGACCGAAAGCGGCGACACCGAAGGGGCGAACGCTGGTGTAGCCGGAGGACTGAGGTGGATCGGGGAAATAGGGCAGGCCGTACTGGTACTGGTTCCAGTCCGTGCCATTGACCACCTTGGTATCGGCCGGCGGATGGCCATCGTCAGCGCGGTTTCTGAGAATCTGTTGGCCGATGAAGTTACCGAGCGCCACGCCGTTGACGTAGGCTGGCGATGCCGGATCGAGCGCTGCAGTTTGAATCGCAAATTCGCTGGCGTGGGCGAAACGGCGAAGATGAGCAAGCGCATTTGTGGGTTGTGAGGGCGGCGGAAAACAGCCCATCGAGAACGACCTGAGCCGCCCTGGCGACGGCAACACGCTTCGAGGCAATTTTCACATCGATTTCGCCGGGGACCAAGGAAGCCGGCACGGCGTAGGGCGAATATGTCCGGTCGATCGTGTTCGACGCTTCGAACATCGCAAGCGCCATCATCGCCCAGCCGCGCAGTCCCGACGAGCCGCCCCCCGGGGAATTCAAGGCATTCGTCGATTCATAGAGCTTGTCGTGCCACTCGGCGATCTCGTAGCGAGTGAGGCCGGCTCCGGGCGGGCTGTTGTCGGCGTTGCGCTCCGCTGCAAGGGCGGTGGTGTTTGCGAAGCCGAGACAGAGCAAAATGACGACAGCGCGCGCCACCGGCCGCTGTGCTCTCAGACCATGCATTGGATTACTCCCCAGACTTGCTCGCGCAGCTTCCGCTTTCTTTGTGGCGGAATGTGCGCTTGCGCGGTGGATTCGGTAGCGGTTTTGCTGCTGCTTCGCAACGGGACTCGATGCTCTGGAGGCGCGGCGTGATCTGGTGGACGCCATCCATTCTAAAATCGTGGGCGTATTGCATTCCTTTCGTCATGCCCGGGTTTATCCGGCTATCGACGTCTTAATTTGGGACACCAGGACGTGGATGGCCGGGCTGGGCGAGTGGAGGCGACACCGTTCTTCGAACGGCCACGCCCGGCCATGACAGGCGAGGGGAAGCATGCTGCCGGTTCCCGGTTCACGCGAGTGTCACAGACCGGCTCGGCGGGACCTGCGATTTGTGGCATGCTGCTTACCTGTTGGACCGTAGACGGCCCTGTAAGCCGAGGGAGACTCTGTCATGTCCATGTATATGCTTCTCTGCAATTACACCGACCAGGGCGTGCGCACCATCAACGAGATGCCGAGCCGCCGCGCGGCCTCGCGCGAAAAGGCCAGCAAGCTCGGCGTTGAAATCAAAAATGCGTGGCTCGCGCTTGGCGTCTATGATTTCATCCTGCAGTTGGAAGCCCGCGACGAGGAGACTGTCGCAAAGTTCGTGCTGTCGCTCGCCACCATGGGAAACCTGCGGACCACCACCGTCAGGCTCTTCTCCGACGCCGATTACGAAAAGATCGTGAACGGAATTGTGTAGCGCGATCATCAGAGACTTTCGTGCAGGATTTCGGCTATTGTGAACCGTTGCGAGAGGCAAACGCAATCAGGCCTTCTCGCAGCGCTATCCGTGCGTCCGAGGCGTGGAAAGCGTTCGCCCTCGATAGTGAAGGGCGTAGGGAATGCCGGGTGCGCGAGCGGCGTCGAGATGCAAGGACCACACAGCTTCGCCGTACGCGCGCCGTATGATGTCAGCTTTTGGGGATGGAGCAGACACGGTTGCGCTCGGTCTTCCGCTTTTGACCCCTAAGCCGAAAGGAAACCCTGTTCGAGGTCACGCTCGAAGAAAGGTCTCGCTTGTGCCGCGTGGCGCCCGGCTCAGCGTGGCCAGGCGGGAGGCCTAGGCATTGCCGTAGTGCACCTCGTGCGTAATGTCCTTGTTGGCTTGGTCGGGGAGCAGCAAGGCCGCGCAGATGCTGATCGCCGCGCAGACAGAGACGTAGAGGCCGATCGGGAGCGAGGAATGATATGTCGAGAACAGCCAGGTGGAGACGAACGGCGCTGGTCCGCCAGCAATGATCGAGGCGAGCTGATAGCCGATAGAGGCTCCGCTGTAGCGCAGCCGAGGCGTGAACGCCTCCGCGATCAGCGCGGCTTCCACGCCGTACATTGTCATCACCGGAATGAATGAGAGCGCCATCGCAAGGAAAATGAGCTCTGGCACCTTCGTATCGAGCATCGCGAAATAGATGAACGTGAACGCGGCAACGAACACACAGCCACCAATGAAGACCTTCCTCCGGCCGATGCGATCTGACAGTGCGCCGGCAATCGGGGCCGTGATGAAGCCGAGCGCGGTCATGGCGACCAGTCCCGAGAGCAGCAGATCGCGAGAGGCCCCCACCACCAGCGTGCCGTAGGTGAGCACGAAGGCGTTGAAAATATATCCGGGGGTCTGCTCGGCCATCCGCAACAGCGCGGACAGGATGACCTCGCGCGGTTGGCGCTTGAGCACTTCGATTGTCGGAGCGCGCTCGACCTTATTCTCGGCGAGGATGCGCTGGAACACTGGGGTCTCAAGGATGCCGAGACGGATCCACAGCCCGACGGCCACCATGACAATGCTAATGAGAAATGGGATGCGCCAGCCCCAGTTCAGGAACTGATCGCCCGAGTACCAGCTGAAAAACAGCACCGCGACGTTGGCGAGGAACAGTCCAGCCGGTGCGCCGAATTGCGGCCATGAGGTGATGAAGCCGCGGTTCTTGTTGGTCTGGGCCCATTCCATCGCAAGCAGCACCGAGCCGCCCCATTCGCCGCCGACCCCGATGCCCTGGATCAGGCGCAGCACGGTGAGGATGACCGCACCCCAGATGCCGATCGAGGCGTAGCCCGGCACCAGCCCGACCGCAGCGGTAGCGATCCCGGTCATCAGCAAGGTAACGATGAGGGTCGCCTTGCGGCCGATGCGGTCGCCGTAGTGGCCGAAGATCACGGCTCCGATCGGCCGAGCGACGAAGCCGACGAAGTACACGCCGAACGCCTGCAGGGTGCCAATCCATGGGTCGGAGCCAGGGAAGTAGACCTTGTTGAAGACCAGCCCGGTCACCGTGCTGTAGATGAGGAAGTCGTACCATTCGATGGTGGTCCCGACAGTGCTCGCGATCACGGCGCGGCGCAGGGCCGACTGATGTTCGGCCTCCGACATTGGGCCAAGGGCGATTGTCGTCGCAGTCATGGCGGTGCCTCCTCGTTTATCGTTCGATGATGTTTCCCTGTGCTTTCTTGCTGCCTATTGAGGTCTGCGGGCATTTCCTGATTGCCGCGAATGCGACAGAATAATGAACTAGTTCGGCGCGTTGAGCCAGACCAACTCGTGGCGTGAGTCCGATGTGGCCGGAGCCGCCTGTTTCAAGGGGCGGGGTTCGTCCGCTCTGCCCCAGGTAGTTCAGAGATCAATTTGTTCTCGTATTGCAAGCGCGTCGTCGACGTCAGTGTGCGGACGCGGCCCAGCCACTCGATTGTTTGCAGCGCTTCGGAAGGGATTGCTTGGGAGGGGAGGGCATCCTGTTCATCCGCCGCGACAATGTCTCCTCCTTGCTCGCCCACGCCAAGATGGGCCTATAGGGAAGAATTCACTTAAGCGAAGCGACGGAAAGCCGCCGAGATGTCCGTTGTCGGCGAACGTCCGCAATTTTTGTTGCAGTGCACGAGCCCGAAACCGGCCCTGAGCGGACGTCTGCCATCACGACCACGAAGTCCGCCTTGGGGGTAGACCGGACATAGCCAATGCTGGCCGCTACTTCCGGTTTTGACCCACAGGGGACATCGCGTTGTCCGCTGGCCATGTCGCCTTCCGGAAGGCTGTTCGCACGGCTAATGCCCGGAAACGTTGCGGCCCTTCGAACCTGATCGAGCAATGCAAGGTCGAGGGCGATCCGCAAACCGTCCTCGCTGCCATCAAGGAAGATCTGCGGGCACGAATGGCTGTCCCTGCGGAGAGCCAATAGGACCTTGCTACATGATGCCTGCTGCCCACATAGCCCCGCCGGCCATGAGAGTCACTCCCGCGAGGAACATCGCTGTCTCCAACCGTGTCATCAGCCAATTGTTACGCATGGCGCGCCTCAATTGTTGGACTGTGTCGGACGAGCATTGGCTCGAAAAGTTAACGAATGATTAACGGGCTCGAAGGCTCCTTTTAGGCGACTTCGTGACGATTGCGGGATCAATGCATGTTGGCGAAGAGCCCTTTACAACTGCCATCAATATTGCCGCACGGCGCGCGTGGGCCGATTGCTCGCTGCTGGAACGATGAAGGCGTCTCTCCCTGTTCTCGATTGCTTGGTTATGAGCAGAAGAGCTCATGGGCGGGCCTCGAATGACCGCTCATCGCGATGCATTTGGTGGTGGACTGCGAATTTCTCGCGACTGAGTGGCGGCCTCGGGCCGCCACTCATCGGCTCAAGCAGTCGCCGGCACCAGGTCCAGAAAGCCCGTCACGGCACATATCTTGTCGAAGTCACGCTCGACAAAATCAGTACCTTTGACGACGGCAGCGCCTTGCTTAGGCCCAAGCGCCCAGGAAAACCGCACGACGTTCCCATGTCCGTCCGCTTCGCCCGACAGCGCGAAACTAAAATTTGGAAATCGCCGCTGCACGGAGCCAATGATCGCGTCGATCGCGTCGAGCCCTCTGCCCACGGCG
>Ga0306920_100001958_pt1 | contig 25708 bp, 28 predicted proteins | sample flu12Cox44000170_FD_204666 | JGI IMG/M metagenome (GOLD analysis project Ga0306920, IMG submission 204666) | Lab enrichment of tropical soil microbial communities from Luquillo Experimental Forest, Puerto Rico - flux4day.12C.oxic.44.000.170 (v2)... | ecosystem: Environmental > Terrestrial >...
AATCTGATAGAAATATCCGAGACGGGGGGAACCGGGGAACCCGCTAGCGATTGGGTAACAGGAAACGGCCGGAATCGGCGCGTCTCGCCCATTGCCCCGCGTCCCCGGGAAGGTCCCTTGGCTGAACCGACAGCGGACGCTCAGCCTTGGCGGCGGGAATGCGTCCTCATGCCCCATAGGCGTCATTGAGCGAGCGCCCAGCGGGAGCGCATAGCGGCCATTTGTTAAGCACTTGGCGCTCCTCCTTCGATAACGCGGAAAGCCGCCTGACTACCTACAAGCGGCACGTTGAAAGCCACCACGGGCTGGGTGAGCCCTTTCAAGGTGAGTTCACCGCGTTCTTCGAGCGGTATCGTCTCCTCGATCGCGACCGCGACCCGTTGGGCGATAAGGATCTGCCCGTCCTTGGCTTCGGCGCATAGGCGTGCGGCGAGGTTGCACACTGTGCCGATCGCGGTGTAACCCGAGCGGTCAGCAAAACCGATTTGGCCCAACGTCGCGTAGCCTTGCGCGATACCCGCGCCAAAGCCGAGCGCGCGGCCGCGACGACGCCATGCAGCAATCAGCGTGCCTGCCGTCTCGCGCATCGCCATCGCCATCTTGACCGCCCGCTCCGCCGGGTCGGGGCACGGAACCGGATCGTTAAAAAAGACCATGATGCCGTCGCCGGAGAACTGGTCGAGCGTGCCCTCGAACTGGCTGACGAGCGGTCCCAACGCACCGTGGTATTCACGTAGAAATTCGAGAACCTCCTCGGGCTCGGCGGTCTCGGTGAAGGCGGTGTAACCGCGCAAATCGCAGAATACGACGACGATTTCGCGGCGGTGACTTTCGAGGATCTTCTCGTCACCCTGCGAGACGATCAACTCAGCGAGCTGAGGTGCCAGAAACCGCTTCAGCCGCCCGACCCGCCCTAGTTCCTCGACCTGCTCAGCGACCCGCGCCTCAAGCCCACGGTTTAACTCTGCCACCTCGTCGGTGCGTTGACGCAATTCGCCCAAGAGCCGCGCATTCTCCATCGCGATGACCGCCTGGTCGGCAAAGGTGCGCACCAGTTCGGTCTGCCGCTCGGTGAACGGCTGCACTCGTTTCCGCCAGAGATTGATCGTGCCGAGCACGGCTCCCTCGCGCAGCAGCGGCACTCCAAGTCCGGTACGTCGCGCGGCGTGAAGGCGTGAAGTCTTGTCCGAGAGCCGGATGCGGGCCACAGTCTCGGGCAGCGCGAAGTCTGGGTCAGCGCGGATGTCCGCGATCTGCACGACCCCGCCTTCGAGCAGCACCTGCCCGGCGATGCTGTCGCGACCGGGGACAATCCTTCGCTGGCGCACGATCGCCCAATACTCGGGCTCCGATGCGCTGAACGAACTCGACACAGGGCGATAGACCTCGCCCTCGCGTATCGCGATCATTGCGAGATCGGCGCTGCAAAGCCGGGCGGCTGTTTCGACCACTGTGTCCAGCACCGGCTGCATATCGGAGGTCGAGCGGCTGATGACTTTGAGCACGTCGCTGGTCGCGGTCTGGTATTCGAGCGATTCTTCGAGGTCGCTGGTGCGCTGCCGCAATTCGCCGAGCAGTCGCGCATTCTCCATCGCGATGACGGCCTGCGCGGCGAAATTCTCCAGTAGCGCGATCTGCTTGTCGGAGAAAGGCCGGACTTCGCGACGGTACACGCCTATTGCACCGAAAAGAGTACCCTCCTTGGTGAGGGCGACGCAGGCTAGGCTGCGGATGCCACCGATGTCCACAAGCTCTCTAAATCCCGGGACCTGATGGTAGGTTTCCTCTTGCGTGGCATCGGCATAGCAGACGAGCCGCTCTCGCTGTCGCAGTATCCGCGCCAGTGGACCACTACTGCCTTCAGCGGGCTGAAACGGACCAACTTGACGCCACCAGTCAACAACACGCGGCTCACCTCGCATTGCCGTGGGATGGAAGCGCTCGCCGTCAAAGGTGTGGAGTTGCCCGTAGGCGGCATCACAGAGCCGCATCGCCCTTTCGAGCATCGCGTCGAACACCGGCGCTAGATCACCGGGCGAGGAATTGATGACCTGCAACACCTCTGCTGTCGCAGTCTGCTGCTCCAACGCCTCGCGCGTCTCAGTGAGGAGCCGCGCGTTTTCCATCGCGATGACCGCCTGGGCCGCGAAATTCTGCAACAGTGCGATCTGCTTATCGGTGAAGGGACGCACCTCGCGGCGACCCGCCGAGATGTGACCGAGAAGCACACCATCCTTGCGCAGCGGCATGAACAAGGCGGTGTGGACGCCCGTGGCATCGACGGTCTCTAGTGCTATCGGAGTGTCGATCGGCATCGGCTTCGCGATCCCGGCGGCGTTCGGCCAGATCTCAACCACATCGGGGATATGGACAAAATCAGCGCCGTTCAACAACGCTTCGAAAACCGGATTGTCGGCAATGGGCAGCCCCTCTCGCAGGCGCTCTGCCCAAGCTTCCGAATAACCGTATGTTGCCCCAGCGCGGAACTTGTCGCCGTCGCGAAGCGTCAAGCTTCCGTGGTCTGCGCCGCAGAGGGCGTGCGCCTTCTCTAGGATGGCATCGAACACCGGCTTGAGATCGCCGGGCAAGGAATTGATGACCTGCAATACCTCTGTGGTCGCGGCCTCGCGGGCAAGCGCCTCGTCGAGCCGCTGACGCAACTCCGCGTTGGCACGCCGAAGTTCAGCCATCTCGTCGTCGAGCGACGCGGTCATGTTCTGCTCCGTCCCACCCTGTCTCGGTCATATGATACTCGCGTTAGCTCCCGGCTCCACGCGAGAAGCATGCTCCTCTCTCTGCTCATATGTGACTTTTGGTATCGAGAGCCATTACGGTAAATCTAGGTCAAACTCTAATATGAAATCCTCATATGCGACGTTTAATATGATATATCGTCTATATAACTCACCACCTAAGCGGATCATATGTACCTGCATATGGTCCAATATGTCCTTGATCTTTGGCTCAACTAGCCCGCAAGGTGAGCCCGGAGGCGTTCGTATGTCCCCTCCTCATCCGCTCCCATTAGCCGCGAGTAGCCCGCGACATCGGCAGCGAAGATCGCGGCGAGACGACAGGCCGCGTTCATTCGTCGGGAAAGCCAGCCTGGCGCAGGCCGATGTGCAGCGTCCTTTCGGCGAGCGCCCAATAGTGCGGATTAGTGTTCCCCCGGTTTAGGGCATACAACCGCGCCAGCGAGTCGATTTCCGGCTTGAGTCGTAGTGACTCGGCCAAAGAGGCTCTCGCCTCGTCAAGATCGCCATGAAGGCTGAGCGCTCCCGCCAGAAAGAGGTGCATGTAAAACAACCGTGGATTCTCGGCGCGACCCTTGTTGAAAAGGTCTAGTGCTTCAGAGACATGCCCCAAAATGAGATGGCACGTTCCCAATCCCCAATACCGGATAGCCATGTTTGGATCTCGCGGATTGAGCCGGTTGGCCTTCTCGATATGGGGGATTCCTGCCTCCGGTTGGCCCAGCCACATTAGCGTTTGCCCAAGCTGGAAAAATGCGAGGGCGTCATTGCCGTTGAGCGCGATCGCCACCTCGCACTCCATCTGCGCTTCGCTCAACCGGTTCTGTGCCCGACGCAGCATCGCTAAAGCCACATGCGCTAGTGCATTGTTCGTATCGGCTTCGAGGGCTTCAAGGAGCAGCTGTTCGGCGCGCGCTTTGTCTTGTTCGGGAGAGCTGCTCAACCCGTCGAGAACAACGCTAACCAAGACCATTGCGAGGCCGATCCTCGCGTCGATAGAGCGCGAATCGATCTCCAACGCACGCGCGAAGGCCCTTTGCACCTCTTGTCGGTTCGCTTTGGAGATGGGCCGATACCAGTAGGCCCACCCCCGCATAACGAAATCACGCGCATCGGGATCGACGGCCTTTCCCTGATCGATCCGACGCCCTGCATCACGCACCAGTTCAATATTCGGCGTCCGCGCAAGGCGACCGGTGATCTCGTTCTGCGCCTCCGCTAGGTCGGCTCGATCGGTGTCGAACCGGTCCGCCCAGATATGCGCGCCGCTCTTGGTGTCGATCAATTGCACGTTCACCCGCACCTGCTCGCCTGTCCGGCGCACGCTCCCTTCGAGCACGTACCGGACGCCAAGCTCGCGACCGATCTCCTTCGCGTCGACGGATTTGCCCTTGTAGGTGAAAGCCGTATTACGGGCGATCACGAAGCTGTCCGCAATGCGGGACAAATCGGTGGTGAGATCGTCGGTGATGCCGTCGGCAAAATATTCCTGATCGGGATCATTGGACAGGTTTGTAAATGGCAGGACAACGATCGAAAGCCGGGGTGTTTCGCGTCGCGGCTTCGCACGGTGGCGTGCTGTTTTTGGCCGTATCGGCACGGCGACCCGCGGTAATGCCGCCACGATGTCGGCGCTGAGCGCATAGGTGCGTACTGGTCGTGCAATGTTCTTGACGCTCTGCTCGCCCATGTCCTGAAGCGAATAGGGCAGTTTATCGCGGATCTGGTCCCGGACCGTTCGCGATATGCAGATGCCACCGGGCTCAGCAAGGGTTTCTAGACGGGCGGCTACGTTGACACCATCACCAAAAATGTCGTGCTGCTCCACAATGATGTCGCCGAGGTTGACGCCGATGCGAAACCGGATGCGGCGCTCATCGGGCACCTCGGGCTCGCGGTCGACCATCCCGCGCTGGACCTCAACAGCGCAGCGCACCGCATCCACAACACTGGCAAATTCCGCCAGCACGCCATCGCCGGTATTCTTGACGATACGGCCCCTATGTTCCGTGATCTTCGGATCGACTAGCTCGCGGAGGTGGGCCTGGACCCGTTCGTGCGTACCCTCCTCATCCGCGCCCATCAGCCGCGAGTATCCCGCCACATCGGCGGCGAGGCGGCGGGTCGAGGCCATGGCTGGGCAAGGCCACCCTGGTCGAAGAAAGCGCTTAACGATACCATAATTCGCGCGAGGGTACACGCGGGCCGTCTTGGCGGGTGATCCGTATGGAGCCCCTCAGCCTTGGCAAGAATATTCCCGTCCTCACGAGACGACCTCAGCCTTGCTTGTTCATTTTCGGTTATAACTCTATATAAAGAGCCAATATAAGCCATATATATGCCCATATGCGCTTTTGATATATACTGATATAACCCTATATATGAAACCTTTATATGAGGCCTGCGGCTTGATATTCGTTCCCATAAATATGCCCACGGCCCATATATTCTCATATAACCGCGGTTTTCCTCGCCTGCTCACCTTCCGCTACAAGCTGCTCGGGATTGGCTAAGGTGCTGTCACGTGTCAGGCTCATATGCGGACCTCGTCAGGACCGATCTCCCGGGCGGATCATACCGCGATCGGCAGTGGCTACCATGTTGTTGTCGATCGGGACGGTCATCGCTCTGCGAATGACTGGTAATCGGCCGGTCCCATCGGATTCCTCTTCGGTCCGTAACGGCCGGTTTCGGCGCAACCTTGTCGTTCCCGCGCGTTCCGGCGAAGGCCTCCTAACCGAGCCCACAGCCGCCGCTCAGCCCCGGCGGCAGGAACCGCTCTTTATGCCCCATTTCCGCCATTGGAGGGTTGCTCGGCGACCGGGCGCAACGACCACAGTTAAACGCTCTGTGGGCCTCCTTCGATGACTCGGAGGGCCGGTGGGGTAGCCGCGAGCGGCACATTGAAGGCGGATACCGGCTGGGTGAGACCTTTCAATGTCAGGCTGCCGAGGTCTTCGAATGCGATTACTTTCTCTACGGCTGCAGCGACGCGACCGGCGATCAGGATCTGGCCATCCTTCGCTTCAGCACACAGCCGAGCGGCCAGGTTGCACACGGTGCCGATAGCGGTGTAGCCGGAGCGCTCGGCAAAGCCGATCTGGCCCAGCGTCGCATAGCCTTGGGCGATGCCTGCGCCAAAGCCTAACTCACGATCGCGGCGGCGCCAGTCGGCGATTAGCGCCCGGGCGACCTCACCCATCGCTATCGCCATCCTGACCGCGCGCTCCGCTGGGTCGGGGATCGGTACAGGGTCGTTGAAGAACACCATGATCCCGTCGCCCGAAAACTGGTCGAGCGTGCCCTCGAACTGGGAGACGAGCGGCCCCAACGCGCCATGATATTCGCGCAAGAAATCTAGAACCTCTTCGGGCTCGGCTGTCTCGGTGAAAGCGGTGTAGCCGCGCAGGTCGCAGAACACGACGACGATCTCACGGCGATGGCTTTCGAGGATTTTCTCGTCGCCCTGCGAGACGATCAGTTCGGCGAGCTGCGGCGCGAGAAACCGTTTCAATCGCCCGACCCGCCCCAGTTCCTCGACCTGCTCGGCAACCCGCGCCTCGAGCCCTCGATTAAGCTCGGCGACCTCCTCGGTACGCTGGCGCAATTCGCCGAGCAGCCGCGCGTTTTCCATCGCGATCACCGCCTGATCGGCGAAGGTCCGCACCAGCTCGATCTGCCGCTCGCTGAACGGCTCCACTCGTTTCCGCGAGAGATTAATCGTGCCGAGCACGGCCCCCTCGCGCAGCAGCGGTACCCCAAGTACGGTACGTCGCCCGGATCTCACACCCTCGGGGAACGCGTAGTCCGGGATAGCGCGGATGTCCGCGACATGTACGACCCTGCCTTCGAGCGCCACCAGCCCGGCGACGCTGTCGCGACCGGGGACAATGGTTCGCTGGCGCATGGCCGCGAAGTACTCGGGGTCCGCTGCACCCGAATGGGTATTCGACACATAGCGGTAGACCTCGCCCTCGCGTATCGCGATCGCTGCGGAATCGCTGCGGCAAAGCCGGGCGGCGGTTTCGACTAATGTGTCCAGCACCGGCAGCACATCGGAGGTCGAGCGGCTGATCACCTTGAGCACGTCGCTGGTCGCGGTCTGGTGTTCGAGCGACTGCTGCAAATCTTTCGTACGCTCGCGTAACTCGTTGAGAAGCCGCGCGTTCTCCATCGCGATCACCGCCTTTGCGGCAAAGTTCTGCAGGAGGCCGATCTGTTTGTCGGTGAAAGGACGCACTTCCTGGCGATACAGCCAGAAAGCGCCGAGATAGGTGCCGTCCTTGCGCAGCGCGACCGCCATCGCGGTGCGGGCGCCACCGAGATCGACGATCGCACGACGCGACGGCGCGCCCGCCCGGTAGATTTCGTCATCAGCGGCATCGGCGATCTGCACAGCGGCTTCGCCGGCCTGCAACCTGCCCACCAGCCCAACGCCGCCGTGGACCGGGCGGTCGAGATACTCGGCCAGCGCGGGCGAGAGTGAACGATGCGCGATGGCCCGCTGCAACTCGCCATCAGGAACCAACAAGACGCCGAAGGCCGCCTCGCACAGCTGCATCGCCTTTTCCAAGATCGCATCGAGCACCGGGGCGAGGTCGCCGGGCGACGAATTGATGACCTGTAGCACCTCAGCAGTGGCGGTCTGCTGCTCCAAGGCCTCGCGCGTCTCGGTCAACAGCCGCGCGTTCTCCATTGCGACGACCGCCTGCGCGGCGAAGTTCTGCAACAGCGCGATCTGCTTATCGGAAAACGAGCCTTGCTCCTGCCGATAAATCATAATGTAACTGAGTACTGTTCGGTCTCGCAGTAGCGGCACCATCAGATAAGCTCGAGCACCACCGAGATCGACCAGCGCCCGGCGGTCTGGATCACCATGCTGATAAGGCTCGGTAGCTGTCAGATCAGGGATGTGAACTAGAGGTTTCCCGGCGAGAAGCTGGGGCGGTCCAGTCCCCGATCCGTAAATTCCCGTATTATGGGCACGGTAATATTCCACATAGGTACTTGGCACGCCGTTGACCGCTGCGAGATTGAAGCGCTCGCCGTCATAGGTACGCAACTCGCCGAACGCGGCACCACACAACCGCATCGCCTTTTCCAGCATCGCGTCGAACACCGGTGCGAGATTGCCGGGCGACGAGTTGATAACCTGCAATACCGCAGCGGTGGCGGTCTGCTGCTCGAGGGTTTCCTTGAGTGCGGCGGTACGCTCGTCGAGTTTGCGCTGGAGTTCGGCGTTGGCTCTCTCCAGCTCGGCCACCCTGTCATCAAGCATTATGGTTACTCAATCCTGCCGCGCTTCGCGCTGGCTGCATAAGAGCCCAACATAGCACCGAATGGCAGGTTTCCCCTACGGCTACCATCGGGGTGGCCACCCTGGCCCGCTGAGCCGGCCGAGGTGAAAAAGTAGCTTCAGGAAGCTCTTCACCCGAGATGAAGATCCTGAAGAAAAAGCTGGGCGAATACCTCAGTTCCGCGATTCCAGCCCATCGCACATATCGGCACGGTAAGTCGACCCTTGCCGATCGGGTGATCCAGACCTGCGGTGGGTTCAGGCGAACTTTGAACGGATGAGCGCGCCGGACGAGTCTCGCAGGCGAGCATTGCCGATGATTTCAATAATGCCTTGCAGACTGTCGCGGGGCACGCGGAGTTTAGGTCACGAGCGGCCGGGGTCTCGCGCCCGGCGAACGACGGCTTTGGGTCGAGCCTCCCCGCTTCGGGGTGAGCGCGGGAAGGTCCGTCTGACAAGAGTATAGGCGGATCAATTAGTTAGATGGTGATATCCCGAGTCAACCCACAAAACATCCCACGCGTTCTGCCCTCACTTAAATGTCGAGCACCGTTTGCGAATACAGTCGAGCACCGTTCGCGAATAATATTACAGATCTTTCCACAGAGTAGCTCTATATAACGCCACGAAGATTTTGCTTGCGCCGGAGCGACAACGGCGCATAATGGTCTTCCGAAGACCTTTGCGGACTTGCTGAATGGCGACGATTAAACCGCTCGTCGTGCGCCCACGCGAGGCCTTTGCCATGCTCGGAATCGGCAAGACGCTGGGCTTTCGGATGCTGGCTGACGGGCGGCTCGAACGCGTCAAGCTGAGCGAGCGGGCGGTCGGCGTCACGCTGCGCAGCATCGAAGCGCTGATCGAGATAAGGTCACAGCCGCGCGCTGCGGAGCCCCCTCCCCGGATCACTCGCCCAGGAGATAAAGGCGATGAAGCACTCCTTCCGCACGCTGTTGAGCTGCATCGGCCGGTGGCTGGCGGGGCGTCCGAGGGGCGGCCTCTTCGGCGTCCTCGTCGGGGTCGCGCCGACCGCTAATCCCGAATCGCCTGTCAACGGGAGCGGCTGATGGCGTCGGTCCGCAGGCGCACGGGGCGCGGTCATGAGCGCAAACTCATCGGCAGGAGGTGAGCAATGGCAGTCCGCAAACGCGTGCGGCCGGACCGTCAAATGGGTCCACGACCATTACGACGCCGATGGGGTGCGGCGCTGGTCGACATTGACACGCGGGCCGAGGCCGAAGGTCTCGAACGCAGCACCCGGTGGCATTACGCCAATGATCTGCACCGGCACCTGCTGAGCAAGGAAAGCGGGCTCGGACCGCTCAGGCCTGTGCAGGTCTGGATTTCTCGGAGGCGAAGCCATGCCTGCATCCCAAGTTAGTCGACCCTACTTCGAACTCACGATCCGCAAGCGCGTTCGCGACCGTGGCCCAAGTCGTGGGATAGTTTCGAAATCCTGCTCTATGTCCTTGTATTTTCACAGCTGCTCGAGCCGGCGATGGCCACGATCCCGACAGCCTGAAGCGTCCTTCGCTATCCCGGAAATCGGCAGAATTACTGGACCTTCACCCTTTGTCTCTAACCCCCTGCATCTGTGTAAATCCTCCTCCATCCTAATCACGCCCGTGGGCCAGACCGTGGGACAAATTTCGGGGACCGTGGGACAAGGGGAAGGCGCATGACACGGGGCTATAATCAATTGACGGCGCTGTTCTGCCGCCAGCAGAGCGAGGACGGTCTCTACAACGATGGCGGCGGGTTGTGGCTGCGCGTCCGGGGCGGCAGCAAGTCGTGGATCTTCCGCTACCACCGTCGCGGCAAGGCCTCTGATTGCGGGCTCGGCAGCCTCAACACAATCAGCTTGGCCGAGGCCCGCAAGCTCGCCCTGGAATGCCGCCAGATGGTGCTCAAGGGGCTGGACCCGATCACCGAGCGGCGCCGCCAGCGGCAACCAGCGCGGACGATACCGAGTTTTCAGAAATGCGCCGAAGCCTATCTCACCGCCAACAGCAGCGGCTGGCACAACGCGCATTACCTTCATCATTGGCGTCGCTCGATGGAGATATATGTCTATCCGCAGTTCGGCGACCGGCTGGTCAGCGAAATCGACACCCCCGATGTGATGGCGGTGCTGACCCCGGTATGGAATGAGAAGCCGCACACCGCCGGGCGGCTGCGCCACCGTATCCAACTCATCCTCGAAGCCGCCAAGACTACGGGCTATCGCAGCGGCGACAATCCGGCGCGTTGGGTCGAGCATCTCGAAAATCTGTTGCCGCACCCCGAAGAGGTGCGGGCGGTCAAGCACTACGCGGCGGTAGCTTGGGATCAGATGCCGGAGCTGATGGTGCGACTACGGGCGATGGAGGGGGTCGTCGCCGCCGCGCTCGAACTGTTGATCCTGACGGTGGCGCGAGGGGACGAGATCCGCGGCGCACCGTGGGACGAATTCAATCTGCCCAACGGGCTGTGGGTGATCCCAGCCGAGCGGATGAAGACCGGGAAGGAGCATCGCGTGCCGTTGACCGAGGCGGCACTGACCGTGCTCACGCGCGTGGAGGGCTGGAAGGGCAACGACTTCGTCTTCCCCAAGCAAATGGGGGGCCGCAACCGCTTGTGGCAGTTTCGCGATGATGGTCATATCAGCGCCTGCTTGATGCCGAAATTACTCAAGAATAAGCTGGGCAAGCACTCCTTCACAGTCCACGGGCTTCGTTCTACCTTTCGCGATTGGGCTGCGGAATGCACGAACTTCCCGCGCGAGATCGCCGAGATGTGTCTGGCCCACACCGTCGGCAGCGAGGTCGAGCGCGCCTATCGCCGCAGCGATCTGTTGGAACGCCGCCGTCAATTGCTCGAAGCGTGGGCGCGCTATCTCGACGAGCCGGTTGCGGGGGTGGTGCCGTTGCGCACGGCGCAGTCATGACCGGCGCAGTCATGACCGGCTGGCCGCCCGAATTCGGCGGGCTGGCCACGATCCCGTTTCAGCGTTGGCTCAAGCTCGCCGGGATCAGCCACAACAGCGGTTATGCATTGTTACATGCCGGTGAAGTCGACAGCATCACCGCAGGCTTTTCGCGGCTGATCGTCATCGCGAGCTGGGCCGCCTATATCGAGCGACAGCGCAGCGGTCACGAGCGTGATCCAGTGGAGCGGGCGGCGGCGATCAGCGCCTTTAAAAAATCGCTGGCGGGCCGCGGTGGTCATCAGGCCGCGCGCGCCCGAGAGCGCAAGCGTCCAGTGGCGAGCGCTGCCAGACGCGAACATCCGGTAGTGCTGGCCCGGCCGTCGTCGTAAAGCCCCGTCCGTCGAGCCAAGGCGCTCACTGGAATAAGCAGCGAGAGCCCGAGGGCCAGACCGGCCCTCGGGCTTTTTTTGCCCTCGGGTTTTCCGAAATGGCAGAAACCACGGCAAAGAGTGACGGAGCATAACCATGCCGCATCACGATCTTCTGGTCGGTGCCTGAGCGCTGGCCGAATGGTTCTTTGGCGAGGACCCGGCGGCGACCAGAAGAAAGATCTCCTACTTGAATAGCGAGACCCGGGGCGACCGACGACCGCCGTTCTTCACCCTGGGCAATTCGCAGGTGTGCGGGCGGATCTCGCGGCTTGAGGCGCGGATCGCCGAGCAGGAGACGGCAGCGGGTCAACCCGAGTGAGATGACGGCGCCTGCCGGCGAAAAAGCAAAATCGGGAGGAAAGGAACGCCCTCCGCCGACGACGGGCGCAAAGGAGGACGACACTTGGAGATTACAAAGCCGATTCAGCCCGACTGCGTCCTCCGGGTCAAGACCCCAACCGATGTGAGGACGCGATGGCCAAGGAGACATCGAGCAAGCTGCGGGCGGCGGAGCTTCAACACCTAATTACGCGGGGGCCGCCGCTTTGACCGCCCCCGAATTTGAAATGCCGGGGGCAAGACCCCGCAAGAAGAACAGACTGGATCGAGGTGCTGACGTGACACGGATACTGTCTGCGGTCCCGGCGCTGGCTGTAATCGCTATGCTTCCAGCTAGGGCCGAGATGTTTGGGCCGTGCTTCCAGCCTTGTGGCGAAAAAACCTCCACACTTGCCGTCGCCGAGTGCGTGCAGGCAAAAACGAACGTCGCGGACCAGCGGTTGAATGCCGCCTATAAAGCACTGCAAGCTCAGATCGACGCGAATCAGCGCCAACCGCTACTCGCAGCGCAACGTCTATGGGTCTAATACCGGGACGCCAATTGCGCCTTCTACGGAACGCAAGACGGATCAATCCGGCAGGTGCAGGCCGCCGAATGCCTACGCTCAATGGCGGAAGACCAGGACGTGAACTCGAAAAGGCGATGAAGCTCGATTAAGCTGGTGCGTCCTCGTTTATCGCCAGCGCGTGACCGAGATGGCGCAAGGTCTGGTTCGTGATTGTCCTGCCAGGGTTATCCGCAAGGTTGGCGGACGAGAATCTTTCAGATCCAGACATCCTGCTGGGCTGTCCGCTCGCCATCCGCATCCCCCGTATTGAGCACGCCGCGCGGCTCGATCAGGAGCAATTTGACCTCTTTCTCGGCGAACGGTTTGTGCTCCACCCCCTTCGGAACGACAAACATCTCTCCTCCCCGGACATGCTGGAAATCGATCCGCAAATCCCCTTCGATTACGATGAACGTCTCGTCAGTATCTTTGTGATCATGCCAGATGAAGTCTTCCTGTAATTTCACAACTTTGACCTGGTAATCGTTCATCTCTGCAATCACTTTCGGCTGCCATTGCTCATGGAACAGGCCAAACTTCTGCACAAAGTTGATTGCTCGGTATTCCATATGACCTCCTTAACGTTAGGTGTCCCCTCATCCGACCCAAAGCCAGACCTCGCGGCACGATGTACAACCGCCTAATGAATGGCGGGATCGGCACATGGCGCCGACGCAGCCGGATTACGACGGCACAGTCCCGCGACAGGCCCATGCAACGCACGCAAACGAACGCAACCCATCAGGTAAGTTGGCGAGATAGGCAAGTCGCAAATGTTCTTTCAGCGTTGAACGGGTAGCCTCGGACTGACCGGCAACGAATAGCCCAGGCGGTCTTTCCCCCTTGGTGAAGGGAGCCAGTAATCATCAAAGCAGGATAACTCCGCGCGGATCAAGAGGCTGGTCTGCTCGACATCCCGGAGACCAAGCTCAGCCCACAGCGTCGCCAATTCCTTCGGTGCGCTCAATGGTCTGATCAAAGGCCGCTCGATGGACGGATTGAGCGCACCGGCGATGTCCCAGATCAGGTGGTGTGTGGCGTCCCCCCGTAGACATCCCATATCGCTGCCGTCACTGTGCCACCATGCCGCACCACCCGGCGAATCTCGGCGACAGCGCGCGCCGCGTCCGGGATGAATTGCAGCACGAGCATCGAGAAAGCGCGGTCGAAGGAGTTGTCCTCAAACGGCAAGGCTTGTGCGTCGGCTTGCCGGAAGTTGATCTTCGGGCCGGAATTGCGCGCACGCGCGAACTCCAAATAAGGTTCGGTCACGTCAATGCCAGTGACCGCCGCGACATTGGGATTTCGTGGGCAGGTGAACGTCAAGCTACTGGTCCCGCAACCGACTTCGAGCACGCGATCACCGTCCGCAAGGCCACCAATTTGGATCAGCAATGGCGCGGGGCGGCGGCTCCATCGACCCATGAGTCGTTCGTAGGCCTCGGCGCTCTGGAATCTGGCGGCGGCATGGGGATTGGGCATCGCTAAATCCTCTGGACCGTCTACGGCGCTTTCCCGGGGTTTACCGGAATGGCTGTTATCGCCGCATTCGGCCCGCCAAAGACTCTATGTTTCCAGACACCGAGGTGCGCGGGAGTGTTAAACCCGCATAGTGGAGTGTTTTTTTGTGGTCGTCCGGGCTGAAGCCAATTGTCGCGGACCATTGCCATCGTGCCTCTTCAGGGTTCGGCTGTTTCGGCTGGACCGTAATATGCCTCAATCCGGTATCCGTCTGGATCGATGATGAAGGCGGCATAGTAGTCAGGGCTGTAAATCGGACGCAGACCGGGCGCACCATTGTCGCGCCCGCCTGCGGCTATCGCTGCCGCGTGAAACGCATCGACGGCGGCAGCATCCCTTGCCGTAAAGCAGAAGTGCAGACCAGACTTTTCGTCGGCTGGAACCGGACGCTCGGCCTGGAACACCCAGAGCGCGATGCTGTCAAGGCCGTATCCGTAGCCCACTAGCGATCTCGCCGCCCTCAGGCACTTGTATCCGAGCGGCTCCAGCGCGGCGTCGTAAAAGCGCTTGCTTCTGTCGATGTTGCTTACCCCGATCGAAACGTGAGCGATCATTAGCCTCTCCCATCACGCCACACATAAGAAGGTTATAACCGGACTTGACCGACTAGCAGGTTCTCCAGATATTCAGACCGGGTTCGAGGTTTTGGTGGAGATCGTTCGACCCTCCGCCGGTAACTCATAGTGCGGTAGCATCGTGCACGGGTGCGGGAAATCAGACCAGAGCGTCTGCAAGATCCGTCAGCGTGGGCACAATCAGATCGGGCTGGTGCGGGGTCATGCCAAAGGGCCGTCCGCGCCGATCGATGAAGGCCGTTCGCATTCCGGCGGATTTAGCGCCGATGCAATCGAAGGCGTGATTGGCGATGAAGAGCACCTCGTCCACACGGACCCCCACTATCCCCGCCGCTTTTGTGTAGGTCGCGAGATGTGGCTTGAAGGCATTGGCAACCGCGACCGAGATCACCCGGTCGAAGGGAATTCCGTGGTAGCGCTTCGCGGTTTCCAGCATGTCTGGATCACCGTTGGAAAGAACCACCAGCGGATAACGCGTTTGTAGTCGAGCGAGCGCCTCGGGCACCTCGGGAAACGGTCGCAGCCGCTCAATATGAGCAACGAGGTCGCGCACCTCATCAAGGGTGTAGGGAATACCGGCGCGCTCCAGGACGAAAGCAACAGAGCGATGGCCGATCTCGCGATACGAGGTATGTTCCCGGTGCAGGAGCGCGTCGATCATCGAGTTCTCGAAGTGAGTCCGACGCCACCATGTTACGAAGGAGTTGGGATCGCCCTGCCACCCCTTCGCCGCCAGGAAAGGGGCTGCGGCCTCAGTCAATCCGGTCTGCATGTCGACCACGGTTCCATATTGGTCGAACATGCAAACCTTGATAGAAGCTCTCACATCATCCGCCTGTGCCATCCCTGTTCCCTCGAAATGTAGCGAGCCACTGCCGACCGCCAAACTGAACACGTCGATCGCTGCGAATCACCATGCCCGCGAAAGCCGGAGGAGTGGAAGATGGATGAATAGCACGCAACCACCCTCCGGTCAGGGATCGTGTACCGAAAAGAGCGAGCTTACTGGACATCCTGATACTATGGCTCGGGCCATCTTCATCATTTGGATCGGTATCGCCATGTTATTGGAGATATCTTGGGGGTGGTTTCTGGTGGGCTTCGGCATTCTCATCCCCGGCCGCTGCAGCGGTTCCGCGTTAGTTGGGCTGCCGCGAGCCGAGAAATCGGCTAAGATGAGGTCTTGGGAGCGACGGAGGGCGGACGAGCTTCAAGGATGCTCGGCCAATCGCGTCTGAAGGGCCACCTCGGGAAAACCCATCGAAACGATGGCCCGTGGGTGGCCGACCCGCTCATCAAATCCGGGAGGCCAAAATGGCGGAAATTCCACAGTGGCATGTAGCTGGAGACTGGTTCGATGTCTGTAGCTGCGACGTCGCCTGCCCATGCATATTCGGGCAACCGCCGACGAATAACGTTTGCCAGGGTGTGCTCGCGTACCGCATCCGCGAGGGACATTTCGGCGACGTGACGCTCGCAGATCTGAAGGTCGTGTTGGTGGCTACCTTCCAGGGCAACCTCTGGGCCAGTCAGGCTACCGGGTTCAAGCTTGGCCTCTTCGTGGATAGCCGCGCCAACCCTCGATAGCAGGAGGCGTTGCAAATGGTGTTTAGCGGGCAAGCCGGGGGCACCCCGGCGCGTCTGTCGGCGATTTGGGGTCCACCGGAGGTGCTCGGGATGGAAGTTGTCCCGATTGATTTCGAGGTAGCCAGTGACCTCGCCTTTTGGCGGGCCGAAGTGCCCGGCAAGGTATCGGCACGCGCTGAGGCGTTGACCGGACCTATGACCCTGCCCGGCCAGCGGGTGCAACTGCTCAACGCGCCCGGCTCTGAGTCGGCCCTGGACAAGTGGCTACCTGGGGCAAGGCCACGACGCATAGGGTGGACACTTTGGGGCTGAAGTGGGAAGCCGGTGGCAAGTCCAGCAAGCACATTCCCTTCGATTGGTCGGGGCCAGAACCCTCGTAATACGGGGGCATCGGCTTTTGCGATCACCGGCACCGCCCGCATACGATGGCTCTCTCACTCGCTTTTGGATCGACCGACCCGTCGATTCAGATCCGGTGCCCGACGCTGCGGGTCGATCACCTAACCGTCGCGGGGGACCAGATGTGAACTAATTAAGGGCGAATGGTCGAGTTGCCCGGCGTCAGGCTGAACGACCGCGTATTGGTAGCCAAATGGAAAATCATGAAAGGAACGATTGGACCGTACTCAGAAGGCCGAACATCGTGATCGGTTTCGACATGTAGGCGTCACAACCGCTGTCGAGGGCCTACCGTTCATGCCATCCCATGGCAAATGCGGTTACAAGCGAGGATCGGAATTCGCCGGGACGGCTCGTCACCCTGAGTCGACGGGTCACCTCCAGCGACATGCGGGTTAACCGGATATCCATCAGGATGAGATCTGGAAGATTCGCAACCGCTAGATCAATCGCTTCCAACCCATCGCCGGTTTCCAACGTGTCGGACCAATGCAATGAGTGATGACCGTGAACGGCTGCTTAACAAAGACTGGATCGTGTACAATGACGTTGAAGGTGAAAACTTCGACCTCCGCGGGTCCAGCATCGCGATCCTGACTGAAAGACAACGCGATAAAATGGTTTACTACAATACCGAACCCGAGAGGATTCCAAACCTCGAAGCTTACGATCTGCGTACGCTGGTGATGTGGGCCATCAACAACGGCTTTATACCGGAACGCCCCAGATGATCCCCGGATGACGCACAGCGAGCGGTGTTCGTTGTGACCTTCCCACTGCGGCAGCATCCCGGCCAAACCTTCGCAGTGGTCCTCGACCGGGGCGACGACATGCGCGGGGATACGGAAGAGGACGCGAAGGATGGCGTGATCTCCGAGCTTGAAGATTGTGATGATGAGGAGTTTGGCAATTACCCGGAGGATATTGATATCGATGAGGATCATGCCACTTGCCACCGCATGACAGCGGCGGAGGCCGAGGAGGCAACAAAATCGTCAGTCGGCACCTCCTGGTGGAGGTAAGACGGCCACGTTACAAGAAGGCCAGCCGCGTGGGCTGGCCTTTTTTGTCGACATTGGCGAACACCTCGATAGGAATGACACACTCTCGTAAAAGTAGGGGGAAAGATTTTCACCGCTGGTACTGAGCCGGGTCTATTGGGCCAGGCGTGGGTGTTGGCCTCAATGTGCTAATTCAAGCCGGGCTTCAGCCAGGGCGGTAATTTTCGGAGGCCAACGATCAGTCAGCGGATCAACGCCGGAACACGGGGCATCGTCGCGGCAAGCCGGGCCAATCGGCCGTACGCGGCTTCGTTGGTCACGGCAGCGGCGAGCATCCGTGCCCTTCTCTTAGGTTCACCTGATCACGTCTCACGTGGTCGCAATGGGCATTGCGCGAAATATTGACCCCTCCCACAAGAAGAGCAGATTCCAGCACGAGAAAAGCTTGTGAAGGGAGAGGCGAAACGGTCGGGGCATTCAGTATATCGAGAGAGGCCAAACGGGTATAATAGACGTAATGACTCACTCTGAAATTAGCTTTCGCGGGCGGCGCAGCTTGTAAGAACCGCGTTTCCTCGGCGGCTTGGCAGGCTTGAGTGCCCGGATATGCAGAAAAATCGGCGCGACCAGCGTGTCTTCCAATGCGGGCTCCGCCTTGGCCACTTCCACGCTGACGCGCGGTTCGCCAAAGAGTTCGATGACGAGCCCAGCCTCGACGATGAGGTGGACCCACTCGCTCAATGTCCGGTGAAGCCGGGGAACACAGAACGGCTGCGCCCTTTGGCGCTCCTCCTCGGGTGCATTTTCAAACCGGAAGGTGTCGATCCTCCCGTCAGTGGCATCGAAATAGCCCCCGACCTCGATTGCTCGCGTCGTGCCGTCGGGCTCCCTCAAGACTCGGCGATGCGGCGGAACGAAACACGGATGCAGAATCGAGAATTGAAGGAAGCCACCCGGTCGCAAGACCCGTGCTGCCTCGCACAGGGCAGCGCCGTGGTCGGCCATGTCCATCATCGACATAAAAGCCGTCGCAAAATCAAACGAGGCTGAGGCGAACGGCAAATCTGTCGCATCGGCCACGAGATAGGCAATGCCGAGCGGCTCGGCTCTCTCCGCGTCACGCGCATATCGGATGAAGGTCGGCGCGACATCTATCGCACGCACCGTCGCCCCGAGCCGCACAAGCTCGCGCGTGTTCGACCCCTCGCCGCAGCCGATATCGAGCCCACAGAGAGCGTGGATCGGCGGTAGCATGTCCAGGAATGCGGGCGTATTCAGCCCGTCGCGATATATGTCATATCCGGCACGGGCGTGCCGCGTCCAGGTCTCGGCATTCGCCTCCCAGTATTGCGCGACTTCGGCTCGTTTCATGGAGGCGGCTCCGCCGATAGGGGCTCATCATGAACGCGAACTTGTAGCGGAACGCACAGCTTGGCGCGCCCTGCATGATCGTCTGATCGCGGTCGCCATGGGCGACAATGGCATGACCGACGAAGATGAATGGTGCGCAATCTATCTTCAGAATCGGCTTGAAGGGGCCGGGGGATGCAGAGGCGGTTCGTCGCCCTGGCTGGGGGCGAAGTCGAGCGCTTTCATGATCCCGCCCGTCCGTACCTGCACCCGGAGGATGCCGACATCGCGCTCGATATCGATCGCTGCGATTTCGCGGTGAGGGTCAGATTAGAGAATGGGAGACCAGTCGCGCTTGTAGAAAGGCCAGCCCAAGGCTGAAAGCGGGGAACTCATCTCGCTGACTACTCAGCGGCAATCGAAGCGACGTTTAGCCGGTCAGATCGCCCAAGAACCCTGAAGCCGACTTGACGGTTTCGACCAGAAGGTGATCGAGTCGCACGCCCTTCTCGGCCGGAGGCGCATGAAGATCGAAGCATCTTCCGGTCAGGAGCAGGGCCCGACGGGGTAAGCACATGACCGCGACGCTCGATGAAGAAATAGTCGACCTTCGGCGTGCCAACGCTGAGTTGCAGCGGCGGCTCGACCAGGCCCTTGCTGAGCGCGATGAGGGCGAAGCTCAAAAGGCCGCGATGACCGAAATGCTAGAGGTCATCAACGCTTCGCCAGGCAACCTAGCCCCGGTCTTCGACGCGATGCTGGAACGAGCTACGCGGCTATGCGACGCGACTTACGGCCAACTGTGGACCTATGACGGCGAGCGGTTCCATCCGGTCACGATGCGGGGCGACCCTGGCTTTACCAAATGGGTACTCGCGCGGGGCCCTCTTGCGCCGAGCCCCGGAGCCCCCCACGGCCGCATCGCGCAAGGGGAGCGTTTAGTCCACATCGCAGATGTTTTGAAGGATGAGGCGTACAGTAGTCAGCACTTTCGTGAATATTGCGAGGTCAGCGGGACGCGGACGCAACTCGTCGTCCCACTGCGTAAAGATGAGGCGCTGCTCGGCGTAATTCACGTTTATCGCCGGGAGGTGCGGCCCTTCTCCGACAAGCAGATCGCGCTATTGCAGAATTTCGCCGCGCAAGCGGTCATCGCAATGGAGAACGCGCGGCTCTTGACCGAGACACGCGAGGCATTGGAACAGCAGACCGCGACGGCTGAGGTATTGCAGGTCATCAATACGTCGCCCGGCGACCTTGAGCCCGTATTCGACGCCATGCTGGAGAAGGCCCACAGGCTCTGTGGCGCTGAGCTAGGCACGCTGTTCACCTATGACGGTGCATGCTTCTGGCCAGTGGCCAGGCACGACGCGACTGCGCAGCACGACATATCCGCGGCGTTTAGGGAGTTGTCGCGGGATGGCTTCCGTCCCGGCCCGGGCAACCCGTTTGCCAGGGTCATCGAAGGCGAGCCGCTCGTCCATATTGCCGATATAAGGCAACTCGCGGCCCAGTGCCCGGACGATCCGGGGGTGCGGGTCGGGGTCGAGACCGGTCTTCGGACCTTCCTGGTCGTGCCCCTGCGTAAGGATGAGGTTCTGCTTGGGGCCATTTCGGCCACTCGTCGGGAAATGCGACCGTTTACCGACAAGCAGATCGCGCTGCTGCAGAACTTTGCGGCGCAGGCGGTCATCGCGATGGATAATGCGCGGCTGTTGACGGAGACGCGCCAGGCACTGGAACAGCAGACCGCGACCGCTGAAGTCCTCCAGGTCATCAATTCCTCGCCCGGCGACCTCACGCCGGTGTTCGATGCGATGCTGGAGAAGGCGTTTAGGCTGTGCGGCATCGCCTTCGGCGGTCTGCAGCTTCAATACGGTGGGAAATTCCGCGCCGTAGCGGTTCGGGGCTTGGCCGACGCGTTGGCGGAGCTGTTGCGACAGCCATTCGAGCCACCGCCAGGATCTCCACCTTCGCGCCTGCTCAGTGGCGAGCGGATCGTTCATATCGCCGATATGGCCGAATTGGCGAGGCAGGGAACAGACGATCCGAGAGCCCAAGCCGCCGCCCGACACGGATTTCGGACCACACTTTTTGTGCCGTTACGAAAGGACGCCGATTTGCTTGGGTATATCGCGGCGTTTCGAGAGGAGGTGCGGCCCTATTCCGAAAAAGAAATCGCGCTCTTGGAGAACTTCGCCGCGCAGGCCGTCATCGCAATGGAGAACGCGCGGCTCCTGACCGAGACGCGCGAGGCACTGGAACAGCAGACCGCGACCGCTGAGGTGCTGCAGGTCATCAACTCGTCGCCTGGGGATCTCGCGCCGGTGTTCGACGCGATGCTGGAGAAAGCCGTCCGCCTTTGCGATGCCGCGTTCGGGACTCTCTTCGCCTATGGCGGCGACAGCTTTCAGGCGGTTGCGCTGCATAACGTCCCCGCCGCTTTCGCAGCTATTCTGGCCCAACCAGTACATCCTTCGGCGGGCGGGGCGCTCGATCGGCTGTTGCACGGTGAAGGCTCCGCGCATTTTGCCGACGTGTCGGTGGAGGATGCCTACGCAACCGGCCCTGATGCTCGGCGCATGGTGGTCGAGCTTGGCGGTGCACGAAGTTTGCTTGCTGTCCCGCTGCGCAAGGAGGACGAGTTCCTCGGTGCGTTCGTGGTTTATCGCCAGGAGGTGCGTCCGTTCTCGGACAAGCAAATCGCGCTGCTCGAAAACTTCGCAGCCCAGGCGGTCATCGCGATGGAAAACGCGCGGCTCTTGACGGAGACGCGCGAAGCCTTGGAGCAGCAAACCGCGACCGCCGAGGTCTTGCAGGTCATCAATAGCTCGCTCGGCGACTTAGCGCCGGTGTTCGACGCGATCGTTGAGCGCGCGATGCGGCTATGCGATGCGGCGTTCGCCATGATGAATACATTCGACGGGGAGATGTTTCACATCGCCGCACTTCGTGGTGTACCGGCGCGTCTTGCGGATGAGCTGGGCGAACCCAGGCGAGCAGATGACAAGAGACCGGTTCATCAGAGGCTCGTGCGCGGAGAATCGCTGATCCATATAGCGGACGTTTCAGCGGGCGAGTCTCAGGCATGGCAGGGACTGGCGGAACTCGGCGGCGCTCGAACGGTAGTCTGGCTCGCGCTGCGCAAAGACGGCCGATTGCTCGGCACGCTGACAGCCTACCGCCAGGAGGTGCGTCCGTTCGCAGAGAAAGAGTTAGCGCTATTACAGAATTTCGCGGCGCAGGCGGTCATCGCAATGGAGAACGTGCGGCTCATCAATGAGACGCGCGAAGCCCTGGAGCAGCAGACCGCGACCGCAGAGGTGTTGGGGGTCATCAATTCCTCTCCTGGAGATCTCGCGCCGGTGTTCGACGCGATGCTCGATAAGGCATTGCGACTTTGCGGTGCGGATTTCGGGGCATTGCGCGGCTTTGACGGCGATGCCTTTCCGGTATTGGCTGTACACGGGTTAGCCACGCACGGTGCAATTAAGCCGGAGCCGGACAGCGCGTTGGGGCGCCTGTTGCGCGGCGAGAATGTGGTTCACATCCCGGACGTTATCGACACGGATGGCTATCGTTCGGGGCTCCCTTCGCGCATCGCTTTAGTTCAAAACACTGGCGCTCGCACTGCGCTCTGGGTGGCGTTGCGCAAAGAACAGGAGTTGCGCGGGGCGTTCATCATCTACCGGCGCGAAGTGCGCCCCTTCACCGACAAACAGATCGCGCTGCTCGAAAGCTTCGCCCAGCAAGCGGTCATCGCGATGGAGAATGCGCGGCTATTGGGTGAATTGCACCAGCGCACCGACGAGGTGGCGGAGTTGAACCGCGGGCTTGAGGCACGAGTTGCGGAACAGGTCGACGAGTTAGGGCGGGTCGGGCGGCTGAAGCGGTTTCTGGCACCTCAGCTTGCTGAGTTGATCGTCTCGCAGGGCGACGAGAAAATCCTCGAAAGCCATCGCCGCGAGATCGTCGTCGTGTTCTGCGATCTGCGTGGCTATACCGCCTTTACTGAGACCGCTGAGCCCGAAGAGGTTCTCGAATTTCTACGTGAATATCATGGCGCTTTGGGGCCGCTTGTCAGCCAGTTCGAAGGCACGCTCGCCCAGTTCTCCGGCGACGGGATCATGGTCTTCTTCAACGATCCGGTGCCTTGTGCCGACCCGGCGGAGCGGGCGGTCAAGATGGCGATGGCGATGCGCGAGGCGGCTGGCAGGCTGATTGCTGACTGGCGTCGTCACAGCTACGAACTTGGTTTTGGCGCTGGCATCGCGCAGGGTTTCGCGACCCTGGGCCAGATCGGTTTTTCTGAGCGCTCCGGCTACACCGCCATCGGTACGGTGTGCAACCTCGCCGCGCGGCTTTGTGCTGAGGCCAAGGACGGGCAGATCCTGGTCAGCAGCCGCATCGCTGGCGCGGTCGAAACGGTCGCGAGGCTCGAAGACCTCGGCAACCTGGAGCTAAAGGGTTTTAGGAGGCCGGTTGCGGCGTCCAATGTGACCGAGCTGATTTGCGGGACACCGGTACACACCTGACCCGCCACGGCGGGACTATTCGGCCAAGTGCGCGCTCAACACTCACCTGAGTTGCCTTGGTTTGCGGACGGCGATGGCAAGGTTCCTTTAAAGGGCGAAACAGCGGTCAGTGCTGCGCAGACGCGACCCCACCGATTGTCACCGGGGCGCTCTATGAGAGCCCCGACACGAGCCGTTCGGGGTTTTCGGTGAGGTAATATCGCAGTCCCGCCGAAAGCTTAGCGGCTGCACGTCGCCGGACGCCTCGATCGCGCCGCAGGCTCCTGGCAGCAACACCAACGAGCCCTCGATCATGATCGGCGAGAAATGCGCCGCTTTCATCCTGGAAGACGCTATGGCAGTTTAGGACCTGATCTGAAATAAAACTCTTCCAGTGCGCGAGAGAGGCCAATCGATGGCGACGATCAAGCCAAAGACATTCGTGCTCATCCACGGCACGTATTGTGGGGGCTGGATCTGGCGGCGGGTATCGGACATTCTGGAAATCGAAGGCCAGAAGGTATTTTCACCCACCCTCACCGGGCTTGGCGAGCGTTCGCACCTGCTGAGCAAGGAGATCAATCTCGACACCCACATTACTGACATCGTCAACGTGATTAAATGGGAGGACCTCACGGACATCTGCTTGGTCGCCCATTCCTACGGAGGCTGGGTTGGTTCGGGCGCTCTGGAGCAGATCGGGGATCGTGTCTCGTCAATCGTCTGGCTCGATGCCTTCAAACCCGAGAACGGTCAGAACCCGCTCGACTTCACCGACGAGACCTTCCGCGAGGCCGCTCTGGATGCCATAGGAAAGGGCGAGCCGGGATTTCCGGTCCCAGACGAAAAGCTCGGACCCATCTGGGTCAACGAAAAAGACAGCGCTTTTGTCAGCTCGAAGCTGACCCCACACCCCGTAGGCACATACTTGCAGCCGATCACGCTCTCGGGTATGCGCGACAAGGTGTCGAAAAAGACCTACATCGTGCCACAAAATATCCGAGACCGGTTTTTGATAGGGCGCTAGCGGAGTGCAAGCTCGATAAGTCGTGGAACACCTCCGAAATAACCTCCGGCCACGCCGTGATGCTCGATGCGCCGGAACCGTTGACCGATTTGCTGCTGCAAGCTGCCTGACGCTTCAGCATCCTAGTGGATCGGCGCTGACGAATGATTCCAGCCGGTGCGCTGGGTCAACGAAGCCGGAAGGCAGCAATACCAACGTTTCCTCGACGCGCAGTCACTACGGGCGTTCGCCGTCTCGCCTTCCGGGAACGCCTGGGCCTGGTTTTCCTCTCTGGTTCCCGATGCTGCTTGGCAGGCGCTCGAACGCTGCAGGGAACGAGCCAAGGAACAAGGCCAACTTTACGCGGTCGACGATGCCGTCGTCTGGACCGTTCCGGTCAAGTAGCCGAAGAACCCTTGGTTTGTCTACAGAGTAACGCGAGGGGCGACGCAAGCCTGCCCGATCGAGTGTGAGGTCGAAGTTGTTGATCCGCGATGCTCGTTTAGAGAGTCGAGGCAGTGGGGATTACGATTGGAATATAAAACCCTGCTATCAATAATGACATTCCTAAGCGGTCGCCGTAACCGCTTCAGTAAGCTGCTTGACCGTATAGGGCTTAGGAAGAAAAGTGGCAGCTTCAACGAACAGCGCGCTCATGCCATCTGTTTGACTGTAGCCGGTTGTGTAGATGACGCGCAGGCCAGGGGAAAGTTCAACAGCTTTCCGAGCTAGTGCTAACCCATCGATCGCGTCCGGCCCATCCGGCAAGTTGATATCCGTGAACAAGATGTCGATGAGCTCTTCTTGTCCCAAGAGAGCGATTGCCTCTCTTGCGTTCGCTGCCGACAAAATCATGCAGCCAAGGGCTTCGATGATAGACTCCGCAAGAACTCGAACAGTCGGTTCATCTTCCACCACTAATACCGTTGTCGATTTCGCCCGTCTTGGTTTCATGCCGCCCAACCCCCTGGCTTTTGAAAGCGGCAACAACGGGGCAAAAGAAAAGTTCCAAGCCGCGCAGTTATCTTGCAATTGCGATAACCTATGTGACAAATAAGTCGCTTAATCCCGCTGACACCGCTGCGTGAACAACCGGACCGGACTGACCCCAAGTCCATTAGAAAAAAGTCAGCTTACACGGTCGTCATCGCGGAGCACCTCCAAGAGGACCACCGCCGCCCAGGCGCGCTAACCTAATCGCCACTCAGACATCAGTTACATTGTTTGGTGACTTTTTTTCTGCTATATGAAAAGGTTTGGGAAATATACGCGCACGAGACTGTTGTGGACTCCAAAGTCTTGATCCACATCTCCAAAAGCTGAGCGAAATCAGGCAATAGCCAAGGCAAAAAAGCCTCTTTTGAAAAACGAGTGGGTGGAAATGGGTGATCCAGCCCCTTCTCACCGTCGAACGCACGGTGGAACGGGCGCCGGGGTGCTGGCCCTTGTCAAGCCCTTGCCGCCGAAGGCTGTGGCCGGC
>Ga0306920_100001959_pt1 | contig 25697 bp, 26 predicted proteins | sample flu12Cox44000170_FD_204666 | JGI IMG/M metagenome (GOLD analysis project Ga0306920, IMG submission 204666) | Lab enrichment of tropical soil microbial communities from Luquillo Experimental Forest, Puerto Rico - flux4day.12C.oxic.44.000.170 (v2)... | ecosystem: Environmental > Terrestrial >...
CAACTTAGAGGAAATCAGGAGCGACTGGGGATCGACGGCGAGGACGGCATCACTGCTCCACGCGCGGTAAACTCGGATCTTCCGTGCATAATCCAGGTGTTACCCATGTCTCCGGAACGTTCTGTTACCCATGTCTCGGAACGCACACCATAGCTTACAAAGAATCACCCACTTTTTTAGGTAACGAGGTAACCAATACGGCCGAAGTAATTGATCGCGCAGACCTTGAACGATCGTCAGCCAGCGCACCGGGCTGGCCGTCACAAGATATAGAGTTGCAGGTAAGGGACTGTCATGAAATAAGTAGAACAAGTTGGAATAGATTTGTTTTATACTGGGGCTGGTGCCCGACAGCGATATCCAGCGCCGATTCCGTTCCTTGTCGCCGTTTCTGGACGAGCGGATGCGACGCTTAGTGGCGGCCGCCGAGAGCGAAGCGATCGGGTACGGAGGGGTCTCGGCGGTAGCACGGGTAACCGGAGTCTCGCGCCGAGCTATCACTGAGGGCGTTAAGGAACTGAGCCGGCGGAGGAGTGCGCACAAGGCTCCGCCGGTAGCATCTCGAATCAGGCGGAGCGGTGCCGGGCGAAAGAGAACCGCCGACAAGGACCCCAGCCTGCTGGAGGATCTGGATCGACTGGTGGATCCGGCCACTCGCGGAGATCCGGAATCGCCCCTTCGGTGGACGTGCAAGAGTGTGCGCCGGCTGGCGAAGGAACTGCAGCGGGAAGGTCACGCCGTCAGCTACCAAACGGTGGCCGAGTTGCTGCACGCGATGGACTACAGCCTGCAAGCTAATCAGAAGACATTGGAAGGGAGTCAGCACGCGGATCGGGATGAACAGTTTCAGTACATCAACCGAAAGGCGCAACGCTATCTGAAGCAGGGCGAGCCTGTGATATCGGTGGATACCAAGAAAAAAGAACTGGTGGGCGATTTCAAGAATGCCGGGCGGGAATGGCAAATCAAGGGTGATCCGGAACCAGTGCGGGTTCACGATTTCGAAATTCGCGAACCTGACAAAGGCAAGGTGGCGCCGTATGGAGTTTACGACTTGGCGCGGAACGTGGGTTGGGTAAGTGTGGGAGTGGACCACGACACGGCCGCCTTCGCGGTGGAGAGTATTCGGCGATGGTGGCGGTGGATGGGGCGCCCCAGTTATCCCCAAGCGAAACGTCTATTGATTACGGCTGATTCCGGTGGCAGCAACGGCGCTCGAGATCGAACATCGTTTGTTTTCCCTCATCAGCCAGAACTGGCGAGGCAAGCCGTTGATCAGCCACGAAGTCATTATCAATCTCATCGCTGCCACCACATCCAAAACAGGTCTGGCGGTCAAAAGTGATCTAGACTCGAATACCTATCCGGCGGGGATCAAGGTTTCCAACCAACAGATGGCCGAACTCCGGCTCAAGAGAGACGCGTTCCACGGCGATTGGAACTACAGCCTGGTTCCCAGAAGTTGATACATTTATTTCCTGACAGTCCCTAAGAGCAAACCCGCTAAGAGCGCAAGATGAGTCTGGGTAGGCCAGTGGGTTTGGGCGTATTACTTCTGTTCCTCGTAGAATTTATTTGGGCGCCGAATAGCGCCGTAGATGCGAAAGGGCCTCCCTGAGTGACCCTTCGGCGACCTCGCTGCTCCGATGAATCTTGCCCATCAACATGGCTCCTTGTACGGAAGCAATGCAAAAATCAGCCAACCGATCTTCCTTCGTGTCCCTTGCGATTCGGGACTTTGCTTTTTCACAAATAAAAAAGGCCATCAGCTTGTTCTTCATGACCTCAAAAATCAAGCTGAGGTCCTGCCGGACCAGCTCATCCCCGTCCCCAAGCTCATTGCCGATGGTTCCGAATGGACAGCCCCGTTTCATGCCGAAGGCCTTCTGCAATTCGACTTGAGCGAAGAACCAAGATTCGAGGTCGTCCCAGGAGGAGATGTCGTAGTTGATCGGGGCCGAACCGGTTTTGATCGCTCGTAAATGGGTCTGGAGAACTTCGTGCACAAGCCCCTGTTTGCTCTTGAAGTAGTGGTAGAACTGGCCCTTGCCGGTATTCGAGCCGCTGATCACCTCGTCGGGGCTGGTCGCGCCCACGCCCTGTTTGTGAAAGAGATCAGCCGCCACACGTATGATCTTAGCTTTCGTATCGGCTCCTTTGACTGATTTGGGTCGCATATGTGATCGTTTTGTACCTGTTGGTACAACAATCGCACGAGCCTAACGGATGGTCAATAGGCGGCGCGATATTTTCATCTGTACTTGATTTCCGAACGCAAAACTGCGTATTCTGACATGGACTTGCAGTGCGATCCTGGCCAGACTGTACCGCTCGGTCTGGCCCCAGGCAACGGGCTCTTTAAGGAGTGTAACAAACCCAAGAGAAAAAGAAGGGAGTCGAACATGCCGGTTGTAACCATCGAGGCGCCCCTTGGGCTGAGGCTCGACAAGAAAAAGATGATGGTTGAAAAAATAACCGGCGCTATCGATGAAGCGTATGAGATCGGCGATACCCTCATTTTTATTCATGAGGATGTGCCGGAGAACGTCGGAATGAACGGTACTCTGCAGTCCGAGAATCCCAAGCTGTTGGCCACACTAAAGAAGATCTCTACATGAGCGGGGCGCCAAAAGCAAGAACTCGAATCCATCAAGCCTCAGGGGGGCTTTGACACGATCATGGGTAACGCAGATAAGACGGTGCTGGTCACCGGAGCGACGGGACGGCAGGGCGGCGCAGTCGCTCGCCACATGTTGGCCAAAGGCTGGCGATTGCGCACGCTGACCCGAAACCCCAACAGTTACGCCGCCAAGCAACTGGCGGGCCAAGGGGCCGAGCTGGTTAAAGGTGACCTGGATGATGCGGCGTCGCTGGAACGGGCGGCGCGCGGCGTCTACGGGATTTATAGCGTGCAGGATTTCTGGACGGTCGGCGCCAAGAGGGAAGTCCAGCAGGGCAAGAACCTAGCGGATGCGGCCAAGAAAGCCGGTGTAGAGCACTTCGTCTACAGCTCGGCAGGCGGTGCTGAGCGCAACAGCGGCATCACTCACTTTGAGACCAAGTGGGAAGTCGAGAAGCACATTCGCGGTCTCAAACTACCAGCCACCGTTTTTCGGCCCGCCGCTTTCATGGAAACCTACCACATCGTAGAGGTCGAAGTCGGGGTCTTAAAAGGGAAGCTCACGGACCCGATTCGCGGCGATAAACCCTACCAAACGATCGCTACCGACGATATCGGCGGTTTTGTGGCATTGGCATTTGAGCGTCCGCAACAATTCATCGGAGTGGAACTGGAAATTGCGGGCAGCGAGTTAACCAACATTCAGGCGGCTGAAGTGTTTAGCCGCGTCATGAACAGACCCGTCAAATTCCGAAAGCTACCGATGCCGATCGTGAGACTCTTCTTAGGGAAAGAGTTCTACGAGATGTTCTACTGGTTCAATAAAGAAGGGTTCCGAGCGAACATTCCCGAACTTCGCCGCAAATACCCCGAAGTTCATCTGCACACGCTGGAAGAATGGCTGCGCGAAGACGGATGGGACAAGCGCGGATTGCGTTTCCGAGCCCCGAAGGATTGAGGCTCGAAGAATCACTTTGATCAGCAACGGACAAATATGCAGACACTAATAAACGACGATCCGTTTTTCCAGGTGAGCTGGGATGAAAGCACGAACGTCATCGGGATCCAGTGGAAAGAAACGACGTCGTCGATGACGATTTCAAATCGGAACTTCAGCTGTTCGTAGGCTTGGTTGAATCCAAAAACGCGCAAGGGATTCTCGTGAACGTTGCCCGTTTCCGGCACAAGATCGGACCGGACGTGCACGACTGGCGCATAAGGAATATCTCGACCTGCTACAGCGGGGCGGCCGTAGGGCGGTTTGCGTGCCTGCTGCCCGCAGATGCCACGTGCCACCAATGATGAACCAATCCTCTGCCGGCGAGAGTCTTTTGACGCGACGATTCAACAGCGCTGAAACAAGCGATGGCCTGGCTGACCGCGGCGCCACCCGCAGAGCAAGGCCGTTAGGGCAGCTGTCCCAACGAGCGCTAAGTGTTACTTGACTCTTACGTAAGGACTCGCTTACGATCTCTCCTGTGGATGCGGCCCTGCAAGCTTTGGCGGACGCAACGAGGCGGCAGATCCTGGCGCTCGTATGGGACGAGGAGCGCCCGGCCGGCGAAATCGCAGGTCATTTTTCCCTTACCCGACCCGCTATCTCGCAGCACCTCACCGTGCTCCTTAACAGTAAGCTCATCGCGGTTCGCCAGGCGGGCACACGCAGGCTTTATCAGGCCAATCGGGAAGAGCTAGGACGCTTGCGATCCGAACTTGAGGCGTTCTGTGACGGGCGATTGCACCGGCTCAAGGCCGCGGCTGAACGAGCACAGAAGAACAAGGGGAAGAGGCAATGAGCAAAGAAGGGGCTGTGGTTGAGCCCAGATCTTTATCGAGGCCGAGCCCGAAACCGTGTTCGGTTTCCTTGTCGATCCTTCGCTCATGGCGGAGTGGTTCGGGATATCGCACATACTCGAGGCCAGGCCAGGTGGAACGTTCCGCGTCGAGGTCAGCCAAGGCAACGTCGCGATCGGGGTTTTCACGGAAGTGACGCCCTATCGCCGCGTTGCATTTACTTGGGGATGGGAGTCCGCCGATGCGGCGCTTGCGGAACTGAAGCCCGGCGCCTCCCGCGTCGAAAACGACTTCCACCCTCAGGATGTCGGATCACTCCTGCGACTCACACATACAGGACTTCCGAAGAAGCTCGAAAACATACACGCAGAACGCTGGGCTCTGTACCTCGGCCGACTGGAGGTGCGACTGAGAGAATCAACCCATGCGAGAGGGCAGCGAATGCAGACGAAAACTATCCGGCAAACGGTGATCTTTAAGGCCACGCCGATCGAGGTCTATCACATGCTGATGGACTCCAGAAAACATCGGTCGCTTTCAGGCGAGGAAGCCAAGATCAGCACGAAAGTGGGCGGCGCTTTTACGGCGTGGGGATCACACATCAGCGGCATCAATCTTGTGCTCAAGCCGGGAGAGCGGATTGTGCAGGCTTGGCGCGCGACTGGGTGGTGGCCTGATTACCATTCGATTGCGATTTTTGAGCTGCAGAAAGTCAACAAGGGCACAAAGCTGCGCTTCACGCAGATCGGTGTGCCTCCCAACCGCTATAGCGGTCATTATCGCGGATGGATTGAGACCTACTGGACGCCGATGCGAGAGATCCTTACGACCGGCAGGATCAGCGAACGAACTCGGGCGAGAGTCAAAGCCGACAAGACTCAGCGCATCGAGCGCGGACAGTTTCGCCGCAAGGTAACAAAGGCGTCTTAAGCGCTTCGATAGCCCGCGGCCGGGGCGGCGGTTGGCTGACTACAGTGTGTCGAGAGCGTGGGTAACTCCGTAAGCGCCGCGGCTGCTGATTAAGCACGGGCTCGCTTTCCGGATTCTTCTGCTGCCTCAAAAGCATTTCGCAATACGGGAAAGCCGGTACCCGGCATAAGGCCCTTCGGCCATTGCGAGACTGATATTCCGCCGTGAGTGCCGATTCAGAAAATGCTCGCTGCGTTGGGCCGGCGATAATGGCACAGACTGTGCCTCCGATGATTAATTAAGGTTTGGCGGCATAGATGATCGCGTATCCAGCCCTCGTCCCGGGCCATGTTGGAGGCGATCCGCAGATCAGGGTGGCGGTGGCTGTTGCAACTGTGGTGGAGTTAGGAGAATAGAATCGGTTATGCGCACCGCACCTTTTCTCCCGTTGATGCTGACAGCCGGTCTGTCCGCCCAGACACCGATACGCTTGCAGGTTGACGCCACTGACGCGCCGCGGCGCCTGTTTCACGTGCGGATGGCCATGCCGGCCAAGCCGGGTCCGTTGACGCTGCTCTATCCGCAGTGGATTCCCGGCGAGCACGGCCCGACCGGCCCGGTGGTCAACCTGGTGGGGCTAAAGGTTCAGGGCGGCGGCCGTCCGCTCGCCTGGAGGCGCAACAGCGTGAACCTCTACGCGTTCGAAGTGGATGTCCCGGCCGATGTGAGCACACTCGATATCGCGTTCGATTACATCGCTCCACCGGAATCGGAAGGTTTTACATCGGGTGCCTCCACCACCAGCGAACTGGGGGTGCTCAACTGGAATCAATTGCTGCTCTACCCGAAGGGGGCGGACGCGGACTCCTTGCAATTCGAGGCATCGCTCAAAGTACCGGCACACTGGCGCTACGGTACTGCCCTGCCGATCCGTACGGAGACCGGCAGCGAGATCCAGTTTCAGCCCGCTTCCCTCACGACGGTAATCGACTCGCCGGTGTCGATGGGCGCGCACTACCGCACCATCGATCTGGGCGCGGACCGCGCCATCCCGCACTACCTTCACCTGGCAGCCGACAGCGACCGCGCCCTAGAGGTCGCTCCAGAGGTCATCGCCCAGTACCAGAATCTGGTGAAGGAGACCGGGGCGTTATTCGGCTCACGCCACTACCGCGGCTACCATTTCCTGTACACACTGAGCGACCATGTGGCGCACTTCGGTCTGGAGCACCACGAGTCCAGCGACGACCGCTACAAGGAGCGGACGCTAATCGATCCCGATCTCCAGAGAGTGGAGGCGGACCTGCTGACGCACGAATTCGTGCACTCCTGGAATGGCAAGTACCGCCGGCCGGCGGGGCTGCTCTCCGGCGGCAAGGACGGCGGCTACGACACTCCTATGAAGGGCGATCTGCTCTGGGTCTACGAAGGCCTGACCCAATACTTGGGCGAGATTCTGGCGCCGCGCAGCGGCCTGCGAAGCGCAGAGGATTTTCGCGAATCGCTTGCCGCGACGGCAGCAGACCTGGACCACAAGTATGGCCGCACTTGGCGGTCCTTGGCAGACACCGCCGTGGCTGCGCAGATTCTTTACGGAGCCGGCGATGACTACGACAACTATCGCCGCGATGTGGACTATTATCCCGAAGGTACGTTGATCTGGCTGGAAACAGACGTAATGATCCGCCAGCTCAGCAAGGGGACAAAGTCCCTGGACGACTTTTGCCGTGCGTTCCACGGCGGCCCCGGTGGCTCGCCTGCGATGAAGCCATACGAGTTCGAAGACGTGGTGGCGGCCCTAAACGCGGTGCAACCGTCCGATTGGGCCGGCTTTCTAAACGAACGGCTGCATTCCACTGCGGCCCAAGCCCCACAGGGCGGGATTGAACGCTCCGGATGGAAACTGGCGTACGACGCGGTCCGGTCCAATTACTGGAAGGCCGCGGAGGACAACAAGAAGTGGACGGACCTGAGCTATTCGATCGGGCTCAAAGTGAAAGAAGACGGCACGATCGCTGACGTTCAGTACGGTGGCCCGGCGCAAAAGGCCGGCGTGGCGCCCGCTCTGAAACTGATCGCCGTCAACAGCCGCCAATTTACTCCAACCGTGTTGCGCGAAGCCGTGGCTAACACCGGCGCGAGCAACCAGCCGCTGGAGTTGCTCATCAAGACCGGCGAGTATTATGAAGTGCACCGCCTTGACTATCACGGCGGCGAGCGGTATCCGCACCTGGTCCGCGACGGAGCGTCGGCGGATCTGCTGTCGGAGATCATCAAGCCGCATGGGCAGTAGAGCACGCGCTGACGGCCCGCAGGCGCGAGGCGTGGACAATCCAGTTCATGCCGTTGAAGGGGCAATTTCAGATCGTGCAGTATCATGCGAACTCGCTCGCGGCGGCTTGATAACAGCCGTTCCAACAAACTGCCAACATTGCAATAGTTGGGGATAACGTCGCGATCAGCCGGTCCAGATCCCGCACGTCAATGGAAACACGCCGGTCAATCCGGACAACGGGAGTTTTACCGCTGGCGATCAGGTACTGAACGGCGGCTCGTGTTCGGCCGATTGTGGGTGGCCGCTTGATCTACCCTCAATAGCCTTGGTGGGGTCGTGACGATACCGCTGCCCTTCTTCGCGACCGCGAGCGTTTGGGTCAGGGCCTCCTTGATCAACGTGCAAAGAAGTTCATCGATAGCAAATGGCATGAGTGTTCGACCTTGCGCATTTCGCTCCACCAAACAGGCGGTGATCCAGCGGTCAAGTACCGCGAGGCGCAGGCCGAATGTCCTTCCGCGCGGCAACCGTCCGGTGGCTAGTTTTACTGATGGCGCAAAGAAGTGTTCTGTGGCGGCCATTCGGGCCACGTATTTCCAGCCGTAGCGTCAATCGCAATTGGCCCTAGCAGGGAAAACCCGGGGACGAAGCCGGGCGGCATAGGTCGCGACGGACGCGCCGGCTGATGGTCCACCGTCGTGGTGCAGCGCATTTCGTTCCATCCGCTGTGAGCGGTCACGTGCTTGTAGAAGGTCGGTATTTCACCATCGCCCCAGTCTTCGTGGAGGATGTTGAACTTCAGTACGTCACCTTGGATCTCAAAGTCGTCCAGGGCGGCCATCGTATAGGGGTTATCGCAGGTCCCGCAGACCATTCCGCGCAGGTTGTTGCCAACCTTGCGAATGATGAAGTACTGCTTGGGGGCGCCGACGCCGAAGCCCAGCCAAACTCCGATCGCGTCCTTCTCGGTGAGCTTTGATTTCCACGGCCCAGGTTGAATGTAGGGCGGGGCGGGCGCACCCAGTCCTTGCTGATTGACCTTGACGGCGGGGACTGGAGGAGCCTTGGGTAGTCTCGAGACGATGACTGGCAGCGGATCTGGTCCGCGTGGGTCTTTAATGAGAATGCGCTCGAATTTGCCGCCACGCGGAGCACCGCTGGTGCCGGTTACGATCAGTTTGCCGTGATCGAACTTCGCCGTCGCCCTATCCTGATACGCGGTGCTGCCGTCGGGGCTCACATGCGTCACCATGAAGCTGATCCCACCCGTTGAGAAGGTACCGTCGACAAAGGCCAGCGTCGTCGCATCCGCGCAATACGTGCAATAGATCCCCCTGACTGTATTGCCCCGGATCGAGAACTCGTAGGTGTGCGCCTCGCCCCCGTCCGTCCTCCAGCCGCCGCGGTAATCATCGGCATCCTGGGCGGAGGCCGTATAGACCAGTCCCCGTATCGAGAGCAGCCATATCAACTTTCGTCCCCTGATCATCGATTCGAGCCCCCTTGTTCGCGGATTTCCTTGACCGTAATCTATGCTAACCCTGGCACGGGTCTTTTGTTCTGACGGCTTGCGAGCGGCGAACAGATGCAAAGCCGGGGGTGCCTGCAGGCGTTCTTAGAAACTCTCGTGGCGCAGGGTGAGACGAGTTGCGTTCTGGCGCCTGGTTTGGGTGGGTTGCGTGGTGCTCGTCCTCCCTCATCCGCCCACTGTTGGCAGAGACTTCTGGAAGCCCCAATCGGATCGATTTGGCTTAAGGATGGGATCCCTACCGGAGATCCCGAAATGGAAATCCCGGATCTGATATACTCTCCTAGACATTCTAGGAGGCTCCCGATGGCCAAACAGCCGCCCCCACTCGACATTCTGCAAGGAACGCTCGACATGCTCATTTTGAAGGCCGTCTCGCTCGGCCCGCTACATGGCTATGGCATCCTCCTGCGGATCCAACAAATCTCGGGGGCGGCGCTTCAGATTCCGCAAGGTTCCCTCTATCCTGCCCTCTACCGGCTGGAGCATGGCGGATTCATCAAGGCGGAATGGGGGGAAAGCGAAAACAGACGCCGCTCAAAATATTACCGACTCACTCCCGCAGGCCGAAAACGGCTCCGGGAAGAATCTGCCTGGTGGCGGCGCCTGACAGCAGCGATCGGAAGCATATTGAGCGCCCGTCCTGACGAGGCCTGACATGTTCAAAAGAATCGTTTCGTCTCTTGGCTCCGCGTTGCGGCGTTCCCGGTTTGAATCCGAGCTCGAAAACGAGCTTCGCGATCACCTGGAGAAGTATCGGGATGATCTTGTCTCGGGTGGTCTCTCCCCTGAGGAAGCGGAGTTTCGCGCGCGGCGGGAATTTGGCTCGCTGCTCATCGTCAAGGAGGATGTTCGCGAGACCAGCGGCCTCGCGTGGGTGGACGCGTTGTCACGCAATTTCCGCTTCGCGCTTCGCATGCTGCGCAAGAACCCGTCATTTGCTGTGACAGCCACGCTCGTATTGGCTTTGTGTATCGGCGCGAACGTGGCGGTTTTCGCCGTTGTCGATCGCATGTTGCTCCGTCCGCTGCCGTACCCTCAGCCGGACCGGCTTGCTCGGATCTCCGTTCTCACGCGGGGTTCGCACGGGCAAGACGAAGACACTACGGTAGATGGTAGGACCTGGGAATATCTTCGGGATCGCGTACGCAGCCTGGCTCTCGCTTTGCATGCACAGCCGAAGCCGGTGAATCTCATAGCATCGGGAGGGGCGCAATATGTGGAAGAACTCTTCGGGGTACTTTCGTGTGCTCGGTGTGAAGCCGCTAATGGGGCACGAAATCGAGCCCGCGCAAGACCATCGCGGCGGACCTTCCGTCGCTGTGGTGAGCCACGGGTTGTGGACCAGCAAACTGGGCGCAGATCTCCGGATCATCGGAAAGAAGATCCTGCTGCGAGGCGAGCCATACACGGTTTTGGGAGTGATGCCGCCGGGGTTTGTCTCTACTCCGCCCGCCGATGTCTGGACTCCGCTGCGGCCATCCACGTCAGGTGAGGGCGGCGGTACGAACTATGCCTTAATCGCTCGCGTGCAGCCGGCGGTTCGCCTCCAGCAGGCCGAAGCAGAGTTGAATGTCCTGGCATCCTCTCGCGATGCGCAGCCGCGGCCCGGTCCAGGCACTTCCATCGCTTACAGGTTGATTTCCGTGCAACGCGCCACAGCCGACGATAGTCCAATACCACTTGGGCGCCCGTTACTGCTGTTGTGGGCGGCGGTGGGAGTGGTGTTGGTCATCGGCTGCGTCAATATTGCCGGTCTGATTCTGACGCGCGGCGCCACCCGGCGGCAGGAAATTGCCACACGGCTCGCTCTCGGAAGCAGCCGGCGCGGCGTCGCGGCCCAGTTGTTGCTGGAGAGTTCGCTCCTTACTGCCCCTGGTGGAATTGCAGGTCTTGCGGTCGGTTATGGAACACTGCTCGCGCTGAACCAACTTGCTGCCAAGCCGCTCGATCTTACACGCCCAGTTAGCATTGACCTTCGCGTGCTGGCTGTGACCGTGGTGACCGCTCTACTGACGGCAATCTTGTCTGGACTTTATCCAGCTTGGAGCGTGGCTGCCTTGGACGTTCGCGAAGCGCTCGCCACGGGAGGCCGAACGACGCGCCGTCGTTTCTGGGCGCGGGGCGGATTTGTAGTCGCGCAAGTTGCTCTGAGCATGGTCTTATTGGTTGGTTTCGGATTGGTTTTGCGAACTCTCGTTCACCTCTCGGAACTAAATCCGGGCTATGATGGGAATCGCGTCCTCACCGCCTCCCTGCCATTACAGGATGCCCGCTACTCCACGGCATCCAGCATCAATAGGCACTACAGCACAAGTCTGGCCCGCCTCCGGGAATATCCGGGTGTGGAAGCGGCAGGCGTTGGTCTCTCGTTGCCTTATGAGCGAGCTTTGAACGACAGGGTCCGTGTGGTCGATGGACCGCGCGCGACGCCGAAGGATCGAATCGCGAACGTCACCTATGTCACTCCGGGATACTTCGAAGCGTTGCGTTTCCGGCTGCTCCGCGGGCGCTTCTTTACGGGTTCCGATCGTGCAGATTCTCAAGTAGTCGCTATCGTCAACGAATCGTTTGTTCGGCGTTTTCTAAAGGACGATGAGCCGCTGGGCCGCCACGTTGAAGGAAACCGGGAAATCGTCGGGATCGTAGGCGATATTCAGGTACAGGGATTCGCCGACCCGCTGACCACGTTTCCCAACTTGTACCTGCCCGTGACGCAAATTCAGGACGAGTATTTCCAACTGATCCACGGATGGTTCGCCCCGAGCTGGGTGGTGCGCGCTTCGGGCCCGGAACCCACTATAGCGGCGGAAATGCGAGCTGTGTTGGCGTCAGTCGATCCGCTCCTGGCATTCTCCGGGTTTAGGCCTATGGATGAAGTTCGCGAGGAGGCCTTCGGACTCGAGCGGCTCGAATCCGTACTGCTCGGAGCGCTGGCCGGTTTGGCGTTGCTGCTGTCCGCGGTCGGTATTGTGGGCCTGATGGCCCAGACCGTGGTGGAACGAACTCGCGAATTTGGAATACGTATCGCCCTCGGCTCATCTGTAAGCCAGGCTATCTTTGCTGTGGCGGGGCAGGGTGTTCTGCTGGCCGCCGCCGGAGCAGCAATCGGAATCGCGTTGTCGCTTTGGGCCGGCAAACTGTTCCAAAGTCTGATCTACCGAGTGAAAGCCTCTGACCCGTTGACATTTGCTGCCGTCGCCCTCACCCTGCTTTCGGTCGCCGCGGTCGCGAGCCTTCTGCCTAGCATTAAGATCGCGCGCATTGACCCCGCGAGCACTCTTCGAGGGGATTAGAGTGGCTGGCGGCCGCAACCGTGTCAACCGCCCGCTATGAATGTATGAGCGATGCCGGTCGAAGCACAATTTGACAACTCGAAGGGGTTCGAATGACTCGAAACAATCCAATTTTATTCCCGTTTACCTTAAGTGGTGCATCTGGGAATTGCGACGCCAAACTGCGCCCGAAGAAGCCAGTGGTCGTAGGTGAGTAAAAGGAACTGCCATAAAGAACAGCCGCCCGATTTGGTGGTGTGGTTCCTGGTTTGTGGTCTTGTGGACTTCATTCCGCAAAGAGGCTTATGGAGGTGTTCTATCCGATATCCCTGTTTTAATGCCGTTGCCGGGAACATCCGAGGGTGGGCGTGTTACAACAAGTGAATTGATGTCGCGTGATCCGGCACAAGCATTGCCGTTGCAGGCGCCCCCTGGCCTTAACGACTACGTCACCTACCGGCCGCCTACAGGTGGCAGGTGTCGCGCAAAATCAGAATTGCAGCCCAGTCAGGTGCAACTCGGTTCGGTGTCTGGGGCGCTACCTGGTGCGAAAGCCCGCGAGTGACACCTTCTGTGACTCCTGCAGGAAGCACGCCGCCGGCAAGACGACGGAACCCTTCGGCAGCGCGATCGGCCGAGACTCCGTCTCCTGCATGGATAGCCAAGCAGAGCCAGCGGATTCGCGCGGCAACTCCAAGCGCACGGAGACAACGCAAGAGTGACCATCTGTGGACTTCGGAAGCCCGCCTTGGATCGACTCGGTGTTGGAGACCACGTCCCCGGTCGATGGGTCATAGGACCACGCACTCGTGCTGGAGCCGAGGTAGCCGTAGAACCCCCAGTCCGGCCCGATGTCCCAGAGCAACATAAACCCGATGCCGAGCTGGGCGCCAGCCAACTCGTCGATCACGAAGTCCCAAAGGAACCGTCCGCTGTGCAGATGGGCGCGGGTGGGCGCGGCAACCCACGCTGGCGGGTAGTACTTGCCGGTGTACTGCCGCTTCCTCGGCCCCCACTCGATGGAACGACCGCCGTTGGAGACCGTCAGGAGGTCAGCATTATGGCCGGCGTCCCACTCGAAGGTCCCCCAATCCGTTGGAGCAAGGGCGGTGGCTTTCAGAAGCTCGGGTTTGCGTGTGGGATCGGCATTCATCGCGCGCACTCCTCCGCCGGAGCCTTCCTCGCTGGCTTCACGGTCAAGTCTACACCACATCAGATGGGCGAGAAGTCCGATACTGCCCGTCCAGATTGCTCACCGTTTACTATTAACGCGCCATCCGAAGTAATGCGGTCGGGATGGGCCGTCGAGCCCAGTTCGCGAAACCATGGGCGTTTACCAGGAGTAATCCCCAGGAGCCGACTCTCTGGGGCCCTTGATGGTTAGAAGGGGATTTCGCAACAGCTATTGCTCGGGGGCTTTCGTTTCGGACCGAACGCCGCAATTGTTACCGCGACAATGGTTTACGCTGTACAGCTCACAATAAATTCTCCAGCGCACTGGTCCAATATTTTCTCGAGCATGCGACCTCCTCGCCAGACTGCATGACCAGAACGCAATTGGAGTCCTCGCTCAGCCGAACTTCCCTGATCGCCGCCACCCGCACAATTGCACTGCGGCTCACGCGGGCGAATTCGGCGGGATCGAGACGCTTTTGCAGGCCTTCGATGGTGGCGCGGATTGCGAACTCGCCAAGATCGCTATGCAGCAGCGCATAATTGCGATCGGCCACGATGTGGCGAATGGAATCAACGGGAAGAAAGTAGGCGGCCTTTCGCCGCTCGACCAGAAATCTGCGGGTGTAGCGCGGCTCCGGGGGGCGCGTCTCGGTCTTCAATCGCTCGCGCACACGCTCAATCGCCGCCGAGAAGCGCTCTTGCGAGACGGGCTTCAGCATATAGTCAAGCGCTGCGACATTGAAAGCTTCGAGGGCGTATTCATCATAGGCAGTCAGAAAAACAGTCTGCAAACTGCGTTGCTCCAAGATTTCATCGAGGCCCTGTAGAATTTCGAAGCCGGTTCCATCGGGCAACCGAATGTCTAGAATGGCGAGATTTGGGCGCGTGCCTGCGATGCCGACAATTGCCTCGCTGACGGTCGACGCAGATCCGCACACCGCGAGGTCCGGCTCCCCGGCAACCAGCCGCTCCAACTTGCGCAGGGCCGGCGGCTCGTCTTCGACCAGAAACACGCGGATCATACCGGAATTCGCACATCCACTCGCGCGCCGCCGGCTGAATCTCCGGCAAAACCAAGGGATGCATGATCGCCATAGACGGTCTTCAGTCTCTGCCGTGCGTTTGACAATCCGTGTCCGTTGGAGATTGGAACATCGGAAGAGAACCCGCGGCCGCGATCGCGAATCGAAATGGTCACGAATCCGTTCCGGCGGGTGGCTTGCACTCGTAGATCGACGCGACCGGAAACCGGATCCTGGCCGTGTTCAATGGCGTTTTCCACGAGCGGCTGCAATAGCAAGGCAGGAACTTGGGCCGATGCGGCGGTCGCGTCGCATTCGATTTCGAATTGCAGACGATCTTCGAGACGGGCTTTCATGACTTCCAGATATTGCCGCGCAAGCCCAAATTCAGTGGCTAGGGGGACCATCGGCGATTCGGGCACCCTCAGCGTTGCGCGTAGAAAATCGCTGATGCGTTCGAGCATGCGGTCGGCACGATTCGGATCTTCGTAGATAGCGGCCGATACAGCGTTCAAAGCGTTGAACAAGAAATGCGGCTGTAAACGGTGAGCTAGCGCCGAGAGCCGTGCCGCGACTAACTCCTGTTCCAAATTCTTCGTGCGCAGCCAATTGTGATAGACCGTGTATGCTCCCACCCACACCGAGTAGTGGATGACTTGGGAAGGAAACTCCATGAAATAGCGGGTCGGCATGACGCCGTAGTCATATGGGCCGAGGCCGAACTGCGGGAACAAAATCAATCGGGAGCCCCACATCAACGAAGTGTGAGCGAGCGAGAAACAGACGACTCCACCAAGATGCGCTCCGGCGGATTTAAGGGACCGGGCGATTGGGAATCGTCGTGTTACGAAGAATGCCCACGGCAGCAGCGCCATCGCCAGGTAGTATCCGGTCGCCTGCTCGACGGATCTGTCGGCCCAACGGGGCGGCTGGTTTCGGGCGACTGCATCGAGGCATCGGTACACCACGTCCAGTAACCAGCCCGCCGTGAAGTACAGAAAGATGTAGAGGCGAACGTGCTTCATCGATTTCTCAAACCGCGCTCAAACTGCCGCGCGCTCGGGCTACTTATCATCCAAGGCAAAGACTACGAGCTTCGTATCCAGTTTAGACACGGGATCATCGAACCCGCCAGCCGCGATGGCGACCATTTGACGGCCGCTCGGACCGGTGAAGACAAGTGGCGTCGCCCGAGCCGCGGTAGGAAGATCGCCCTTCCATAACAGCTTGCCGGTGGCTGTATCGAAGGCGCGAATGCGGGGATCAATCGCAGCGCCAATGAAAACGACGCCGGTGGCGGTAGTGGCGGGGCCGCCCAGGTTCGGCAGCCCGGAGATGGTTGCTCCCTTGGCTGTCAATTCGCCCAGCGGCACGCGCCATTCGATTGTGCCCTTATCGGGATTGACTGCAACCAACTCACCCCATGGCGGCCGAGTGCAGGGGATACCCGAAGGGGCATTGAAAAATTCACGCGACATCGCAAACGGCGTACCCTCTTGTTCGGTGATTTCGGTGTTCGGATGCCGACGGCGTTCATACCAGAAGTCGTCGCGCGGGATTAGTCGAACAACATGGACCCGTCGATTGACCGGAGCGATAATTAGGCGATTTACCGGGTCCCACGCTGCGCCGCCCCAATGCATGCCGCCGATACTACTGGGGACGTTCAGGCTGCCCTGAACGCTCGGTGGAGTGAAAATGCCTTCATTCCGATATTTTTGAAACATCGCCTGGCAGGCCTTGAGATCTTCCGGAGTGGCCCCGAAAATGTCGTCGGCTTTGACTTCCTGTGGCGACAGCGGGGGTGGTGCAGTGGGAAATGGCTGAGCGGGCCAGGCTTTTTCACCCTCCACATCGCTCCGCGGTACGGGCCGCTCTTCAATTGGAAACAGCGGCTTTCCGGTGAAGCGATCGAACAGGAACAAGTGCCCGGTCTTAGAACCGACGGCCACCGCCGGCCCATTCTTACCCGGAAATAGCAGCGGCGGCGAGGCGACATCGTAATCCCACAGATCGTGATGGACGGTTTGGAAAGACCAGACTTTTTCGCCGGTCGCCGCTTTCAGAACAACGATCGAATTGGCATCGCGATTGTCGCCAGGGCGAAGGCCGCCGAAGTAGTCGGGGCTGGCGCTGCCGGTGGGCAGGAAGACAAGGCCGTTCGGTTGATCGACTACAATTCGCGCCCACGTGTTGGCTGCGCCCGCCTGCGAGTTCTCAGGCAAAGGATGAAACGTCCAGACGAGCGCGCCAGTCTTCGCATCAAAGGCGCGCACTTCGCCGGACGCCATCTGGGCGCGGCTATTGTCGGCAATGAACGATCCAACGATGATGAGCTCGCGACTGTCGGAGACGCGGTAAAAAGCAGGCGGCGAACTGACGCCGTATTCGCCGTCATAGCGCGGTCTGCGCCGGAGGCCTTCGGCCAACTCGACTGTGCCTTCCTTGGCGAAACCGGGTCGGAGCTTGCCCGTTACGGAGTCGATGGCGACCAGCCGAGAATCGGGTGTGCCGACGAAAATTGTATCTCCGCCGAGAGTGACGCCGCGATTCGCAAAGTCGCTGTAATTGCGATCGCGCGACACGTGGAGGTCGGTTTTCCAAATTTCCCGTCCCGTTTCGGCGTCGAGCGCGACGACGAAGCCGCCTGGCGTGGATAGGTACAGTTTGCCCTTCTCATAGACGGGAGTGGCTTCGAAGCGCGGATCGCGGCGGAAGTGGTCAATGGCTTCGCCAGTATTGTAAGTCCAGGCGATTTTGAGGCGAGCCGCGTTGGCAGGCGTGATTGGATCAATGTTCGAGCCGGCGAACAGGGAAACGGTGATTAGGAATGCTGCGAATCTCATGGATTCATAGTGAAGGGGTGGGACGGGTTGTGGGAAGGGTCGTGGGACGAAATGGGGGAATCCAGGGACAGAGAAACTCGCTTTAGCAGCGAAATGCTCCGCTGTGCTCTGGAACCCGGGCCGGATCGGTCTCATTCTGGGAGGTTAGGACCGATGCCTCCAGTTCAGCCGTCGTTGTTCACGCTGTTAGCTTAGTGCAGACCAGCACGAACGCTTCGACGTGATTCATGGACGCCAACGAAATGCGCCCTTTGGGAAGGCCTTCGTCCGCATGTCATCCGGGGTCGAACTGGATGAGTACGGCTGGAATGGTGATGGAACAGATGGCAACATCAGTCAGTCCCGTTTGCTCGCCGGCATACCGGGTATTGTCGAGCGGCCGGACGGAGAACTACAGTTCGCGGCATGGAACTGTCGCGCCGGCCAAGACAACGTCATCATCCGGACCGACGGCACTGTGGCGCCGTGCTTTCCTATGTACGGCGCCACATACGATTGGGGAAACATCGACCACCCGCGGTCGACCAGAAGCAACTCGCCGCCATGAAAGAAACTTGTCAGCAACATTGCTTTTCGACCCTGAACCATAATCTCGCCTATTGCTATAACGACACTCGGGTGATCAAGTGGCTCTGGTCGAACGTGATCAAAAACAGGTTCCAGGGTGGCTTGCGGTCGTTTGAGGACTAAGGAGCATTGACCGTCAATCGAACTTGTGTGCCGGCTCCTCAGGAGACCCCGGGAGAGGACAGATGGTCTATACAAATCCACCACCGAATCCGCACAGAAGAATAATGCTTCTCCTGGCGGGCCGGGAGAGCATTCACGCTGCACTCCAGCGGATCTTCCGTCATTCTAGTTGGCATTTGCGTCATGTAAAGACATGCTACGAAGCGATAGAGTTCGCCAAAAGTAACGAGACCGCAGTTGTAATCTGTGAACGCGACCTGCCTGATGGAGACTGGACGACGGTTTTTGCCGAATGCGAAACACTGCCACGGCGCCCCAATGTCATCGTTACAGCCGCAATCTCTGACGAGGCGCTTTGGGGGAAGTGCTTAATCTCGGAGGATACGATGTGCTGGCTCAGCCGTTCGATTCAATCGAAGTTTTTCGAGTGGTCTCCTCGGCCTGGCGGCGGGGGAACGACGAATTGTGGACTGGCGCCTGCTAACACGCAGTTGAGCTTCTACGCAATAAGAGCTTAATAGTTCACCGGACCGGTAACGGCAGCCCTGGGATCACTGCTCGCTGGTCCATGCAAGAAACTTTACCCAAGACTGTTGTGCCGTTGACTTCGCCTGCCGATGCCGGGGAGTTGTCCCGACGGTTAATGTCAAAATTTGCGGTGCACAACACGGTACCGTTCAAGTACGGGCTGGACGGGAATTCGAGAATGTGATTGTTCCCAACGCTGGGATCGGCCGAGCTCCTTATGCCGGAGGCATTGGCTGGATTAGGGAAAACCTCAAAGATTACACCTTGGTTGCTGATCAACGCGATGGCGTTCCGCTCGTTTGCGTCGACCCAGATGTTTCCGACGCGGTCGAGGATGATGCCGTCACCGCCCTCGAGAATCGGGTGGGCAACGACGACGTTGCTCAGGCAGAGGGTGTTGGCCGTAAAGGTCTTATCGCAGCCAGTCGGGCTTTTGAGTGCGCCCAGCGTGTCAAACTGGGCCTTCCATAGCGCACCGCGTGCGGTGTCAATGATGAAAAGGTCGCCCCCGGTATTGAAAGCTAGCCCGTTCGCAACCAGATCCTGGCCGCCGGCGGGCGCCACAGGAAAGGTGCCGCCTGCGATGGTCATTGTTCCTGGAGGGAAATCCCTGACCTGTCGGCCTACGCCGTCTCCTGGAACGATGCCTCCTAACGCCACACTATTGCGCATCGGCTGAATTCGAAATACCTCCGTACAGTTCACCAAGCTGGGAGGGGCACAGTTGGCACCCGCACCCGTGATTTTCCAGATTCTGCCAAGCCCCGTCGACCCATCGCCGGTCCAAAGATTGCCGTCACGGTCGAACGCCAATCCGTTGGTTCCTGGCACGCCAGAGGCAAAGACAGTCGCATCAGGCGGAGCCGCAGCATTGGGCGCAACGCTGTAGATTCTCCCGACTGTCTGGTCCGCGACATACAGATTCCCCGCCGCATCGCGAGCGACGCCCCGAAAAGTGCACGCGGTAGTGAGGGCAGCAGGAACGTTTCCAACCACCATCAGCGACGGGCTGCGCAGATTGACCTGCCAGATCGGGCAAGGTGGGGCGCCCGAGCCGGCAGTATAGAGGTTTGCATTATTGTCGCCCGTCAGTCCTTCAATTACACGAGGTGTTGTGATCAGTGTCGTGAAGGTAGCGGCCTGGGGAAACAGGGGATCATCCTCATTCTGGGCCTTCAACGAGGCTGTCCGAGAGGCCAGAAGCACAATAATCGCCGTGATGCCTGCCTTCGTTGTCCGCATGGTAGTTACTCCTCTTTTGTCACATGGATGAAACTTGGTCTACCTTGAGCCTCTTGGGCTAAGCCCTGAGAAGTTCACACTGACTAACGTGCCACAAAGCTTGCGGGCGGTGTCGAAGAATTTGTGTAAACATTTGTTTCGCGGAGTCGGGCAAGACCGGCGACGCCAAAAGAATCGGCAAGGGCGGGACTGGCAGCGATCCTCGGATTCGGGCCTGTCGTGGCCGCATCCGAGAGTATTCCGCAGGTTGGACAGCAAGCGCCGGACTTTACACTACCGTCACAAGACGGTAGCCCTGTCAGTCTCACAGACTTTCGCGGTCGGTGGATCGTGCTCTACTTCTATCCGAAGGACGGCACCCGCGGCTGCACAATCGAAGCCCACAACTTTCAACGTGACCTCCCCAAGTACGAGCAGAATCACGCCGTGATCTTTGGGGTTAGTTCCGCGAATTCCTGGAGCGCGACTGGACGTGGCGCGCGAGAGCGGGCACCTCTTACCCTATCGATCAGCCTGGACAACTCGCCGATGCGATTAGAGCCTGCCCAGCCATTAGCAATTAACACAAATCGGACTGATCGGTTGCACATCAAACAAATTCTGTAGCCTGTGAGACCACGTGGTCTCAAAATGCATCAATGGGGGCAGGACGCTATGATGAAAGAGACCGGGCGGTCTCGACATGAGCAGGTTTATGACCAAAGGTGAACTGACCCGAAAAAGAATCGTCGAAGCGGCTGCATCGATCTTCAACCAGCACGGTTACGCGGGGAGTTCCCTGAACGCCCTTATGGAGGCGACCGGCCTAAAGAAGGGAGGCATCTACCGGCACTTCTCAGGCAAAGAGGAACTGGCCGCGGAGGCCTTCGATTACACCTGGGAAGCTGCATGGAAGGCCAGACTTCTGCATGTCGATGAGAGGGCGAACGGCATCGAGAAGCTCAAGCAGCTCATCGCGAACTTCGTAGAACGGAGGTCGCCAGTGCCCGGTGGATGTCCTGTCCTAAACACTGCGGTCGATGCCGACGACGGCAATCCCCTGCTCCGGGCGCGGGTCGCCAAGGCGCTTCGTTCGTGGACCGGCCGCATGCAGGCCTACGTGGAAGAAGCTCAGCAGCAACATTGCGCGAAACCCGACGTCGACCCCAAAGCCGTGGCAACCCTTATCGTGGCTTCTCTCGAAGGCGCTCTCATGATGAGCAGAATCCAACGCAATGATGAGGCGCTTCGGAACGTCCAAGTTCACCTAAATCAATATCTTGACAGAGAAGTGGCGGTCTCCAGGTGAGCGAAGTGAACCAGTTGTACCTCGAAGATCTCCACATCGGCCAGCGGTTTACGTCAGGAACCCATGTTATGGAAGAGGCGAAGATCAAGGAGTTCGCAGCCGCCTTCGATCCGCAGCCATTTCATCTCGACGCAAGTGCCGCGCAATCAAGCGTCTTTAAGGGTTTAGCGGCCAGCGGCTGGCACACAGCCGCTATCGCCATGCGATTGCTCGCAAGCGGGGGCCTTCCGCTCGCGAACGGCATTATCGGTCTGGGCGGCGAGATCACTTGGCCTCGGCCGACGCGCCCGGGCGATATTCTGCGTGTCGAAAGCGAAATCGTGGACATCACCCCATCGCGATCCAAACCGAAACAGGCCGTGGTCGCTGTTCGCAGCACGATGCTGAATCAGAACGACGAACCCGTCTATGTTCTGAACGCCAAGCTGCTTGTGTTCAAACGCCCAGAGATGTGTTCTGCCAGCGTAGTGAAGCCCCTCCCTTGAGCTCGGAGGAAGACCCCTACGAGACAGAGACCGCATGGTCGCTTTCGCAATCCCAGGGTTCATGAATATTTTGCGACCGTTCGGTCTCTCGGCAAATCGAACCTACTGGGACGCCATGGGAAGGCCCCCGTAACGAAGCCCAGGTTTAACTACTATCGGCGTACCTGTCGTCGACACAGGAGACCAACTATGAAGATCCGTGATTCAGTCGCATTCGTAACTGGCGCCAACCGGGGAATTGGTTTGGCATTTGCGCAAGAACTGCTCGCTGCCGGGGCGCGAAAGGTCTACTCCGCGACACGCCAGCCAGAGCGCATCACCCTCGCGGCCGTCGAGAGCGTTCGTTTGGACGTGACGAACCCCGGAGACGTCGCTGCCGCCGCGAGGCGGTGTACCGACGTCAACCTGCTCATTAATAATGCTGGCATTGCGCTCTGGACTGGTTTCCTCTCGCCCAATTCCGTCGAGGCCGCCCGGTCAGAAATGGAGACCAACTACTATGGCCCACTCCTGCTCAGTCGCGCCTTTGCTCCCGTGCTGGCGAAAAACGGAGGCGGCGCAATCGTCAATCTTCTCTCGGTGGTGAGTTGGGTAGCGGTTCCCTCGGCCGGGACGTATAGCGCATCCAAGGCCGCGGCTTGGTCTTTGACGAATTGGCTGCGGACCGCTTTGCGCGAACAAGGTACGCAAGTGATTGGTGTGCACGCCGGTCCTGTCGACACGGATATGGCGAGTGAGCTAACTCTTCCTAAGGTCACGCCCATAGATGTCGTTCGGCAAGTGCTCAGTGCAGTCGAAGCCGGCCGGGATGAGGTGCTCGCCGATGATATGACTCGACAGGTCAAGGCCCGACTGTCGGATCGAGAGGGCATCTACCTCAATTTCGACCCGGAGCGCGCCGTTCCGGCCTTGAGGTAGCGAAAAATGAATGAAAGGATTTTTATGCTGTTACGCACATTCGCACTGCTTCTCTGTATGGCTCCGATTGCTGAGTTGGCTTTTGCCGAAGACTTAACGACCGCAACCGAATCGTTACCGCAGGGGACTCTTACGACCTGGGAGCATTCCGATCAATGGAAGATCAAAAACGCGCTGGCGGCCGCGCCCGATTTCATCTCTGAGCACGCAACAGTCGTCGACTGGGCCGATCCACGAATCGCGGGAAAACTGGAAATGGGGCGAGTACTGCGGAAAGGGACGAACGGTTGGACCTGTATGCCCGATATTCCAGGACGGCCTCAGCACGACCCCATGTGTGCCGATGAGGCAATGATGCAGATCCTGATGGACATCATTGACGGCCGAACGCCAACTGTGAAGAGAGTGGGACTCTCTTATATGCTGCTCGGAGAAGCACGGCAGGGGCAGGGTGCTAACCCCGCTAAAGGCCCACGAGAGGTGAAGGAGTGGTTCTATATTGGCCCTCACATCATGGTGGCATTGCCCGCAGATTCTGTCTCAGCTTTGGATGGAATCAATCAGGACCTTAAGAATGGCTTGCCCTACACCACGCTTCTAAACCCAAAAGTGAATGTACCGATTTGGGTGATCCCCGTGAAAAGAAGCGGCGAACGAATTCATTAGTGGGCGATATTGATCGCATCCCCGCACGAACTAGGGAGGCGCTGGCGACGCTTGCGCCCGGTGGCAGTCGATGAGACGCACGGAAGCACCTATGAGCAACTACACACACGAAACAGTTCCGACTCGATTTGTTGAGAACGGTGGCATCCGTTACGCCTACCGAGGGCCTCCGCTGCTCTTCCTGGAGTACTTCGACTCCAACATGGACAGATGGGACCCGGCGGTAACAAATCGTCTCGCAGCAAATCATGAAGTCATTCTCTTTGACAATGCGGGTGTCGGAGCTTCGGGAGGAGAAACGCCCGAAACGGTCGTTGAGATGACGCGACCTTGCGCTGGTTTCTGCGGTGCAGTCGGCTTGAAGGGGATTCATGTCGTCGGCTTCTCCCTCGGCGGGATGATTGCGCAGCAGCTGGCCTTGGACCATCCTCATCTTATCCGGCGCTTGATTCTGTTGGCCGGTCCCCGCGGCGGGGAAGGCATGACCTTCACCGAACTATCGGCTGAAGAACAAGCGGATCCCGTTGCGTTTTTGTTGGGAGCGTTCTTCACCCGATCCGAAACGAGCCAAGCGGCTGGGAGAGCGTACGTGAAACGGCTGGATTCCCGCAAGAAGAATCGCGACCTCCCTGTGTCCAGGAGGTCGGCGATGGCACAGCTTGCCGCGATCCGAGAATGGGGAACGATTCCGGTAACCGGTCGTTACTCCACGTTGAAGGACATTACGCATCCAACACTCTTCGAGCACGGCAACCAAGATATTGTTGTTGCGCCGATAAACACTCTCATCCTCGCGGAGCTCCTGCCAAATGCCCAGCTCGTCGTGTTCTCCGATTCGAGTCACGGAGCCCAATATCAACATGCACAGTTGTTCTTGGAGCAGGTGAAGTTGCTCTTGAGTAGGTGCGACTGAAGCAGAGACGGCAGCTTAAAGGAGGCGCCGTGAACACAACGTACAGAGCAATCGAGGTCAAGAAACCGGGAGAGTTCTCGGAAGTAAGAAAACCACTCCTGGACCCCGGCCCCAATCAGGTACGCATTCGCGTCGAGGCGTGTGGCGTCTGCCACTCGGACTCGGCCACGGTCGAAGGGTTATTCCCGATTGATTGGCCGCGCGTGCCGGGCCATGAAGTCGTCGGGCGGATCGATGCCCTTGGTTCTGGTGTCCAGGGCTGGGCCGTTGGTCAGCGCGTGGGTGTCGGATTTCTCGGCGGCTCTTGTGGCTATTGCGAGTTCTGCCGCAATGGCGATCTCGTGAACTGCCGGAACCAGGAATACACCGGCATTCATCGTGATGGCGGGTATGCCGAAGTGATGATTGCAAAGGCCAGCGGGCTGGTGTCGATCCCTGACAACCTGTTGTCGGTCGATGCGGCGCCCCTGCTATGCGCGGGCCTCACGACGTTCAGTGCCCTGCGAAACGCGCCGGCGAAGGCCGGTGATCTGGTCGCTGTGCTTGGTATCGGGGGCCTTGGTCATCTGGGTGTGCAATACGCCCGGCACATGGGGTTCGAGGTGGCGGCGATTGCCCGTGGCTGCAACACGGCGGAACTGGCCAAGAACCTCGGTGCCCACCACTACATCGACAGCACCGCTACCGATCCCGCCGCCGCTCTACAGGCGCTCGGCGGCGCCAAGGTCATTTTGATAACGGCTTCCGGGGGCAAGACAGTTGCCGCAACCTTCAAGGGCCTGCGTCCCGGCGGTGTCGCGATTGACCTCGGCGTCGGCCCGGAGCCGATCGAGGTCACGAGCATGGATCTCATATTCGGGGGTCGCAAGCTCGAAGGCGCCTTGACCGGGGACCCGGCGACTGGTGACGCAACGCTCCGTTTCAGTGCGCTGAGCGGTGTCTCCGCCATGATCGAGACCGCTCCGCTGAACCAAGCGCCGGCGGCGTACGCAAAGATGATGGGGGGAAAGGCGCGGTTCCGCGTGGTCCTGGTCGTGGAGAACGCTACTGGTCCGAGTGCATCGCCGATGTGAGTGGTGCATTAACCCCTTAGAAAGAAGACTCAATATGGAAAAAACAATCCAGCAGAAAAACAAAGACCTCGTGCTCGAAGCGTTCAATACGCTGTTCAACAAGCGTGACTACGCGAAGGCGGAAACGTTCTGGTCAACAAAGTACATCCAGCACAGTGCACATATCGAGCCAGGGCGCGAAGGACTATTCAACCTGGTCAAGAGCCTTCCATCGACGCTGACGTACGAACCCGGCCCGATCGTTGCAGACGACGACTTCGTAATCGTACATGGGCGCTTCAGTGGCATGGGTCTCCCAGTGAATTGGATTGCGGCCGACATCCTGCGAATCGAGAATGGCATTCTCGTTGAGCATTGGGACGTTATTCAGGACGAGGCGACTGAAGCGCAGTCGAAGAGCAAGGCACCGATGTTTGGTTCCTCATTTCCCGTCTATTCCAAACCGGAGA
>Ga0306920_100001960_pt1 | contig 25696 bp, 30 predicted proteins | sample flu12Cox44000170_FD_204666 | JGI IMG/M metagenome (GOLD analysis project Ga0306920, IMG submission 204666) | Lab enrichment of tropical soil microbial communities from Luquillo Experimental Forest, Puerto Rico - flux4day.12C.oxic.44.000.170 (v2)... | ecosystem: Environmental > Terrestrial >...
CTGGTCGAACAAGTGCCGACCGGCGACCGCGTCACCACCAACATTGCCTTTGGCGGGCCGGAGCTCAAGACCGCCTTCATCACGCTTTCAGGCAAGGGGCAATTGGTGGCAATGGATTGGCCGCGGCCGGGCCTTGCGCTGAATTTTTTGAACAAGTGAGAAAAAGCGCAATAGGATAACCCTCATGGTTCGAGATGCGCTTCTGGCGAAGCGCTCGTCAGGATGAGGAGAGGAAAAGTCGATGCCCTGGCCTGAACCCGTCACGTTGAAAGGCGACCATGCCCGGCTCGAGCCGTTGTCGCATGCGCACATCGACGGATTGGTGGAAGCGGTGAACGACGGCGAGCTATGGAAGCTCTGGTACACCTTCGTGCCAAGACCTGAGGACATGACCAAGGAGATCGACCGCCGCCTTGGTCTGCAGGCTGCGGGATCGATGTTGCCGTTCACCGTGTTCGACGCCGACGGCAGGATTTGCGGCATGACCACCTACATGAACGTCGATGCGCCGAACCGGCGCGTCGAGATCGGTTCCACGTGGTATGCCAGGCGCGTGCAGCGCAGCGCGCTCAATACCCAATGCAAGCTGCTACTGCTGACGTACGCTTTCGAGAAGCTGGATTGCATTGCGGTCGAGTTCCGCACCCACTTCTTCAATCACCAGAGCCGTCGCGGCATCGAGCGGCTCGGCGCCAAGCAGGACGGCATTCTGCGCAGCCACCAGATTGCGCCGAACGGGACCCTGCGCGACACCGTAGTCTACAGCATCATCGCGGCCGAATGGCCGACGGTGAGGGCGCATTTGAGCTATCAGCTGTTTGAAAGGGTGCATTCGTAGCGGCTGCGCGCCAAGCCGCAAAGCAGCGTCAAAACAAGAACCTGCAGGGGTCAAATGGAAACGTTCGATTATGTGATCATCGGCTCCGGCTCCGCCGGCAGCGTGCTCGCCAACCGCCTGAGCGAGGATGCGGCAGTCAGCATCTGCGTGCTCGAGGCAGGCCCGAGCGACTGGCACCCCTACATCCACCTGCCGGCGGGCTTCATCAAGACCTTCCACATGAAGAGCATCAACTGGGCTTACCAGCAGGAGGTGGGTCCCTACACCGGCGGCCGCAGCATCTACGCGCCGCGCGGCAAGACCCTCGGCGGCTCGTCCTCGATCAACGGCCATATTTTCAATCGCGGCCAGCGCCAGGATTTCGACACCTGGGCGCAGATCGGCAATCGCGGCTGGAGCTATTCGGATGTGCTGCCCTATTTCAAGCGGATCGAGCGGCGCATCGGCGAGGGTGACGATGCCTATCGCGGCAGGAACGGCCCGCTCACCGTCACCACCATGGACTGGAGGGATCCGCTGTGCGAGGCCTTCATGGCGGGCGCGATGTCGCTCGGCATCCCCCGCAACCCCGATTACAACGGCGCGATCCAGGAGGGTGTCTCCTACGCCCAGCGCACGATCAAAAACGGCCTGCGCGTCAGCGCGGCGACGGCCTTCCTGCATCCGGCGCGCAGGCGGCCGAACGTCCATGTGCGCACGCACGCGCATGCAACCAACATCGTTCTCGAAGGCAAGCGCGCCGTCGGCGTGCGCTATTTAAGGGGCGGGCGGGGTGGCAGCCCGGTCGAGGTGCGGGCAGCCAGGGAAGTGATCCTCTGCGGCGGCACTTACAACTCGCCGCAGCTTCTGCAATTGTCAGGTATCGGATCGCCGGAGCTGTTGCGCTCGCACGGCATCGAGGTGCGTCATGCGCTGCCGGGGGTTGGCGAGGGACTGCAAGATCACTACGCGCCCCGCTCGGTTGCGCGGGTCAAGAACATCAAGACCATCAACGAGCTCCGGCAAGGATGGCACCTCTGGGTAGAAGCCCTGAAATGGGCGACCACGCGGCGCGGCCTGCTCTCGCTGTCGCCGACCATGGTCTATTGTTTCTGGCATTCCGGCGAGAGCGCCGAGAGCAGCGACCTGCAGCTCACCTTCACGCCTGCGAGCTACAAGGAGGGCGTGCAGGGACAGCTCGAGGATCAGCCCGGCATGACCGTTGCCTCCTGGCAGCAACGCCCGGAAAGCCGCGGCTATGTCCGCATTCGCTCCGCCGATCCGTTCGATGCGCCGATCATCCAGACCAACTATCTCACGGCCGAGGTCGATCGTCGCGTCGTTGTCGCCGGCATGAAACTGGCGCGGCGGCTGCTCAAGTCGGAACCGCTTTCGCCGTACTACGACTACGAAGACTTTCCCGGTGAGGGTGTTCGGAGCGACGACGAGTTACTGGTGGCGGCGACCCAGCGCGGCACCACGACGTTCCACCCTGGTTGCACCTGCCGCATGGGTCCAGCCGATTCAACCTGGGCGGTGGTTGACGACCAGCTCCGTGTCCACGGGCTGCAGGCCCTGCGCGTGATCGACGCTTCCATCATGCCGAGGATGATCTCGGCCAATCTCAACGCCTCGACGTTGATGATTGCCGACAAGGCAAGCGATCTCATCCGCGGCAGGAAGGCGCCGGAAGCGCCGATCCTTGCCGAAGAACGCGTGGTCGCTGAACGCGCGACGGTGAAGTAACCACGTCATTGCTTCGCTTTCGCGGTGAAGCGTCTGCGCTCCCCGGATGCTGCGCGAGCCGCGCCAATCTTCCGGCGCGATGCGCTGCTGATCCGGGGTCCATCACCCTGCATTGGTCCTGGCTCTGCGGCGCAGCGCCAAGAGGCGCTGCACCGCGTCCGGGACACGAGCGAGATTGCTTCGCTGTCGCTCGTAATGAGGGGGTCCGGCCTACACCTCCCGCCGGCTCAAGAACGCCAGCCGCTCGAACAAATGCACGTCCTGCTCGTTCTTCAAGAGCGCGCCGTGCAGCGGCGGGATCAGCTTGCGCGGATCGCGCTCCCGCAGCATTTCCGGCGTGATGTCCTCGTTCAAGAGAAGTTTCAGCCAGTCGAGCAGCTCCGAGGTCGACGGCTTCTTCTTCAGGCCCGGCACCTCGCGAACCTCGAAGAAGATCCTGAGCGCCTCTTCCACCATGCGCTTCTTGATGCTCGGGAAATGCACATCGACGATCCGCGTCATCGTCTCGACGTCCGGGAACTTGATGTAGTGGAAGAAGCAGCGGCGCAGGAAGGCGTCGGGCAGCTCCTTCTCGTTGTTCGAGGTGATCACCACGATCGGGCGCAGTTTAGCCTTGATGTTCTCGCCGGTCTCGTAGACGAAGAACTCCATGCGATCGAGCTCGAGCAACAGGTCGTTCGGAAACTCGATGTCGGCCTTGTCGATCTCGTCGATCAGGAGCACCGGGCGCTGTTCGGAGGTGAAGGCGTCCCACAGCTTGCCGCGCTTGATGTAGTTGCTGATGTCGGACACCCGTTCATCGCCGAGCTGGCTGTCCCGCAGGCGCGACACCGCATCATATTCGTAGAGACCCTGCTGCGCCTTGGTGGTCGACTTGATGTGCCAGGTCAGGAGCGGGGCGCCGATCGCCTTGGCAACCTCCTCGGCCAGCACCGTCTTGCCGGTGCCGGGCTCTCCCTTCACCAAGAGCGGCCGCTCCAGCACGATAGCGGCATTCACCGCGATCTTGAGGTCGTCGGTGGCGACATAATCCTTGGTACCGGTAAATCTCATCGTATTCTGCCTTGGGTAGCCTGGTTCGGGCGCGGTTGAACCGTCCTGCCTTAGCAGGAAATACCTGACAGGACAGCATTCGCTGCGGGAATGGGGCGATGCGTCACGCGCGCCTGACCAGCGAGAGGATGACCAGAATGATCACCGCTCCGATGGTGGAATTGATGATCGACCCGAGCGTGCCGGAGGCGAGCTCGACGTGCAATTGCGGTAGCAGCCAGCCGGCGAGCAGCGCGCCCAGGATGCCGATCACGATGTTGCCGATCAGCCCGAAACCGGCGCCGCGCACGATCAGGCCGGCGAGCCAGCCGGCGATCGCGCCGATCACGAGTGCTGCGATGATGCTCATCAGAAAATCCCCTGCCAAAAGCCCGGACCAAGGCAATTTTAGTTGAAAAAGCCTGCCGGTCCAGTACCGCGACTGCACCGACGGCCCTTGACGTCCTTGGCATCAGGGGCAATCTGTAGTCCATGTTCCTGCAATTCTTCACCTCACTGCGCGAGGCTCAGGTCCCTGTGACCTTGCGCGAATACCTCACTTTGATGGAGGCGCTCGACGCGGACCTCGCCGAACAGTCGGTCGAGAATTTCTACTACCTGTCCCGCGCGGCGCTGGTGAAGGACGAGCGCAACCTCGACAAGTTCGATCGGGTGTTCGGTACCGTGTTCAAGGGACTGGAGAGCCTGCTCGATGCGATGGAGAAGGCGGAGATCCCCGCCGAATGGCTGAAGAAGCTCGCGGAAAAGTACCTGACCGAGGAAGAGAAGAAGCAGATCGAGGCGATGGGCTGGGACAAGCTCATGGAGACCCTTCGCAAGCGCCTCGAGGAACAGAAGGGCCGCCACCAGGGCGGCAACAAGTGGATCGGCACCGCCGGTACCTCGCCCTTTGGCGCGCACGGCTACAATCCGGAAGGCGTGCGGATCGGCCAGGAGAAGAACCGGAATTTCCGTGCGGTCAAGGTCTGGGACCGCCGCGAGTTCAGGGATCTCGACGGCAACGTCGAACTCGGCATCCGCAACATCAAGATCGCGCTGCGCAGGTTGCGCAAGTTCGCCCGCACCGGCGCGCCCGAGGAGCTTGATCTCGACACCACGATCCGGGAGACCGCCAATCACGGCTATCTCGACGTGGTGATGCGTCCCGAACGGCGCAACGCGGTGAAGGTTCTGGTGTTCTTCGACATCGGCGGCTCGATGGATTCGCATATCGAGCAGGTGGAAGAATTGTTTTCGGCCGCAAAAAGCGAATTCAAGCACATGGAATATTTCTACTTCCACAACTGCCTCTATGAAGGCGTATGGAAGCAGAACAAGCGGCGCTTCACCGACCGCACGCCCACCTGGGACATCCTCCACAAATATCCGCACGACTACAAGGTCGTGTTTGTCGGCGACGCCTCGATGTCGCCTTACGAGATCATGGTGCCCGGTGGCTCGGTCGAGCATGTCAACGAGGAGGCCGGGTCGGTCTGGCTCGATCGCATCGTCCGCACCTATCCGCATGCGGTGTGGCTCAACCCGGTGGCGCAGCGCCATTGGGACTACTCGGAATCGACGACCATCATCCGCAAGATTTTCACCCAGCGCATGTATCCGATCACGATCGAGGGGCTGGAGAACGCGATGAAGGAATTGGTGCGCTAAACCAAGAGGTTCAGAAAAATGTCCCAGAACATCAAACGTGGCATCAAGGCCATGATCGACGAGGCCAATGCCGAAATCGAAACGATGAGTGCGGCCGACGCCATCAAGGCGGCAAAGGACGCCGACGTCGTGATCGTCGATATCCGCGATCCCCGCGAGATCGAGCGCGACGGCAGGATTCCCGGTGCTTTCGCTTGCACCCGTGGCATGCTGGAATTCTGGATCGATCCCGCCAGTCCCTATGCGAAGCCGGTCTTCCAGCAGGACAAGAAATTCGTCTTCCATTGCGCCGGCGGCCTGCGCTCGGCGCTTGCCGCCAAGACGGCGCACGACATGGGGTTGAAGCCGGTTGCCCATATCGGCGGCGGATTTGCGGCCTGGCGCGACGCCGGCGGGCCGGTGGAGAAGTGGGAACCGAAGAAGAAAGGGTGATCGCAAGAATATTGGAAGAAGATCATCATGCCCTCCACCCGTGATCCCCTCGTTTCGACCGACTGGCTCGCCGCGCATCTGAACGATCCGAGCGTGAAAATCCTCGACGCGTCCTTCAAGCTGCCGGGCGTGCTGCCCTTGCCGAAGGACGATTATCTCAGGGCGCATATTCCCCGTGCGGCGTTCTTCGACGTCGATGCCGTATCGGATCACGCCAACCCGCTTCCGCACATGTTTCCGGACGCCGCCCAGTTCGGGCGTGATGTGGGTAGCCTCGGCATCGGCAATGACGATACGGTCGTTGTGTATGACGCTGGCGGCTGGATGGCCGGCCCGCGCGCTTGGTGGATGTTTCTCTCCTACGGGCACGGCAAGACCCGCGTCCTCGATGGGGGCTTGAAGAAATGGATCGCCGAGGGTCACGCCGTCGAGAGCGGCGCGGTGACGCCGGAACCGAAAGCGTTCAAGGCCACGTTCGATGCTGCGCGCGTTCGCAGCCTCAGGCAGATGATCGCCAATGTCGAAAGCCGTGCCGAGCAGGTAGTCGATGCGCGTGCAAGCGAACGCTTTGAGGGGCGCGTGCAAGAACCGCGACCGGGTTTGCGGGCCGGGCACATCCCGGGTAGCCGCAATGTTCCCTATAGCCGTCTGATCGATGGTGCGACCGGCACGATGAAGCCGCTTTCCGAGCTGGGTGCGGCGTTTTCGAACGCGGGCCTCAGGCTGGATACGCCGATCGTAACCAGTTGCGGGTCCGGCGTTTCGGCCGCCGTGCTGACGCTCGCGCTCTATCGGCTCGGGGTGCAGAACCCGGCGCTCTACGACGGTTCGTGGTCGGAATGGGGATTGGCCGACGGACCGCCGATTGCGAGCGGTCCGGCCTGATCACCGCTCGCGCGGAGGTGGCGCTGGGGGCAGCGGCCGCTGCTGTTCGAACAGCGGGAACACCGGCGGCAGCTGAACCGCCGCGGCCTGCTGGCGCGCCGGTCGCGCGCGTGCCGTTTTGCGCTGCTCCTTGGCGCGCTGGGCGGCCCGCGGGCGCGGCTTGGTAGCGCCGTGTTCGGGCTTTGCGTTGATCTTTGCGGTCTCCACGACGGTGGTGGATTGATCGCCCCGCGACGCCAGCCTGGTCGCGGATGCGGCTGGTTCGGCCGCGGGAGGCGTGATCGACTGCTCCGGCTTCGCTGCTTCCGCATTGACTGGCGAAGGCGCGTCTTGCGGCGGTGGAGCCTCTTCCGTCGCCGCAGTCGTGACCTCTTCTGCGACGGCGGGACGCTCCGTCGTCGCCGCCACTGGCGCGGCGTCAGAGGACGGCGAGGCCTCCGCGGGCGGTGACTCCACGGCGGCGGTTTCAATCGGTGAGGAGGTCGCCATAGTCGGCGGTTCCTCGGCTTCAGGTGTCGGCGGCTCCACCGCTGCGGGATCGGCGGACGCGGCGGCGGTGACTGCCAGTTTCACACCGATAGGCGCATCGGTCATTTTCGCTGCGTCCGCCTGCGGCTCAATATGGAGCATCGCAAGCGTCGGCCGGTCCGTCTCCTCGGCTTGCGCGAACCTTACTTCGCGCGTCGCGCGCCACGAGGGATTGGAGGCAAACTCCTCATGCGCGGCCCGTAGCAGCGCGGCCGCGCCGAGCCCGAACACCAGTATCGAGACCGACAGGAGGATGGCAGCAAGCAGAAAGCGGAAGCCAGGCAGCATCGCGGCAATATTCCGCCCGGCGGGCTACCGCCGAGGCCATGGGCAAAAGGGAACGCGGTGACTACTGGATTAGGCCGGTCAAAAGTCCTGCTCGCAGCCCGCGAATCAGGCGCGATTCGAGGATAGCGCAAGCGCGTTTCGAGGGCTGTTAAAAAACGTGATCGGGGCTCTCAACGCATCACAAAATACTGAAATCTGACGCGAATCAGCCGGATCCGTCTTGAATGTGCCGCGATCTTCCGTCATCTGCCGTTAACGGTCCGGTGTTGGCTTGGGACTATACAGGAACGATGAAAATCAAACGCATTCTGACGCTGTTGGCTGTCGTGGCTGCGGGTACTGCGGCGGTTTCGCCCGCGCGGTCGCAGCAGTCCTATCCAGTTCCGCAGGGCGCCTACTCGCCCGTTCCTGCCCCCTATCCCTATCCGCCTCGCGACTACCCCGGTGACTACCGCGGTCCCCCGTATTTCGACGCGCAGGATGATGATGACCAGCCGATAGCCGCGCTGCCGCCGCCGGGTCCCACCGGGCCGATCCTTTCGCCCGATGACCCCCGCTATGCGCATGCTGTACCGACCGGTCCGATCCTCTCGCCGGATGACCCGCGTTACGGCCGGCCCGCCGGCCCACCTGTGATTTATGCCGACCGGCCTGCTGGACCGCCGCAGCCTTCGGCCGATCGCCCCTATCTCGATCCCGATGCGCCGCGTCCGCCGGGAGCGATCGGGGTTGCTCCGCCCGCCGCCACCGGAGCGGTGCAGGTGCCTCCTGTCGGTGCGGACGGCAGGCCGATGAGCATCGCCGCGCTGCCTCCGGAAGAGCAGCCGGATGTCGCGCCCGCGCAGCTGCCGCCGAACCTCCGTCGCCAGGAAGTATCCTTTGTCACCAAGGAGCCGCCGGGAACCATCATTGTCGATACGCCCAACACCTACCTCTACTATGTGTTGGGTGGCGGGCGCGCGATCCGTTACGGCGTCCGTGTCGGGCGCGACGGATTCACCTGGAACGGCGTGCAAAAGATTTCGCGCAAGAAGGAATGGCCGGATTGGTTCCCGCCGACCGAGATGATCGAGCGGCAGCCCTACCTGCCGCGCTTCATGGCCGGCGGTGCCGGCAATCCGCTCGGTGCGCGCGCGATGTATCTGGGCAATACGGTCTACCGCATCCACGGCACCAACCAGCCGTCGACCATCGGCAAGTTCGTCTCCTCGGGCTGCATCGGCATGCTCAACGAAGACGTGTCCGACCTGTTCGACCGTGCAAAGGTCGGCACCCGTGTCGTCGTGTGGCCGGGCGGTCCGCCGCCGGGCACTGCGACGGCCTCGGCGCAGCCCCTGCCCGGACCTGCCGCAGGCGTCGCCGCGCCGGCGCAGATGTCGAGTGCTCCCGCTCCCGGCACCCAGCCCACCGTCGTACCGCCGCTGCCGCCGCCGATTAACGTGCGCTAACGCAGCAGGTCTGGTGTCCCGGACGCGATGCAGCGCTCCTTCAGCGGTGCATCGCAGATCCGGGACCTCGGCCTGACGTTACATTCACAGGCCCCGGATCAGCAGCGCACCGCGCAAAGCGCCTCAAAGAAGCGTGAAAGTGCTATTGACGGGCTGCGCCGCATCCGGGGCACACGGACGATGCGGCGCCTCACGCGAGCCGCCGCGGCGTCTCACCCCTGAACCAGGCGTCGATGCCCTCGACCATCTGGCCGTAATGGCCGCGGAAGTTCTCCTCGGTCACGTAACCGAGGTGCGGCGTGATCACCATGTTGTCCAGCTTGCGGAAGGGGTGGTCGACCGGCAGCGGCTCGACGGAAAAAACGTCGATGCCGGCGCCGGCGATCTTCTTCTGCTGCAGTATTTCGAGAAGCGCCGTTTCATCGACGATCGGCCCGCGCGCGGTGTTGACGAGATAGGCGGTCGGCTTCATGCGCGCGAGGTCCTCTCGCCCCACCAGGCCGCGCGAGCGCTGGCTCAGAACCATATGGATGGTGATGACGTCAGCGGTCGAAAACAACTGTTCCTTGCTGGCATAGGCGACGCCGACCTCCTTGCAGCGCTCGACCGTCAGGTTCGGGCTCCAGGCAATCACGTTCATGCCGAAGGCCTGCGCGAGCTTCGAAACCTTGCTGCCGAGCTTGCCGAGGCCGACCACGCCAAGCGTCCGCCCCTCGATCTCGATGCCGACATGCGCCTGTAACGGTTCACCCGCATGCATGCGCGCGCTCTCGCGGCCGATATTGCGGGTCAGTTCCAGGATCAGGCCCATGGTCAGCGCCGCGGTCGGATCACGGGCAAAGGCTGTGCCACAGACGACCACCGCATGCTCCTTGGCGGCCTCCAGATCGATCGCGGCGTTACGCATGCCCGAGGTAATCAGCAGTTTCAGTTTGGGCAACGCCGCAAACAGCGCGCGCGGAAACGGCGTGCGCTCGCGCATCGCGCAGATGATCTCGAAGTCTCTTAGCGCGGACGCCGCGGCTTCCACTGATGCAAAGGGCTGATCGAACACGGTGAGGTCGACCCGGTCCTTGACCCCCGACCAATCGGCAGCGGTAAGTGAAAGCTTCAGATAGTCGTCGAGGATCGCACAGCGCAGCCGCGTCATTGGAGGGATCCGTTCATGGCGAGGTGACGGCTGGTGGTTCAAGCCGTCCGAGGGAACCCCATGGTTGCGCGCAATCGGAATGCGCGCAAGCAGGACGCCGATCAAAAGCGCCTCAGCGCAACGTCTACTTCAGATTTCGCCCGACTTCAGGCGGAACAACGCCTGGTCGCCATGTTTGGCGCGCCAGGCCGGACCGGGGCCGCGCATGTAGTGCAGTTCCGGCCGGTACGGGTGGAATGCGGTTTCGAAGAAGCGGTGCCAGAAGCCCTTTCCGTGGGCAGTGGCGGGCCGCCCGGCACGGTCACGGGACTGGACAGGAAGGGAGGCTGACGTGATCGTTGCCATGACGCGGGCTCACTGTTCTTTTTCACGGCTCTGGCCGCGTTCGACGCGGTTTTCCGCGCCGAGAACCAGCTTTGGCCCGATTCATTAAAAGAAGGTTTCAATTGTAGTCATTTGCCTCGACATGGTGTCGGTCTGGTATTCAGCCGTGGTGAACGGATGGAAAATGCGATGGCAGGTTCTTCGGCCCGCCCCGGGCCGCCGGTCCTGCTGGTGGGGCACCGCCGCGCGGCGCAGTCCGGCGTTCATGGGGAAATTCACCGCACCAGTGCCCGCTTTCCGAAGTTCGTGCGCCATCGTGGAGCCCTCCCTTCACGAACTTCGGAAAGCAAAGGGCACTGGTAAATTCATGATTCTGGTGCCGCTTTCGATTTGAAGTTCCTGTTATGGTCTCGCGCAATCTCTGCAGGAACTTCAAATCGGCGGCACCAGTTGCCCTTTGGCGGCCGCGCCGCTACATCAGCCGCAGCAAATTCCCGACAATTCGCGAAGGCTTACCCAAGGCAGTTCGATGGCCCGTCAGTTCGTCTATTTCATGCAGGGTCTGTCCAAGACCTATCCCGGCAACCGCAAGATCCTCGAAAACATTCATTTGTCGTTCTATCCGGACGCCAAGATCGGTGTGCTTGGCGTCAACGGTTCGGGCAAATCAACGCTGCTTCGGATCATGGCCGGCATCGACAAGGAATATACCGGCGAAGCCTGGGTCGCCGAGGGGGCCCGCGTCGGCTATCTCGAGCAGGAACCGCAGCTCGATCCAAAACTCTCCGTGCGCGAGAACGTCATGCAGGGGGTGGCCAAGCAGAAGGCGATCCTGGATCGCTACAACGAGCTTGCAGCCAATTATTCCGACGAGACCGCCGACGAGATGACCAAGTTGCAGGACGAGATCGAGGCCCAGGGTCTCTGGGATCTCGACAGCAAGGTCGACCAGGCGATGGACGCGTTGCGCTGCCCGGCTGATGATGCCGATGTCAGCAAACTCTCGGGCGGCGAGCGCCGCCGCGTCGCGCTGTGCCGCCTTTTGCTCGACCAGCCCGAGCTGTTGCTGCTGGACGAGCCGACCAACCATCTCGACGCCGAGTCGGTGTCATGGCTGGAGGGGCATTTGCGGCAATATCCCGGGGCTATCCTGATCGTCACCCACGACCGCTATTTCCTCGACAACGTCACGGGATGGATCCTCGAGCTCGATCGCGGGCGCGGCATTCCCTATGAGGGCAATTATTCCTCCTGGCTGGTGCAGAAGCAGAAACGGCTCGAACAGGAGGGCCGCGAGGAGGTCGCGCGCCAACGCACGCTGGTGCGCGAGCAGGAGTGGATTGCGGCGTCTCCGCGCGCGCGTCAGGCCAAGTCCAAGGCGCGCTACCAGCGCTACGAGGAGCTGTTGAAGCAGGCCAACGACAAGCAAACCCAGACCGCGCAGATCATCATTCCCGTCGCCGAGCGGCTCGGTGCCAACGTGATCGATTTCGAGGGCATCAACAAAGGCTATGGCGAGAACGAACTGATCGACGATCTCACTTTCAAACTGCCGCCGGGCGGTATTGTCGGCGTGATCGGCCCGAACGGCGCCGGCAAGACCACGCTGTTTCGGATGATCACCGGCCAGGAGAAGCCGGACAAAGGCTCGATCACGATCGGCGAATCCGTGCATCTCGGCTATGTCGACCAGTCGCGCGACAGTCTCGATGGCAGCAAGACGGTATGGGAGGAGATTTCCGGCGGCAACGAGCTGATCATGCTCGGCAAGCGCGAGGTCAATTCGCGGGGCTATTGCTCGGCGTTCAACTTCAAGGGCGCCGATCAGCAGAAGAAGGTCGGCTCGCTCTCCGGCGGCGAACGCAACCGCGTGCATCTCGCCAAGATGCTGCGCTCAGGCGCCAACGTGCTGCTTCTGGACGAGCCGACCAACGATCTCGACGTCGACACCTTGCGCGCGCTGGAGGAGGCGCTGGAGGATTTTGCCGGTTGCGCCGTCATCATCAGCCACGACCGCTGGTTCCTTGACCGTATCGCCACCCACATGCTCGCCTTCGAGGGCGACAGCCATGTCGAATGGTTCGAAGGAAACTTCCAGGACTATGAGAAGGACAAGATGCGCCGGCTGGGCCAGGATTCCATCATTCCGCACCGCCTGAAATACAAGAAGCTGACGCGGTGAGCAGCCGACTTTACAGCTTGTTGTCGTCATTGCGAGCGCGAGCGAAGCAATCCAACAAGCTTGCCGCAAGAAGATTCTGGATTGTTTCGGAGCTTTCGCTCCTCGCAATGACGATGCTTACCCTGGCCGCTCCGCCGGCCTTGGCCGCCTCCGACACCGCCTTCACAAGCTTCATAGCCTCGCTCTGGCCGGAGGCGCAGGCCGCCGGCGTCTCGCGCGCGACCTTTGAGCGGGAGACCGCAGGTCTTGCGCCCGATTACAAGCTGCCCGACCTGATCCTGCCGGGCCGGCCGGCGACCGGCGCGCCGGCGCAGGCCGAATTCGTGCAGGTGCCCGCCGACTACATCAGGGAAGCCGCGATTGCAGGCCTGGCGGGCGAGGGGCAGAAGCTCCTGAAGCAATACCAGCCGGCGCTTGCGGAGATCGAGGCGCGCTTCGGCGTCCCCGGCACGATCGTGCTCGCGATCTGGGGCCGCGAGACCGATTATGGCCGCTACACATTGCCCTATGACGCCTTGCGCGCAATCGCAACGCAAGCCTATGTCGGCCGCAGGAAGGACCAGTATCGCAACGAGTTTATCCTCGCCCTGAAGATCCTCGGCGAAGGCGTCGTAAGCCGCAAGGACATGCGCGCGTCCTGGGCCGGTGCGACCGGCCTGACGCAATTCCTGCCGTCCGAGTATTACAAGCACGGCGTCGATCTCGATGGCAACGGTCGCATCGATATCTGGCACTCGGTGCCCGATGCGCTGGCATCCGCAGCCAAGCAACTCGTCGACAAGGGCTGGCAAAAGGGCGTGCGCTGGGCCTATGAGGTGAAGGCGCCCGGAAATGTCGACTGCACCATCGGCGTGCCTGATGTGACCAGGCCGATCGGAACATGGCTTAACGAGGGCTTCGTGCCGGTGCGCGGACAAAGGCTCGCACCGGCTGAACTGGCGGAGCCGGCCTCGCTGTTGCAGCCGGAAGGCATCTATGGCCCCGCTTTTCTTGCGACCCGGAACTACTTCGTCATCAAGGAATACAATTTTTCCGATCTCTATGTGCTGTTCGTCGGCCACCTCAGCGACCGCATGACGAGCCCGCTTGCCTTCGCAACGCCGTGGTCGGCGTCGACACAGCTGCGCACCGCCGATGTCATGGCGATGCAGCGTCACCTCACGCGGATCGGAATTTACAAGGACAAGCTTGACGGCAAGGCCGGCATGCTGACGCGCGCAGCACTCGGCGCATATCAGAAATCAGCCGGGCTCAAGGTGGACTGTTGGCCGAGCGCGGCGGTGCTGCACTCTCTGGAAGCTGCTCGCTGAGCAGCGCGGTTACTGCGTCGGCAGGCTGCAATGAAAAAGCCCGGCCGGGGATTTCGGCCGGGCTTGCGCGATGCGACGTTGGGAGACTTAGTAGCAGACGCGCGCGGGGCGATACACCCAGCCCCAGCCGTCCCAGTAGCGCTGCTGCAGCCAATAGCAGCCGGGCGGAACCGGGGGCGGTGCCGGTTCGGCATAGTAGACAGGGCCGCCATAGACCGGGCGGCTGGAGGCGATGGCGCCGCCGACGATGGCGCCGCCGATCAACCCGGCCGCGACGCCGGCTGCAACACTGCCGTCGCCGGCGTTGGCCGGCGCGGCCGGTATCAGCGATGCCCCGATCGTTGCGACCGCGAGCAGTGCCGCGATTGTGCTCTTCATTTGCTGGATCTCCTGGAATTGGCGCAGCCGTTGCGGACTCGCCGGGTTTCGTGCCGAGACGGGAATTGGCCTTGCCTCAGTTTGGTTTGCGCATGATCTTTCCGGAAAACCGGTATCCACCCCGCATCAAGTGCGGGGCAGGCTTTTTCCGGGTCATGCGCTAGAAAACGCAAAAACAGTCAATCCCGGGTAAACGGCGCGCGCTTGCGCGCGGAAAAACCGATCTTTTTTGGTTCCTGCAAAGAAAATGACGTCCCCGCGAGGGGACGTCATCGCTCAGCTTGGCGGAATGATCAGCCGCAGACCCTGCGGACCCGCCAGGCATAACCATCCCAGAACCGGTGGCTCTGCCAGTGGCAGGACCCATAGCCCCCGCCGACATAAGCCGGACTCGCGGCATAGGGATAATAGCCCGGGCCATAGTAGCCTGGGCCGTAGTATCCCGGGCCGTAATATCCTGGGCCATAGTAATAGGGGCTCGACGCAATCGCGCCACCGACGATGGCGCCACCGATCAATCCCGCCGCAAGGCCGGGCCCCCACCAGCCGCGCCAGGCCTGCGCGGGCGAGGTCATGGAAATAGCCAGCACGGCGACGGCGGCCAGTGCCACCAGTGATTTCTTCATGGCAGTCCCTTTCTCAAGCCAGCGGAAAACCGCTGGGTCCAAAGCAAAAGTTCCATACTGCGCTTGAACGATCAATGAATGGATAGTGTGGTGGTTCGGAAGTTCTCTTTATTTTTGCTGCGAGCCCGTTAAGAGAACTTCCGAACCAAAACCACACTAAAATTATAGGATCCTAGTGTCCTTTCGAACCCGAAGCTCGCGATAGAGCCAGCCGCGAACTGGGGCGAACTTCGGATTCGGGACACTAGTCACGTTTGACGGTGATTCGTGGCGGTGGGGTGTCGGATTGTGCGTTGCACAATGCCAATTTCGAAGAAGCTCCCGCATTTGATTTTCCGCATGCGCAGTCGTCCGGATCGTTTCTAGTTGTGTCGGGAATACAGACAGGCAGTTTGGAATCACTTCAAAAGCCGGCTTTTCCCTTTGCATCCCACCGCGCCCTCACATAACGATGGCGCCGTTTCACCGGGGTTCTTGTGCCTTCATGATTGTTTGTTCCTGCAACGTCATCAGCGACCACGATGTCCGCCTTGCCGTCAGCACGGCGGAGGACGATCTGCCGCGCAGTGCCAAGCAGATCTATGACTGCCTCGGCTGCAGCGCCGAATGCGGTCGTTGCGCGCGCACGATCAAGACCATAATCGATGATGCCCTCGGGGACTGCGCACAGGCCTGCTATGCGGGGTGCCCGCACGGCCATACCAGCGAGGACGTGCCGCTGGAGCAGGAATTCGGCCTGGCGGCTTCCTGACATTTTCTCGATCGTGAGACGGTTGGCCCGCCTTTGCGGTTTCGCGGGTGGGCGGTTCCGGCTATGAATCCACATCTAGTGTCCCGGTTCTGACATTCGTATCATATCGGGGCGGCTTCGTTTACGAATGTCAGAACCAAAGGGACACTAGCAAACCTTGGATTCTAGTGTGGTTTTGGATTTGACATTCGCCTCGAGGACTCGCAGCGATACTGAAGCGAATGCCAAATCCACCACACTAGTAATTTTCTACAGCTCATGGCCGGTCTCGGCCGCAACCCGGAGTCCATCATGCAGGGCGACCCCAAGGTCATCGAATATCTCAACAGGGGGCTTCGCCACGAGCTGACAGCCATCAACCAATACTGGCTGCATTATCGCCTGCTGCACAATTGGGGCCTGTTGGAGATGGCCAAGGTGTGGCGCAAGGAGTCCATCGAAGAGATGCAGCACGCCGACCGCATTACCGACCGCATCATCTTTCTTGAAGGCTTCCCCAACATGCAAGTGCTCGATCCGCTTCGGATCGGCCAGAACGTGCGCGAGATCATCGACTGCGATCTGGCCGCCGAGATGAGCGCCCGCGCGCTCTACGAGGAAGCAGCCACCCATTGCCATGCGGTGAAGGACTACGTGACGCGCGATCTGTTCGAGGATCTGATGAAGGACGAGGAACACCACATCGACTTCCTCGAAACGCAGATCGATCTGATCAAGCGGATCGGGCTCGAGCTGTATACGCAAAAACACGTCGGTGGGCTCGAGGGCGAGGATCACTGAGCCGTCAAGGGAGCAAGCGATGTGCCGTAACATCAAGACGCTGTTCAATTTCGAGCCGCCCGCAACCGATGAGGAGATTGAGGCCTCGGCCCTGCAATTTGTCAGGAAGCTGTCCGGCTTCAACAAGCCGTCGCAGGCGAACGAGGCAGCCTTCAACCGTGCGGTAACTGAGGTCTCCGAGGCCGCACGGCACCTCATCAACTCGCTGCACACCCACGCGCCGGCGCGCGACCGTGCGGTGGAGGCGGAAAAGGCGCGCGAGCGCTCGCGGCTGCGGTTTGGCGGGGCCTGACGAGGTCAGTCTTCCCTTTGCAGTCTTGATCGTCGGGTCTCTGCTCAAAGCCATCGATGCGTCACGCATCGTCTGCCGATTTTGATCAACGTCAATCGACGACGACGGCCAACGTGTCATCGATACTGATCTCGGCGAAGAGCGGGGCGGGATGATCAAGGCGGGATGGAAAATCTTCTGGCTTGCGGCACTCGTCTTTGCCTGCGCCTTGGTTGCCGCGCGACTCGTGGTGCCCGATGTCGTGCCGGTCAGTTTTGACAGCGAGCCGCAGCCGTCCTGGGCCGTGCTGACCGCCTTCGGCTTGCGCGCCATCGAGCTGACGGCGGCCTGGGTCGCAGTCCTCGCGTTTGCCGTCCTGCTCGGAGCCTCGGCAAGACGATGGCTGCGCCGTCCTAATGGTCCCAGCCGACCCTGAGATTGAGCAGGCCGCGAAACGCCCAGCCGCCGATCCTGACCGGCTCGGCGGGATCAAGGTGCAATCCCTTCAGCCGCGCGAACAGGGCGGGCAACGCCACGTCGGCCACCATCGCGCGCGAGGCGAAGGCGCCCGCGCAGTAGTGCGGGCCGGCGCCGAAGGCGATGCTCTTCTGGGTGTCGCGGGTGATGTCGAAGCGGTCGGGCTCCTCGAAACAGGCTTCATCGCGATTGGCCGAACCGAACATCAGGAACACGCGGTCTTCCGGCTCGAAGTCGACGCCGCCGTAACTCCACTTCCTCGCGACCCGCCGCGGCGCCATGCCGATCGGCGCCATCCAGCGCGCATATTCCTCGAACACGTCGATCCATTTCGCCTTTCCACTTCGCACCAGATCAAGCTGCTCGGGATGGGTGAGCAGCGCCCAGACCGCGCCAGAGATCGCATCGCGCGGCTCATTCTGCCCGCCCGAAATCGCAAGCTTGACGTTGGCGCGAATGCTCTCCATCGGCTGGCCCGCGGCAAAGAGCACGCTGAGGATCGAGCTGTCGGGATGCTTTCTCACGCGGGGAAGCACGTCGTCGATCGCGGCATCGATGCCGGCGGTCGCGGCATGGCAGCGCGCCTCGACCGCCTTGTCGCCGACATAGTTGGCGATGCCGTCGATCATCGCCTGCGACCAGGCGTCCATCTCCTGGTAGGTGATGTTGGTTAGCCCGGTGATGTCCTTCAGGCATTCCGCCGACAGCGGCCGCGCGAAGGCCTTGACGAGGTCGGCCGTGCCTTGCGGTGCGAGATCATCCAGGATGCGGTCGGCATGGGCCTGGAATTTCTTCAGCCAGGTCGCGCGCACGGCCTTCGGCGACACCGACGGAAACATCTGGGCGCGCTCGGCCATGTGCGCCTCGCCGTCCTTGCGCATCATGTTGTGGCCCATCAGCAGGTTCATCAGCCCGTTGGGCTGGTGCGACGAGAACACGTCGATCCGCTTCTCCTGGGTAAAAATGTCGTCGCGGCGAGTGAAAATGGTTGAGCCGAGCTGCGGCACGAAGGCGATCGGCGCCTCTCTCCGCATGCGCGCAAGGTCGGGATAGGGATCGGCCCAGAAGGTTGGGACGTCTATGTTGTAGTGCGGCGCATTCGACATGGCGCGTATCTGTCCGGTGCCTCCCGCAAAAATTGTCGGAACGAAGCGGCGCTGTCAAACCCCGTTGGACTATCGCCGCGGCCAGCAGCCCGGCGCGGGTCATGTGCTTCTCAAATCGTCCGGTATCCGCCGTCGGCCATCACGATCGAGCCGGTGACATAGGAGGAGAGGTCGGAGGCCAGGAAAATCGCGGGTCCGACAATATCCTCCGGCTGGCCGGCGCGACCGAGCGGGGTGTGGTCGATGAAGGTCTTTACCAATGCCGGGTCGTTGGCACGCACGCTTGCGTTCAACGGCGTCTCGACCAGTCCGGGCCCGATGGCGTTGACCCGCACGCCATGCTTGCCGAGTTCCGCGGCGAGCGCCCGGGTGAAGCCGAGCACGGCGTGCTTGGAGGTGGTGTAGGCGGGTGAATTCGGCGTGCGCACATGCATGAAGGACTGGATCGAGCCGATATTGATGATGCGGCCCTTCGCAGCCTTCAGCGGCTCGAGGAATGCATGCGTGACATTGAACACGCCGTTGAGGTTGATCGCCATGATGTCCTGCCAATCCCGCAGCACCGCTTCGGCATCGGCCGTGAACGCGTTGCGGCGGTTGATGCCGGCGTCGTTGACGAGGACCGAGACCTGTCCGATCTCTTTTGCGATCCGGCTTGCGATCGCAAAACAATCCTCGCGCCTGGTGACGTCGAGCCTGATGCTCTCGGCGTCAAAGCCGGCGTCGCGGATCTGGCGCGTCACCTCGCGCGCGCCCTCTTCGTTGATATCGAGCAGCACAACGCGCGCGCCCTCGCGCGCAAAGCCCACCGCGATTGCACTGCCAATACCGGACGCTGCACCCGTGACGACGGCAATATGATTGGCGAGCAGCGGCATGCGGTCCTCCCTAAGATTGGTTTAAGCCTTTTGCGACAAGCTAATTCAAATTGAAGGCGTCGCAAACGCCAAGCTTTCTTTACGCTCGGCTGGTAGTAGAATTGATCGTGTCATGGATACGCAGCTGAAGAAATGGGAACTCTGGATTGACCGCCTGTGGTCGGCCGCCGCGATCGACTGGCGCGAGGCCGCGCGGCTTGCTGTCGATATCGAGAGCGCGAGCGGCGACGAAACGCTGCGCCATGCCGCCTCGCAAAGCTTGCCCTCCTTACGCAACGCCTCGCTGTGGAGCGCCGACGATGCTGCGAAGGAAGCCGCGCGGCGCAGGCTTGGCGTCATCCGCGACGCGTTGCATGCGCAGTCAACGCCGCGCTTCGGCAGGCGTGAGGGCGTCATTAGCCAACCTCTGACTGAGGATGAGCATTACCGGAAACTGCTCGGTCTGCCGCTGGATCAACGCCTGAACGCGCCGGAGATTCATCGCGCCTTCAAGCGCGCGGCCAAGGCTGTGCACCCCGATGCCGGCGGCGACACCGAGGCATTCCTTGAGCTTGCCGCGGCGCGCGATGCCCTGATGAAGAAGGCATCCGCTATCGCTAACGTTCAACGCCCCGCAAGCGAGGCCACCGCCTCGATCTCGATGAGCATTTTTGGATCGGGCAACGCCTGCACCACGCAGGTGGTGCGCGCGGGGTAGGGCGCCGGCCCGAACGCGCCGGCATAGAGCGCGTTCATGGCGGCAACATCGGAGGCGCGCGTCAGCAGCACGTTGACCTTGAGGAGATCGCGCAAGCTCGCGCCAGCCTGCTCCAGCACACGCGTGAGGTTTTTCACGACAAGGCCGAATTGCGCCTCGAAACCGTCAGGCAGGGCGCCCTTCTCGTCGAAGCCGGGAATGCCCGAAATGAAAAGCAGATCGCCGGTGCGAACGGCGAACGACAGCGGCGGCGCCTTGATGCCGGCGGGTGGAGGGAAATGCTTGATCGTCATGGCGGGTCTGTGATGTGAGCTGCGGTGACGTCCACCTTAGCGCCGGCCGGCCTCTCTGCCACCCCCGAAAATGACGGCGATCCGCCTTCAAACCGCCGCGAGCCTCGACATTTCATTGCTAGGCTCCATTGGCTAAACTCGCGCGCCTGATTCGCTTGGCGTCGCGAGGCCCGTTCGCGACATTCTCTAAGAGGTCATCCCATGAAGATATCGTCCGCCCTTCGCAGTGCCCTTGTTGCGTTCATGGTTCTCGCCGGGCTGTCATCGGCCCACGCCGATAGCGGCTTCGTGACGCTCACGATCTACAAGGCGGGATGGATCATCGGCGGCTCAGGCGGCGGCGGCGTGCTGACGTTCCGAGGGCGGAGCTATGGGCTCACGACCGGCGGCCTCGACTATGGCCTGGTGTTCGGCGGATCGAAGACCGTGCTGCGCGGCACGGTTTCCAACATCAACCGCCCCTCCGATGTCGCGGGCGTCTATGGCGCGGCCGGCGCGGGGCTTGCGATCGGCGGCGGCGCGCGTGCCATCGTGCTCACCAACCAGAAGGGCGCGGTGCTGGAATTGTCCGGCCACCAGGTCGGGCTGCTGGCGAACGCGGATTTGAGCGGGCTTGCGATTACGTTGCGGTAGGGCGAGCGTCACGACCTTCGTACTTGCTCCGCCGTCATGCCCGGCCTTGTGCCGGGCATCCACGTCTTGCCTTATTTGATACCCCAAGAACGTGGATGGCCGGGTCAAGCCCGGCCATGACGAGCGGCGAATGTCATTCTTTCCTCATCCTGAGGAGCATCGCGATAGCGATGCGTCTCGAAGGATGAGGGCCCATGGTTCGAGACGCGCGAAGCCGCGCTCCTCACCATGAGGCCCGCCCTCACAACGCCCTGTTGCTCTCCTTCACCTTCTCAGCATCGACATAGACCTGCTCGCCCATCTCGCGGAATTTTGCGCTCATCTGCGCCATGCCGTCTTCGATCGTGCCCGATATCGTCATGCCGACCGCTGACGGATCGTTCAGGGTTGCCGCATAGTCGCGCACGTCCTGCGTGATCTTCATCGAGCAGAACTTTGGTCCGCACATCGAGCAGAAATGCGCCACCTTGTGAGCGTCCTTTGGCAGTGTCTCGTCGTGGAAGGCGCGCGCTGTGTCCGGATCGAGCCCGAGGTTGAACTGGTCGACCCAGCGGAAATCGAACCGCGCCCGCGACAGCGCATCGTCGCGCAGCTGCGCCGCCGGATGGCCCTTGGCAAGATCGCTGGCATGCGCCGCGATCCTGTAGGTGATGACGCCGGTCTTGACGTCGTTGCGGTCGGGCAACCCGAGATGTTCCTTCGGCGTGACATAGCAGAGCATGGCGCAGCCGAACCAGCCGATCATCGCCGCACCAATGCCTGAGGTGATGTGGTCATAGCCCGGCGCGATGTCTGTTGTCAGCGGCCCCAGCGTATAGAACGGCGCCTCGCCGCATTCCCTAAGCTGCTTGTCCATGTTGATCTTGATCTTGTGCATGGGGATATGCCCCGGCCCCTCGATCATGACCTGGCAGCCCTTGTCCCACGCGATCTTCGTGAGCTCGCCCAGCGTCTCGAGCTCGGCGAACTGCGCGCGATCGTTGGCATCGGCAATCGAGCCCGGCCGCAGGCCGTCGCCGAGCGAGAAGGAGACATCATATTTGCGCATGAGGTCGCAAATGTCGGCGAAATGCGTATAGAGGAAGCTCTCCTTGTGATGCGCCAGGCACCACTTCGCCATGATCGAGCCGCCGCGCGAGACGATGCCGGTGACGCGATTGGCGGTCAGGTGGATGTAGGGCAGCCGCACGCCGGCATGGATGGTGAAATAGTCCACGCCCTGCTCGCACTGCTCGATCAGCGTGTCCTTGTAGACCTCCCAGTCGAGCTTTACGGGATCGCCGTTGACCTTCTCCAGCGCCTGGTAGATCGGCACGGTGCCGATCGGCACCGGCGAGTTGCGCAAAATCCATTCGCGGGTGGTGTGGATGTTGCGTCCGGTGGAAAGATCCATCACGGTGTCGGCGCCCCAGCGGATCGCCCACACCATCTTGTCGACCTCTTCTTCCACCGACGAGGTCACCGCCGAGTTGCCGATATTGGCGTTGATCTTGGTGAGAAAGTTGCGGCCGATGATCATCGGCTCGAGCTCGGCGTGGTTGATATTGCATGGGATGATCGCCCGCCCGCGCGCGATCTCGCTGCGAACGAACTCCGGCGTGATGAAGGCGGGAATGTCCGCGCCAAAACTTTCGCCGTCGGCCAGTGTCGCTTCCGCGCGCTCGAGCTGCGCCTTGCGGCCGAGGTTCTCGCGCTCGGCGACGTAGATCATTTCCTTGGTGGTGATGCCGGCGCGAGCGAATTCGAGTTGCGTCACCTTGTGGCCGTCGAGCCCCCGCAACGGCTTGTGATAGGCGGAAAAGGCTTTTGCGGCCTTGTCGGCGGAGACGTTGCCGTTGTCGACCGGCTTGATCGCGCGTCCCTCATATTCCTCCACACCGCCGCGCTCTTTGATCCAGGCGGTACGATGTCGCGGCAGGCCGCTATTGACGTCGATGGTGGTGGCCGGATCGGTGTAGGGGCCCGAGGTGTCGTAGACCGGCAGGTTCGGCTCATCAGCGCCTTCGCTGAGAATGATCTCGCGGAGCGGCACCTTCAGCTCCGGCGCGGCATCCGGGCTCGCAAAAATCTTGCGCGAGGACGGCAGCGGTCCGGTGGTCACGGCGGGGACGGTGGTGTCCGGGTTGGGGCGAATGTTCATGTGGTCCTCCGTTCTATTCTTCTGTTCTCACGCGGCCTTTGCATCCTGGCCAAGCCATTGTCTGACCCGCGCGTCGGGGTCGGCGTTCTGGGTGACGTCGGAAACGACAGCGATGGAATCGGCGCCGGCGGCGAAAATCTCACCCGCCTGCTCGAACTTGATGCCGCCGATCGCAACCACCGGAATGGCGCCGATGCGCTTCTTCCATTCGGTGATCCTGGCAACGCCCTGCGGCGCGAAGCGCATCGCCTTCAACGTGGTCGGAAAGATCGGGCCAAGCGCGACATAATCCGGTTTGGCGGCAAGCGCGGCCTTGAGTTCATCGTCATCATGGGTGGAGATGCCGAGCGAAAGCCCGGCGGCGCGGATCGCCTTCACATCCGCGTCGGCCAGATCCTCCTGGCCGAGATGCAAGTGCTCGGCCCGCGCCTCGATCGCCGCGCGCCAGTAGTCGTTGACGACAAGACGGGTGTTCGTGCCCTTTGTCACGCCAAGCGCCTCGCGCACGATCTTGAGCGCGTCGGCATGGTCCAGATTCTTCGCGCGCAGCTGGATCGTGCCGACGCCGAGCCGCGTCAGCCGCGCGACCCAGGCGATGCTGTCGACCACGGGATAGAAGCGGTCGGGATAGGTGGTGAGATCAGGACGCGGCATGCCAGAACGGGGTCCCTACGACTGGAGTGGACGGCGAGGCAAAGTCGCGGGCTTCCATCAGCCCGGCCTCGAACGCGGCGCGGCCAGCCTCGACGCCGAGGCGGAAGGCTTTCGCCATCGCGATCGGGTCTTCAGCCTTGGCAATTGCGGTGTTGAGCAGCACGGCATCGTAGCCAAGCTCGAGCGCGTAAGCCGCGTGCGAGGGCGCGCCGAGGCCGGCATCGACCACCAGCGCCACGTCGCCAAGGCGATCACGCAAAAGCTTGAGCGCATCGCGGTTGATGATGCCCCTGGCGCTGCCGATCGGCGCCGCCCAAGGCATCACCACCCTGCAGCCCAAATCCACCAGCCGCATCGCCACCGAAAGATCCTCGGTGCAATAGGGGAACACCTCGAAGCCGTCCTTGATCAGGATGTCGGCCGCCTCGACCAGCCCGACCACGTCGGGCTGCAGCGTGTCGTTGTCGGCGATCACCTCGAGCTTGATCCAGGACGTTGCAAACAGCTCGCGCGCAAGTTTTGCCGTGGTCACCGCCTCGCGCACGGTGCGGCAGCCCGCTGTGTTAGGCAGCACGGTGACGTCAAGCTCGCGGATCAGCTTCCAGAAGGCATCGCCGGTCTTGCCGCCGGCGGCTTCGCGCCGCAGCGACACCGTGACGATCTCTGCTCCCGATGCGCGGATCGCGCCCTGCATGATCGCGGGCGAGGGATACAGCGCGCTGCCGATCAACAGGCGGGATGTGAAATTCTTGCCGTAAAATTTCAGCATGGCGTTAAATCCCATTTCCGTCGTCCCGGCGAACGCCGGGACCCATACCGCGTGATCTCGCATGCTGGCACGCGGGCAGACACCCCGGAGCCATGACGAAGGCCGGTGGTTATGGGTCCCCGCTTTCGCGGGAACGACGACGAGGAGAGCGAGTTTGCGCACGTCATCATTACCCTCCCTGCCGCGGCGTGATGATCTCGATCTCATCGCCGCTTTTCAGCCGCGTTTCGGCCCAGCGGCTTTTCGGCACCACGTCGTAATTCAGGGCTATCGCGAAATGCGTGCCCTCATAGTCGAGTTCGCCGAGCAGCGCAGCGACGCTTGCCGAGAAAACTTCGCGCGGCTCGCCGTTGACGGTCACGCGCATCGCATCACCTCATTGTCGATCTGGCCGCGTTCGACATAGGCCAGCGTCATTTCGGCCAAAGCCGGCGCCACCAGGAAACCGTGGCGATAGAGTCCGTTCACCGCGATCATGCGATCCCTGATCACAATGCGCGGCAGATTGTCGGGATAGGCCGGGCGCAGGCCCGAGCCGAATTCGACGATGCGCGCCTCGGCAAAAGCCGGATGCACCGAATAGGCCGCGCCCAGGAGTTCGAGCGCGGAACGGACGCTGACGCCAGTGTCCTCGGCCTCGATCGAGGTCGCGCCCAGCATGAACAGATTGTCCTCGCGCGGGATCACATAGAGCGGCCAGCGCGGATGCAGCAGCCGGACCGGACGCGACAGCTTGATCTCACCGGTCTCGATCAGGATCATCTCGCCCTTGACGCCGCGCAGCTCCACCTCCTTGTCGCGGGCGGAAAGACCGCGGCAATCGATCACGATTCCGTCCAGTTCCTCGGCCGAGACGTCGCTGTTGAAGCGAATGGAGCCGCCGGCGGCGACGATCCGTTCGTGGAGTTTCGGCAGCACACGGCGCGGCTCGACATGGCCCTCGGCTGGAAAGAACAGTGCCTCGCGGAACCGCCCCTCCAGCGACGGCTCGAGTGCGGCAAGCCTGGCCGCGTCCAGCCGCTGATAGCCGGAGGTCAGCCTGGCAAAACGCTCGAAATCGCTGCGGTCGCGGCTATGGGCCACCACCAGCGAACCGTTGAACGGCGTATCCGGCAATTCGCGCCGCCACAGGTCAAGCGCGCGCTCGCCCAGCCGGCTGATGACCGGCTCGGCTGTCTCGCTCTCACACCAGGGCGCCAGCATGCCGCCCGCCCAATGACTGGTGGAGTCCGTCATCGCGGCACCACCACGCTCATGTAGCGTGACATCGTGTCCGGCCAGCGCGAACAGCAGCGCTTGCCAGGCGCCGGCTATGCCTGCCCCGATGATGGAAACGGGGGAATCCCCCTTGGCCTTGTCCTTCCTCAGATTCATCCCTGTCCCTTCGCCGGCATGACCCGGATCAGGTTCAAAGGGTCACCGCGGTCGCCTGC